>ERZ1685332.16-NODE-16-length-65864-cov-16.105366_pt1 | contig 65864 bp, 61 predicted proteins | sample MGYA00580193_ERZ1685332 | MGnify/ENA primary metagenome ERZ1685332 (study PRJEB41501, sample SAMN08275520) | hot springs metagenome | biome: alkaline hot spring; material: microbial mat | place: Russia: Ush-Beldyr | collected 2015-07 | depth 0.5 m m ...
GGTTTTCTAATATCTGGTTGATCTTCCTATAAGGTTCGATCATTGTCAGAGTAGTTGAGCCGGGCAGACGCAGCCGGACTTTTATCATTGCGAGACATGTCAATTTCAAAGCGATTGCGCGGAAAGGTCGCTTCGCTCGCAATAACGCCAGACTATTATTCAGATACAATAAACTGTGCAAGATTGGTGGAATCTCTGGCGAGGGAGATAAACGTCTCGGCTTCTGAACCGGAAAGATGGTGAGTGTCAATTATAATCTTGTCGTCCTTTTCCCAGGACGCCATTCCAGAAGTTATCGACTTCGGAAGAATGACCAGACCTGTAACTGCGCTCAGATGTTTTATAAATCTTCTGCGAGGCAAGGAGATTTCGTTTTGCGAAAACCGGCCAGATATCTTCATCAAATGCGCCTGCCGCACCAATCCTGCGATGCGCCAGGAGCGTTTCAACCCCAACCCTGATATGACACGCATATAGAGATGCAGACCAGTGAAGACCCGAACGTGTTCACTATCCACCTCCAGCAGGGTTGGCTCCCGACGCCATTCAGGACGTGTCTTTCGGAGCAGCGCCTGCGTATCGTGATCACGCAGGTGCATACTGTCAGCCAGCCGTTGCTTTCGTGCTCGATTATATGTGCTACTCCAGTGCGTGTCGAAGGAGAGCAAGGGACCTTCCGCTGGCGATGATAGTATGCTGGCATCATAGCATGCTCAAATCTAGAGGCGGCTGTCAGCGAATAAGCGAATGGAAACGAATGATCGAAGGCGTCGTCTGTGGATCTCTCTCGCACCTCACACCTCGCGCCTCACACCTCGCGCCGCGTGCCTGGGCGCGTGGGCGCCCACAAGGGGCGCCCCTACCGCCTGTCGCGCGCGCGTGGGCGCGCGGCTACCTACCCCCCCTCGCACCTCTTGAAAAAACCGCGCCAAAAACGCTTTACAGCATACGCAGGTGTATGGTATAGTTTGAATTGGACAATAACTCGTCAGGCAGCCCATCTGTACCTTCTGCAAGAAGCCTTCGGCGGCGCTCTTTTGCGCCTGCCGTCAGTGGCTGGAGGTCGACTGTGCGAGTCGTCGCCATGATTATGGCGGGCGGCGAGGGGACGCGGCTGAGCGTTCTGTCGGAGAAGCGCGCCAAACCCTCGGTGCCATTCGCCGGTAAGTTCCGAATTATCGATTTTACCCTCTCGAACTGCGTCAACTCCGGCATCTTCGATGTGGCTGTGCTGACGCAGTACCGTCCGCATTCCCTCAATGCCCACATTGGCAATGGCAAGCCGTGGGACCTCGACCGCGCCAACGGCGGCGTGCAACTGCTCCAGCCCTACCAGGGACGCCGCGATGAAAGCTGGTACAAGGGGACGGCAGACGCGGTGTATCAGAACCTCAACTACATTCGCGAACGTCGCGCTGATCTGGTGCTCGTTCTGAGCGGCGATCATATTTATAAGATGAACTATGCCGAGATGATCGAGTTTCACCAACAGAAGCGCGCCGATATGACCGTCGCCGTCATGCACGTGCCGCTCGAAGAGACCGATCGTTTCGGCATCATGACCGTCGATGAGGACCAGCGGGTTATCGAGTTTACCGAAAAGCCGAAGAACCGTGACAAAGGCACCCTCGCCAGCATGGGCATCTACCTGTTCAATGTCGATACACTGATCAAACGTCTGAGCGAAAATGGCGAAGGCTCACCCCGGATCGACTTCGGTAAGCATGTCATTCCAGCCATGATCGGGCGTGATGCCGTATATGCATTTCCTTTCCAGGGGTACTGGGTCGATGTCGGAACGATCCAGTCGTACTGGGAGACGAGCATGGATCTGCTCAACCCCGATAATACGCTCAACCTGTACGATACCGATTGGATTATCCACACCCGCAGCGAAGAACGTCCGCCTGCTAAACTGGGACCGCAGGCGCGCGTCAGCCGCAGCCTGATCTGTAACGGCTGCATTGTCCGCGGTACGGTCGAGCATTCGGTGCTCTCGCCAGGCGTGTACGTCTCGCCTGGCGCTGTGGTGCGTGATAGCGTGGTCATGAACGACACCTGGATCGGTCCCGGTGCGGTGCTCGACCGGGTAATCGTCGATAAGAACGTGGTGGTTGGCGCAGGGGTGCGTCTGGGGTGTGGCGACGATATTACGCCGAACCGCGAGCAGCCCGATAAATTGACGACCGGTATTACCATCGTGGGCAAGGGCGCGCATATTCCGCCGAATATCCGCATTGGGCGCAATGTCGTTATCAATGCCGACCGTGACGAAGAAGATTTCCCGGCTGGCGATGTGAAGTCGGGCGAGACGATATAGAGGCGCATATGCTCCGCACATTTGCCATGATTCTGGCTGGCGGCGAAAGCCCGGCATTGAGCGTGCTGACCGCCGAGCGCTCGGAGGCGGCGGTGCCCTTCGCCGGCAAGTATCGCATCATCGACTTTACGCTGTCGAACTGCGTCAACTCCGGCATCTATAACGTCGGGGTGTTGACGCAGTACCGCCCGCGGTCGCTCCACGAACACATCGGCGTCGGCAAGCCGTGGGATCTCGACCGGCGCATCGGTGGCGTGCGGGTGCTCCACCCGTACCTGACGAGCGAAGGGGGCGCCTGGCAGCGCGGCAACGCCGATGCCCTGCGCGCCAATCTCGACATCATCGCCGAACAGAAGGTCGATACCGTTCTGGTGCTCGCCGGCGATCACGTGTATAAAATGGATTATCGCCCGATGCTTCAGTTGCACGAGGACCTCGACGCCGATCTGACCCTGGCAGTGCATAGCGTCAGCCCGCACGAGGCGCATCGCTATGGCATTGTGTCGGTCGATGCCGACGGGATTGTGACGCAGTTCGAGGAGAAGCCGCGCCGTCCGCGTTCGAGCCTGGCGTCGATGGGCATCTACGTCTTCCGCAAGAATTTTTTGATGGAAGTGCTGGCAAACGGCGACGAGCAGAATATCGGGCGCGACCTGATGCCAAAACTGGTGCAGCAGACGAGTGTGGTGTCGTACCATTTCCAGGGGTACTGGGCAGATGTCGGGACGGTGCAGGCGTACTACGAGGCGAACATGGCGCTGCTCGTCGAAACTCCTGCGCTCGACCTCTACGACCCGGAGTGGGTGATCCACACAAAAAGCGAGGAGCGGCCGGCAGCCGAAATCGGTGAGCATGCGCGCGTCGATGGCAACCTCCTCTGCGATGGTTGCCGCATCTACGGCACGGTCGCGCGTTCGATCATCGCGCCGGGAGTCGTCGTTTCCGAAGGCGCCGTCGTGCGCGATTCGATCCTGCTGAGCGCGACGGTCGTTGAGCCTGGCGCTGTGGTGGATCGCTGCATCGTCGATAAGGAAGTCGTGATCGGCAGCGACGCAGTGGTCGGCGATGGCGAGGATAACACCCCCAACCAGCGTGCGCCCGATTTGCTGAATACGGGCCTGACTCTGGTGGGACGGAGCGCGCATATCCCGCCGAATGTCCGTGTCGGCAGGAATGTCGTCATCCGTCCCCGCGTGACGACGGCAGCGTTTGGCGGGCAGACGGTGGTTGCCAGTGGGGCGACAATCACCCGCTGAAATGGCAAGGAGCGTGCTGTGACCCTTGAACAAAACCGCGCCCGCGTGGTCGCCGCCGTCTGGCAGGCGATTGCCCAGAGCGGCGTTGACCTCTCATCAGTGCCGCGTGATCAGCAGGATCGCCTGGTGGCGACAATCGCCGATACGCTGCTGCCGACGGTCAACCAGATGCTCGATGAGGTGGCGCCGCTGGTCTCCGCCGAGGTTTCCGGCGAAGAGCGCATTCTGTGGGAGGGTCGTCCGTTCCTCTCAATTACCGAACGGTATGTGCTGACGACCGAGCGCGTGCGGATCTATCACGGGCTGATCGGTCGCACCGTCGATGATATCGAACTTGTGCGGTTGCAGGACATCGATTTCACCCAGAACGCCGGTGAGCGCATCCTGGGAATTGGCGATATTCACCTTCGCGGCGCCGATGTCTCGACCCCGGAAACCACGCTGCGCAATGTGCATCAGCCTGAAGAGGTGCGTGAACTCATTCGGCGCGCCTGGCTCGATGCACGCAAGCGGTACGGTGTATCATTCCGAGAGCAGATGTGACTCAGAGACGCGGATACCCGGCGTAGTCGCCAAGAGTCGCAACCGCTGCCGCACCGATGCGTGCACCAAGCGTCAGCGACTCGGGAATGCTCCATCCACGCAGCCATCCTGCCAGAAATCCGGCATCGAAGCCGTCGCCCGCTCCAACGGGGTCGATCATCCGGGCAACCGGCGCAGCCGGAACATCGAAGTGTTGTCCGGCAACCAGTGCGCGCGCGCCACGCTCGGCGCATTTCAACACTACCATGCGCGCTCCCAGCGCTGCCGCCGCGGCCAGCGCATCATCGTCGTTGCTGACCTCCAGGAGCGCCTGTGCATCTTCGTGCCCCATGAGCAGCACATCGGCAGCGCGCATCAGAGGCATGAGGACATCACGCGCCTGCGCTGCACCCCACAATCGCGGGCGGAAATTGGGGTCGAATGAAACCAGCGCACCTGCAGCGCGCGCCAGGTCGATAGCGCGCATACACGCGGCAGCGCACGATTCGCTCAAGGCAGGGGTAATACCGGTCAGATGCACAATTCGCGCGCTGTTGAACTGCTCTGGCGTCAGGTCGTCCGGTCCGATTCGACTGGCGGCTGAATTGCGGCGATAATAGTAGACACGGCGCGCACCATCGGCAAGCCATTCGCGGAAGAATACGCCGGTTGGCGCGTCGGGGTCGGTTCGCAGTGATGAGGTATCGACCCCTTCGTTCGACAGAATCACGCGCACCCGTCTGCCGAAGGGATCGTCGCCGACGCGGCTGATGAAGCGTGCGCGGTGACCAAGACGGCAGAGCGCAATGGCAAGATTCGCTTCCGCGCCGCCGATGTCGAGCAGCAGCGTGCGGGCTTCGTCGAGTGAAACGGGATCGGGCGGGTACATGACAGCCATGCACTCGCCAAGCGTGACGACATCAGGCATAGGCAGATGCTCCAGGCGGTTCATTGTACCATGGGCGGCGCCGGTCCGTATGCGCCTTGTAGCCCGGCGGATGATGAACATTCATACAATGATCCGGCATTCGCCTTACGCCCGGCGACTGATGGGATTTGAATAATTATTCTGCTATCCGCCTCCCGCCCGGCGACTGAAGTCGCGGGCTACGGGAAGCGAAGCCCGCGCAGGCGGGCTTCGCTAGGCGATACCGGATTATTTTAAGGCGACTGCGTGCGTCCTGAAAGCGACAGAAACTATGACTACAGATGATCCGCGGATTCTCGAACTGCGCGCGTTGCGCGAGCGTGCGCGTCAGGGAGGCGGCCCGGAACGGATCGCTCGACACCATGCGCGCGGCAAACTGACTGCCCGCGAACGGCTCGATCTGCTCCTTGATCCTGGCAGTTTCTCTGAACTCGAGCCGTTTACCACCGGCAGGCCCGTTGATGGCGAGACATTCTATGGCGATGGGGTCGTGACCGGTTACGGTCGGATCGAGGGACGCACGGTGTTCGTCTATTCGCAGGATTTTACTGTGTTCGGCGGGTCGCTTGGCGAGGCGCAGGCGCGCAAAATCTGCCGGGTGATGGACCTGGCGTTCAGCGAAGGAGCGCCAATCATCGGGCTGATCGACTCGGGCGGCGCGCGGATCCAGGAGAGTGTCTACAGTCTCGGCGGCTACGGCGAAATCTTCCGCCGTAACGCGAAATGCTCCGGTGTTGTGCCGCAGATCAGCGTCATGCTCGGTCCATGCGCTGGCGGCGCGGCCTACTCGCCAGCCGTCACCGATCTGATCATCATGGTCGAGCGCCGGTCCTACATGTTTATCACCGGTCCTGACGTTATCAAGGAGGTCACCGGTGAAACCATCGACCTGGAAGGGCTTGGCGGCGCGAACGTGCATATGGCCATCAGCGGCACCTGCCATCTGACTGTGCCGGACGATCAGACGGCGCTGGCGCTCTGCCGCATGACGCTGTCGTACCTGCCCTCGAACAACACTGAAAACCCGCCATTTATTCCGACCGACGACGATCCATTGCGCGTCGATGAGGAACTCAATCGGATCGTTCCACTCGACCCGGGACAGGCTTACCGCATGCACGATGTCATCGAGCGCGTGGTGGATCGCGGCAGTTGGCTGGAATTGCAACCGATGTGGGCAATGAACGCCATCACCGGTTGGGCGCGGATGGGCGGGCGGAGTGTTGGCATTGTGGCGCAGGAGCCGAGCGTGATGGCTGGCGTGATCGACATCGATGCCTCCGACAAAATTGCTCGTTTTGTGCGCACCTGCGACTGCTTCAACATCCCGCTGGTTACGTTCGTCGATTCGCCCGGCTTTCTGCCAGGTATCGACCAGGAGCATCGCGGCATCATCCGTCATGGCGCGAAAGTGCTCTACGCCTATGCCGAAGCGACTGTGCCCAAGATCAGCATTGTGACGCGCAAGGCGTATGGCGGGGCATACATCGTGATGAGCAGCAAATCGCTGGGGGGCGACGTCAATTTTGCCTGGCCCAGCGCCGAGGTGGCGGTGATGGGGGCGGACGGTGCGGTGAACCTGTTGTACCGCGATCAGATCGCCAGAGCACCCGATCCTGCCGCCGAGCGCGCGCGTCTCGCGCGCGAATATGAACGGAAATTCAATAACCCCTATCATGCAGCGGCGGCGGGCTTCTTCGATGATGTGATCGAACCGCGCGAGACGCGCGCGCGGGTCATTGCCGCACTCGACGCCCTGCGCAATAAGTCGGTGGCGCCGCCGCCGCGGCGCCACGGGAATATGCCGGTGTGAAAGGAGAAGGCGCTATGCCCGAAAACCTCAGCATTGCGCTGTACCTTCTGGTGATCGGGATGAGTATCACTTTTGGCGCGCTCTTCCTGCTGTGGGGATTGATGGCGCTGCTGACAGCGCTGACCGCGCAAAACGCCGGAGAGGCGTCAGGCGCCGCTCGAGCGGCTGAACCTGCGCGCCCTTCGCCGCCAGCGCAATCAGACCTTTCGGATCAACGGCGACGCGCAGCGGCGGCTGCGGTTGCCGTGGCGCTCGCGCGTGAGCAGGCGGCGCGACGAATGGTGACCACCTCGATGGTCAGCCCCTGGCAGGCAGCCGGACGCATGGCTCGAACAGGTCGGGAGGGACGCGAGCAATTATGAGGGTGCGAGTTGTTATCGAGGGAACGGCATACGATGTTGAGATCGTCGATCTCAATGCACGTCCGGTCGTTGCCGTCGTCGATGGTGAACGCTTCGAGGTCTGGCCCGAATCATCATCCGCACCGGTCGTCGGATCGCTCGATGGTCGGCAGGCGCTGACAGTGGCTGTACCTTCGGCGCTGCCAGCGTCCTCTGCCCCGGCGCCTGCCCCATCCGCACCCGGCGCCGCTGAGAGCGGGACGGTGCTGGCGCCGATCCCCGGTGTCATCCTTGCCGTCCAGGTCAAGCCCGGCGACCGGGTGATGGCGGGGCAGGAAGTGTGCGTGCTCGAAGCCATGAAGATGCAGAACAGCATCCGCGCAAAACAGTCCGGCGTTGTGACGACCGTTTACGTCGGCGACGGACAGCACGTGAAACACCACCAACCGTTACTGGTCATCAAACCAGAGTAACCGCTCAGCGTTGGGAGCAGCGCCGCTGCCACCGCCAGGGGAAAGGCAGGGGCGCAGCACTACCTCGTGAGATGCTCGCGCTCCCGGGAGCAGCGTAAGCGCTTGTAAACAGGAACAGGGCGGAGACGATGGACTTCTCAACGCTCATCCCCGAATTGATCAAGGGTCTGGCGAACTTTACTCCTGGCAACCTGGTGATGATCGTGGTTGCAGCGACGTTGATTGCGCTGGCGGTGGTGAAGCAGTACGAGCCGGTGCTGCTGCTGCCGATCGGGTTCGGTTGCCTGGTAGCGAACATTCCGCTTACCGGCATGACCGATGGCGAGGGGTTGTTCGGTATTCTCTACCGCGCCGGGATCAGCACTGAACTCTTTCCGCTGCTCATTTTCGTTGGCGTTGGCGCGATGATCGACTTCAGCCCACTGCTGGCAATGCCGCGCATGGCGCTCCTTGGCGCTGCCGGTCAGTTTGGCATTTTCGGCACGCTGATTTTAGCGACGCTCCTCGGTTTTCCACTCAATCAGGCGGCGTCGATCGGGGTCATCGGCGCGATCGATGGTCCCACGTCGATCTATGTCGCTTCGCAACTGGCGCCGGAATTGCTTGCGCCGATCGCTGTCGCCGCCTACTCCTATATGAGCCTGGTGCCGATCATTCAACCGCCGCTGATGCGATTGCTGACATCGCGCCGCGAACGGTGCATCCGCATGGCATACGCGCCGCGCCCGGTTTCGCGGCAGGCGCTGATCCTCTTCCCGATCGTCGTTACGCTGATCATCGGGTTGCTGGTTCCGGCAGCGACGCCGCTGATCAGTATGCTCATGCTGGGAAACCTGTTGCGCGAAAGTGGCGTGGTCGAGCGATTGAGCAAAGCGGCGCAGAACGAAGTGATCAATGTCGCCACCCTGTTCCTGGGTTTGACCATCGGTTCAACGATGGGCGCTGAGTCGTTCTTGAATCTGGTGACGCTCCAGGTGCTGGGGTTGGGGCTGCTGGCGTTCATCCTCGATACCGTCGCTGGTCTGCTGTTTGGCAAATTCCTGGCGCTCGTCAGCGGCGGGGCGATCAACCCGCTGATCGGCGCGGCTGGCATTTCTGCCTTCCCGATGGCAGGGCGCCTGGCGGCAAAAGTGGCGCTCACCGAAGACCCCGACAATTTCATTCTTATGCACGCGATGGGCGCCAATACTGCCGGACAATTGGGCAGCGTCGTCGCTGGTGGCGTGCTGCTCGCGCTGGTGACCGGTATTCTGGGGTGATACAGATGTCTCGATCGTTGCACACCGCGTCTGTACAAATCCGGTAGCAGTCGCTATTGTCCTGTGAAACGCAACGTGGTACGATTGTTCAAAAATCGTTACATCCGGTATCGGGTGCGCTATGCCAGACGACATCTGGGATCAGACTGATCATGATACTGATGATGGAGCGCCGCCTCCGCCGCCAGTACAGGCTTCGTCGCCGGATGAGCGCTACTTCAAGATCCTTATGTCGGCATTCGATCGGTGCCGGGACTACAAGCCCAAGTTTGGCAAGGGATCTGGTCCAGGACTTACATTGAAAGAGTTCCAAACTCTTTATGAAGCCGATCCGTTCTACCATTGGATCGGGCTTGACTCCCCGCTAATTTATGCTGCACACAAGGCGGCTGGCGGCATTACATCAAAATCAAGGAAAAGGTCGAAGGCTTACTCCAAACGCTACTTTCTCCATAAGGACTCGTATGGCAATGCAGCAACTCGGCTTATTCGCCTATCTCACTCATAAAGCCAATCTCAAACATACACGCTATGGATGGCTCAGGTTGACGCCTGCATATTCGGTTCATCTGGTTCAGGATCTCCTCTCCGAGATCACACCACATAATGCTATCATTCTTGATCCTTTTTGTGGAACGGGAACAACGGCTCTTGCATGCGCCGAACGCGGCATTTCCATTGATACGACTGATATCAATCCTTTCCTCCTCTGGTTGACCAAAACAAAAGCGAGCGCATATGAATTGTCTCACTTGACCGAATTCCGATCAATCGCTCACTATATCGCGCGCTCAATAGAAAATTGGGATGTAGACGACACATGGACTCCTCCTATTCACCAGATTGAAAAATGGTGGAATAGGGATGTTCTTTGTATACTGGGAGGAATGATGGGGTTTATTCACCGTATATCAGGATCGTGTTCAGAAAAGGCTTTAGATTTGCTTAAGATCGCGTTTTGTAGAACAATGATTACGCACTCGAGTGCGAGTTTCAACCATCAATCGATGTCGTTCAAGCCGCAGAACAATCTGTCACTGTTTCACCGAGCGGTTGATGATGTGTTGATGACCTGGGATGCAGCAGTGGAAGACCTGTACATCTCTGCACAAAGCGAGGTGCAGACGACGCCAGGGATTTTTTTTGTGCGACGCGCGGCAATTATCGACCGTCCTTCCTCATAACTATTACACTGCGGTCATTACCTCGCCGCCATATCCGAATAGAATGAGTTATATTCGCGAGTTGCGCCCGTATATGTACTGGTTGGGCTACCTGTGTGATGGTCGAGAGGCGGGTGAACTGGACTGGCAGGCAATCGGAGGGACCTGGGGAGTGGCTACCAGTAACGTTGGCAGATGGTCGCCGCCGGAACCGCGCGCTATCCCGTGTCCCGGCTTCCCACACATCATTGCGAACATTGCAGAAAAAAGCGGTCTGCTCGCCCGGTATGTGCATAAATACTTTTATGATATGGTTGATCACATCAATGAGCTGTTCTTGGTTACTAGGTCTGGCGGATCGCTTCACTATATCGTTGGGAATTCGAAGTTCTACGATGTCATCATACCGGTTGAAGAGATTTTTGCTGGACTGTTTAGTGATTGTGGCTTTGTTGATGTAAATGTTCGTCCGATCCGGAAGAGAACATCGAAAAAGGAACTGTATGAATATCTTATATCCGCGAGAAAACCTTAAGCCCGGTTTATCGCCAGAAACATCGCCAGACGTTGTCGAAGACCAGTGACAATCAGCGACGGATTATTGCCCGGACAGCGGCGCACCGGCTACTTCACCGGCGCCGCCAATAGCCGCTCCACAAGCGCAGGCTCGATTGTCTGCGTTTTGGTTGATCTTCCTATCAGGCATGCGCGCTACGGATGGCTCCGGTTGACACGCGCATAGGATGCTGTCTGCGGTCCGGCGTGGGTCTCCGGCGAAGGTGCAACCGGCAGGGTGATGGTGAAGGTTGTGCCAATGCCGACGGTCGAGGTGACGCTGATCGTTCCGCCGTGCGCTTCGACGATAGCTTTGGCGATTGCCAGTCCAAGACCAGCGCTCTGCCCGCTTTCGCGGGTGCGCGCGGGGTCGGCGCGGTAGAAACGCTCAAAAATGTGCGGCAGGTCTTCCGGCGCAATGCCGCTGCCCGTGTCGCGCACGTCGATCACGATGCGCTGGTTCTCCGCCTCGCGTGCTGCCAGCACGATTTCGCCCTCCTGTGTGTGACGCAGCGCATTCGCTACCAGATTGTTCAACACCTGCGCCATGCGATCGGTATCGACCCATACCGCAGGGAGTGAGTCGGACGCCTCCACACGAATGTCCGGTCCGTGATCTTCGACCTGCACCATATGCGCGAGTGCGGCGCGTTCGAGGAGCGCGCGCGGATCAACGGCGCGCCGGTTGAGCGATAGCGCGCCAGCATCCGCCAGCGACAGCAGGCGCAGGTCGTCGATCAGGCGTTGCAGATGCTCGACTTCACCATGCATCACCTGATAGATCCCGGGCGATCCGTTGATCCGTCCGTCCTGCAAGCCCTCGGTGTAGCCGCGCAGGATGCTCAGCGGTGTGCGCAGGTCGTGCGCCAGGTCAGCGGTCATCTGGCGGCGCGCCTGGATCGCTTGCCCCAGGTCGGCGCTCATCTGATTGAATGCCTGCGCCAGTTCGCCGATTTCGTCGCGTGAACGCACTGTCACCCGCTGATCGAGACGCCCCTGCGCCATCGCGCGGGTCGCCGCTGTCAACTCGCGGATGGGGCGGGTCAGTGTGCGCGCCAGCACCACGCCAACCACCAGCGCTACGACGGTTGCGCCAATCGCGCTCAGAACCGTCGCCGCCGCGAGCCGCTGCAACAGCGCGGCTTCGGCTGCCCAGCGCGGGTCGCTGAGAACGGGGAGGGGCGGTGGACCAACAAAGAAGAAATAGCCGATGATGTCGCCATCGGATCGTAGCGGCTCAGCGCGCGCAATCGCGCTCCGCCCCAACTGGCGCCCGGGAAGGTAGGGCCGACGCCCATACACCACGATGCCGTTCGTATCTGCCAGGATCAGGTTCCGGCTGTAAAAATCGAGCGGCGCCGTCCGTTCGAGCAATTGCTCGACGCCTTCCCATCCGCCGTTCGCCTGGTGGTATGAGCGCAGCGCATTCAGCAGAATCGTTCGATCACGGACTGAGAGAAACAGATCGACTTCGGAGCGGGTGCGGAAGCCGACGATCAGCGCAACCAGGAGCGAGCCGATCAGCCCAACCAATAGAAACGCGAGCGTCAGTTTGAGCGTCAGGGATCGCATCGTCACGCGCCTGCCTTCGCCGGGTTCGTCGTGCGCGATTGCGCAAAACGGTACCCCATGCCATACACTGTTTCGATGTAGCGCGGGTTGCGTGGATCATCTTCGATTTTGGCGCGGAGATTGCGGATATGCACATCGATCGTGCGCTCGGAACCCTCGAAGGCATCGCCAGAGACGCGGTCGAGCAGGTCGAGCCGTGAAAAGACCTGCCCTGGCGCTGCCATGAGGGTTGCCAGAATGGCAAACTCGGATGGCGTCAGATCGATGGACCGCCCGCCGACGCGCACCGTCCGCCCGGTGCGGTCGAGCACAATATCAGCCGCGCGCAGCACGTCCGGTTCGAGCGGCGCCTGCTGCGTGCGGCGCAGAACCGCGCGGATGCGGGCGATCAACTCGCGCACATTGAACGGTTTGGTGACATAATCATCGGCGCCGAGTTCTAGCCCCAGGATTTTGTCGGTATCCTCGATCTTTGCCGTGAGCACGATGACCGGTGTGCGCGACTCTTTGGCGAAGGCGCGCAGGAACTCGTATCCGCCCATTTCCGGCATCATCAGGTCGAGGATCACCAGGTCGGGTTTTTCGACGCGCGCCACGTACAGCGCGCGTCGCCCATCGCCCGCCTCGACGACGTGAAATCCTTCCTGTTCGAGGTAGAGCCGGAGCATGTCGCGCAGCGCCGGCTCGTCGTCAACGACCAGAATCGTGCTCATGCCGGAGGTCTCGCTTCAGCGCGCGGCGGGGAGCATCGCCGCAGGAAGCGGCGTGTAATCGGTGACGCTCCCACAACCAGCGCGATGATGACACCAATGATCAGCAGATTTTTGACTGCTTCAATGATACCACGCGCGTCCGGCTCGCGCGCTGTGTGATGCCCGCGCGCGAAGCCGTCGCCCACGAACTCGCCGCGCTCAGAGCGCTCGAAGCCGCCGGGTGCGAATCGGTCGTATTCTATCCCTGCTTCGAGGTGCGCGCGATCTGGCTCTGGCAGCGACCGCGCCAGAACCTCTGTCTGTCGTAGTCCAATGAGTGCGCCGACAACAACCAGCGCCGCTGCCAGAATGGCGACGATGCGCCAGATGGTTTTCATTGCTGCGCCTCCTTTCTCAGCACCGGCGCGGCGTTGAATGCTGCCGTCTTTCGGGAGAACCGCGCGAGCAGACGCCGTGTTGCATTGACAGTCCAGCGCCAGTGGAGCGCCACATGCACCCCGATCAGGAACACCGCCACGTCGGATGCCAGATGGTGGAGTTGCCTCCAGAAGCGGTCAGGCTCAAAGCGAATGCCGATCCAGGGCAGCGCTGTTTCCGAAATCATCAGCCCGGTGAAGATAATCGTCGTGAAGACGACAAACAGCAGCGTATTCAGCGCATAGTTGAGCCGTGCGCTGCCGGTTGTCCGGTTGAAGAACCGACGCGCAACACCAATGATCCATGACCAGTGAATGACCAGGTGAGTCACGACAGCGGCGCTAAGTGCGATCCCCAGCCATTCATGAATGGCGATGCCGGTGAAGCGCGGCGCCGTGGCAACGAGAAAGGCGACAAACAGTGCGCCGTCGAGCGCCAGGTTGGTCAGCGCACGCCGCTGAACCTCCGGGGTATGTATGTTCATAAGAAGACCTCGCTACGATTGATCGGCAATTGCTCAATGCGTCTCTATCGTAGCGAAGTCTTCTTCAGGGATTGTTAAGAAGTGATGCGGGAATTGTTGGGATCGGTGAAGGTGATCGCCACACCAGGCGCTCACAAGGGACCTCCCTACGGCGCTGACGGCGCCAGACCTCTCCCTTCTTCCCCCAACCCTCTACCCCCCATCCTGACAGGTGTGGATTTTTCGGGCAAACCCTCACGTCGTATCAACTGTTTTAGGGCATCAGAATGGGTCAACTCCCCCTCTCTGGCGATGCTGGAGAGGGCGCAGGGGGTGAGGAAGAAAAAGGCTTTGAGACGTGGAAAACGTCCCTCGCGTCTGAAAAACGCTACACTTGTGAGCGTCCTCCATCCCCCGTGTGCGGGGGTTATGCGAGCACGCGCAGGAGCAGGACGCCGACATCGCGCTCCATCCCCCGTGTGCGGGGGTTATGCGAGCACGCGCAGGAGCAGGACGCCGACATCGCGCTCCATCCCCCGTGTGCGGGGGTTATGCATTACCCAAAAGTCCAAGAGTGGTTTCGTGATACCAAAAAACGCCTGCACCGCCGCGCGTTCGCCCGGTAGCGATGGACTGTGGATGCCTGTTCCGCTATCCGCTCGTCCACCCGGCGACTGAAGCGGCGGGCTCCGGGTACGAAGCCCGCCAGCACAGGCTTGACCAGACGATGCCGGATTAATGGCTCAAACACTATCTCCAACTACGGCTGGCGCACTTCCGCCGTGACCGGAATCTGTCCCGCTTTCTCGAACGTGAGCGTCAATGCCACCTTATCACCTGCATTCAGGTCGCGGGTCAGACCGATGAGCATCACGTGGAAGCCGCCTGGCTTTAGCACAACCTCACCATTGGCCGGAATGTCGATGCCGCCTTCGACCTGGCGCATGCGCTTCATGCCGCCCTCTTCGATGACGGTGTGCAGTTCGACCGTTTTGGCGACATCGGTGCTCGCGGCGATCAGTTTATCCGGTTCACCGCCAGTATTGCGGATGACCATATACGCAGCGCTTTTCGCGCCGCCCATGTCCATATCCATGCCGCCATGTCCCATGCCATGCTCGGGCGCTTTGGTCGGCTCCATGCCGCCGTGCCCGCCGCCATACCCGCTATCGGACGCCGGCGCCATAGTGGGCTGTTCCATGCCGCCCATCGCGCTGCCTTCCATCTTCATCGCCCGCGCCCAGGGATCGCTGATCTGAATCGTCGCGCCGCCGGTTGCGCCCGTATTTGCCGGCGCCGCAGGCATCGTCGGTGATGTTGCGGTGCATGCAGCAAGCGCAAGTGCGCCTGCGAGAACGAAGAATGACCGGTAGAGACTCATCTGGATATACTCCTTTCCTGTTGATACATGGTTATGGATACGGTCGTTCGCGTGCCAGGATGTTGCTTCCGAGAACTGAGAACTGAGAACCGAGAACCGAGAACTGAGAACTGAGAACTGAGAACTGAGAGCCAGGGGTTAGGGGTTAGGGGTTAGGGGTCAGGAGCACCTTCCACCATCGACCTGCCCACGTTCAACGTTGCTTAACATTCAACGTTCAACAGATCGACCTTCGCACCTTCCACCTTCCCACCTTCCACCATCGACCTGCCCACGTTCAACGTTCAACGTTCAACAGATCGACCTTCGCACCCTCGACCTGCCCATCTGCCCTCGTGCATCCTTCCGACCAGCAACCTTCCACCTTTAGCCTTCCCGCATTTTCTACCTGTGGGAATGCCAGAGGCGCCGCTCGTCGCTCATCGCCTGGAGTCGATGGACGTTATGCTTGTGCTGGCAGGAGGTGACACGATTTGGGAGGAGGGAGCAGAGGAGTTGGCGACTCGCCATTCCAGCATTGTCTGGCGGGCGGCGTCAGGCGAGTGGCGAGAAGCGCAAACGTGGCGCACAGGGTAAGCAGCATCAGGACGCCATCATAAACAGCGCGTGGTGCAGTGGAATGCTGGACGGGAATATGTTCCTGCTCTGTGGTGGAGGTGTGTGATGCGCCGCTCAGATGACACACAAAGATCGCGCGTTCGGAGGGAGCGTATCGGTGCGCCATCGCATCGATCATAGCGCAGTGCAGCACACAGAAGAGCGGGTTGAGGACTCCCAGCATCAAAGCCGCCAGCACCGACAAACCCAGGCGTTGCGGTGTCGGTGCCAGCCTGCGGTTACAGGTAATATGCGCCAATACATGCTCCATCGTTGTGTATTATACCACAAAGTCTGGAGCGAACCTTTAGCGACGAGGGTTGGAATGGACCGAGCGATGACGTCGCAGCGCGCGCCAGGGGAAGAGCCAGGACCACATCCATCCTTCCCTTTGTTCGCGGCTCGCCTGCACTGACGATGGGACGACAATGCCGCGTTCACGACGGCACGATGGGCAGTGTTCAAGGTTCCACGCCACCTGAGCCGTGAACAATCCATTGCAGTCAACGCAGGGTCGGCGGTGAAATGACTCGGGCAGATGATAGGTCTGATGCACCTCGCACCACACGGCGCGCCGCCGACATGCCTGGCACAGATGTATCGCATCGTCTGCCCTGCTGCCGCGCACCTGCCGCCAATCACGATCGCCGATGGCGCCGATGCTGCCACAACAGTCACAGATGACGACCGGTCCGCAGGGCTGGCGTTCCTGGTAACTCATATGCTGCCCTCCTCGTTGAGTTGCACGTCATTGTGCAGCCATGGACTGATTTGTGCATAATAACCATGCAGAAGCGCATCTGGTTGTATGAACTATACTAATTGCGTCAGATGCGTCTGTCAAGGGGTGATCTGTCATCGAGAGGAGATCAACCATGCACCCGATGCTACGGCGCGCCTACAGCGGCCCGATTCGGGCAGTGATCCTCGACTGGGCTGGCACAGCGGTCGATTATGGTTCGTGGGCGCCGGTTGCCGTCTTTCTCCGCCTGTTCGAGCAGTGTGGCGTGATTATCACGCCAGAAGACGCGCGTGCAGGCATGGGATTGATGAAGAAGGATCACCTGCGCGCAATTCTCGCGCGCCCGGCCGTCGCCGCCGCCTGGCAATCCGTCTGCGGCGCGCCGCCTGCTGAGCACGACATCGAGCGCCTGTTCGCGCAGTTCATCCCGCTGCAAATGTCGGTTGTGCGAGACTATGCCGTCCCCATCCCCGGTTTACTCGACGCACTGGCGGCATTGCGCGAACGCGCGATCAAGATTGGCTCGACGACCGGGTATCTGCGCGCGATGATGGACATTCTTGCGCCGGCTGCCGCTGCCCATGGCTATCGTCCCGATAGCATCGTCTGCCCCGATGATGTTCCCGTTGGGCGTCCCGCACCCTGGATGTGCTTTCAGAATGCCATGCAATTGGGTGTCTACCCGATGGCGGCGCTGGTCAAGGTCGGGGATACGCCGGTCGACATCGAGGAAGGATTGAACGCTGGCATGTGGACGGTGGGTGTGACCCTCACCGGCAATCTGTTGGGTCTGACCAGAACCGACGTTGATGCACTCACGCCATCGGAGCGGGCGGAGGCGCACGCGCGCATTGGGGAGCAACTCCGCGCCGCAGGAGCGCACCTGATCATCGAGGGGGTCTGGGATCTGCTTCGTGCCATCGACGAGATCGAAGAGCGGATACGGTGCGGGGAAACGCCGGCGACATAAGCGCTTCACTGCACGTCGGACAGGCGTATGCCGGATGATATTCATCCAGGACGTCGCAATGTGCACGCAGCGCCAGACGCGCGCTCTGAGCAAGGCGCTGTGGTCTCGTTCACGACCATCCTTCACAATCTCTTCACACGTTGTTGACACCTTCCTCATCCGGATGCCATACACTGCGAGCAAATATTCAATCACATCGAAGGGGCGATGGTCAAGATGAAAGCAGCGTATTCGATCTGGTTCTCTGTTGCACTTCTCCTGCTGGTCGCCTGTGCGCCATCGGAACGACTCGCGCGCGGTCCCGACCCATCCTCCGTTTTTCGTCCCGGTGATTATGATATGTCCCTGGAAGTGGACGGAGCAGTGCGTACCTGGATTCTCCACGTTCCCCCCGCTGCATCGGCAGGTGAACCTCTGCCGTTGTTGATTGTGCTGCACGGCGGGGGTGGAACAGGGCGAAAAATGCAACGCGCGCTGGGTTTCGATCGGTATGCCGATGCGCGTGGTTTCTACGTGGCGTACCCGGATGCCAGCCAATCTGACGCTCGTGATGGCGCGCACTGGAACGATGGGCGTGGGACGGCAGGGATGGTTCAGCGCGGGGTGGACGATGTGGCTTTCATCAAAGCAATGATTCTCGACATTGGTCGTCGGGTTCCGCTCGACGCCAGCCGCGTGTATGTCACCGGCGCTTCCAATGGCGGCATGATGACCTACCGCCTGGGGTGTGAAACCGGCGGCCTGTTCGCTGGAATAGCTCCGGTCATTGCGAACATGCCGGCGCTGCTGTTTCCCGCATGCGCGCCTCAAGCGCCGCTGACATTTCTCGCAATCAACGGCAGCGCCGATCCGCTCGTTCCGCTCGATGGCGGCGAAATCTGTAAAGGCGTGCGCTTCGGCTGTGAAGGCGGCCAGGTGGTGTCGCACGCCGAATCGGTGAAGACGTTCGCCGTCGCCAATGGCTGCGATCCGGTTCCACAGGTCGAAACGCTTCCTCCACAGATCGACGATGGCACGTCAGTCGAACGATGGACATACCTCAACTGCAAAAGTGGCGCGACCGTGGCGGCGTACATTGTTCAGGGGGGCGGGCACACCTGGCCCCCGCTGCCTGCACAACTTGCAGTTTCCGGGGCGCGGAGCCGCAACCTGGATGCGACCCGAACAATTGTGGATGTGTTCTTTCCTGAGTGAGAACGTCGTCAGCAGATCGTGGGCGCGCCGGTCTGCTGTGCGGGTCCAACGTACGCGTGCTCAGGCGACAGTGCATCGTGGCCGTTTGCTGTCGAGCGCAGGAGCACGGCGCACCGTTTCCCTGCACCATTTCATTTCCGGACCAATCATAACTGCGCCCCTGAACCAGGGCTGCCTTGACATGCACTGGCGGCTTTATTACAATCGAGAACAATATCATTGATCATCGCTCCAAAAAAGCCATGCAGCGCTCTATGCCAGTCCGAAACTTCGATGTCATCAACCACCCGATCCGTATGCGCATCTTTCAGTCGCTGCACAACGTGCATTTGTCCATCAATCAGTTAGCCGAATTGTTGCCCGACGTGCCCAGACCGTCGCTCTACCGTCACGTGCGGAAACTGGTCGATGCCGGCGTGATCTGCGTGGCTGCCAGGCGCATGGTGCATGGCATCGAGGAGCGCTTCTACACATCGGTCGAGGGACTGATCGACCCGGAAGAAGTGTATCAGCCTGACGGGCTGGCAAAATTCGCCGAGCATGTGCGTATCTACGGTTCGGTGGTGGCGCAGGACCTGGCGCAGTACGTCCTTGCGCGCGGCGCGCCTGATCTTGCCAATATCGCCGCCCGCGACCACGTCTTCTATGCCACAGAGGAAGAGTTCGTTCGTCTGCGTGAGACGATCTACGAGATGATGCGCGCGCTGGAAGAGCAACCACCCGCTCCCGGACGCACCCAACGCCGCCTGTTCGTGATGGCGCATCCGCTGTTGACTTCGCTGGCGAAGCACGGCGCGGATATGTCTCGCGCAGAAGTAATCCCATGATCACCGTCGAGCATCTGAGTTTCATCTATGCTGGCGCGGATGCGCCCGCCATCCGGGACCTGCATTTCGAGGTTCAGGAAGGCGAGATCTTTGGTTTTCTGGGTCCCAGCGGAGCGGGAAAATCCACCACGCAGAAGATCCTCATCCGGTTGCTGCGCGGCTTTTCAGGCTCAGTGCAGGTGCTGGGGCGCGACCTGCGCGCCTGGAATAGCGACTACTATGAGCACGTCGGCGTCTGTTTCGAGCTGCCCAACCATTATGGTAAATTGACCGCACGCGAGAATCTGCACTACTTCGGGCGTCTGTACTCGGGCCCCACCGTCCCGCCGGAAACGCTGCTGGCAATGGTGGGATTGGATGACGATAGCAACCTGCTGGTGTCGCAGTATTCCAAAGGCATGAAAATTCGCCTGAATCTGGCGCGGGCGCTCATTCACAATCCGCGTCTTCTCTTCCTCGACGAGCCGACTGCCGGGCTCGATCCGGTCAATGCACGTCGTATCAAAGACCTGATCAAAGCGCAGAGCGACGCAGGGCGAACCATCTTTCTGACCACCCACGATATGACTATCGCCGATGAACTGTGTGATCGGGTAGCGTTTATCGTTGATGGGCACATCAACGTCATCGACTCGCCGCGGGCGCTCAAGTTACGCTATGGACGTAAAGAAGTGCGCGTGGAATACCTGTCGGATGGTCATACTGTCGCCTGCGATTTTCCGCTCGATGGATTGGCGGACAATCCCGATTTTCTGGCAGCCATCCGCTATCCGGTGCAGACGATTCACACCCAGGAAGCCACCCTGGAGCAGATATTCATCCAGATGACGGGCCAGAGTCTTGTGTGAAACGCTTGCTTATCACCCTGTATTGGGACATTGTCCGCCAGTATCGCAATGGCTTTTACTTCGTCTCAGCCTTTGTGGCAGTGCTGACGGCACTCGTGCTGCGGCAATTCGGCGAGGTGGACTGGTCGATCTGGTGGCCCCCCATTCTGCTCGAAAATCTGGTGATCAATGCCTTCTATTTTATGGCGGGCGTTGTGCTGCTCGAAAAAGGCGAAGGGACGCTCGAAGCTCAAATCGTCACCCCTCTGCGCAACCAGGAATACCTGTTTGCCAAAGTCATCAGTCTGTTTGCCCTTTCGGCGCTTGAGTCGCTCGCGCTCATTCTGATTGTGAGCGGACCGGGGTTCAACTGGTTCTGGATGCTGCTTGGCATTGCGGGGTTCGTGGCGATGTATGCGTTCTATGGCTTTTTCGTCGTTTCGCGTTACGATTCGATCACCGAGTTCTTGCTGCCCTCCGCGCTCTGGACGATAGGATTCTCGCTGCCACTTCTCGCTTACTTCGACCTCTGGAAGCACTGGAGTCTCTACCTGCACCCGTTACAGGCGCCGCTCTTTCTGATTCACGCCGCGTATGCGCCGATTCCGCTCTGGCAACTTGGGTATGCGGTGGCGTACACCGGGGTGTGGGTCGGCATCGGCTATGCTGTCAGCCAGCGCGCTTTCTACCATTTTGTCATCACGAAGGAAGGAGTTCGACGAAAATGAACGTTATTCAAACGCTGCACGCCCTGGGACCGATTGATGTGCGCGGTGTGCGTCGTGATAGCCTTCTGTCGTGGATGATCCTCCTCCCCGTGATCGGGGCGCTCGTGTTGCGCTGGGGGCTGCCGTTTCTCAATGAGCGGTTGATCGAACGGTACGCCTTCGACCTGACGCCCTACTATCCGGCGCTGCTGGGGTATTTCTTCGTCATGACCCCGGTAATCTTCGGAACCCTGGTCGGCTTTCTGCTGCTCGATGAGAAGGATGATCAGACGCTGATCGCCTTGCAGGTGACGCCGCTTTCCCTGCCGCGTTATCTCGCCTATCGCATTGCTGTCCCGGTTGTCCTGGCGTTTGTGATGGTGTTCGTCATCTTCCCGCTCGCCGGGTTGAGCGTGCTGCCTCTGACATACATAGCGGTCATCGGCATCGTTGCCGCGCCGCTTGCGCCGCTGCTCGCGCTTTATCTGGCGGCGTTCGCCCAGAATAAGGTGCAGGGATTTGCATTGGTGAAACTTTCAGGCGTCGTGCTGATGCTGCCGGTGATCGCCTTTTTCGTTCAATCGCCGTGGGATCTGGCATTTGGCATCATCCCCACCTTCTGGCTGGTCAACCTCTACTGGAAGCTGGAAACCGGGCAGTCTGGCGTGTGGATCGACGTGCTTGTCGCTCTGATTTATCAGTCAATCGGTATCGGCGCACTGATTCGTCGGTTCGATACAGTGATGCACCGGTAGCAATGATGAACACACCTGCATTTTCCCCGCGGTACGAACAGGCGCTGCAGTTCGCTGCGCGCGCGCACCGACAGCAGGTGCGCAAGGGAACCGACATTCCCTACATTGCGCACACGGTGCATGTTTCGGTCATTCTGCTGCGCCATGGCTTCAACGAGGATGTGGTCATCGCCGGGGTGCTGCACGATGTGGTCGAGGATTGCGGTGTTGCGCCACACGAATTGGCAGCGTTGTTCGGCGCAAAAGTCGCGCGTCTGGTCGAAGCCGTGTCGGAACGCAAGCAGAACGGCGGCAGCGAACGTTCATGGGAGGAACGTAAGACGGAGGCGATTGTTCATCTACGGAATGGCGATCCAGAGATCGCTGCTCTGAAAGCGGCGGATGCGCTGCACAACATCCATTCGATCATCGCCGACCTGGCGCTGGTTGGGGCTGCGGTATGGCAACGCTTCAAACGTGGTCCTGATCAGATGCTCTGGTACTACCGCGAAATCCTGGCAGCGGTTCGTGGCATCCTCGGCGATCATCCGATCGTCGCGGAACTTGCCCGCGCAATTGCTGATCTCGAACATGCGGTTCAGCGGTATAATTGACGGGAGTCACGCAGCCTTGTCCCACGCCGATCGTTGTTGATGCAGGGATTCGCTGTCCGGTCACAGGAAGCGCTATGCCCGAGATCCGGCAAAATCTGGCGACGCGCGAGTGGGTTATCATTGCCACCGAACGGGCGCGGCGGCCCGAACAGTTCATCCTGCCGTCGCGCGGAAGTATCCTCGACCGCCCCGAATATGATCCGAACTGCCCGTTCTGCCCCGGCAATGAAGAACTGGACCTCGAACGCTTTTGCCTGCCCGCCACCGGCGATTGGCAGGTGCGCGTGGTGCGCAATCGCTTCCCGGCATTGCTGGAACACGATGAGTATCAGCGGCGTCTGAACGGCATGAATCGCTCGCTGGCAGGGTTTGGCTATCACGATATTGTGGTCGAGTCGCGGCGGCATAACACATGCGTGGCGCTCGAACCGGTCGAAGGGTTGATGACCACCCTGCAGGCGTTTCAGACCTGCGCCGCTATTTATCGCCGTGATCCGCGCATCGAGCATATCGTGTTCTTCAAAAACCACGGCGCGACTGCCGGAACATCGCTGCTCCATCCGCATGCGCAGGCGGTGGCGCTGCCGGTTGTTCCGCACGACATTCGCGTGCGCAACGAGGAGGCGCGGCGTTACTTCGACGACTATGGCGAGTGCGTGCTCTGCCGCATGCGCGAAGATGAAGAACGGCAACAGGATCGCATCGTCGTCAGCAGTCGCCATTTCACGGCGTTCATTCCCTATGCCGCGTATTCGCCGTTCCATCTGTGGATCGTGCCGCGCCGCCATACCGCCCATGTTCTCAATGCGACTGCTGATGAGATCGAGGACCTGGCGCACGTGCTGCGCGACGTTCTGCGCCGGATCTACTATGGCTTGAATGATCCCGACTATAATTACGTTATTCGCTCGGCGCCAGAGAGTGAGCGCCTGGCGCGCCATCTCCACTGGTATGTGACGGTTATCCCGCGGGTGACGCAGACGGCTGGTTTCGAGATGGGCACCGGGATGTTCATCAATACGGCGCTGCCCGAAGAGAGCGCCCGTTTTCTGCGCAATGTCGTTGCGCCCGACGATTTGACTGACAATGACCACGATTAAGTCGTTCGTTGATCCTCGCTCGGCAACCTTCCGCGCCAATGCGGAAGCATATGCCGTGTTGCTCGACGATCTGCGCGCGCGGCTGACGCAGGCGCGTGCCGGCGGTCCCCCCGAGGCGCGCGAACGCCACGTGGCGCGCGGGAAGTTGCTCGTGCGTGAACGGATCGAACGCTTGCTCGACCCGGCGACCCCCTTCCTCGAAATTGGCGCACTGGCGGCGCATGAGGTCTATGATGAGCCGGTTCCCTCCGCTGGCATCGTCACCGGCATTGGGCGCGTTGCCGGACGTGAGGTGATGATTGTCGCCAACGACGCCACAGTGAAAGGCGGCACGTACTACCCGCTGACGGTCAAAAAGCACCTGCGCGCGCAGGAGATCGCCGAGCAGAATTATCTGCCCTGCATCTACCTGGTCGATAGTGGCGGCGCCTTCCTCCCGCTTCAGGCAGAGGTCTTCCCCGACCGCGATCACTTCGGGCGTATTTTTTACAATCAGGCGCGCATGTCTGCCAAGGGCATCGCGCAGATCGCGGCAGTCATGGGATCGTGTACTGCTGGCGGTGCGTATGTGCCGGCAATGAGCGATGAGGTGGTGATTGTGCGTGGCGCCGGCACGATCTTTCTCGGCGGTCCGCCGCTGGTCAAGGCGGCCACCGGCGAAGAGGTCAGCGCCGAGGAACTCGGCGGCGCAGTGGTGCATACCCATATCTCCGGCGTTGCCGACCATCTGGCGGAAAATGATCTCCACGCGCTGGCAATCGTGCGCTCAATCGTGGCGAACCTGGGTCCGCGTCGTTCCTCGCCCTGGGAGTGGCGCGCACCAGAGGACCCGCTGTACGATCCGCGCGAGTTGTACGGTATCATTCCGCGTGACCCGCGCTCGAGTTATGATGTGCGCGAGGTGATCGCCCGGATCGTCGATGGCAGCCGTATGCACGAGTTCAAACCAACCTACGGCGAGACGCTGGTGTGCGGCTTTGCGCATATCGCCGGCGCACCGGTCGGCATGATCGCCAACAATGGCGTGCTCTTTTCGGAGAGCGCGCTCAAGGGAACGCACTTCATCGAGTTGTGCTGTGCGCGTGGCATTCCGCTCGTCTTCCTGCAAAACATTACCGGCTTCATGGTTGGGAAGGACTACGAACAGCGCGGCATCGCCAAGGACGGCGCCAAGATGGTGATGGCGGTTGCGAATGCGCAGGTTCCGAAGTTCACCGTGGTCATTGGCGGTTCATTCGGCGCCGGCAACTATGCGATGTGCGGGCGCGCCTATGAGCCGCGGCAACTCTGGATGTGGCCCAATGCGCGCATTTCGGTGATGGGCGGTCAGCAGGCGGCAAGCGTGCTGCTGACGGTGCGCCTCGATGCGCTGCGGGCGCGCGGCAGCGATATGAGCAGCGCCGAACGTGAGGCGTTCACCGCACCGATCCTGGCAACCTATGAACGTGAGGGGAGTCCCTACTATGCAACGGCGCGTTTGTGGGACGATGGAGTGATCGACCCGGCTGATACGCGCACGGTGCTGGCGCTCGGTCTGGCTGCTGCTGCCAATGCGCCGGTGGAAACGACGCAATTCGGTGTGTTCCGTATGTAGGCTATTCGCTGCCCGCCCGGCGACGGATGGAGTGTGAATACCCGCTCCGCGTTCAACTTCTGTCTTCCCACAAGGGACCATTCTTTATGAGCGCTGAACAACCCCTCTCCCACGACGCTTTCCAGTCTGCTCTGGCGCATCTGCTGGCGCTGCCGGATCGCCCCAGCCTGGCGGCGCTGGTCGAACATGAGCCGCTGGTGATGAGCGATGAGTTCCTGGCAGCCGCGCAGCAGGCGGCGCTCGACCCTGCGGCAGAGGCGCTGCGCGAACGGCTGGAGTGGTTGATAGACCTCCGTCGGCAGGCGGAACAGGATGTGCCTGCCGCGTTCCAGGCAGTGCTGGCAGCGAGCACTCTGGAAGACTTGCGGCAGGTGGCCGACCGCTGGCCCCTGACGCTGAACGACGCTTTTGCGGAAGTGGTGGAGCATCTGGCGCAACACTTTGCCGCTGCCGGGCAGCAGGAGGTTGCCGATGGGTTGCGGCAACGCCTGGTTGCGCTGGCGCAATTGCGCGTTTATCGTGAGACGTGGACCGAGACGCCGCAAGGGGAGGCGATCTTTGCGTTCCTGAACGCCGAGGACGATGCAGCAGCGCTGAGCGTCTTCCACGCGCACCGCGATCTGCTCGACCATTCAGAGGCGCAACGGACGCTCGATGAGGTGTTACAGGGCGGCGACCCGGAAAGTCAGCGGCGGCTGGAAAAGCGCCGCGCATTGCTGCGCTATCTGCGCGGCGAGGAGCAAGCCTGATGACGATTCATATCACACGTAACGGATCGATTGCAACCGTGACGCTCGACCGTCCCGACGTTCATAACGCTTTTGACGCTGCTGCCATCGAAGCGGTGCGCGCGGCGTTCGAGGCGCTCTCCGGCGATTCAGACGTACGGATCATCGTGCTGACCGGCGCCGGCGAATCGTTCTGCGCTGGCGGCGATATGCGCTGGATGCAGAGCGCAATGGGTATGACCTTTGAGGAAAACATGGCGGATGCCAGCGCGCTGGCGGCGATGTTTGAATCGATCTGGATGTGCCCGAAAGTGGTGCTTGGTCGGATCAACGGCGCTGCCATCGGCGGCGGCGCGGGACTGGTCGCGTGCTGCGACCTGGCGATTGCCGCCGATACCGCGCGCTTCGGCTTTGGCGAGGTCAAGATCGGGCTGATCCCGGCAGTGATTGCGCAATATGTCGTTCCGAAGATCGGCGTCAGCCAGGCGCGGGCGCTGTTTGTCTCCGGCGAACGCTTTAGCGCCGAACGCGCCTTCGAAGTCGGGTTGATCCATGGCGTCGTGCCGCCGGACGAACTCGACGCCACGGTGACGGAGATCGCACAACGCTGTCTGACGAGCGCGCCAGAGGCGATTGTGGCATCCAAGCGCGTGGTGGACGTGGTGTGGGAGAGCGAACGCGACGCTGCGCGGCGCTTTGTGGTTGAAATGCTGGCGCGCGTGCGCATGGGTGACGAAGCGCGCGAAGGGATCGCCGCCTTCAAGTCGCGCCGCAGGCCGCCGTGGGCGGTGTAAGGGCTACGCTGCCGGCGCTCTGGACAGGTGCAGTAGTTTTGCCTGAACTGTTTCGAGGAAGACATCCCGCAGAAACGCACGGGCGTTCACGATTTCAATGCCGATCAGCTCGCCCTGTTCGTTGACTCCGCTACGCCAGGGTCGTATCACGAAGGTGCAATCTGAAGTCAGCCGCAGAGGTGCGTTCATGTTTCACGGGTTTCAATCAATGCGCGTCACCACACAGGGCGCCGCGATTCACCTGCTGTGCGGCGGGTCCGGTCCGCCGCTGCTGCTGCTCCACGGCTACCCGCAGACCCATCTCATGTGGCGGAAGGTAGCGCCGCGGCTGGCTGACGAGTTCACGGTCATCGCGGCGGATCTGCGCGGCTACGGTGATAGCAGCAAGCCCCCCGGCGGCGCCGATCACGCGGCGTACAGCAAACGCGCCATGGCGCAGGATATGGTCGAGGTGATGGATACGCTCGGCTTCTCGCGCTTCATGGTCGCCGGTCACGACCGTGGGGCGCGCGTCGTCCATCGTCTCTGTCGCGATCATCCCGCTGCCGTGATCCGCGCTGCAGTGCTCGACATCGCGCCAACCCTGTACATGTACACGACCGCTGACCGCGCCTTCGCCGAAGCCTACTATCACTGGTTCTTCCTCATTCAGCCCTACGACCTGCCGGAACGTCTGATCGGCGCTGACCCGGAGTACTACCTGCGCAAAAAACTGGCTCACTGGGGACGAACGCCGTCCGCTTTCGAGCCGGAGGTGTTCGCCGAATACGCGCGCTGCTTCAGCGACCCGGCGACAATCCACGCGACCTGCGAGGACTATCGGGCGGCGGCGAGCATCGATCTGCGCCACGACGAAGCCGATCTGCACGCGCCGGTCACCTGTCCCTTGCTCGTGCTCTGGGGTGCGGAGGGATTCGTTGGGCGAAAGTACGACGTGCTGGCGGTCTGGCGGCAGCATGCAGTCGATGTGCGCGGGCACGCAGTGCCCGGCGGGCATTATCTCCCCGAAGAAGCGCCGGAGGAGACCTATGCGGCGCTGCGAACGTTCTTTGCTGAGGGGTAGATTTCAGCGTCCGCCGCCGAGCGCATCCGGCGTGGCGCCCTGCCCGGCGACCTCGATTTCGTTGAGCGCAGCAGGCGCTGGGGCGCCGCGTTGCGTGCCGCGAACGGCGGTGACGGTAAACTCGACCCGGTCGGCGGCGATCGGTTGCGGCAGGCGAATGAGCGTGCCGCCGCGTGAAAGCGGCGCAACTGCCTCGACAGTTCGCGCGGTTCCGGCGATTTCCTGCCCGCGCAGGTAGAAGCGCAGTTCGCCGCTCACCTCATAATCGGCGCTGCGCCCTTCCTGCCCCGGCTCCGCGCCGACCAGCCGCACTTCGAGGATCGCCATCGGCAGTTGCCACTCCAGCCGGATCCACTGCCCCGCGCCGCCGTTCGCCGTCCAGGGTGGCGTGCGATCAATGAGCGTTCCGTTGGGCGCCGTCACAAATCCGCGCCGGTCGTTGATCCGTGTCGGCGCGCCATTCTCGACCGAGGAGGACGCGGCAATGGCCGCTGCGGGGGCGATGTTCGTCCAGCCGCGCGCGGCGAGCGACGGGTTGGTGATCGAACCGCTCGCGTGCCCCATGTGGCAGCCAATGCAGAACATCGGTTGTCCGGGCCGCCCGGCTGAGTTTCCCTGCGCGATACTGAGCGTATGGCGGTTGCCGCCGCGCACGATGCGCCCGTTCCTGTCGCGCAGCACAATGAACGTGGGCGTATCGGCGGGCGCCGAGGCGATGAAGGATCCGTCCGGGTTCACCGGCACCGTCAGCCATTTGACCGCGCGTGCCTGATCGTCCGGGTTGGGGGCGCGTGATGTGGCGCCGCCAAACTGGTTGGCGTCGATATAGATGTCGGCGAACGCCACGCTCCCCGGCGGCGGTGAGTTATTAATGAACGGAAATTCGAGCGGCGGATTGGCGTAGACATTGGCGTTCTGCACGGCGACCAGTTCGACGCTCTGGATGCTCCGGCGGCTCCAGGAATACGCTGGATTGCCGAAGGTGTCGAGCAGACCGAAGGGCGCGTTGCTCTCCAGCGGATCGTCGCTCACCGGCGGCGGCGCGCCGCGCGGCAGACGCCACATGCCCGGTCCGTCGCCGACGGGACGCGCCACGATTGGTCTGGCTTCCACTGCGTCGTAATCGGTGGACAATCCTTCGAGTGGTACAACGTCGTTCTGGGCGCCGTTGGGATAGATCGTGCGCAATTCGTAGCGCAACGACGATGATTGCAGTCGCAGCGTGATGGTGCGCCCGCTGCGGGTGTCGGTATAGGTGCTGGTGGGGGCGGGAACAGGCGCGGCGGATGTCTGTGAGAAAATGATCCGTCCATCAGGCAACCCTGCTGGCGCCAGCGCATACGGCGGGCGAAAAGCAGCGCCGTCGTCCCAGCGATACCCGGCGATCGACTCGGTAGTGTTGAGTGCCATGTTTTCAATGCCGGGGCGCGCCACCCGGATGCCAGTATAGAGCGTCGAGTGCGCCATCGTCTGATCGCGCTGCGTGGTATACGCTACCAGCAGTTCGCCGCCGGACAGCACGACCGCCGGTTGCATCGCGTTGTACGTGTCAAGGCCGCCATCATTCGTGAGCGCCGATGCGTAGCGTGGCGTCCAGGCGAAGCGCCGCATGCCGCTGCCGTCGGCTTCGATTGCCATCAGATGCCAGGTGTTCGGCGCATCGCGGATGGGGAACCCGTCCGCCAGGCGACCGCGCGCCGGATTGAAGGTCGCGTTCGTGTTGGAATAGACCAGCGTCCCGTCCGGCAGGCGATACCCGGTGATCGGCTGTTCGACCACGATCGTGCGAGTGGTGCTTCCCTGCGGCGCTGCGGCCGGCGTGGCAGTCGGGCGAATGCGCGGCGTTGGCGTCGGCGGCGCCGGGGTCTTGGTCAGGCGCACGATGCTGCCGGTTGCGGGGTCGATCTTCTCGACGAACGAAATGGTCGGTATCGGCGTCGGTTTCGGTGGCGCAGTCGGTTGTGGCGCTGCCTGAGCGGGTTGCGCGGTTTCGACAACCTGAATGCGCCGTTCGACGATGATCGGGCGTCCGCTCTGGTCGCGGGCGATCTCCGCGCCGGCGCGGTTATCAATCCGGTTGTAAATGCCACGCTCGCTCGGTTGATTGAAATTGACCCACCAGCGACTGAAGACAATGCTGCCATCGGGAAGCGGCGCCGGATGCAGCGCAGCGGAGCGTTCGGTCGTCAGGCGGCGCATGTTGCCGCCATTGCCGTCGATGATATACAGATTGAATGCCCGTCGACCATCATAGGGTGAGCGCGCCGGATAGCGCGACGAACTGAACACGATCCGCCCGTCCGCCAGGTACGCCGGAAAGAGATCGTCGTAGAACGCATACGCCTCAGCATTCCCTGGACCATCGGGGATCGTGATGTCACGGTCGGAATGGGTAAGCTGGCGCAGTCCCTGTCCATTGACGCCAATCTCGAACAGTCGCCACGAGTAGTGCGGGCGACCATTCGGTTGATTGCGAAACGTTTCCGGTCCAAACGTTCCGGCGAAGACCACGCGCTGCGCGTCAAACGACACATCGGGCGACTGCACATCGCGCAAGCCAGGCGGATTGAGCGGATCGCCCGCCGGGCGCGCGGTGTCGATCAAAACGCGCAATTGACCTGACTGATCACGGATGAGCAGTTTTGATCCGGGTGCGAATTTTGTCATCCCGGCGATCATATGTCCTGCCGGACCGAGATCGCGTGGAAAGAGATAATCGCCGGTCGCCAGGCGGCTGCGCGCCACAAAAACCAGCGGCGGGAGCGGCGTCTGCGCCTGCGCTGGCTCCACTGCCAGCGCAGGCGTCAGGAGCAGAAGCAGGCACAGAGCGAAAGGAAGGGTCGTTCTGAGCGCAGGTTGCAGTCGACGTTGCATCAGCATAGACGTGAGTATACGCCGAAACCGGTGATGTTGTCTATACTGACGATCCGCACGCGCATCAGGTTCCAGGCGGTCGTCGCCAGGGAGCGCGCCAGAAAATGATCGCTCCAATCGTGATCACTGCGACCACCAGCGCCGCCAGCAGCAGCGGCAGGGTATTCGAGGAGGCGTTCTGAGCCGGAACGGGCGTTGATTGAACGGGTTGCGCCGTCGGTTGCGCCGCCGGTTCGGCGACAGGCGTGGCAGTTGCCGCAGGCGCTGGCGCAGGTCCGGTCACGATTGCGCGCCGATTACCCAGCGTCACGCGCTGCTGCGGATCGACTATTGCCAGCGTACTGGCAAGGCGCGCGCGCTGGCGCGGATCGATCAGCATGAGCGTCGCCTGATCGATACTGGCATCATCGCTGCCGAGCACGGCGACCACCACCCGCTCGGGACTCCACGACGCCGCGACCATCTGCAGATAGGCGACACTTGCATCGGGCGGCACACGATACACCACGGGCGTATCGAAAGAACGCGGCACATTGCTGCCGGGATCGAACGGCGCCGGCAGCACGTCGCTGAGGTCGGTCAGAATGGGCAGATCGGCAGGGCGCCCGATAATCAACAGATCACGCGCTGCGCGCACATCCGCCGGGATGTTGTCCGCGAATGCGACAACAGGCTGAAAGATGGCATCGCGTGTCTGTCGCCCTATGTGGAACGCCAGTAAGGCGGCTGCATTCCAGGCGACCGGCGTGTTCTTTGGAACGACGAAGGCCGTGGTGGCAAGTGATGGATTGAGGGTGAAAGGCAGGGGATAACTGCTGAGATTGAACGTCCGACGCGGTTCGGCGCTTGCCGGTTTCATCGGCAGATGGAGCGCCGATTCGGGCCAGATCGTGGCCCACAGGTCGATATTCCGTGTGTCGGTGCAGAGCGACAGAGGCGCAAGGTTGGTCTGGATCGTCAGCACATTGGCGCCAGAACGGGCAGCGGAGGGTGGGAGCGTAATGCGACTTGTCGTGACGCGCGTGGTTTCGTTGCTGAAGCGCACACTGCCGATGGGCACGCCATTCAAGCCCACGGAAACGCTCGATTGACCGAAATCGACCGTTGCGGCGTGATTGAACACCAGATCAAAGTAGGCGCCCTCATCGAGTTGTTGACCGGCAGGGAGGTTGAAGCGCAGATCGAAGGTTCCGGTGCGATCACGGATCACGCGCGGTTCCAGACCAAGATCGCTCAGGCGCTGGTCAATCGCCAGGGGCGCTTCCACCGGTGCTGCGGGCAGATCCCGCACGACCGCCACATTCGGGCGGTCATTGACACGTACCGGAACTGCGCTCAACGCCCGTGCCGCCTTCAGGACTCCTGCGTCCGAGCCGCCGCTCACCGCCAGAACGACGCGCTCCGAGTTCCACGGCGATAGTATCATTTGAATGATGCCATCATCGGCTGTGGCGCCAGAGGCGTTGATTCCTCTTTCAGTGATGGCAGCAGGCAGCGCCAGATTGCGCGCAATTGGCGCCAGCCCGGTGTGGCTGCCAACCAGAATGAGATGGCGTCCGGTACGCATCTGAGGAGACAGGCGTTGAACCGTGGTCAGATCAACCTGTAACCGCCCTTCGCTCAACCGCCCAAAGCTGGCGGCGACAGTCAGCGCAGCCTGGAGATCGTTCGTCGATGGCGCATCAGGCACAACAATCGTCGCCTGATCCGGTTCGAACGATCCCTGGAAGATCGGGCGCGGGAGATTACGAAGGTCGGTATCGAGCGGTATGCGCGTATGCGGCAAAACGAGGCGTGATGTCGCTCGAATCACCACTGCCGTGCGTTCACCTGGCGCGACATCACAGCCAGAGGGGTTATCCAGCGCAACTTCTAATTCGTGCCGTCCATCACCACGTACCGGGGTGAGCGCCTGATCGGGAATAGCAAACGTCACGCGCCGTTCGCCGGGTTGAGTCAGTTCCGCCGTGCCAATCAACACGCGGTTGAAACGCACCTCCAGGAAGCCCCCCAGGCGCTGTTGCGCGTCACCGCGAGGGAAGAAAACGGTCATATCCAGTTGCATCTGCGCCCCCGGCTGAAGGTTCCAGTTTGCCGGCGTGCTGAAGAGATAGCGGGTTCCGTCGAATATCCCGCTCAGGGTTTGATCAGTTGCGCCAATCTGTGCCAGTGTGACGACATCCGGCTCCTCTGTTTGAGATCCCGGATCAATCTCTTGAGCGTATGCTGCGCCTGTGATTCCTCGAAACAGCGCGAGCAGTACGATGAAGCAGTACGCACGGGAGAGCAGTGATGCCATATGCATACGAGTATCCTTTGGATTAATGAGGTTCTTCTCACCATCAGCGCATGTTCTGAGTCCAGCGAGCGACGAAATGCATCGTAGCCTGGCATGTGCTCGAAACGACGCTCTATCTCACGTAGTCTCTGAAGGAAACCGCCGTTTCAGAGCAAAAGTCACGCTGACGCACGGTCTCACCTGATTATAGAACGATACAGCCAGCGTAATTGACGGAAGGATCATCCCTGCATGGTATAATGTCTGCGGCGACTCACAACAACCAATCATCTGAATACCGACGGGCCAGGTATGCTTGATGTCGGATCATTGCGCGAACGCTTTCAACAGTGCTACGGCTCCCTGCCTCATCTCATCGTTCGCGCGCCGGGGCGTGTGAATCTGATCGGCGAGCACACCGACTATAACGATGGTTTCGTCTTTCCTGTCGCCATTGATCGTGCCACCTGCGTCGCAGCGCGTTCACGCAGCGACCGGCTGGTCCGAGTGGCATCTGCCGACCTCAACGAAGAGGATGCATTTTCCATCGAGCGCATCGAACGCAGCCATCGACCCTGGCATAATTACATTCGTGGCGTCGTGCTGGCGTTACGGAGCGCAGGGTATCCACTTTTGGGCGCCGACCTCCTGATCGCCAGTGATGTCCCGCGTGGTTCCGGGCTTTCGTCATCAGCCGCGCTCGAAGTTGCTGTGGGATATGCATTCCAGGCGCTCAATCAGTTGGACATCCCTGGCGAAGCACTGGCATTGCTGGCGCAGGGCGCAGAGAACAACTTCGTTGGCGTCCAATGCGGCATCATGGATCAGTTGATCGCAGTGCTTGGTCGCGCCGACCATGCAGTGCTGATCGATTGCCGCGATCTGTCGTATCGCGCCATTCCGCTGCCGCCGTCGGTTGCGGTCGTCGTCTGTGACAGCCATATTCCGCGAACGCTGGCGGCGTCGGCATACAACCAACGGCGCCAGGAGTGCGATACAGCGGTTCGGTTGCTCCAACCGCGTTATCCTGGCATCCGCGCATTACGCGATGTCAGCGAGGATCAACTGGCAGCACATCAGGATGTGCTGCCAGAGCCGATTCGCTCGCGCGCCCGGCACGTGGTCAGTGAAAATCGACGTACACTCCAGGGCGCGGAAGCGCTCGAACGCGGCGATGTGGCTGCATTCGGACGCTTGATGAATGAGTCGCACGCCAGTCTGCGCGACGATTATCAGGTCAGCCTGCCAGAGATCGATCATCTGGTCGCAACTGCGCAGCGTCTGGCAGGATGTTACGGCTCGCGGCTGACCGGCGCGGGATTTGGCGGGTGCACCGTGAGCCTGGTCGAACGAAGCGATGTGGAACCATTCAGCCGTCATCTGTCGCAGGCATATTACCATGCAACCGGTCGCACGGCAACCATTTATGTGTGTCGCGCCAGCGATGGTGTTGGTCGCGCCGTGGACAGTGCAGGTCCACAGGAATGAGAAGAACGTTGCGAGGCGGATGAATGTGAGCGACCAGATTGATCGAACGCTGACGCCGCCTGATCTATCTGAACTGTGAGTACTGACATGCATATGTCCACCATTCTGCTGGTAGAAGACGATCCAATCCTTTCGGAGACTCTGCGTTACAACCTGGAGCGTGAGGGATATGCAGTCATTAACGCCGCCGATGGGGTGGTAGGGCTCGAGCGGGCGCGGCGCGATCAACCCGATATGGTCATCCTCGATGTGATGCTGCCCCGCCTGGATGGGTTTTCGGTCTGCCGTATTCTGCGCCAGGAGAGTGAGGTTCCTATTCTGATTCTGACGGCGCGGCAGGACGAGATCGATCGGATTGCAGGGTTGGAGCTGGGCGCCGACGATTATGTCGCTAAACCGTTCAGCCTGGGTGAACTGCTGGCGCGGGTGCGAGCGATTATGCGCCGTTCCGAACGCCGTGTCAGTGTGATGCGCGAGGTGCTCGATGCCGGTTCGCTTCGGGTCGATACCGGGTCGCGGCGCGCCTGGCGTGATGATATAGAGTTGAACCTGTCCCAAAAAGAGTTCGATCTGCTGGCATGCCTGATGCGTAATCGCGGCATGGCGCTCTCGCGCGACATGCTGCTCGAGCGCGTGTGGGGGTACGATTTTCTCGGCGATAGCCGGACGGTTGATGTGCATATTCGCTGGTTGCGCGAAAAGGTCGAACCCGATCCGAGCCAGCCGGTCTACATTCATACGGTGCGTGGTGTCGGCTATCGCTTTGAAGCGCCGAATTGATCTCCGGCGCCGACTGGCGTGAACGCTGTGATGGAATGGATCATTGCCACGCTCCTGCTGGCACTCGCACTATCCCTCGTCTGGGGATGGCGTCGGCAGTCTTATACTCAGCAACCTCCATCATTGCCCGACTCTTCCCCTGATACATTTTCCCCGCTCTTTCACGCTGCTGCCGCTGCGTTCGACGATGGATTGGTGCTGGTCGACGCTGATCGTCGGGTGCAGTATCTCAATGCGCAGGCAGAAGAATTGCTGAACCTCAACCGGACAGGGAGCGTCGGGCAGGGATTGATCACACTGGCGCGCGATTACCAGGTGGACGCAATGGTCGAAGAGGCCATTACGTCGGCTGAAACCCGCGAAAGCATCCTTCAACCGCTGGGACGGCAACGGATGCTGCGATTACGGGCGATTCCGCTCGATCACGGTACGAAGGGTGCGCTCCTGCTGGTGCGCGATGTGACGCAGTTGAGCCAGCTCGAACGGTCGCGGCGCGATCTGGTCGCCAACGTCTCTCACGAACTCCGCACCCCGCTGGCATCGATCAAGCTCCTGGTTGAGACGTTGCAATCCGAGCCTCCGGCGCCGGTGGCACAGCGTATGCTGAGTCGGATTGCCCAGGAAGTCGACGCGATTACCCAGCTTGTGGAGGAGTTGCACGAACTGTCGCAGATCGAGTCGGGAAGGGTGGCGCTGCAGTTGGTGCCCACGTCCGTCGCACCGCTGATTGAGCGCACCATTGAACGCATTCGCCCGCAACTCGAACGGAAGCATCTACAGGTTACATTCCATGTGTCCGATCATCTGCCGCAGGCATTGATCGATGAGAACCGCATCGGTCAGGTGCTCCTGAACCTGCTCCATAACGCCTCGAAATTTACGCCCGAAAATGGTCGGGTTACCATTGTCGGCGCGATGATTACGGTCGGAGAAGGCGCCACTGCACCTCCTGGCATGCCAGCGTCGCATCCGCCAGGGCAGTGGTTGCTGCTGTCAGTTGCCGATACCGGTATTGGCATCCCCGCAAACGATCTCGTGCGAATCTTCGAGCGCTTCTATAAAGTGGATCGCGCTCGTACACGCAATGCTGGCGGCACCGGATTGGGATTGGCGATTGCCAAACATCTGGTCGAAGGTCACGGCGGACGCATATGGGCAACCAGTACGGAAGGTGAAGGGAGCACCTTCTATCTGACATTGCCAGTTGTATAACCGGTTCCCGTCTGATGTATGATAGGCGCAATTCGTTCGTGCGTTGCCGCGATGGGATCCGCACGGGCGCCTGTTCAGACGGAAAGCGCCGCAGTTCTGTCCATATGTACTTCCTCGTTCAGGATGATCGAAAAGTTACACTTTTGAGCGCCACTGTTGCGACAACGTCGGAAGCAGTGTTGATAACCGACTCTGCGGGCAAGATTCTGCTTCTGAACCGGCAGTTCGAGGAACTATGGCGATTGACGCCGGGGTGGATGGAAACGATCACGGCGCATGATCGCATTTGGGATCTGGCGCATCAGGTGATCGATCCGGAACAGTTTCTTAGCCGGATCGAAGGGTTATATGCGCATTCCGATCACGAAGTGATTGACTGGTTGACCTTGCACGACGGACGGATCATCGAACGCTACAGTCGCGGGTTGCGTATCGACGATCATGTCGAGGGGCGGATCTGGCTGTTCCGGGATATTACATCCCGCGAACGCGCCCAGCGAGAACTTAAAGTGATGAAGAGCGTCCTGGAGGCGCTCAATCGCATTGTTGAGCCGCAACGCCAGTTGCAGGCAGGCGTGCAGGCGCTGGCGCAGGAACTGGGGGCACGCGCGGCGTGGCTGTGGGGAGTGGAAGGCGCGGATTTTGCGCGTCTACTGGCGCACGATGGCGCCCGTGAATTGCATATCGACCTCACGCCGCGCGCGCCCGGCGATCCGTGTGAGTGTTTGCAACGCTTACTCAACCAGGCGTTTCCTGCGGCAGCGCATCCGATTGTCTGCCCGCGTCTGGCGCATCTCAATAGCGCCGATCAAGAACCGGCACGCCATATCAGCGTGCCGATCTACAGTCGTGATCGCCCTCTGGCTATCCTCAATCTGGTTCTCCCGTCTATTCAGCCATTCACTGTCGTTGAGTTGCGCATGTTTGCTGCGATTGCCAATCAGTTCAGCGTGGCGATCGAACGTGCGCGCCTGTTCGAGTCGGTGCGTGAAGAACAGCGCGCTGCCGAGGTGCTGCGTCAGGCATCGGCGACGTTGAGTGCATTGCTGGATTTCGAACAGGTTCTTGACCACGTGCTCGATCAGATCATTGCGCTGATGCCCTGCGACGGCGCGTCGGTTATGCTGGTTGAGGGAACGCAGGCGCGTGTTGTTCGGGTCTATGGCTACGAAGGGTTGAGCGATGACGCGGGAAATGCGATCCGCCACGTTCTGTTCGAGATTCCACGCACGCCAACGCTGCAACGCTTGCTTGAAACCGGACAACCCTGGATTATCAGCGAAACGCTCAACAATCCGGCGTGGGTGCATCTGGAGCAGCCGTTACCGATTCGCTCCTGGTTAGGGGCGCCGGTGATTGTGCGCCAGCAGGCGGTCGCTTTCATTTGCGTCGATAGTTTTACACCGTATGCGTATCACCCGGAGCATGCACGCCGGCTGGCAACACTGGCGTCGAGTGTTTCGCTGGCGCTGCAAAATGCGCAACTGTACGCCCAAACCAACGATGCACTGGAGCGGGAACGACGTCTGGGGGATTTGATGCGTGCAATCAGCAGTGCACTCGACATCGACGTCATTCTGGCGACGGTTGCGCGTCTGTCAATGGAGTTGGTTGGCGCCGATGCGGCGGCGCTGGGCCTGCTGTCCGCCGATCATCGCATGTTGACCAATATCCACACCTTCAATATGCCTGAGCCGTTGATGACGCTGCAGCAGGGGGTGGGTCCGATGTGGCACGTGATTGAGACGCAGCAGAGTATTATCAGGAATAATATGGTGCTTGCTGAGCCTGGCGTGTCTGGTTATCGCATTTGCTCCGTTTCGGGAACGCCAATCGTTGCGAGCGATCAGGTTTTGGGCGTCCTGGTCGTCTATCATTTGCGCGATTATCGGCGTTTCACCGAGCGTGACGGCGCAATACTGGACATTGTCGGCCGTCAGGCTGGAATTGCGATTGCCAATGCCCGGTTGTTTACTGAAACTCAGCGACTGGCGACAACGGATCACCTGACCGGACTATTCAATCGCCACCACTTCTTTACGCTGGCGCCGCGCGAACTGGAACGGGCGCGGCGCTATCGCCATACCGTGGCGCTGCTGGTCATCGATGTTGATTATTTCAAGGCAATCAACGACACCCATGGTCACAGTGCGGGTGATGCCGTATTGTGCAGCATTGCGGAACGTATGCAGCGCGAACTGCGTGATGCCGACATTCTGGCACGATTCGGTGGCGAGGAGTTCATCGCCTTGCTGCCAGAAACAAGTCTGGCAGGCGCATTGCACGTCGCCGAGCGGCTACGCGCAGCGATCGCGTCTCATCCGGTCATGGTTCAGGACGTCGCCATCACGGTGACGATCAGCATCGGATGTACCGCATCAGACCAGATCGGCGAGGATGATCGCCTGGACACCATGATTCACGATGCAGATCGCGCCCTCTATGTTGCCAAATTCAGAGGGCGCAATCAGGTTGCATCCAATCCATAGCGGCGCCTAGTGTGTCAGTGCGATCTTCAGCACCTCGTCCATTGACGAGACCGGGATCAATTGCAACTCCTCGCGTACTTTCTTGGGCAATTCAGCAATGTCTTTCGCGTTATCCTTCGGCAGGATGAAGGTGCGAATGCCCGCACGATGCGCCGCCAGCGTCTTTTCTTTCAAGCCGCCAATCGGCAGCACCTTTCCGCGCAACGTAATCTCGCCGGTCATCGCCACATCCCGGCGCACTGGTTTGCCGGTCACCGCCGAGATCAGCGCCGTTGTCAGCGTAATGCCAGCCGACGGACCATCCTTCGGCACCGCGCCTTCGGGCACGTGGATGTGAATATTGTGCTCATCGAAGTAGCTTGGATCGACGCCGAGCTGTTCAGCGCGGAACCGTGCATAACTCATCGCTGCCTGAGCGCTTTCCTTCATCACTTCGCCCAGTTGACCGGTGAGCTGGAGACCGCCCTTGCCGCGCACCGGCAGCACTTCGATCGAGAGGACGTCACCGCCGGTTGGCGACCAGGTTACGCCGGTGGCCACGCCCACTTCGTCCTTCTCCTCTGCCAGACCGAACGTGTAGCGCTCTGGTCCCAGGTAGTTCGGAATATCGGCTGCATCGATGACGATCGGGAACTCAACCGGTTCGCCATCACTGGCAGCCGCCACTTTGCGCGCCGTCTTACGGCACAGGCTGGCGATCTCGCGCTCCAGGTTGCGCACGCCCGCCTCGCGCGTATATTCACGTACCAGTTTGATGATGGCAGCATCGGTGATGGTCAGTTGTTCTGGCGTCAGCCCGTGGAACTCACGCTGCTTGCGCACCAGGAACCCCTGCGCAATGCCCAGTTTCTCGTCTTCCGTGTACCCGCCGATCTCGATGATTTCCATGCGGTCGCGCAGCGGGTTCGGAATCGTGTCGAGTTGGTTGGCGGTTGCGATGAACACCACCTGCGAGAGGTCGAATGGGATCTCCAGGTAATGATCGGAGAATGCATTGTTCTGCTCAGGGTCGAGCACTTCCAGCAGCGCCGACGTCGGATCGCCGCGGAAGTCCTGGCCGACTTTATCGATCTCATCGAGCACATACACCGGATAGCGCGATTTCGCCGTTTTCATGCCCTGGATGATCCGCCCCGGCAGCGCGCCGATGTAGGTGCGACGGTGACCGCGAATTTCGGCTTCATCGCGGATGCCGCCCAGGCTGGTGCGCACAAACTTGCGTCCCAGCGCCCGTGCAATCGATCGCCCGAGTGAGGTTTTGCCGACGCCAGGCGGTCCCACGAAGCACAGAATGGGCGAACGCATCCGGTTGCCCGCCAGTTTACGCACCGCCAGGTACTCCAGAATACGCTCCTTGACCCGCTCGAGCCCGTAGTGATCTTCGTCGAGCACCTTCTGCGCCTCGTGCAGGCTGATCTCGGGCAGTTCCTCCTCCGACCAGGGCAGATTCAGAATCCAGTCGAGATAGGTGCGGATAACGCCTGCCTCCGGGCTGTTCATGCCCTGCTGCGCCAGGCGCTTGAGTTCGTGCATCGCCTGCTCTTTGACATAGTCTGGAGCGTTGAGTTGAGCGATCTTGCGCTTCAATTCGTCGATGGGATCATCAACATCATCGTCTTCGCCCAATTCACGGCGAATAACGCGCATTTGTTCGCGCAGGAAATACTCGCGCTGGCTCTGGTCCAGCACTTCTTTGGTATCCTGCTGGATCTTCTGGCGCAGTTTGAGCAGTTCGAGTTGCCGGGCAAGGAGGCGATGTGCACGGCGCAACCGTTCGACCGGATCAAGTTCGTTGAGAATATCGAGCCGTTCCTCGAACTCGAATGCTGGCGCCCACGTGACAATATCGGCCAGGTGCCCTGGCCGGTCGATGCGATGGACAAAGGCAACCGCATCTTGCGGCACTTCGCCGAGATGATCGACGAACTCATCAATCTGTTGTTTGACCGAATCCATCAGGGCTTCAATCTCGATGCCTCTGGGTTCGGGATCGCTGATCGCGTGGCAACGCACCCGGTAGAACGGCTCGTTTTGCAGCATCGTCTGCACCAATGCGCGACTGATGCCCTCCAGAATGATGCGCGCCGTGCCGTCGGGCAGTTTGACGAACTCGTCAAGACGCGCAATCACGCCAACCGGCGGCAACTGCTGCGGCTGGCTGCTTTTATACGTCTCGATTTCGCTTTCGGATACAAAAATCAACAATACAAGATGATCATTCTCCCATGCCTGTTCCATAGCGCGATATGACTTCCCCTGCCCCACCTGCAGCGGCACCGTCATGTGCGGCATGATCACCAGTTCTCCCAGAATGGCCAGTGGGAGGTCGTGATCGGAAGTCTCAATCATTTTTCCCATAGTGTCGAACCCTCACTTTGCCCGCAAATGAACTTCGCGGATGTGACGCTTGCTCGCGTCGATAGACATATGTTATACGCTTCGAGGCGTACACTCAATGATATGAAAATGCGTCATTATCATGGTACCACAAATCTTACCGGAAGGTAAATGAGCAGGAACTGAGAACCCTTCGTGAACCTCTGCGCCTGTGGGTGCTTTCAGCCGGGTCGATTGTTTGTTTCACAGTATACAACGAATGAATCGGCAAGAAGTTGCGCCTGCCCGGTTATCTGTTACAGATACGCCAACATTTCGATCACATCTTGTGTGCCACGACTTGCCGGGGAGCGGGTATGATTCAGTACGTACAGGCGGCGCTGCCGCACCAGCGACGAGCAGGCATTCATGATGGCGCAACACACCATTCTCATTGTCGATGATGAAGCCAATCAGCGACTCATGCTCACACAGGCGTTGCGCACCAACGATGAGCGTGAGATTGCCACGGCCGCGTCGGTATCGGAGGCGCTGGCGTGGCTCGATCGTCATACTGCTGACCTGATTATCACCGATTACAATATGCCGTCGGCGAACGGGTTAGCGCTGATCGCACACGTGCGCCAGCGCGCTCTTCCAGCCCGCATCATCCTTATTACGGCATACTATTCGCCGGAGTTACAGGAAGCAGCCCGGCAACTGGGGGTCGATCACTTTCTAACCAAGCCGGTTCCGCTCTCGCTCTTACGCCAGCTTGCAAACGATCTGGGAAATGTGTCTCCCACGGTATGACGTGGCGCCTATTGCTCCGCTGACCGATCCTCCCTGGTGTCGCGCAGCATACGGGCGGGTTTCAAACCCGCCCGTATGCTGCGCTGCTTCGTCGCCCCGTTTTGTGTTCGGTCTACCTCACACCTTCAACCTTCCCACCTTCAACCTTCACATCCTCACGCCTCACCCCTGCGGCGGGAGAAAATGGACGATGCGCAGGAAACTATCGGCCTTGAGCGAGGCGCCGCCGACCAGCGCGCCGTCGATGTCGGGTTGCGCCATCAGATCGTCGATATTGTCCGGTTTGACGCTGCCGCCGTACAGGATGTTGATGGTCGCCGCCACATCGGACCCCGCCATCTCACCGAGAATGCCCCGGATTGTTTCGTGCATCGCCTGCGCATCAGCCGGGGTGGCGGTATCGCCGGTGCCGATTGCCCAGACCGGCTCATATGCAATGACAATGCGACGGATCTGCTCAGGTGTCATGCCGGCGAGCGCGGCGCGCACCTGCGCCACCACGACGGTCTCCGCCTGACCGGCGTCGCGTTGCGGTTTAGTCTCGCCGACACACAGGATCGGCGTGAGGTTGTGCGCCAGCGCTGCGCGCACTTTCTTGCCAATCAATTCGTCCCCTTCGCCAAAAATGGCGCGGCGCTCACTGTGCCCGACGATCACATAGGTGCATCCCAGGTCGTGCAGCATGACCGGAGAAATGGCGCCGGTAAATGCCCCCTGCGACTCGATGTAGACATCCTGCGCTCCCAATGCGATTGGCGTGCCCTGCACCAGATCGCGCACCGTGTGCAACGCAGTGAACGGCGGGCAGACCAGCACCTTGCGGTCGTTGACATCGCCAAGCCCGTGGATCAGCCCTTCGACCAGTTCGCGCGCCTCACCAGTTGTTTTGTACATTTTCCAGTTGCCTGCGAGAAGTGGCGTTCGCATGAAACCTCCTCTAGCCGCCAAACAGCCTCAGGACAAAGAGCCAGATATTCAGGAGATTGCCAGGGAGCACGAATGCCAGCAGAATGCCAATCCCCACGGTGACGCCAAACACGACTGGACTCCATGCCAGTACTTTTGCGCCATCAAATGGTCCGGCGGGGATCATATTGAACAGTCCAAGCCAGGCATTCAGTGCAACGCCGGTATAAAACAACTGAATGATCCACGAATCGCGCAAACCGGCAAGGAACGCGACCGGCGCTGCAATGAGGAACAAGACCGCAAGCGCCATGTTGGTCGCCGGTCCTGCCAGGGCAATCAGCCCGCTCTGGCGCGGCGTCAGGTAGCCGCGGTGCCAGACGGCGCCGGGAGCGGCAAAGAACAGACCGAGCGGCAGGAATGCAACCACAATCGAGATTGCCAGCATCTGCACATTGGCAACGAAGTGCGCCTCCGCGCCAAAGCGCCGCGCGACGATACGGTGCGCCAGTTCATGGAGCACAAACCCCAGACCACATACCACGGCTGCGATGAAGAGATTCGTCAGGAACCGGCTGCTTGCCAGGTTGGTGGCGCCGGTTTGAAAGACGGCATAGGCGACGGTTGTGCCTGCCCATGCTTTGAATAACTCAACCGTATCGTTGCTGCGTCCCGCAAAAATGCCTTCATCAGGCGTCGAAAACATAGCGACTCCATCCAGTTCAACGTTCCGGGTAGTGCTCTGTCGTCCAGGCATGCCCGCCGATCAGCGGGACAAAGCGCACATCACACAGCCGCTCGGTGCGCAGTGTATCCCCTTCACGGCGCAGCCGCAACAGAATCTGCGCCTGCCTCCCGCCAACCGGGATCACCAGGCGCCCGGAGGATGCCAGTTGCTCACGCAGCGGCGCTGGCACCCAGGGTGATGCCGCCGAAACCAGGATCGCATCGAAGGGCGCGTAGTCCGGCAATCCCTGGGTGCCGTCGCCGACGTGGATGGTGACATTCTCGTAGCCAAGTGTGCGGAGCAGCGCGACTGCGCCGGTTGCCAGAGCGTCGCGGCATTCGATCGCGTGGACCTTTGCTGCGATCTGGCTGAGCACTGCGGCAGCATATCCAGAACCGGCGCCGATTTCGAGGACGCGATCAGTTGGAGCGAGTTGGAGCGCCTCGATCATCAGCGCAACCATGTATGGTTGCGAAATGGTCTGTCCTTCGCCAATCGGCAGCGCCTGATCACTGTAGGCATGAGAGCGTTCGTGCGCTGGAACAAACAAATGACGTGGCGTCTGCGCCATTGCGTTCAGCACCCGCTGATCGCTGATGCCACGTCGAACCAGGAGATCGATCATGGCGCGGCGCTCGTTTGTGAAATCCATGGCTGCCGCTCCTTTCGATCCTTATTATACCCGCTTTCACCGGCTTAAGGTTACGCTGGTTACGAATTGGTAGCGCCCTCTTGCTACACTTGAACCGGTGACGAGCAGATGCGCAATGACGCACGATTTGCAGGAAACACGCTCATGCACGTTCTTCCAGGCGATGCCGATCCCCCTCTCACCGACAGCGAGTTGATCAAACGCGCCCAGAGCGGTGATCAGGCGGCGTTTGCACAGATTTATCATCGCTATGCTCAGCCGCTCTACCGCTATATTTATTTCCGCGTCGGCGATGCCGATCTTGCTGAAGATCTCCAGGCTGAAGTCTTTTTGCGCGTCTTCGAGAGTCTTGATCGCTACGAAGATCGAGGTTGGCCTCTTTCCGCCTGGCTCTACCGCATCGCTCGCGATCGCACCGTCGATGTCATTCGCCGTAGCCGTTTGCGGCAAACCGTACCACTGGAGAACTGGAGCGGCGCCTGTGAGGGACCGGACCGCGAAGTCGATGCGCGCCTCGACTGCGAAGAACTCCGCCGTCATCTGTGCGATCTCACCGACGATCAGCGGCAAGTGATCTACCTGCGGTTCATGGCCGATCTACCGATCCAGGAGGTGGCGCAGCGTCTCGGTCGTTCCGAGGGGGCGGTGAAGGCGCTGCAACATCGCGGGTTGCAATCGCTGGCGCGCCGCCTCGCGCTGTAGATGACCGTCGCCTCCACAGCAACCACGTCGCCTGAGATTCACCATGAGCGCTGATGACCTCCTGGTCGCTCCCCGAAGCACGTAGGCGACAGTCATTTACGCCAGCACCTACGCCGGCATCCGCCGCTGCCTGACAGCGCCGCGTTCGCTGATGACCTCCTGGTCGCTCCCCGAAGCGCGCAGATGGAGGTCATCCACACCAGATTTGACAGCCTGCATCATATCTGCTACAACCAGATCATAGCCTGCGCAGTTTCGGTAGGTGTCGCACTCCGGTCAAGATGATTAACGCCGATAAACGCCATCTCTGGAAGCAGGATATTGCCGATTCGGTGGATTATTTCAATCGGTGGTTTATCGATTTTGCTCCCGAAACCTTCCGAAAAGCGCGCGCAGAAACGGTCAAACAGGTTAAGATGACATTTCTGGCAACCAATGACTTGCGCGACCTGACGCCTGATCTTTTGAAGCAGAACCCTGCGGCGCTTCCGACGCTGCGGATGTGCACTGCACCGCCGCTTGCCATGGACCGATTGATTGGTCTGGCAGGCATCAGCAAAAATCTCGTCAACAATATGGAAAGAGGGAAACTGCCAGTCAAAATGACGTCCGCTCTTCTCACCGGAGATTTGACAAAGATATGCGATATACTCATAAAGTTGCTTGATCGAGATATTTTTCCCTGGCTGGAAAGCGGTTCAGGTCCGGCAGATCAGGAACGCGATCGTGCTGCAGCAATCATTGCTGATCGACTCTGCAACACTGTTTCGGATCCAATTATACGCAATGCCCAGGAACAGCGGCAACTGGCGCGTATAAGTCAGTACCTGGATCAACATGGATACCGTGAGCAAGATTATCCGTCGAGCAAACCGCTTACGGATATGAAACCTGGCACGTACGCTCTCCGAATGAATGTTTCTGCCGGCACATCTCACCGTGTCAACATACCAGTCGATGTGGTCATCCAGCCCACGAAACTTCGTCAGGACGGGCTGCCAGTTTTCATCGAGGCGAAATCAGCGGGCGATTTTACAAACACCAATAAGCGCCGTAAGGAGGAAGCGACAAAGATGCGCCAATTGCGAGAAACTTACGGCGACCGTGTCGTTTACGTTTTATTCTTGTGCGGGTATTTTGGCAGCGACTATCTTGAATACGAAGCATCTGAGGGGATTGATTGGGTATGGGAACATCGTATTAACGATCTGGCGCAACTTGGATTGTAAACCCATGACAGTACAATGGACAGTCTCGATAGAAGCTCGACGGCAGGCGCTCCAACGCTTGCTCGATGGAGACAAACCGGCTGCAGAGCGCAATCGTCTGGGGCAGTTTGCCACACCATATGAACTGGCGCTGGAAATCACGCGCTATGTCAAGAGTGTAGCGGGCAGTGATCTACGGATTGTGCGGTTTGCCGATCCAGCCATTGGCACTGGAAGTTTTTATTCTGCTGCGCTTGACGTTTTCGGTCCAGAGCGAGTTACATCTGCCATCGGCGTTGAAATCGATCCCAAGGTGTGCGCAGCTGCGCGTGATCTCTGGAAGCCAACTGGCATTGACATCGTACATGGCGACTTTACGCGCCTGATGAATGGCGATCGGCGACCGCCAGCGCCGAATCTGATCCTTGCCAATCCGCCGTATGTACGGCATCATCACCTTGGTCGTGAAGAGAAGAAGCGTCTCCAGGCATTGACGTATCATTTGACCGGCGTAAGTGTCAATGGTCTGTCAGGACTCTACGTCTACTTTTTGCTCCTGGCAACGGCGTGGATGGAGGATGACGGGTATGCGGCATGGCTTATTCCCTCAGAGTGGATGGAAGTCAACTACGGCGCGGCGTTGAAACAGTTTCTCGTCACACAAACGACATTGATACGGGTGCACCGTTTTGATCCGGCAGACATTCAGTTTAATAACGCATTGGTTTCTTCGGTTGTGCTTGTATTTCGGAAAGCGCCTCCCCCCTCAGGTCATCGGGTTGAGTTTACGTTTGGGGGGACAATAGCAGCGCCTCATACGAGCGAATTCATCTTTGCAGAGTGTCTTCGTTCTGTTCGCAAGTGGACGGTTTATCCGCAGTGCGCGCACAGTGACGGACGGGTATCGGGCGCAAGCGAGGGCGTGATGTTAGGGGATTTCTTCCACATTCAACGCGGTATCGCAACAGGTAGTAATCGTTTCTTCGTCCTATCACGGTACGAGGCTGAAATCCGGCGACTTCCCAGACGTTATCTTCGACCGATCCTGCCTGCTCCACGATTGCTCACAACTACGATCATTGAGGCGGATGACGACGGCTATCCGCTCATCGAACCACAACTCTGTCTCATCGACTGTGATCTGCCGGAGATGGTTCTGCGTGATCGCTTTCCTGAACTCTGGACATATCTGCAAACTGCTGAGGCACTAGGCGTCAGGAACAGTTACCTGGTGCGCAAACGCACGCCGTGGTACCGGCAAGAGCGGCGCGATCCGGCGCCGTTTCTCTGCACCTATATGGGGCGGGGGTCCCGTGAGAAGCAGCCGTTTCGCTTCGTCTGGAATCGCTCGCAGGCAATTGGAACGAACCTCTACCTGCTCATGTATCCGAAAGGGCGTCTGGCAGGACTGTTGAAGGATTGTCCTGATGCCGCGGCAGATGTCTTCGCTCTGTTGCAACAGGTGACCGCTGGCGAGTTGCGCGGCGAGGGGCGGACCTATGGCGGTGGTTTGCATAAAATCGAGCCAGGCGAACTTGCGCGGGTGTCTGCGGCAGCCTTTCTCGAGTGGTGGCCCGATCTTGTGATGGAACGCCAGGAATTGCTACTGTAATGAACGGCTGAGATGTAATGCACGTCTCAGTCGTGGCGCAGCAGCGCTGCCACGCCTTCCTGCATTGTCGCAAAGTGACGCGCGCCGTTCAGGCGCATGCGTTCGCGAACGATGCTTGCGGCGATGTCGGGGCGCGCGCCGCACAGTACGATTTCCGCCCTGAGCACGATCATGAAACCAGACAAGCGATAACGAGGAAGGGACAGGTTTTAAGCCTGCCCCTCTCTGCGCCGGAAGACCTGCGTCCAGGATTGTCGCGGTCACATCTGCATGATCGGTCGGAACTTGTAGCCGTACACGATCAATCCTGTCGGTCCCAGATCGCGCAGGCGGCGGGTGACCATTTCGACCGGCATGTCGATGGCTGCCTGGTCGAGATCGCAGTCGGTCAGTTGTGCAGTTACCATCGGTCCTTCATCCAGGCGCACGAGCGCCACCAGGTAGGGCGGCTGATCTTCGAAACCCTCCGGTGGTTGCCGCACGATGCTGAATGAGTAGACGCGCCCCCGTCCGCTCAGGACGTAAGGCTCCCATGTATCCTCCGCCTCGCCTGGATGCAGCGGCGCCGGCGGGAAGCGCACCTCGCCGGTAAGCCGGTTGCGCTGTCCTTCCAGGCGATAGCGCGCGTGGCGCAGACGCCAGTGTTTTGCCAGATCCATGTGAACCTCCACCTCAGTCGAGTGTGAGAATGTGGGTTGCCACCGTCGCGCCGATGCCGCCCATGCACTGCGCCAGCGCCACCCGTGCGCCGTCTACCTGCGCTGCGCCGGCATGTCCGCGCAACTGTGCAACCAGTTCGACAATCTGATAAACGCCGTTGGCGCCAACCGTATCGCCGCGCGCTTTGCACCCGCCGCCGGTCGCCAGCGGCAATCGCCCCTTCGGAGTAAGGGCGCCCTCACGCGCCAGCGCCACGGCTGTTCCGCGTTCGACAAATCCGCTCGACTCAAGCGCCAGCGCTGCGGTGATACCGTGCGGGTCGGTGACGTCGAACACCTGCACGTCGCCATGCGTCAGATGCGCCGATCGTAGCGCCGCCGTGGTCGTCTGCGCCGCGGCCGCCAGCCACAGCGGATTGGGACGGCTATGCAATGCCAGGGTGTCGGTCGCAACCGCAGACCCGGCGATGCGCACCGGGCTCGCGCAGAGTTCGCGCGCCAGCCCTTCGCTGGCGATCACCACGGCGGCGGCGCCGTCGGCTGCTGTCGAGCAATCGAGCAGGCCAAGCGGTTCAGCGACCATTGGCGCGCTGCGCACTTTGTCGGCAGTGATGGCAAAGCGGTACATAGCGTGCGGGTTGGCGACCCCGTTGGCGTGTGCGTTGATCGGGAATGGCGCAAAATCATCGGCGATGTACCCGTACTCGTGCATATACCGGCGCATGAGCAGCGCCCAGAGGGCAGTCAACGTAATGCCCTGGATCGCCTCCCAATCGGCGTCGGTTGCCAGCGCCAGCGCCGCTTCGCGGCGTGCGTCGAGCACATCGGTCACTTTTTCGACGCCAACGACCGCCGCCAGATCGACGGCGCCCGATGCGACTGCCATACACGCCTGGCGCAGCGCCACGCCGCCCGATGCCCCTCCCGCCTCGACAGTAACGGCTTCGACGCCGGGGATGCCAGCGGCTGTGGCGATCAGCGCACCGATTTGGCTCTGCGCGTGCAATGTTCCACTGAGCGCACTGGCGACGTAGAGCGCGCCGAGCCGCGAGGCGGGAATGGTGCCAAGAGCGCCGGTCAGCGCCTCGATTGCGAGCGACGCAGCGCCGCGCTCCCAGTGCTCGCCAACCGCTGTCGCCCCGGTTCCAATGATATAGACATGTCGCATAGCACTACTCCATTACCAGTTTGCCGCGCCACTTGGCGTACACGGCATAATCGACGAATGTTTCACGCGCCAGGTACGCTGCCGTTAGCGGCGCGCGCTCACGGCGTTCAGGCAGCGCATCGGTCACCCGCAGCGCATAAGCGTCGGACCCTGCACCGGAACCGTAGGTTGTCACAAAGATCGCATCACCTGGCTTTGCCACATCGAGAATAGCGCACAACCCGAGCAGCGCCGCTGCTGAGTAGGCATTGCCGATCTTCGGCGACAGCAGCCCCGGGGCGATCTGCTGCGGCGTGAACCCAAGCTGGCGGGCGATGGTCTGCGGGAAGCGGGTGTTCGGCTGGTGAAACACGGCATAGGTGAAATCCGATGGCTTTGCTCCCAGGTCGTGCAGCAGCTTTTCGGCGGCGCTGCGCGATGTTCCGAAGTAGGCCGGCTCGCCGGTGAAACGGTGCCCGTGCACCGGGTACGCCGTATCGGCGCGGCGGAAGAAGTCGGGGGTGTCGGTGACATACGAGGTTGTCCCCTCAATCACTGCCACTGCTTCCGCTGCTGGCCCGATCAGCAGCGCTGCAGCACCGGCGGCGGCGGTGTATTCCAGCGCGTCGCCGGGGCGGCCCTGCGCCGTATCGGCGCCGATTGCCAACACATACTGCGCCATGCCGCTGCCAACCATGCCCATTGCTGCGGTCAACGCCTCGGACCCAGCTTTGCAGGCGAACTCCCAGTCCGCCGTGCTGACCCACGGCGTCGCGCCGAGCGTTTCAGCGACCAGTGTTCCAGATGGCTTGACCGAGTACGGGTGGCTTTCACTGCCGACCCATACCGCCGAGAGGCGGTCGGGAGCAATGCGCGCCCGCGCCAGCGCGTTGCGCGCGGCTTCGATCGACATCGTGATTGTGTCTTCGTCGGGACCGGGTACGCTCTTCGAGTCGACCGGCGTCCCTCCGGCGCCGTCCCAGATGCGGGCAATCTCGCGCGCGGCGATGCGGAAGCGCGGGATGTAGGCGCCGTACCCGACAACGCCTACAGGTCGTTCAGGTTTCATCATTGTGAATACTCCTCTTCCGAAGGCAATAGAAAAGAGAACGCGGAACGCGCGCCGCGCGCCTGCACAGACAGGGTTGCATCACAACGGCGGGATGCAGCGTTCCGGGTTCTCTTCCCGGTTGTTGCTGAACTTGAGTGGTTTTCGGATCGGTGCTACATTGCTTCCGCCAGAGCAGGAGCGGCGTCAACGCTGGTGGGGTGCATGCGCAGTTCCGCCAGCAGCGCCTCGGCGCGCGCCGGTTTGATCTGCCGCTCCTGCACCATCATCGCTGCAACGATATCCACCTCGGCGCCCTGCGCTCCGGCAGCCATGGCGATCTGGCGCGCGTGCAGGCTCATATGCCCGCGCTGAATGCCCTCGGTCGCCAGGGCGCGCATCGCCGCCAGGTTCGACGCCAGACCGGCGCAGACGCAGATTTCCGCCAGTTCGTGCGCGTGGGTAACGCCAAGCAACTTGAGCGCCGCCTGCGCCGCCGGGTGCACCTTCGTCGCGCCGCCGACGACGCCAACTGCGAGCGGCATTTCGAGCGTCCCCACCAGGTTCCCCTGTGTGTCGCGCTCCCAGTGCGACAGCGACGTGTACCGTCCGCTCCGCGCGGCATATGCGTGGGCGCCAGCCTCAACGGCGCGCCAGTCGTTGCCGGTGGCGATCAGGACCGGGTCGATGCCGTTCAGAATGCCCTTGTTGTGCGTCGTCGCGCGATAGGGGTCGACCGCAGCGAAGGCATACGCCCACAGAATGCCTTCGACAACCTCTTCGCCGCTCAGGCCGTCGCGCGCCAGCGACTTCGCCGGCACAATCGCCCGCGCCCGCGCCAGCCGCCGGTCGCTCAGGTTCGAGAGGATGCGCAGATAGGCTTTGCCGCCGCTGATCTCTTCGAGCAGCGGCGCAACCGCTTCTGCCATCGTGTTGATGGCATTGGCGCCCATCGCGTCGCGGCAGTCGATGATCAGATGAACGACCAGCATCGGACCCATCGGGCTGGTCTCGAAGAAGCGCACGTCGATCTCCTGTGCGCCGCCGCCAAGTGCTACCAGGGTGCTGCTCTGGCGATTGGCAAGCGCCAGAATCACCTCGCGCCGCGCCAGGATATCGTGTCGGGCGCGGTACGGGTCGGTGACGTTCACCAGTTGCACCTGGCCAATCATGAGCGGTGGGGTCGAACTTGTCTGGAATCCGCCCCCGTCGCGCACCAGTTTTGCCGCATAACTGGCGCCTGCGACGATCGACGGCTCTTCGACGACCATTGGAATGAGCACGTCGCGCCCGTTGATCAGGAAGTTGGTTGCGATGCCAAGCGGCAGATTGAAGGTGCCGATCACGTTCTCGATCATCTTATCGGCGCGCTCAACGGTCAGGGCGCCATTGCCGCCGTGGAGCTGGCGCAGGTCTTCGTCGTTCAGCCCGTCGAACGACCGCACCACCTCGAGACGTTCGTTGGGGCTGAGCTGGTAGAACCCGCTGATCCGTGAGTTGCGCGTTCCCATAATTGATGTGTCTCTCCTGTGAAATTCTTAACAGTTCCGCCTTCTGTTACGGGCGAGTATAGCAGGTGGATCCGTTCAAACACGCCACGAAAACTGTCAAAACCTATCATTCCACTGTCTGAGACTTTCATGGTACGATGGAGTCCTATGCAGCGATTGTTCATGATCTGCACATTTCTTGCGATTCTGGCGGCATGCGGCGGTGGTGCATCCGTAGCAACGCCCATTCCTGTGCCGGTGTTCATTCCGCTCGACGCGGCGCTGGATGCGCCCCGCCCGTCATCACCTATCGCCGCTTACCTGCTGGTCGATGCCAGCGGTGCGCGCCTTGTCGCCGGGTTGAGCTTCAGCGGCGACGCAACCCCCGCGCCTGCCGATCCGCCTGCGCGCCAGGTCTGGCTCGACCCTGGCAATGCCATCGACGGCATCATTGCCCGCGCTCAACCGGCTGGCGACTTGCGCTACCTGGCGGTTGCCGTGGCCGGGACGATCGAAGGTCCTGGCGCATTTGGACCGGACGGCACCTTCGGATACCGGCTGCGCCCCCAGACGATCGCGCCGCTCCCCTGGCAGGAGTTGACGGTTGCGTTGCTGGCGACGACCCCGGCGACCGGTCAGGCGGTGCGGGTAACCGGTGCGCTGATCGCCAGCCAGAACGAAGCCGTTCTTGTCGAGGCGCTCGCTTCTGGCGGCGCACCGGCGCCACAGGCGCGCCAGGTGAAACTGCGTGCACCACTGCGCGATGCCGCTCTGCTGTCGCGCCTGACCACAGCGCCGGGTGGTGTTGTGCGCTACGGCATGGTGCAGATCGAAGGAATCTGGCGCGATGGGGTGCTGGTTCCGATGGGGGTGCGGAAGGTGGAGGGTTGAGAAGGGTTGCAGGTTCCAGGTGGGAAGGTTGAAGGTTGAACCGTGGTCGTCGTCGATTCCTGTCGATACACCGCTGCATTGCAGGTTCCAGCCGGGAAGGTTGAAGGTTGAATCTGTCAAACCTTGAGTGCTGCGCCGCCAACTCCGTTCCGCGATGGCACGTCAACAATGCCGTGCTCTCCGCCTGCTGCATCAACGTCGCTTGACCTCACTGGTCTTGAGCAACGAAACCGTTGCTCCATATCGCGTCTATTCGCTGATTCGATCCCTCATTCGCTCGTTCGCTGACAATGACAAGCGCCACCTCTCCACTGATCCCACAGGTTCTGGGCAACGAAACCGTTGCTCATTCGTGTCCATCGCTTATTCGCTTCCTTGGTCGCTGATTCGTTGACAGCGACAAGCGCCATCTCCCTGCTCCTCAATTCTCGGTTTCTAGCCAGCGCTCTCAGTTGTTGGTTCTCGGTTCTCGGTTCTCGGTTCTCAGTTCTCGGTTCTCAGTTCCTGGTTCTCAGTTGTTGGTTCTCAGTTGTTGGTTCTCAGTTCTTGGTTCTCAGTTCTTCATGCCCTATAATAGCAGGCTGCGGAATGCTTTACACACAGGACAGAAAACCGTGTTCGCCAAACTCCTGATCGCCAACCGCGGCGAGATCGCCGTCCGGATCATTCGCGCTTGCCATGAACTGGGGATTGCTGCTGTCGTCGTGTATAGCGAAGCGGATCGCCGGTCGCTCCATGTGCGCCTGGCGGACGAAGCACTGCCGATTGGTCCGGCGCCAGCGCCGGAGAGTTATCTGCGCATCGAGGCAATCATCGAGGCGGCGTTGCGCTCCGGAGCGCAGGCGATCCATCCCGGCTATGGCTTCCTCGCCGAACGCGCCGCCTTTGCCCGCGCCTGTCGCGACGCCGGATTGGTGTTCGTCGGTCCGCCGCCGGAAGCCATCGAGGCGCTGGGAGACAAAATCGCCGCCCGGCGTCTGGCGCTTGCCACCGGCGTTCCGATTGCGCCCGGTTACCACGGCGCTGATCAGAGTGATGAGATGCTGGCTCATGAAGCAGCGCGTATCGGCTACCCGCTCTTGATCAAAGCCAGCGCAGGCGGCGGCGGGCGCGGCATGCGCGTCGTGAGGAGCGCCGACGAACTTCCTGCGTCGGTGGAAAGCGCCCGCCGCGAAGCGCGCGCCGCCTTCGGCGACGATACGATCTTCCTGGAAAAAATGCTCGCGCGCCCGCGCCACATCGAGGTCCAGATCCTGTCCGACTCGCATGGTAACTACGTTCACCTGTTTGAGCGCGAGTGCTCGATCCAGCGTCGCCATCAGAAGATCGTCGAAGAATCGCCATCACCGGCGTTGACCCCCAAACAGCGCGAGATGATCGGCGAGGCTGCGGTGCGCCTCGCGCGCGCTGCTGGCTACATCAACGCAGGAACGGCGGAGTTTCTGTACGATGAGACCGATGGCAGTTTTGCGTTTCTCGAGGTCAATACGCGCTTGCAGGTCGAACATCCAATCACCGAAGCCGTGACCGGCGTCGATCTGGTGCAGTTGCAGATCGCCATCGCGAGCGGCGCGCGCCTGCCGTTTCGCCAGGAGGACCTGCAGCAGCGCGGTCATGCCATCGAGGTGCGTCTCTGCGCCGAAGACCCGGTGACCTTCCTGCCGACTGGCGGACGACTGGCGCGCTTCGATCTGCCGCGTGACATTCGCTGCGATGCCGGCGTTGAAACCGGCGATGAGGTGACCCTCTACTACGACTCGCTCCTGGCAAAACTCATCGTTCATGCCGATGACCGTTCCACCGCGATCGCCCGGTTGCGCGCCGCGCTCGACGCCTGCACCGTCGAAGGGGTGACGACCAACCTGCCGCTGCTGCGCGCGATTGCGGCGCATCCGGCATTCATTGCAGGTGAAACGACCACCGATTTTCTGACGGCGCACGAGATCATGCAGCGCCTGCCGGTTCCTGCTCCCATCCCGGATGAGGCGCTGCTGGCGGCGGCGATTGCCGATGTCCAGCGGCTGGCAGGCGGTAGAGCCGCCACGCGCGATCCCTGGGGCGCGCTGGGACCATGGCGGACGCTGCGCGCCGATATGCCGCTGCGCTACCGTGACGGCGACGGCGAACGATATGTGTACATCACCGAAGATGCGGGTGAGTGGCGCGCCGAGATCGATGGGAGGGTCTACGTCGCTGGAGTGCTTGAGGCACATTCTGAGCGTCTGGCGCTGCGGCTGGCGGATGGCCGGATCGAGCGGTTCGGGATAGCGCGCGACGGCGAGGCGTGGATCGTCGAGTGGCGTGGAGCGCGGGTCCGCCTGATACACGCTGCGCTGGAGATCGCGCGTCTGGGAGCGGCGGGGCACAGCCACAGCCGCGCCGGGCTGGAAGCGCCAATGCCGGGTACGATTGCGCGTATCCTGGTGCGCGAGGGGGATCGCGTCGCGGCGCACCAGCCGCTGGTTGTGCTGGAAGCGATGAAGATGGAGCACATCGTCGCCGCGCCGCACGACGGGATCGTGTTGCGCCTGCCCTACGCCGCTGGTGCGCTGGTCGCCAAAGGCGCGACGCTGGTGGAACTAGAGGAGGGGTGAGGGAAGAGACGCGCGGCGCGCGGCAAGGGGCGAGGGGTGAGAGGGGTTGAGCGTCGAAGGCGGGAAGGTTAAGGGGATAAACGGCGGGTAGAGATATTGCGCCACGACGCCTCCGCAGGAGAGGGAGAAGGTTCAAGTGACCCTTGAGGTCTCTGCCGCTGATCATGAGTCAGTTTGTCTGGAATACATCTCCCCCCGCGATCCAGGCGCAGGTCGAGCGTTATGTGGCGGATGTGCGCGCGATGCTCGGCGGTGCGCTGGTCGGTGTGTATCTGCACGGCTCCCTGGCGATGGGGTGCTTTAACCCGGCGCAGAGCGATCTCGACGTGCTGGTCGTCACGCGCGCACCAATGTCGCTGGCAATGAAGCGGGACATTGCCGATCACCTGTTGCGCGCATCGCGCCAGCCAGCGCCGATCGAGGTGAGTTTTCTGGCGCTGGCGATGCTGACGCCGTGGCGCCATCCGCTGCGGTTCGATCTTCACTACAGCGAAATGTGGCGCGATGCCTATATGCGCGATCTGGCAGGGGAGGGATGGCGCTCCTGGAATGCGCGCGATCAGCGCGATCCCGATCTTTCGGCGCACATCACGGTTGTGCGGCAGCGAGGCATTGCGCTCTACGGTCCGCCTGCCGCATCCGTGTTCCCCGAAGTGCCCGAGACGGACTACATTGCCGCGATCATGAGCGATGTCACTGAGGCGCTCGACCGCATCTACGCCGATCCAGTCTATGCCATTCTGAACGTTTGCCGTACACTGGCATTCCTCCAGATGCGCCGTGTGCTCTCGAAGGAGGAAGGCGGTCAATGGGCGCTCGATCATCTGCCGCCTGCACTGCGCCCGCTCGTTCAGACGGCGCTGATGCACTATTGCGGTGCCGAGGACAGGGGGATGTTTCCTGCCGTATTCCTCGAGGCGTTTTGCGACTATGCGCGCCAGGCACTCGGACAGGGCGCCCACAGGGGGGCGCCCCTACGATGACGGACGTGCCGATGGGGACGGGCGTGCCGACGGGGACGGGCGCCGACGAGGGGCGCGCCGACGGGGACGGTTGCTCAGGGGGGCGTGCCGACGGGGACGGGCGCGTGGACGGGGACGGGCGCCCAGGGGGGCGCCCACGGGGTGCGTGCCGACGGGGACGGGCGTGCCGACGGGGACGGGCACGTGGACGGGGACGGGCGCCCAGGGGGGCGCCCACGGGGGGGCGCCCCTACGATGACGGGCGTGCCGATGGGGACGGTTGCCCAGGGGTGCGTGCCGACGGGGACAGGTGCGCCGACATTCCTGCGAGACGACCCCTCGTCACGGGCGCTACAACAGCCGCTCCCCGACCTCAACCGAATCGACCCGGTAATGGCATCCACGGCTCTGGCGATTGTGCCGCGCTGCCTGTGCGATGATCAGCGCCGCTTCGACGGCGTTGCGCAACCCGATCAGCCCGTCGCTCAACTTTGTCGAGCGGTAGAAGGTTTCAATCTCGTTCTGCAGGTGACGCAGTTCGCGGATGGCGCGTGAGAGACGATCACCGGAGCGGATCAGCCCCACGTAGTGCCACATAATGTTCTGGATTGTCTGCATATCGCCCTGGATGAGCGCCGGGTCGGAGTCCTCCGTCAGCCCCGACTCGTCCCACGGCGGAATGTCGGCGGCTGGCGGCAGGAGGGGCGGCGGATCGGCGCTCAACCGCGCCTCAATGTCGCGCGCGGCGCGCACGCCCCATACTAGCCCTTCGAGCAGCGACGTCGATGCCAGGCGATTGGCGCCGTGCAAACCGGTGCAGGCGACTTCGCCGACCGTGTAGAGATTGGCGATGCTCGATCGTCCCCATTCATCGGTCAGCACGCCGCCGCAGGAATAGTGCGCCGCAGGCACCACCGGGATCGGCTCGCGGGTGATGTCCACGCCGACGCGCAGGCATGTGGCGTAGATGTTGGGGAAGCGGGTGCGGATCGTATCAGGCGACAGGCGCGAGGCGATGTCGAGCAGAACGTGCGAGTAGCCATGCTCTTCCATCTCGGCGTGGATCGCGCGCGCCACAATGTCGCGCGGCGCCAGGTCTTTCCACTCTGGCGCGTATTTGTGCATGAACGGGCGACCTTCCGGCGTCAGCAGGATGCCCCCCTCGCCGCGTACCGCCTCGCTGATCAAGAATCCCTCAGCGCCGGGCACGGCGAGCGCCGTTGGATGAAATTGAATGTACTCGGCATTGACGATGCGCGCCCCGGCGCGGTGCGCCATCGCCAGACCGTCGCCGCGCGCGCCAGGAGGATTGGTCGTGTTGCGGTAGAGGCGTCCCAATCCGCCGGTGGCGAGAATGGTGAAGGTGGCAAGCGTGCGATGCACCGTGCGGCGCTCACGCTCAAACACATATGCGCCATGACAGACAATCGGTTCATAGGCAGCGAGCGGGTTGTGCGAGTGGTGCGGTGAGGTGATCAGATCCACGGCGGTCAGACCGGTCATGACCTCGATATTCGGGCGCTCGTAGATCGCAGTCATCAATGCGTCGATAATCACCCTGCCGGTGCCGTCACCGACGTGGAGAATGCGGTTGCGCGAATGCGCCGCTTCTTTGCCGTATGCCAGGTCGCCGTTCGGGGTGCGGTCGAACTCGACGCGCGCCGTGCGAATCAGGACCTCTTCCAGCAGACGCGGTCCTTCGTTGGCGAGGAGACGCGCCGCGCGGTGGGACGATGCGCCTGCGCCGGCTTCCAGAATGTCGCGCACCAGCAGATCGGCGGAGTCGCCTGGTCCGCGCCCGATAATGCCTCCCTGCGCATAGCGGGTGTTCGACTCGCGCGGATCGGTTTCGCGCGTCAGCAGGGTAATGTGACGGCGCGGATTGCGCGCCAGTTCGAGCGCCGCAGCCGCCCCGGCAATGCCTGCGCCGATGATCAACACATCGGTGGTCTTCATGATCATCTCACAATCTAGTTAACCGATCTGGATCATCCGCTCCACGGCGCGGTAGGCGCGCTGGCGGATGTCCTCCGGAATTTCGATAACGTAGCGGTTGTAGCGCAGCGCGTCGCGGGTGTCTTCCAGCGTGATCATATTCATATGCGGGCAGCGCACCATGCAGAGCCGCAGCATATCCTTGTCCGGGTTTGCCGCCGCAATGTTGTCCCCCATTGCGCACTCGGTGAGCAGCAGGTAATGCGGCGCAGCCGTCTGCTGCACGTGGCGAATCATCGCATTCGTGCTGCCGGAGAAATCCGAAGCCGCCACGACCTCTGGGCTGCACTCCGGGTGCGCCAGAATGACGACATCGGGGAACTGCGCGCGCACGCGCCGGATGTCGTCGAGGGTGAACTTCTCGTGCACCTCACAGCGCCCGTGCCAGCCGACGAGCTGATAATCGAGCAGCGTCTCGCCATTGACCGGTTGCAACGTCGGGAAAATGATATGCTTGCCGGTTTCGCGCGCCACATTGCGCGCCAGATACTCGTCGGGCAGGAAGATGACCGTGTCGGCTTTGAGCGACTCGACGACCGCCACAGCATTGGACGAGGTGCAGCAGATGTCGCTCTCGGCTTTCACGTCGGCGTAGGTATTGACATACGAGACGACCGGGGCGCCGGGGAAGCGGGCTTTCAGCATGCGCACATCGTCGGCGGTGATGCTGGCTGCCAGTGAGCACCCGGCTTTCTCCGACGGCAGCAGCACAGTCTTCGTCGGATTGAGGATTTTGGCGGTTTCCGCCATGAAGCGCACGCCGCAGAACACAATCACGTCCTTGTCGGTTGTGGCTGCTTTGCGGCTCAGGTCAAGCGAGTCGCCGGTGAAGTCGGGGATGGAATGGAAGAGCGCTGGCTCCATGTAGTTATGCCCCAGGATCACGGCATTGCGCTGCTGCTTGAGTTCCAGAATTTCAACCGCCAGATCCGCCTTGTAGTAGAGTTCGAACTCCGGCGCCAGTTTACCGAGTTTGCGCTGGAGCAGGGCGAACATGTCCTGCGTATTCATAGCAATCTCCCTGTGGCTTCTTCAGAAGCAAGATAATCGAAACTGACATCAAAGACGCGCGCCGAGTGGGTCAGCGCGCCGATCGAAATGTCGTCCACGCCGGTTTCGGCGATCTGCCGGATGGTATCGAGCGAGACATTGCCCGACGCTTCGAAGCGGGCGCGACCGGCGCCGAGGCGCACCGCTGCCGCCATCATTGCAGGGGTCATGTTGTCGAGCATGATGCGCTGCACCCCCAGGTCGAGCGCCTCGCGCACATCGTCGAGGGTGCGCGCCTCGACCTCGATCTCCAGGTGCGGCGCGTGTTCGCGGGCGCATTCGACCGCAGCGCGCAGCGAACCGGCGAAGTCGATGTGGTTGTCCTTGATCAGCACCATGTCGTACAGCCCGATGCGATGGTTGCGCCCGCCGCCGCGCTGAACGGCGAGTTTATCGACCATGCGCAAGCCAGGAGCGGTTTTGCGCGTATCGAGAATGGTCGCGCCCGTCCCGGCGACGGCGTCCACAAACTGACGGGTGAGGGTTGCAATCCCCGACATGCGCCCCAGGAAATTGAGCGCCGTGCGTTCGGCGGTGAGCAACCCGCGCGCCGGACCGCTGACGAGCGCGAGGGTTTGCCGGTTGGTGACGCGCTCGCCTTCCGCGACCAGCGCCGTGAGGACAATTCGCTCATCGACCATGCGATACACCGCCTGCGCCACATCAAGCCCGGCAACCACACCGTCCTGTTTGGCGATGATCCGTCCGCGCATTATCGCGTCCGGCGGGACGATACTGTTGGTGGTGACATCCCCCGGTCCGACGTCCTCCGCGAGCGCGCGACGGATGGCGTCGAGAATGTCGGGGTGGAGGGAGGGATTTAGTGTCATTTTTACACTATTCCTGTGTGAAATAAAAATCGGCGTTCCGCCTGTTAGTGTCAATGTTACTCTATTTAGGGATGATTGTCAAGTGAGGGGAAGGTTAAGGGTGGAAGGCGGGAAGGTTGCATCACCCCCTCACCCACCCGTGGCGCAAGGCGTAGATTGCTGCCAGGGTGCGGTGCGCCAGCCCGAGTTTGCGCAGGATGCTGGCGACATGCGTTTTGACCGTCTCTTCGCTTACCGACAGGCGGGCAGCGATTTCGGCGTTGGTTAGTCCTTCCGCCAGTAGCCGCAGCACGTCTCCCTCGCGTTCGGTGAGCGCGTCGCCGTGCTGCATCGTCTGCGCCTGAACGACCCGCTGCATCAGCGATGGCTCGAACACGGCTTTGCCCTGCGCTGCGCCGCGCACTGCTTCGAGCAGTTGCTCCGGCTGGCTGTCCTTCTCGACATAGGTGATCGCGCCAGCACGCAGTGCGCCAATGATTCGCGCGTCATCAGCATAACCGCTCAGAATGACGATCTGCGTCTGCGGCAGGAGACGTTTCAGCCGCCGCGTGGTTTCGATCCCGTCGATCCCGCCTGGCATCAATACATCCATAACGATGACATCCGCCTGCCAGTCTGTTGCCCGGTTCAGCGCTTCCTCACCGCTGGCAGCCTCGCCGACAATGGCGATGTCGGGTTGGGCGGCGAGGTAGGCGCTCAACCCGTGCCGGACGATGCTGTGATCATCGACCAGAGCGATACGAATGGGATGCATACATACCTCGTGTTCGACAGCGGATTCAGCCCTACCCCTGCGACTCGCCGGCAAGCGCAACGATTTCGCGCGTCGAAGGCGCCGCTTCGCGGCGAAAGCGTGCGGTATTGATCCGCGGCAGCAGCGCCAGCGATGTGACCATCGCAGCCGCTTGCAGCAGGAAGACAATCACATATCCGGGCATGCGGTCATTGAACAGATCTGTCAGAATGTCACGGGTCACGCCGCTGAGCACCGTTCCCAGCAGGCGCGCCAGCGAGTTGGCGACGCCCCACGCGCCGACAAAGGCGCCAATCTGACCTGGCACAGTCATATCGAGCATGAGCGCCAGGTTTGCGGCGGTTGAAACGCCGCTGCAAAATCCGAAAAGGATCAGGCTCGGCGTGAAGATAACCGGCATGCCCAGAATGCCGCTCAGGGCGATCAACACCAACCCGATCGCCACCAGCGCCCCGCCAATGGCAGCCGCGAACGGTTTCCCGCGCCGCCGCGCCAGCGGACTCGTCGTCAACAGCCCAACGAGCAACGCCGCACCCCAGATCGATGTGTAGCGCGTCGTGACTTCAACCGGCGCGCCGAACACATCGGCGGCAAACGGTTCGAGCAGCACGTCCTGCCCCAGAATGGCCACCAGCAGCAGCACCAGATACACAAAGAACAGGCGCGCCTGCGGCGTTCCGGCGACTGTGGCGACCATCTGCGCAAAACTGCGCCGCTCGGACGTCGCCGGTGCGGCATCGCGTCCTTCGATGCCCCAGAGCGCAGCAATGCCGATCAGCAGCGCAATGCCGCATACAATGTAGAATGCCGTAAACAGCGCCGCTGGCGTGTAGTCGCGCAGCATCCGCGAGAGGCTCACCCCGGCAATAATGACCCCTACAATCAGCATGAACCACATAATGCCAACCGTGCGGGCGCGATACTCTTCGCCGGAAAGATCCGTCGCCAGCGACAGGTACGACACTGTGGCAAAGTTGAATCCCATGCCCCACGCGCCGAATGCCAGCAGCCCAAGCGGCAACCCTGTCCAGAAGTTCTCCGCCATCGCAAATGCAGCCGTCGGCGAGAGCGCCGACCCGCCGGCGCACAACAGCAGTCCAATCACCGTATAGGGCGTGCGTCGAAATCCCAGCAACGGGTGACGATCAGAGAATGCCCCGATCCAGATCTGGATCGGGGAAAAGGCGTAGGGCAGCGCGATCAGCAGCGCCACGAGCGAGGCGGGCAGCCGCAGTTCACTGATCATGATCCGGTTGAGCGTGCTCTCGATCGGAACTGCGGTCAGTGCAACGGCGACGTTGATCAACCCAAGTCGAAAGATGGTGGTCCAGCGCATGGCATGTCCTGAGATGTCAAGAACAAGTTGATTGCAACTTGGCAATCAACTTGTTACCACGTTGATTCTGGCGGTTGCATCTCCGTCATGCTATTATACCCATGAACAACAACACACAACAGGCGGCATACGATCCTCGCCGCCTTCCGGCCACTGAATTGGAGTGATGCACGCTCACTCCCGACGCAGGTACAGGTGAACCGTATGGACCCCCGCAATTCTCAGGGCAATGATGCAGGCGAAGCGCCGATCTACCTTTCGATCATCGGTCTGGCCGCGCTTCTGTGCTTTGCCTTCATGATGACCGCCAGTTTCTGGATGACGACCGTCGTTCTGGTGCTTGGATGCCTCCATCTGGCGCGCCATTTCCCCGCAGCCGATGAGATTGTCCAGAACGACATTGCACTGCGCTGGTTGCGCCGCCTGACGCCGCTGATCATTTTTGGCATCTTTGTCTTTCAGGTGATGGTGCAACAATCGATGTGGTAGCCCTTCAGTCAGGCGTCGGTGAGGCGCTGTTTCGTTACTGAACGCCCCCTGCCTCGCGCTCGAGCGCCAGTTGCATTCTGCGCACCCGATCCGCCAGTTTTTCGGAACTGAGACTTTCGCGCAAGCGGTCGACGAGCAATGGAAAAGCGAACGGCGTTGGGCGCGGCACGTCCACAATGATGATCCGCCCTGCGGCAATGCGCGCCAGCGCTGCCGCGAGGCGACTCTGCTCCAACTGGCGCTCCAGCACCTCGCGCCGCGCCTGTTCCAGCAACCGGTTTTCCGGATCATACTGCGCAAATACATCATACATCAGGCTGCTCGACGCCTGGATCTGGCGGGCGGTCTTTTCGCCAGGGTATCCTTCGTAGACCAGACCGGCAATCCGCGCAATTTCGCGGAACTGGCGCTTTGCCATCTCGGTGGCGTTCAGGCTGGCAAGAATGTCGTCCGCCAGGCGCTCGTTGCGAAAGAGCGGCGCATCAGCACCTGCAATCGACCATTGCCGCGCGCCGTGCGTGGCGTCGAACGCCACGCCAAGCGCCTCGGCGAGCGGCGCCGGTTCTGGCGCCAGCACCTCGAAGCCGTAGTCGTTCATCGCCAGGGTAAAGGTGATCGGGCGCAGACGGCTCAGACGAAACGCAATCAGCGCCGCCATTCCTTCGTGAACCAGCCGTCCCTCGAAGGGGTAGATGAACAGGTGATGGCCTTCGCGCGTCTGCACCCGCTCGATCAGCAGTTCATCGCTTCCCGGCAGCAGCGACCAGCGCGCCTGCACTTCGAGCAGCGGACGCACCGCTTCCATCTCGGCGCCGCGAAAGGCGCCGCCGCGCGCTTCTTCGATCCGCATGCGAATGGCGCGAGAAAGTTCGGTAGAGAGCGGCATGCGCCCGCCCATCCAGCGTGGCGTGACGCCTTCGCGCCGTTCCGCCTTACGCACGAAGACGGTCGTATCGCGCAACTGCACAAATTCGAGCGCCTTTCCGGCGAAGAAGAAGACATCGCCCGGCTTCAACCGCGCTGCAAACGACTCCTCGACCGTGCCGAGCGCTCCGCCGCGCACATAGTGCACCTTCAATGCCGTCTCGCTTACGATTGTGCCAATGCTGACCCGATGGCGACGCGCAACCGTATCGTTCGCCACGACATAGCGCCCGTCGCATTCCACGACGCGGTGAAACTCCGGGTAGGCGCGCAGCGATGCGCCACCCCGCACCACGAAATCGAGCGCCCACTGCCATGCGGCATCGCTCAGCCAGCGGAAGGCGCGGGTGGATCGCGCTTCGGCGAGCAGTTCATCGGCGGTGAAACCGCCGCCGAGCGCACAGGTGACCAGATGCTGCACCAGCACATCGAGCGGCGACTCCAGTGGTTGACGCGCTTCGAGCCGTTCCTGCGCAATCGCATCGCGCGCCGCCGCAATTTCGATCAACTCCAGGGCGCTTGCGGGCGCGCACGTCACCTTGCTGATCGCACCGGGTCGGTGGCCGCTGCGTCCGGCGCGTTGTAACAAACGCGCTACTCCCTTCGGGCTGCCGATCTGAATAACCTGATCCACCGGCGAGAAATCGACTCCCAGGTCGAGGCTTGAGGTGCACACCACGCACCGCAGGCGCCGCGCGCGTAGCGCTTCCTCGACCCACTCGCGCACCGCGCGATCCAGCGACCCATGGTGGAGCGCCAGCGTGCCTGCCCACTCAGGACGCGCCTCTAGCAACGCCTGGTACCAGATCTCCGCCTGTGAGCGCGTGTTGGTAAACACCAGCGACGTTTCGCCCTGCTCAATCGTCGCAACAACCTGCGGCAGCAGTTTCAACCCCAGATGCCCTACCCACGGAAAGCGCTCAATTGTGTCGGGAAACAGCGTCTCGATCACAATCGGTTTGGGCAGCAGACCGCGCACAATTCTGGCGCGCGGCGGTTGACCCTCCATCACAGGGATCAATGCATCCAGCGCCGCGTCCAGATCCCCCATCGTTGCGGAGAGGCCCCAGACGCGCAGATCAGGGCGCAACCCGCGCAGCCGCGCCAGCGCCAGTTCGACCTGCACACCGCGTTTGGTTGAGAGGAGTTCGTGCCACTCATCGACGACGACCAGCCGCAGGTCGGCGAACAGATCGCGCCATTCGGGCTGGGTGAGCAATAATGAGAGGCTTTCGGGGGTGGTGACCAGCGCCGTCGGCAGGCGGCGCCGCTGGCGGGCGCGCACGGCGGCGGATGTATCACCGGTGCGCGCCTCGACCTGCCAGGGCACGCCGAGGTCATCGAGCGGTGCGCGCAGCGCCTCAATCGTATCGGCGGCGAGGGCGCGCAGCGGCGTGATCCACAGCACGCGCAGCGCAGGCGTGGTACGTCCTGACGCCTCGCGCGCCAGCCATTCCGCGAGCGGTCCCAGCCAGGCGGCATATGTCTTCCCGGCGCCGGTGGTGGCATGGATCAGACCACTTTCACCTGCCAGGTATGCGTGCCACACCTCGCGCTGAAAGGGGAACGGCATCCATCCGCGACGCACAAACCACTCCTCGATCGGTCTCAACGTCAGGTGCAGGGTCATGGACGACAGGCGCTTACAGAGAAACCACAGCGTGCTGTGGACGATTGGAACGCTGTTTATCGCACCACAAGGGGCAGAGCGACGCCAAAAGGTTGCCCGAGAGAGCCGATCAACGGAATATCTGCGGAGATGCCGAATGCGACTTCGAACTCGGCAGCGCCGCCATCGCGCGCCGTGTCGCAGAAGAAGCGTTGCGCCGACGGGCGAAAGACGCACGGTTCATCACGCCCGTCGCCATCGATATCCCCCATCAACGGCGTATCCGTCGCAGCGCCGAACTGCACGACGAACTCGGCAGCGCCGCCATCGCGCGCCGTGTCGCAGAAGAAGCGTTGCGCCGA
>ERZ1685332.18-NODE-18-length-62915-cov-15.206761_pt1 | contig 62915 bp, 52 predicted proteins | sample MGYA00580193_ERZ1685332 | MGnify/ENA primary metagenome ERZ1685332 (study PRJEB41501, sample SAMN08275520) | hot springs metagenome | biome: alkaline hot spring; material: microbial mat | place: Russia: Ush-Beldyr | collected 2015-07 | depth 0.5 m m ...
AGTTCTCAGTTCTCGGTTCTCAGTTCTCAGTTCTCAGTTCTCAGTTCTCAGTTCTTGGCGATCAAGGAGCACACCATAGCGCATTGCAATCGTCGGTGTTGGCGGAGTAGGCGGATACTTCGGCGGGCGTCTGGCGCAGGCGGGCGCCGACGTGACCTTCATCGCGCGTGGCGACAACCTGGCAGCATTGCGCGAACGCGGACTTCAGATCGAAAGCATTGTCGGTGATGCCCGGATCACACCGATCCAGGCAACCGACGACCCCTCAAGCGTGGGACCGGTCGATATCGTGCTGGTTGCGACCAAAACCTGGCAACTCGACGAAGCGATCGAGCAGATGCGGCCGCTCATTGGACCAGAAACCGGAGTCGTGCCATTGCTCAACGGCGTCGAAGCCTCGGATCGTCTGGCGCAGGTGTTGGGGGAGGCGCATGCCCTGAACGGCATCTGCTACATTTTCGTCGCTCGTATTGCACCGGGTGTGGTACGGCATTCCGGAATACACCCGCTCATCGTCTTCGGAGAACGCGACAATCGCCGCACTGCACGGGTCGAAGCGCTGCGCAACTGGCTGGAGCGCGCGGGGATGCGGGTCACGATCCCGGCAGACATCGACGCAGAAGTCTGGCGCAAATTCGTGTTTGGGGCGACCACCAGCGGATTGGGAGCGGTCACAAGAGCGCCAATGGGATTATTGCGCGAACTTCCGGAAACGCGCCCGCTCTTTGTCCAGGGCATGCGCGAAATCGTGGCGGTTGCGCAGGCGCGCGGCATCGCGCTGGACGAAAGCGCCGTCACCGCTGCACTGGCGCAACTCGACAACCTGCCCTACGAAACGACCGCATCCATGCAACGCGACATTCTGGCGGGCCGTCCATCAGAACTCGACGCGCAGAACGGCGCGGTCGTGCGCCTGGGTGCGGCAGCAGGCGTCTCGACGCCGTTGCACGCCTTCATCTACCACGCGCTGTTGCCGCAAGAACGCCTGGCTCGCCGTAACGCCACATAGCGACGTTGCACTGCACCGTCTCTGGTGCAGGCGCTGCGGTGCAACGCCTGTACACTGATAAAAACAACAGAGCGGTCGTGGATGCAGCACGACCACTCTCAACCAGATAGAGGCGTTGCAATAGCGTTGCACTGCAACGTCTCCACCTCTCCACTCCTACCGTCGTTCAACCAGCAGGCGAATCGCTGTGCGCTCTTCATCATCGATGGCGACATCAATGAACGAAGGGGTGCAAACAATGTCAATACCTTCTTCACTGAGATAACTGCGCGCAATCGCCACCGCTTTGATCGCCTGATTGGTCGCACCTGCCCCAATCGACTGCACTTCTGCCACGCCACTGTCGCGAATGACGCCGGCAATTGCACCAGCAACGGCACTTGGACGTGAACGTGTCGAAACCTTCAGGACCTCAGCGCCTTGTCGTTCGACCACGTCGGCGTTATGTGCGCCGACGGCGCGAGTGGCGGGTGTAGAGTGCGAAAGATTGCTTGCCATACGTGCCTCCTCCGAATGGATTGGGCGCCGGCCCGCTGCGCCGGCTGGTAGATGGTAATGACAGCACCGGGATTGTCGCAGTGCGAGGCGCGCGCCATGCAGCGCCGCCTCGCAGCAGCTACGGAGAGACCGTGCGGCACGGTCGGCGCCGGGGCCGCTCCTGCCGTGAGGCGCCCTGGCGCCTCGTGCTGTTCCGATCAGCGTGCATAGTCTACCGCGCGCGTCTCGCGGATGACCGTCACCTTGATCTGGCCGGGATACTGCAGACTTTCCTCGATCTTTTTGGCAACATCACGGGCAAGATGAATGCTGCCGAGATCGTCGATGGCGTCGGGTTGCACCATCACGCGAACTTCGCGTCCGGCTTGAACAGCAAAAGCGCGTTGAACGCCAGAAAATGACGTCGCCACCGTCTCAAGCGCTTCGAGGCGCTTGATATACAGGTCAAGCGTTTCGCGGCGCGCTCCGGGGCGCCCGCCGGAGATGGCATCGACAGCCTGGACCAGCCAGGCTTCGACGGTTTGCGGTTCCTCATCGTTATGATGAGCAGCTATCGCATGCACGATTGCTGGCGATTTTCCGAGGCGACGCGCAATCTCAGCGCCGATCAATGCGTGCGGTCCCTGCACTTCATGGTCCACAGCTTTCCCGATGTCGTGCAGCAACGCGGCAGTTTTCGCCACATTGATGTTTGCGCCGATCTCAGCGGCAATATGCGCCGCAAGCAGTGCGCATTCCAGCGAGTGCTGCAATACGTTCTGCCCGTAACTCGTCCGATACTTCAGGCGCCCCAGCAATTTGATCAGATCAGGGTGCAGCCCCTGGACATTCGCTTCATAGGCGACCCGTTCGCCCTCTTCGCGCATAATCTGATCGACTTCCTGCTGGGTTTTGTTGACGACCTCTTCGATACGCGTCGGATGAATACGCCCATCCTTGAGCAACTTGATCAACGCCAGACGCGCCACCTCCCGCCGTACCGGATCGTGGCACGACAGCGTGACCGCTTCTGGGGTATCATCGACAATAATATCAACCCCGGTCAACTGCTCGAATGCGCGAATGTTCCGCCCTTCACGCCCAATGATGCGCCCCTTCAACTCCTCGCTGGGGAGCGCCACGGTCGAAACGGTCACCTCAGCCACATATTCCGAGGCGCACCGCTGAATGGCCATGCTGATCACTTTCCGCGCCAGTTTGTCCGCCTCTTCGTGCATGTTCTTTTCAATCTCACGAATGCGCCGTGCCGCTTCGTCACGCGCCTCGTCTTCGACGCGCTTCAGAATAATGGCGCGGGCTTCTTCCTGGTTTAGCGCGGAAATGCGCTCGAGTTCCGTGCGCTGTTGCTGCCGCAGTTGTTCAGCCTCCTGGTGAAGTTGCTCCATCTGACGCTCACGTTGCTGAAGCTGCCGTTCGCGTCGCTCGAGCCCCTCGATCTTGCGATCGAGATTCTCCTCCTTCCGTTGCAGCCGTTCCTCCTGCTTTGCAAGCGCCGCACGCGCTTCGCGTATCTGCGCCTCGGCTTCGGTGCGGAGCCGGAGCGCTTCATCGGTTGCGCGTAGAATGAGATCTTTCTGCTCAGATCGCGTCGCTTCCAGTTGCAGTCGGGCTTCCGCCTCGATCTGCCGAATCTGGCTCTGAACACTGTTTTTGTAGATAAGAATGCCAATACCTGCGCCAATCGCAAGTCCGATGACCAGCGCAGGCAAGGCCCATACGAGCCATTGCACAACGTCCTCCTGCTCAGTTGTAAAGGTGCAGCATGCTACAGCCCTCTGCCGGGCTGTGGCTACGGGCTCAAACATGCGCTAACGTGTGATTGAGTACATGCTATATTACTCTGCCGATACATCTTCTGTCAAGATGAACAGATTGTCAAGAGTCATGATGGTATAATATCACGCCAATTTTGCGATCGCATTGAAACCAATGTATCTGCGCCGTCTCGAAATCCAGGGGTTCAAGACATTCGCCGGGCATACGCTGTTCGAGTTTCAGCCCGGCGTGACGGCCGTGGTCGGTCCCAACGGCAGCGGCAAGTCGAATCTCGTCGATGCCATCCGCTGGGCGCTCGGCGAGCAGCACCCCGGCACGCTCCGCTGCAAACGCACCGAAGACCTGATCTTCAGCGGCGGCGGGCGGCGCGCCCCTGCTGGCTTCGCCGAAGTCTCGCTGACGATCGATAATAGTGACCGCCTGTTGCCCACGCCATACGGCGAAGTCACCATTACTCGCCGGGCAACGCGCGCCGGCGAGAACGAATACTTCATCAATCGCCAGCGCGTCCGACTGCGCGACGTGCAGGAAGTTGCGGCGCCGATCAGTGGTGCGTATGCGATTATCAATCAGGGACTGGTCGATGCGGCGCTCAATCTGCGCCCCCTGGAGCGCCGGCGCCTCTTCGAAGACGCAGCGGCGATTAGCGTCTATGAGCACCGCCGTACCGATGCAGAACGTCGCCTGCGCGAGACGAACGCTAATGTCGCGCGTTGCGCCGATATTCTGACAGAACTCGAACCCCGCCTCCGCTCGCTGAAGCGCCAGGCGACGCTTGCCCGTTCCCACCGCGACCTGACCGCCGAATTGCACGCACTGCTCGATAGGTACTATGCGCATCTGTGGCTTACCGCACAGACTGAGCGCGCCGCCACCGAACAGTCCGCTCAGTTGCTGGCAGAAGCGCTTACCGCGCGCCAGGCGGAGATCGCCGCTGCTGCTGCGGCACTCCGGCATACCCGCGATCATATTCACGCTATTCGTGACCGCATCGGCACGCTGCACGCTGAAAGCAGCGCCCTGCACGCCGATGCGGAGTCGGTGCAACGCGTACTCGCGGTCGGTCACGAGCGACTCACCGCGCTGACACGCCAGATCGACGAGCAGGAGCGAGCGCTGCGCGACCTCGACCATCAGCGCAGCATACAACGAGCGGAACAGGAAACCACTGCCGCACACCTTGCCGGCGCCGAACAACGTCTGGCACAGATCCAGCAGGAGTATGACGCCCACGAAGCGCGCCGCGCCGAACGGATCGCCAGTCGCGCTGCATTGCGCCAGACCCTCGACGAGACGCAACGCAACTTGATGGAGATCCGTGCAGCGCTTGGGGCGGTGCAGCGCCAGATAGCGCAGATCGACGATCAGCGCGAACGCCTGATGCACGAACGCACGACTGCCGCCGAGACGCTTGCTGCCGCGCAGGAGGCGCTGGCCGCTCGCCGCAATGCAAGCGCTCAGGCGGAAGCGCAGGTCGCCGCGCTGGAGCAAGATCTGGCTGACGCCTCCCTCCACGCCGAACGAGCGCTCGGTGATGTCGAACACTGTCGCCGCCTGCGCGCCGCTGCCGCCGAGACGCTCGAGGCAGCGCGACGGCAACAGATGGACCTGGAAGCGCGCCTGGAAACCCTGCGCCGGCTGCATCGCAGTTATGCCGGAACGTTCGCCGGTGTGCGCGCTGCGATGCAGTGGGCGGAGGCGCAGCGGCGCCCCGGCTTTGCGCTCGTCGCCACCCTGCTGCGCGTCCCGGCGGAACTCGAGACCGCAATCGAAGTGGCGCTCGGTTCGCGCCTGCAGAACATCGTCGTCGATCGCTGGGAAGATGCCGAGGCAGCGATCGAAGCGCTCAAACGGAGTGGCGAAGGGCGCGCAACATTCCTCCCGCTCGATACCATCCGTGCGCGCGGCAGCGATGGCGGACGGGCGCGTGTGACGGTAGACCCGGACGATGGCGTGCTCGGCGTCGCCTCCGACCTGATTGATGTCGATGAGCGTTACCGCGCCGTCGCCGACGCGCTCCTCGGTCGCACCCTGGTCGTGCGCACGCTGGCGATCGCCCGGCGCGAACTCGCACGCATCGGCGGCGGATGGACTATCGTCACCCTGGCGGGGGAGCAGGTCAGCGCTGGCGGCGCCGTCACCGGCGGCGCAGCAGCGAAGGAGAGCGGCACGCTACGGCGCGAACGCGAACTCCGCGAACTTCCCGAACGCCTGGACGCGGCAACCCGCGCTGTCGAACAGGCGCACACGCAGCACGCCACTGCCGTCGAGGCGTATACCGCCGCCGAACAGATGGCGCGCGAAGCGGAACATCATCAGCGCCAGGTGCAGCGACGTCTCGATCAGGCGCGCGTCGCCGCTACCCAGGCACAGCGCGCCGTTGATCGCGCCGATGCGGAATGCCTCATCCGGCAACGGCGCATCGAGCAGATCGACGCAGAAATGACCGCGCTGCTCAACCGCCGCCGGTCAGCAATCGTCGAACAGGAAGAACTGATGCAGCGCGAATGCGCGGCGCGCGCGCAGGTCGATCAGGTGCAGGCGCAGGAGGCAACGCAGCGCGCCGCAGACGCCGCCGATGAGGAGATGCTGGCGAGCCTGCGCGCGCGCCGCGCCGACGCCGAGGGCGAGGTGCGCGCCCTGCGCGCCGTTCTGCACACCGGCGCACAGGCGCTGGCGCGCATCGACAATCAGCGCCTGGCGCTGGAAGAACGCATCGAGCGCCTGTATCACGAACGTGAAACGCTGGCGCACGAACTGACTCATACCGCTGCCCGCCATCAGGCGCTCCTGGAACAGATCGACGCGCTCCGCGCCCGCATCGATCCCGCCGAAGCGGAGTTGAACGTTCTGGAACAGCAGCGTGAAGAGCACGAAGCGCGCGCCCAGAGCCTGACCGGCGCCCTGATCGACGCTGAGTCGGCGTATAACCGGGCGACGGTCGAAGCCCAACGCGCGCGTGATCGCCTGGAAACCCTGCGGGAGCGCGCGGCTGGCGACGGCATCGATATCGAAGCCGCCGCTCGTTCCCACCCAGAACCGCTGCCGGACGGCTATCCGGACACGCTGCATCAGCGCATCATCGAACTGAAACAGCGCATCAACCGGCTCGGGGTCGTCAACCCACTGGCGCTCGAAGAGTACGACGAAGCCGCTGCGCGCTACGAGTTCCTGAGCAATCAGATGACCGATCTCCGCGCCGCATCGGCGACGCTCAACGAGTTGATTGCCGAACTGGACAACGCCATCCGCACCCGCTTCGAAACAACGTTCCGCGTCGTCGCTGCCGAATTCGAACGCAGTTTCACCCGGCTGTTTGGCGGCGGCGAGGCGCGCCTGGTGTTGATCAACGACAATGGCGATGATGACGACGATCAGAATGGCGTCCGACCGCCGGGCATCGCCTCGCTCGGCGTTGACATCATCGCCCGTCCGCCAGGGAAACGGCAACAACATCTGGCGTTGCTGTCGGGCGGAGAACGTGCCCTGACCGCTGCGGCGCTGCTCTTCGCCATTCTGAAGGCGAACCCGACGCCGTTCTGCGTTCTCGATGAGGTCGATGCCGCGCTCGATGAGGCGAATGTCGGGCGCTTCCGCGATGCGCTCACCGAACTGAGCGAAAAAACGCAGTTTATCGTTGTCACCCACAACCGCGGCACTATCGAGATTGCCGACACGATCTACGGCGTCACCATGGGCGACGATGGCGCATCACGTGTGCTCTCGCTCCGCCTCGAGGAGGTTGATCGTCCATAGAACCCGCCCGAATACGAGGGACTGCGTCATCATCGCCCAGGACGGCAGAAGGGCGGGGCTCATATCAATTCTGGTATGGCGTGTGCATACGCGACGTGCGGGTCATGCATCGCCGGCGCCACCGGATGAAGCGGCATGCGGGTGAGGAAAGAAGGGCGTCGGGATGCGGCAAACACCCTTCGCGCCTGAAAAACGCTCCATCGGGAAGAAGGGAGCGATGGAAATGAGCGAAAAGCGGCGTCAGGATGCAGGAGCCGCCTCTGGCTTCGTACACACGAACATCACATCCGACTCGTCGAGACCGAAATGACCGATCACTGCGGCATCCGCCACATCACCGGCGCGTATCATCCGCACAGAGAAGCCTGAGTCCGACAGGCGATCAATAATATCGCAGCCATACCAGCGCACATGATCGAATTGACCAAACAATCGCTCCCGTTCAACCGGATCGATGACGCCTGGATCTTCGAATGTCGGCTTATCCCATACTGGAACGAGCACCATCGCCACTCCGCCAGGGCGCAGCACCCGTTGCAGTTCCCGCATTGCGGCGCGATCATCAGGAATGTGCTCGAGCACATGGCTGCAATATATGAAGTCGAACACGTGAGAAGCGAATGGCAGCCGTCCGGCGTCTGCGCGCACCAGAATATCGGGTGCGTGCAGGTCCATCGACACATATCCGATGTCCGGCAAACGCTGAAATGCCTGCCTGAGCGCCTCTTCAGGGGCAATATGGAGCATCTGTCGCATAGTGTGCGCTGGCAGGAGATGCCGCCTGATATACAGCCAGCTAACCCGGTGGCGTTGCAGCGAGCGACAGACCGGGCACCAGCGAAAGAATGGCCGGTGCAGCACAAGAAAGCGCGAGAGATGCGCGCCGCACAAAGGGCATTCGTGCCGCTCTCCGCGAAACAGCGCCGACCGCAGAGACGGGGGCGCTCGAAAAAGGATCAAGGCGATCAGAAAATCAACGGCGCGACGCAGAGCGTCGCGCGATCGGAGCGCAACACGTATCCGGGTAAACATTACAGGATCGATTTCTGTCAGAACCTGTTGGTGCAAGGAGTATACCATCAATGAGCGAGTTCACTGCTGCCATCTTCGACATGGATGGCACCCTGCTCAATAATATGCCGCTTCACGTTCGCGCATTCCGAGTCTTCATCGAGCGTTATGGTCTGCGTCCGCCACCGCCTGAAGCAGCGGCACGTCTCATTGGGAAGCGGAACAGCGAGATCATGCCCGTGCTCTTCGAACGCTCGCTGACGCCAGAGGAAGTCGCACGCTACAGCCGCGAAAAAGAACAGATCTACCGCGACATGCTGGCAGGCGTTGCACCGCTGCCAGGGTTGCTGCGCTTTCTCGATATGCTCGAACAACAACAGGTGCGCATCGGGCTAGCGACATCCGCTCCCAGAGAAAATGTCGCTCCAACCCTCACAGCGCTCGGCGTCGCCGACCGTTTTAGCGTCATCACGCTCGGCGAAGAAGTGCCGCACGGCAAGCCAGCGCCCGACATCTTCCTCGAAGCCGCGCGACGCCTTGGTCAGCCCGCCAACCGTTGCGTGGTCTTTGAAGACTCGCACGCTGGCATTGCCGCCGCGCGCGCCGCTGGCATGCGCTGCATCGCGCTGGCGACCACCCACTCCGCCGATGAGTTGCGCGCCGCCGCTCCTGACCTGATCGTTGCCGATTACAACGAACTGCTTCAGGAGAAGCCGCTGCTGTTTCCCTCTCCCTGAGGAGACACGCAGCATTCCTCGAACCGATCGACACGAAGGATGCGCAGGCGCCAGATCGAAGGGTGCAGACCACCACATCGCACAAAGGCGCAGCGGCGCAGAGCACTGCCCGTCCGGGCGCCCCTACGGACGACACCGCATCGTGCTGCGTTCTGCGCGCCCCTTCGCGTCCTTCGTGGATTGCACAACCAGCCTCAACACAGGACGCGCAAAGGCGCCAGGGTTCGCCGTCAGGCGCACCTCTGCGTCTGCGACCTTTGCATCAGCTTTTCTGCGAAACACTCCAGATGAATAAACTGTCATACTATTCCCTCTTGACTTTGTGTCATTATCACACTATTCTATTAGTGTCACTGTAACACTATAGTGATTGAACTGGTTGCGTGAAGCGCCGCTCAAATCAGCGCACACAGGCGCAAAGAGGTTCTGATGACCTTCGATGAACTGATCGGGCGAATCGAGCAGGCAACCGATCCTGCCGATCTGTTTGGCGATGAGGCCTGCACCGATGCCGCAGCGTTGCGCCGTTGTTATCTGCGGCTGGCGTCCATTCTGCATCCCGACCGGCATCCCAATCGCGTCGCCGAAGCGACCGCCGCCTTTCAGCGATTGCAGCGTTGGCGCGACGAGGCGCACCGCCGTTTGCAGATGACGTCAACCACGCTGCACATCACAACGCGGCAGCGTGTCTATCGGTGCGATGAACCGCCGCTGCCGGGCGATCTGAGTGATCTGTTTCCTTCAACCGCCGGTTCGGAACGGGTAGTAGTAAAAATCGTGCGCCACGCGCGCAACAACGATTTGTTGCAAGCGGAGGCTGACGCGCTGCGCACCCTGGATCGCGCACTGAAAGATCAGGCGGTACGGGCGCATTTCCCATCGCTGCTGGAAATGGATCCCCGTAATCAGCAACATCCGTGGCAAGGCGGGTTCCGCGTTGGCTGGCTCGATCTTGTGATGCTGCGCTATGCCTGTGAGGTCGTCGGTTCGCTCGACATGCTCGCCGTCACATGCTTGGATCGCCTGGCGGAGATGCCCGCATTGCAGATCTGCCGTCGCTATCGCTGTGACGGCGCCTCGATCGAGCAGATCGTCCCAGCGCCTGCGCCATCGCTGGAATATCAGGAGAGCATCACGCATACTCTGCGGCGTTGTCGTCCCGTTCTCGAACCCGTTGCCAGCGCGGATGATCTTCTGGCATTGCTGGCACGCAATCTCAATACCCCAATCGGCATCACCTCCTGGGGTCCGACGGCGCGTGAGAAGCAGACGACGGAAGCAGGCAGCCCATCTGTACCGTTGAGCCAGATAGCGTCAGGGCGGATCTGAGACCCGCCCTGACGCTGTCTGTGTCGCGTTCCCGCAACAGCAGGGCTACGACAGCACTTCCTTCTTCAGATCTTCCAGGCTCTTCAGCGCCCGGTCGGCGTTGCGACGCAGCAGATCATACGTCTCGACCGGGGCGTCGCCTCGCAGTTGCCCCTGGACGATCATATCAGCCGCCAGCACCAGCACCGTGAGACACTGAATGAGATCCGTCGCCGCCGGTGATCCGGTCAGACGATACTCGCGCAGGCGGCGCAACGCTTCCTCTGCCTGGCGCGCATTCGGCTGCAGCCAGATGAGAAACGACTGCGACGCAACGCCATCGGTTCGACCCTGAACCATCATATCGGCGGCGCCGGCGAGCACAGTCAGCGATTTACTGAGCTGACGCATGATCGCCTGAAGCGCTGCACGTTTATGAACACTCCTGGGCATATCAGGAGATGCCGCCTGTGTATGGGTCAAAACCACAGGCGCCGAGGGAAACGGCTCGATCATGATCGTACTCCTGCCTTGACTGGAGGGGCTCGACGTGGACTCTGCGGCATCATCCCGGGGATGCTCAACGTCCGTGATGTATCGAATGAATAGATTGTCATTTCCATCGTGAGTAATTATACCGTTTGACAACCAATGGAAGCAACGCGCCATGAGTCCTGATGTTGGACAGTACTTACGCAGGTATGTCGTAGAATCAGCCATGCACGCATCTCTGCTACAATCACTGTTGAACGGATGCACAGTGAGGAATGAGCATGCAGAGGATCGAACGAAACGCCGTGCGCGGCGCGAGCGCATCCCCGGCGCATCATACGGCGCTGGCGACCGCAAGAACGCTGGGCGTTGCACTGATGCTCGGCGCACTGATGCTCGCGCCGCGCGCGTTCGGGCTCGCCGATTTTCTTACGACCGACGAAGCATATCACTGGATCCGTTTCACTGAACGGTTCGATGCGGCGCTCTCCGCCGGTCGCTGGGCGGATACCATCTACGTCGGGCATCCTGGCGTCACGATGTTCTGGTTGGGGCGCGCCGGGCTGATGCTCGAGCGCGCCGCGCGCGAGATGGGCTGGATTGGCGCCACGACGATGGTCGAGCATCTTGCCTGGCTGCGGCTGCCGGGCGTGATACTGCAGACGTTCTTCGGCGTGACTGCCTGGCTCTTGCTGCGCCGTCTCGTTGATCCGATGGTTGCGCTGGTCGCATCGTTGTTGTGGGCAATGTCGCCCTATCTGATCGCCCCTGGTCGTGTGCTGCACCTCGATGCGCTTCTGACCGGACTGATCACCTTGAGCCTGCTCTTGTTGCTGGTTTCGTGGCAGCGCCAGCAGACAGGCAAAGGCGGATGGGCGGCGTTGCTCGGTTCTGGGGCGCTGACCGGACTTGCGCTGCTGACGAAGGGACCGGCGCTCATTTTTCTGCCGTTCACCGGCCTCCTCCTCTTTGCGCTTGCGCCTGCGAAGGCAGCATCGCTCTGGCGTGAGACCGGAAGACAAACGCTTGTCGCAGACATTGCCCATCGCCTGCGGTATGCGATTATGCGATACAGTGCGTGGCTGGGGATCGCGCTCTGTGCCGCCTTCGTGGGATGGCCCGCGCTCTGGGCGGCGCCAGACGCAGCGATCCGGGCATACGTTGATGAGATCATTTTCAACGGTGGACGACCCAACGGTGATGGGCAGTTTTTCAATGGCCAGGCGGTCGGCGATCCTGGAATCTGGTTCTACCCTGTCACTAGTCTGTTCCGCACGACGCCGGTCATGCTGTTCGGGTTAATCATCTTTGCCGCTTTCGCTGTCCTGGATGCCCGACGTTTCTGGCAGCGCCGCGCAACGCCATTTGATCATCGATACCGTGTGCTTGTCGTCCTGATTGCGTTTGCTGCATTCTGGACCCTGGTCATGACTCTGGGAGCGAAGAAGTTCGACCGCTATGCGCTGCCGATCTGGCCCTCGCTGCTGGTCCTGGCGGCAACCGGGATTGTGCGCGAATACGTCGCTGCGCGGGCATGGTTCGCTCGCCACGCGACGGCAATGCAACGCGGCGGCGCGTGGTTCGCCCGCATTCCTCTGGCGGGAGCGCTCGTGCTGGGGGGCGTCGAAGTCGGTCAGGTTGTCTGGTATCACCCGTACTATCTGAGTTACTACAATCCTCTCCTGGGAGGTGGTCCTGTCGCGCAGCGGATGTTCCTCATCGGCTGGGGCGAAGGCATGGATCAGGTGGGAGCATGGTTGAGCGCCCAACCCGACATTCGGTACGGACCGGTGATTTCGGCGCTGAGGCCGACATTGCAACCATTCGTGCCCGTCGATGTTCGGGACATCACCGACCTGGGAAAATTGCCGGTCAATTACGCCGTCGTCTACCTGGAGTCGGTGCAGCGCGGCGCCCATCCCGCGATTTACCGGCAGATCGAATCGATGACACCGATCCACACGGTTACCATCCACGGGATTGAATACGCAAAGATTTACCAGTTGCCGCGCCCCTATGATCAACCCATCCATGCGCGTTTCGGCGATGAAATCGTGCTGCATGGGTTCACCATCGAATCGGCGCACGATCATCTGACAGTGACGCCATCATGGGGAGCGCTCGTATCTCCGGCGCGCGATTATACGGTGTTCCTTCAGATGATTGACTCACAGGGGCAGCGAATCGTCGGGGTTGATGTCCCACCGGCTGGCGTTGGCGGTCTGCCGACCAGCGCGTGGCAGGTCGGTCAGCAAACGGCTGTACCGCTGCCGTTGCCATTACCGCCCGATCTTCCGGCTGGAACGTATGAGATCGTGATTGGAATGTACGATGCAGGCAGCGGCGAACGGTTGCCCATCAGCGGCGTCAGCGCGGCGAATTCGCCGCGCGTTGGGGCGCACGCGCTGCTATTGACGAGAATAACGCTCCCCTGAACGAAGAGCCTGTCCAAAAACCGCGCATTGCCGTCATTGTGAGGCGCGTCAGCGCCAAAGCAAGGGTGCTGTCACGATTTGGCAGGAAACGCCGTATTGCTGCGTGCTGAAGCCCGCAGTGGCGGATTGTGCCGGTTGACATTTCACGCTCGGACCCTCAAAGCAATCTCCTCTTTCGCAGTGAGATTGCGCCGAGGAGCCTGTTGCGAGCGAAGCGCCTGCTGCGATCGAAGCGTGGCAGTGGCGGCTTGCAATTATGTCCAACCATTCCGTTTTCGGATAGGCTCGCAGCGGGAGACGCGCAGGTTTCCGAAATGCGGATTGACGGACGACAGATAGAGGCGAGAGGAGGTCAGAAAGCAATGAAAAAAGCGCTGGTGCTCTCAGGGGGCGGCGGTCGCGGCGCCTACCACGTTGGGGTGATCGAAGCGCTGGTCGAACGCGGCTGGATGCAGGATGGCAAAGGACCCGATATCCTTGCCGGCACATCAATTGGCGCAATCAACGCAGCAGCGCTGGCATCGGGTCTCACCATCGCCGAACTGAAAGCGCGCTGGCTCGACATGCATACCGAGGACGTGCATCGGTTGTCAGGCGACCTGCCTGCCATCAGCCGTCCTCTCGTTCGCTTTTTGATGCACAGCGTGCTGACGTCGGAGACGCATGGCGGCGCACCGATGGCGCTGCCGCCGGAGGAACGCCAAATGAGCGCCGAAGGACTGCTCAGGCGCATCAACAACGTCTTTCGCAGCCGACCGTTTCGCAGCCTGCTCGATACCGCCCCCTGGCATCATACCCTGAGCCGCTGGATGAACTTCGACCGGATCAACTCGCCGGATGCGCCTGCATTGCTGCTGACTGCAACCGATCTGCAGTCCGGCGACCTGCGGGTGTTCTGCAACCGACCATTGCGCGACCATCCTGCCGACACGATCACCATCGACCATTTGATGGCATCATCGAGCATTCCGACCGTCTATCCCTGGACCGAGATTGACGGACGCAAGTACTGGGACGGCGCGGTGCTGGCAAACACGCCCCTGGGACCGGTGATCGATCTCGCCGCAGGCGAGGATGTCGAGATTGTGGTCGTGATGATGACGCCGTGGGATGTTGCGCCCGAAGCGATGCGCCAGCAACTGCAAGAGGTTCCGCAAGACCTGGTGCAGGCATTGTCGCTGACGCTCGATTGGGCGCTGCTGGCATCGTATCGCGCCGCCATCAAAATGCTGCGCGCCTACAATCGGCTGGCAGAGGCGGCGCGCAAACTGGAGCGCGCTGCACAACAAACCGGCAACCCTGAACTGCGGATGGAAGGAAACATTCCGCGCATCATCGCCGAACCGCTCGTCGTAGCGCCGCAACAACTGATGCCGCTGGAGTGGATCATCGACTACGAGGAGCACAACCATCGGACGTTGTTCGAGATGGGGCGCAATGACGCACTGCACGCACTCGACAGGCGGCTGCTCAACCACCTGCTGGATCAGCCATGATCGACCTGCACATCCACACCAACGCGACACCCCATCACGCGACGTGGACGCCGGAGACGCTGACGGCGGCAGCCGCGCGCGCCGGTCTGCGCGTGATCGCCGTCACCGACCACAACACCACCGCCAGCGTCCGTGCAACGCAGGAAGCAGGCGCGCGCGCTGGCGTGCAGGTGATTTCCGGGGTCGAGATCGACAGTGGTTTTCCTGCCGGTCGTTCTGACGATATGCTGCCATTCAGGCTCTGGCATGTGATCGTGTACGGCGCCGACCCCGAGGCGCCTCGATTGCAGGCGCTCTGCCGCTCGGTGGCGGAACGCAACCGGGCGGATGCCGAGGCGCTCCATAAATGCCTGATCCACGCAGGGTTTCGTCTGACCGGTCTTGACAACCTGCAACGTCCGCTGAACGTCGCTGACATTGGAACGGCGCTGGGCAGATCAAACGATCTGCCGGATCGAAGTCCCGACGACGATGATGAAAGCGCGGGCATGCGCCATATCCTGACCCGCTTGCCCGGCGCCTATCGCCCTCCCGCTGTGGACGAGATCATCGCCGTTGCCCACGCCGCAGGAGGCGTGGCGGTGCTGGCGCACCCTGGTCGCGCGAAAGGGGTGTATGCCATACCGGCGACTGCGGAGGATATTGCTGCAATGGCTGTGGCGGGGCTGGATGGCATTGAAGTCTACTACCCGACCCATCATCCCGATCAGGTGACGATGTATCAGCACCTGGCGCAACAGTACGAATTGCTGATCACCGGCGGATCCGACTCGCACCATCCGCACCAACCGCTCGCCCAACTGCCCGAAGCGTGGTGCGATGCATTTCTGGCAAGGGTAAGAGTTAGTCGTTAGAGAGCCAGGAACCGACTGTTGGCAAGGGAGTGCAATCAGGCGTTGCTGTCGCCGTCGCCCATGGTCTTGGAGAACATAATCCGGCGCCACCCGCGCACAGGCGGGCTTCGCTTTCCAGAGCCCGCGACTTCAGCCGCCGATTCACAAGGCGGATAGCAGAGAATATTTTCAACGTCTATGATGGTCGCCCTCGACCAGAGTCATTGAGATCCAACAGAACACCTCATTACAAAGCGGTTACGATTGCTCTGGGCGTTGCTGGAGAGCTGTGAAAATGTGGTATAATAGGGTATCATTACCCATTACTCCAGCGTTTCCTTTCATGAAACGAGGATGTTCACCGGAAGAATGCACGTTCTGTGGCGCCTCAATGTCAGGATGTTACGCCATCTGAGAGGATCAGTGCAGCAAGTTGATCACTGATACATCAGGGTCTGCAGAGCAATGGAGGCGTTTGTATTTCTAAGACGACAGAACTGTCGCACAACGGCCACAACAGTGATACGGTCTTGATCGTCGAGGATGACGCAGCAACCCGGCGTCTCTATAAGTTTCTGTTATCGAATGGCGGTTACCTCGTTCTGGAAGCCGAAGACGGCGTGGCGGCAGTCGAGGTGTTACAGCGTCATCATTGCGACCTGGTGATCACCGATATGAATATGCCGCGCATGGATGGATTGGATCTCATTCGAACCATCCGAAAGGAATTTGGCGACATCCACATCATTCTCATCACCGCATTCGGCACGCCTGATACGCAAAAGCAGGCGATGCGCCTCGGCGCCAACGATTACCTTGCCAAACCGTTCGATTTTGAAGAACTCGAACGGCTGGTCCACACCTATTTCCAGAACCGCCAGCGCCCTCCTGCGCCGTAGTCATCCTCTTGCACCATCCGCCAGGCTGTAGACCGTGCCGATGAGTGCGGTCTTTTTTTTCGCAAGTGTATCAGCGCGCCTCATCGACTACGATGGCAAGTACAAAGAAATGCCCTCGCGCTATAATAGGTTTTAGTCTATGACAATGCACAAGCGAGGCGTTGATGAGTCACGCTCTTTCATATACTTATCCCGTCCATATATTGATCGTCGAAGATGATCCGATGGTCAGCAGCTTCTGCACGCGATTGCTACAGATGAGAGGCTACACGGTCAGGACGGCGTTCAACGGACGCGAAGCCTTGAATATTCTCAAGAACCATCAGTTCGACCTGGTGCTGACCGATCTGCAGATGCCTGAAATGGGCGGCATGGCGCTGCTGCGGGAAATGCGCCATCATTACCCGGACATCGACACGATCATGTTTACAGCATACGCAACGGTCGAAACCGCACGAGAGGCGTTGAAACTGGGCGCATTCGACTACCTGACAAAACCGTTCAGCGTCGATGAACTTGAACGCACGGTGCGTCGCGCAATTGAATGGCGGCGGGTGCGCCAGGAGCGGCAACGCCTCTCCGAAGTGGTGGCGCTGTATGAGATCAGCCGGACATTCACCAGCACGCTCGATACCGAAACCGCCGTGCGCGAAATCGTCGAGTTGCTCTGGCGACGCTTCTCACCGGCGGCGCTTTCGCTGTCCCTGGTGCATCCTGACGACAACGAACTCGAATTGCTTGCGCACCGGGGAGAGTCGGCGAATTCCATGGTCGGCATCCGTGTGCCGATCCGTCAGGACGCAGGTTGTGATGCGCTCTTTGAAGGTCATGCCCGGCTCGTTAATAATTCGCAGCCTGTTGATCCTTCCCATCTTGCACGCCTCGTTCTACGGAGTAATGATCGACCGGTTGGCGTGATCGACCTGGTTCGCTCACCCGATCAACCTGCATTCGACAGCGATGATCGCACCCTTCTGGCGATCTGCGCGTCACAGATCGCAGCCTCACTCGACAACAGCCGCCTCTATCGTCAGTTGAAATACCAGAACCTCGAGACGATCGCCGCACTCGCCGCTTCAATCGATGCGCGCGACCCGTATACTGCCGGGCATTCGTTGCAGGTGACGCGCTATGCCGTGCGTCTCGGCGAAGTCATCGGTCTGACTAATGACCGTATCGAGGCGCTGCGCTATGGCGGGCTGCTCCACGACATCGGCAAGATCGGCGTACCTGACGTCATTCTGCTGAAACCGGCGCACCTGACGCCCGACGAGATGGAGATAATGCGCGCACACGCGGTGATTGGCGTCGAGATTGTGCGTGGCATCAAGGCGTTGCGCGCTGTGCTGCCCATCATCCGCCATCACCACGAGCGGATCGATGGCGTCGGCTATCCTGATGGGCTGCGTGGTGATCAGATACCGCTCGAAGCCCGGATTATGGCCATCGCCGATGCCTACGATACGATGACGTCAGATCGCGCCTACCGCCGCGCGATGAGCCAGGAAGAAGCAGTAGCCGAACTTCAGTGCGGACGCGGAACCCAGTGGGATGCCGACCTGATTGACCGATTCATCGATCTGCTGAACGTTGAGGCGCACCTGCTGCGCCTGCCGCAACCACGCATGGCGCAGGCATTACCCGACCAGGTGGCGGTGCACATTCCTCAGATCGTGTTGCCGCAGTTCTGATGCCCTTGACAAACATCATGCCTGTCGGTATCATAAAAAATAAGCGCAACAGGTTCACCATCAGGCACGGTTTCTCTCTCTCCGCACAGGGCTGATTCTGCCTGAAGGGTGTTTCTGTGTCTCGCTGGTCTGCCAGACTCCAGAGTCTCTTGGTGCAACGAAAGGATCGGTTCAGTGAAGATTTCCGGCAACTACACGATTGACGCGCCGCGTGACGTCGTGTGGGAAGCGCTGAACGATATCGACGTACTGGCGCGAGTCGTTCCAGGATGTGAACGTCTCGAGCAGATTGGCGATAATGAATACGAAGGGACGATCAAAATCGGCGTTCAGGCGATTCGCGGCGTCTACAACGGGCGCATCCGCATCGAGGACATCGATCCGCCCAACCATTACAAACTGATTGCCAGCGGAAAAAGCGCCAACGGCGTGGTCGACGGCTTCGGCACGGTCGATCTGGTGAACCAGGAAGGCAAAACGCTGCTCATGTACAGCGGCGAGGCGCAGGTCGGCGGGACGCTTGCCAGCGTCGGTCAGCGCCTGATCGAAGGCGCGTCGCGCCAGTTGATCAATCAGTCGCTCAAGGCGCTTGCCGAGCAGGTTGCTGTGCGCGTAGCCGCGCCGGTCGCAGTTGCAGGAGCTGCCGCCGAAGCTTCCACTGCTCCGGCTGTGGGCGCCCCTCTGACGACTGCTGAAGCGCCCGCAGCGCCGCCTCCTGCGCCGGAACGGCGCACCGTCGTGGTGCCTCCTGAAGAACAGTTGCGTCCTGAGTCGGTCATCTTCGGCATCGTCAACGATTTTATCGCTGAGCGCCCCTGGGCGCCCTGGATTATCGTCGCCTTCCTGATCGGCTACATTCTCGGTCGGGCACGCAACCGCCGGGAACGCTAGCATATCTCCCCTGCTCCATTTATCTTATCCGCTGCTCAATGAGGAGGTGTCAACAGTGGCAACAATCACGGTTACGGTTAATGGCAAGTCGTACACCAGCAACGTCGAGCCGCGCACATTGCTCGTTCACTACCTGCGCGAGCACCTGAACCTGACCGGCACGCATATCGGCTGCGATACCAGCCAGTGCGGCGCATGCGTAGTGCTGGTCGACGGCGTCAGCGTTAAGTCGTGCACCATGCTGGCAGTGCAGGCTGATGGCGCGAATGTACTGACAATCGAAGGGCTGGCTCAGAATGGGCAACTGCATCCGCTCCAGGAAGGGTTCTGGGAGTGCCACGGCTTGCAGTGCGGCTACTGCACGCCGGGCATGATCATGGCTGCCTACGACCTGTTACAGCAAAACCCCAACCCGACTGACGACGACGTGCGTCACGGGTTGGAAGGGAATCTCTGCCGCTGCACCGGCTATCACAACATCGTGCGCGCGGTGCAGTACGCTGCCGCAAAAATGCGCAGCGAAGAGGTGCCCGCATAAGTCTGTCGGACCCCGGATGACCGCACCTGTCGTTCGACTTCTGGTTTTCTCCGCACTAGAAGGGAAAAGAAACAGCGATGACGGCTGAAACGATGCCAACGAGGCTGGTGGGTCAGGCAATCAAGCGCCGCGAAGACCCGCAGTTGATTACGGGACAGGGCAGCTTCCTCGACGACATCAAACTTCCGGGCATGACGCACGCCTGTGTGTTGCGTAGCCCCTATGCCCACGCCAGGATCAAATCGATCGACACGAGCAAGGCGAAAGCCCATCCCGGCGTGGTAGCCGTCTTTACCGGCGAAGATATGCTTGACCTCAATCCGCTGCCGTGCGCCTGGCAGGCAGGGCGCGTCAAGAACAATGTCAACACGCCGCGCGTCCTGGCGGTCGGCGAAGTGCACTTCGCGGGTGATCCGGTCGCGCTGGTGATTGCTGAGGATCGCTATATCGCGCGCGATGCCTGCGACCTGATCGAGGTCGAGTATGAACCGCTGCCGGTGGTGGTAGATGCTAAGAAGGCCACCGAGCCGGGCGCACCGCAACTCCACGACAATGCGCCGAACAACATCGTTATGGAATGGGATGCAGGCGACAAGGCGAAAGCCGATGCCGCCATCGCCGCAGCAGAGGTGGTGGTGCGCGAGCAGATTATCAATCAGCGCCTCATTCCAACGCCGATGGAAACCCGTGGTTCGATTGCACGCTACGAGTCGGCAACCGGCGAGTTCACCCTCTGGACGACCTCGCAGGCGCCGCACGTCATGCGTCTGGTGCTGACGGCGTTCGTCTTCGGTATTCCCGAAACGAAACTGCGCGTCATCTCGCCAAATGTCGGCGGCGGCTTCGGGCAGAAGATTTTCTGCTACAACGACATGGCCTTCACACTCTGGGCGGCGCGCAAGATCGGTCGTCCGGTCAAGTTCGTCGAAGACCGCAGCGAAAATTACAAGTACTCAACCCACGGACGCGATCATATCACCGATGTTGAATTGGCCGGCAACCGCGACGGTACGATTACCGGGCTGCGCGTCACCACTTACGCCAACCTCGGCGCATATCTCAGCACAATTGCGCCTGGCATTCCCACAACCCTCTACGGTCGCATCATTACCGGCGTCTACCGCATCCCCGCTGCTTACGTCAAGGTGTACGGCGTCTACACCAACACGGCGATGGTCGATGCCTACCGCGGCGCCGGTCGTCCCGAAGCGTCGTACCTGATCGAGCGCATGGTCGACCGCTTCGCCGCCGAAATCGGCATGGACCCGGCGGAGGTGCGGCGCAAGAACTTCATTCCGCCCGACGCGTTCCCCTACGACAATGGCATGGGTCTGCTGCCATACGACAGCGGCAACTACGAGGCGGCGCTCAACAAGGCGCTCGACATCGTCGGGTACGCCAACTTCCGCAAGGAACAGGAAGAAGCGCGCAAACAGGGCAGATACCTGGGGCTTGGCCTCAGTTCATATGTCGAAATCTGCGGCGTAGCGCCGAGCAAGTGGATCGGTCTCCCCGGCGAAGGCTGGGGCGCTGGCCTGTGGGAGAGCGCCAATGTGCGTATCCACCTGACCGGCAAGGTTGTCGTGACGACCGGATCACTGCCGCACGGACAGGGGGTCGAGACCACCTTTGCGCAGATTGTCGCCGATGAACTCGGCGTGCCGTATGACGACGTGGTGATCGAGCACTCCGACACGGCAGGCACGCCGTTCGGCTACGGCACCTACGGATCGCGCTCGCTGGCGGTTGGCGGCACGGCCGTTTATCGCAGCGTGGCGAAGATCAAGGAAAAGGCGAAGAAGATCGCCGCGCATATGCTCGAAGCCAATCCCGACGACATGGTGTACGAAAACGGTCGGGTTTACGTCAAAGGTTCGCCCGACCGCGCGAAGACGCTGGCGGAGATTGCGCTTCAGGCATCGGTGGCCTACGATCTGCCCGAAGGCATGGAACCATTCCTCGACGAAACCAGCTACTACGATCCGCCGAACTGCACCTTCCCCTTCGGCACGCATATCGCTATCGTTGAGGTGGACCTGGACACCGGCATCGTCGATCTGAAGCGCTACGTGGCGGTCGACGACTGCGGCAACGTCATCAACCCGCTGGTCGTCGATGGGCAAATCCACGGCGGCATTGCCCAGGGCGTGGCGCAGGCGCTCTACGAGCGCGCCGTGTACGACGAAAACGGGCAACTCGTCAGCGGCACGCTGATGGACTACGCCGTTCCCGCAGCGCATATGCTGCCGCCGTTCGAGACCGACCGCACCGTCACACCCAGCCCGGTCAACCCGATGGGGGTGAAGGGCGCAGGCGAAGCGGGAACGATTGCCAGCGCACAGGCGGTGATGAACGCCGTTATCGACGCGCTCTCGCCGTTTGGCGTCAAACACATGCAGATGCCGGCAACGCCGGAAAACGTTTGGAAAGCGATCCGTTCGGCACAGGCGGCTTCCTGAGCAATCATCGCAGCGCGTCCGACATCATGCCGGACGCGCGCTCATCTGGAATTGAGGAGTATCTCGATGATACCGGCATCCTTTCAGTATTATGCGCCCAAAACGGTCAACGAGGCGATCGGGTTGCTCCAGCAACACGGCGATGACGCCAAACTGCTGGCAGGCGGCCATTCGCTGCTCCCGGCACTGAAACTGCGCCTGGCGCAACCTGCGGTACTGATCGACATCAGCCGCGTATCGGAACTGAAGGGCATTACGTCAGACGGTGATCGGCTGGTGATTGGCGCAGGCGCGACCTACCACGAGATCGCAACCAACGAGGCGGTTCGCGCCGGTTGCCTGGCGCTTGCCGAGTGCGCCGGTCAGATCGGCGACATTCAGGTGCGCAATCGCGGCACCATCGGCGGCTCACTGGCGCACGCCGACCCGGCGGCGGACCTGCCCGCCGTCGCACTGGCGCTTGGCGCAACCGTCAACGTCATGGGTCCGAATGGCACGCGCAGTATTGCCGCCGACGACATGTTCGTGGCTATGCTGACCACGGCGCTGTCGTCGGATGAAGTCATCACGACGGTCACTTTCCCTATCCTGGGCAAAGGTGAAGGCGCAGCCTACGCCAAACTGCGCCATCCGGCGTCGCGCTACGCGATCGTCGGGGTGGCGGCGTATGTCAAACTCGACGGCGGGACAGTCTCCGCATGCCGCATTGGCGTCACCGGCGCCGGTTCAGTTGCGGTACAGCAACCAGCCGCCGAAGCCGCGCTCGTCGGCACATCCGGGGACGACGCAGCCATAGCGGCAGCGGCGAACGCAGCGGGCGACGGCGTCGATTACCTGGGCGACATCCATGCTTCGGCGGAGTATCGCCAGGCGATGGTGAAGGTCTACACCCGCCGCGCGCTGACCGAGGCGGTGCGGCGGGCGCGGGAGTAGGCGGCGGCGAAAGACACGCGGTGAGTGCAGCCTCGTTCCGACCATCGTTCTGGCGCTGGACGGCATAAGGGCGGGTCTGAGACCCGCTCTTTGCATTCTGCCGCCTCGCCCCGCGTTCAGGGCGCACGCGCCGTGTCTGCCATCTGCGTGGCGCTGTGCGCTCAGACTGATCGGCGATGATCGTCGGGGGTCAGAGCAACGACGACCTGCACACTGCGCGGGTGGGCAGGATGGGGTTTGGGGAATAGTGGGGCAGAGTATTTTATAGTGTCATTCTATCCGTTTGGGGAGAAGTTTCACTTAAGAGGGTTCGCAAAGCGTTGTAAATATTGCTCAAGATCGGCAGAACTTACATAGAATCCCTGTAATCTCTCAATCTGCTGTTGATTTGCAAAGAGCATGTCACCTCTGCCCAGCAAATTCTCCGCTCCGGGTCTGTCCAAAATAATCATTGAGTCGTGATGTGAAGGTAAACGGAAAGCGACTCTGGCAGGAAGATTCGTCTTAAGGCTTGTCGTTACAATATCGGCGCTTGGACGCTGTGTTGCAATGACCAGATGGATACCAACGTTGCGCGCCCTTTGCGCCAGTCTCACCAATCGTTGCTCAAAGCTCTGTCGGTCCGATTTGTTCAATACTTGCACCAGATCGGCGTATTCGTCGATCACTACTACCAGTGGCGCAATTATTGCCTCTGGACGTCGAGCATTATAGTCATGAATGTCGCGGCAACGGGCATTGCGAAGTTGTTGTGAACGATGATCCAGCATGTCTGTTGCCAGGTGATCAAGCCAATTGATCGCATCATTTGGATCGATGACCACTTTTCCGCCCAGCAGGTATGGTAAATCATCAAAGTAGACAAAATCGGTCTGTTTAGGGTCAACCAAAAGCATGAGCAACTCATTTGGACTGTGGTGATGAACCAGACTAAGTAACAGAGAGTAGAGAAAGATAGTCTTTCCAGATCCCGTGCTTCCTGCAACTAACAAATGCGGCAAATCAGCAAGATCGGCTACGACTGGACGCCCATCGGGCGTCTTGCCAACGAGGAATGGTAATCGGCTCACATCAGGATGTGGCAGATTGGACAGTTCGGGCAAAAGCAGTAACGTTTGTGGTTGTGGATGTGGCAGATCGATGCCAACAAAGTTAGTGCCGCGCACGTTGTCAATCAATGGCGGCGCCATCAGAGCCAGGTCACGTTGCAGATCAGGGGCAATAGCCTGAAGACGGTTTAGTTTTTCGCCTGGACGCAGGCGAGCTTTGAAGCGCACCACGCCAGGACCGACATCGGCTTCATTTGCCTGGATGGGATAGACCTGGATGCTGTAGCTATTCAAGGCACGAGTCAGGTTACGTGCTCGCTGTTCGCACCATTCGTTCAGTGGCTGCGATGAAGGCGCATTTTGCTTCCGTGGTATCGACTCAGACGATACCGGCAATGCAGTTTCAATGGGCGAAGTAGTCTGCGGCGACTCAGCTGATTGTGGCACAGGCGATGCAGGCGACAAGTCATAGTCTGCAGACCATGTCTCGACTGGAGCAGGCAATTCCCAGGCTTCCACCAGATTACGCAGCAGACGGCGCAATCCCGCGCGTCCGAAATGATGGTAGCGATGAGGGACACCGGGAGCATCTGGCGCAGTAATGGCAGCATCGCCCTCATCGCTCCGACTGGCGATACCCAGGGAACTATCGTAACAGAATATCCACGCATGTCCGCTGATTTCCAGAATAAAGCTCCCTGTGGGCAAGCAGCGACGGAAGGATTCCCACAGGTGTACCTGGTTATGTTCCAGCACAAGGTTGCCCGCCACTGCCCGGTAGAGTTGATCATACCAATAGGCTGCGTCCAGATGTCGGGCGCCAGGCGCCAAGGCCTGTGCCAGACGATTGACTCCTTGCGCGACCTGCCTTTGCGCATCGACATCTTCAACGGCGAAGTTGGACTCACCCACGCATTTAGTTTCCAGCAACTCGATATGCAGCAGCAGCTCATCGTTCACTTCAGGCCGGATGGCCACGAAGAGCAGATCGGGAATGCGCCCATCAAACCAGTGCGCAAAGTCGTCCAGGTAAATCCAGGCCATCAACGCGCCAGGATGCTGCTCCAGGTAACGGCGCTCCGTTTCATGCTTGGCAACAACCATTCCGATCAATTCGTTAAGGAACGCGCCAGGACCTGCTGCACGCAGAACTATGTCGCCAGAGACCTGCTTGGCTTGCTCAACCAAACGCTGCGCCACCTGGCGACGGAACTCGTTCGGTGTGCCAGGCAGCAACGACTCCACATTGACAGTGAGGCGACTGATTACAACGTCCTGCGAACGGTGGGATGAAGAGACAGTGAGATTATGGCGTCGCTTTGCGCCCAGCCCTGACGAGTAGCGAATAACCTCGATTGTCTCCGGGAAAGTGGCTTCCAGCAGGAAACGATCCACAGTCGTATCGTAGCAGACCACCCAGTTGAAGCGGCGATGCAGTTCCGTCAGCGACTGTTCCCAATCGAGTAGCGATATTTTCAGAAAAAAGTGTGGCATCTTGTCAGCGGGCAGTGCTTTACATTCCTTTGCTGCCCATTGGATGCAATAGAAATGCCGCAGTAGTTTCGGTTGCGGTTGGGGGGTCAGAAAGAGCGTGCGGATGAATTCGCCGCGCTCGAAAGGCGCCTGTTGAGCGCGGTAGAGGGGCCATTCGTCTTTATTCCCGGTCGTCAGCGACACAAGGAACATCTCCGCTTCCACCGATTGCCCTTTTTCTGCCAGCACGTCAGGCAGGATGACCAGATCCGCATCATGTAATTGCTGAAAGAGGTCATTGTACTCACATTCCAGCACACGTAGCGCTACTAGCGGAAAATATCCGCTGTCAGGACGAGCCGCAAACTCTTCGTGAGCTTTGAGCCATTCAGTGACCCGTCGGTAGAGTGATGCACCACGGTCAGTACTGTGGACAACCACATCCAGGCGCAAACTCCACTGTCGGCGACGGATCAGTTTGTCCAACTCCTCTACCAATAAGCCAGGCAAAGCGCCGTTACGACACTGCACGAGATAGATTTCCAGACCATCGCGAGCAAAGGGGTATGTTTCGATATAATCCTGAACCACACGCGCCAGTTCAGTTGCCGCAACCTTTGCCGCCTCTTCACTCTCATCCTCAGAGGTCAGGTCGGGGTCCAGACCATATGCCAGGCTGGCCTTCCCCTCCCGCCGAAACAGTTCATATCCCTGAATTTCGTGGACAGGCAGAAAGTAAACGGGACGGCGATCTCTGCCTGGCAAGGCGACCAGCGCCGGATAACTCGCCGAGCTGTAGGTGATTGTCAACTCCTGACGGAAGCGACGCACGTCTACGATTTGTGTCGCTTTATTGTCCGAAAGCAGTTCACTCAGAAAGCGAGCAAAGCGTCGGGCGCGAGCGCGATGCCAGTGTAACTTGAGCGGATGCAACAACGGCATCACTGCCCATTCGTCAAAGGTTTCAGGTCCAATCATCCATGCCTGTACCAAACAGCGGAAACCGTGCAAAACCTCCTGTCCCTGTTTCAGGCTTTGGGCAGCAGTAGTCAGCAAACCTTCGTAATCAGCAAGCAAAGCGTCCAGGTCGGCAGCCAGGATGCCGCGAGCATTTGCCGTCTTTACAAATGCAGCCCAGGCTACTTCCAAACGCACTAGTGCAGCATTTACGACAGACAGGGCTTCTTTGCTCGTTGCCTGTTTGAGAGCCTCTCGCAGTTCGCCTCCCAGATCGGTTGCCGCGCGATACCAGGCGCCCAAACTCGAGAGTGGACGACTGATATCCAGATCGCTCACTTCGTCAGGAGCAGGGCATGTGTTATAGGCAGGGATGCGCAAACGAGGTGCGCTGGTCTGAAAGAGGGGGCCGTCGTCCTGCTGAGCCAGGCATTGCGCTTCGGCTTGCAGGTGGGACAGAGTCGCTGCTGCCGGACTATCGGAGCAATAATGCCAGACCAGTTCAGCAGTCGCCAGCACTTGCCCCTGGCTATTCGTCAGCGTCACTCGAAACGGCACATCGGTCTTAATAATCTTTTCGCGCTCATCATCAGCCCCTTCCCTATCTGGTATGGTTTCTTGAACTCTCGCCAACAGGTCGTTCAATTCCCACTGGATGCCCGGCATCGCTGTTTCAATACCACCATAGAGAGTGCGAAACGCCAGCAATGCTTCGGCTTCCTGGGCGTCCCCATCACGTCCTTCCCGACGCACAGAAAGGACTCCATCGGTTGGCAGGTCATCACGAAAGTTCGTCAAGATTTCCACGCTCAGGAAGGTTACCCCAGCAATAAAATCAGTGGTTTGATGCTTTTTGACTCCACGCAGCCGCCGCAACTGATTCCGAATTGAGCGAGGCAGACTATCGCCGTCATCAGAGAGAAAACGTTCGATATTGTCATACTCTGGCTCCTTGCCACCAGACAGATCGCTTAGCACATTCAGCGCCGCTTCGGACAGCGTCTCAGGCGAATTGTGTGGCAGGGCCTTTTGTAGATCGGAAGCAAGTGACTTCAATTGCTCCGAACGACTTTTACGCCGGCTCTTGTGCAGCACAGGTTCGATCTCGCGCCAATCCAGACACAGGACGTTCAGCAACTGGCGACGATCAGTAACGACTTCAGTGAGGAAGTGGTAAAGCAAGGCGCGCTTTTCCTCTGCCCTCAAGCCACCATAGGCAGAGTCATCGTCGAATTCGGTCTCATCCAGCCGGCTCAGATACTCGTCACGTTGTCGGTCATCCAGCAATTCGCTGCCCAGGCGCGCAGCACGCTGCACATTGCGCAGCAGTTCATCGCCCCTTGTCGTATTGAGCGCGTCAGCCAGTTTGCGGCAACGGAAAAACCCCAACGCGGGCAGGGATTCGGCAATTGCCATCTCTATATTCGCGCCTGGGTGTGCATGCAGGTAAACATTCAGATCATTGAGAAACTCAGCAACATCACGCAATTGTGGGAATGGACGCAGGCGCTTGAGAAACCCGCGCACCGTGTCCACCTGCTCTGGCGAGGGCTGGTACGTTGCAAAGGCTGCACGGATGAGATGATCCAACCCTTCAGTCGCTAGCAGGCTCTCAGTAATTGGGTACACATCTTTGAGACTCTGTGCGTCCGAGGTAGGTCGATTAAAGATGAGCACAAGCGCGTAGCCGATTGGCACACGGTTGCGATACCAGGTAGCGGATTTATCAGGTTCCAGCGTATAGTCCTCATAGCCTGGAAGCGGCGCAGTCGTGCGCACCCAGAGCGGCTGCCCGGCGAGCGTGCCGCCTTTAATGCGGAGGCGCTCCAACAATGCGGCATAAATAGCATCATCAAAGCCATTCAGTCGGAAGAATCGGCGGGAAGTTCCACCGGCTTGAACCGCAAGGAAGGCGTAGAGCGCGTTGGCAAGCATCTCGACAACAGACACTTGTGTCACCTACCTTCCTCTTACTACTGCGGTTGCATCAGAATACTCGATCGCCAGGCCAGCAAGCTTCATCTTCTCAAGCAACGCAGCGCGGTTGCGCTCGAAGTATTCGCTGTTCACGCGCCGCCGTTCCAGCAAACCTGCCGCTTGCGCCTCGTGGACGCCAATGACGAGACCATAGCGCGTATAGAGCCGCTGCAGGAATTCATCGTAGGTCATCCCCTCGCCAGATGGAATAATAGCCAGCGTCAGCGCTTTGAGCAGGTTATCACCCAGCACGAAACGCGCGCCAGGACCTTTGCGCGGGGCAGCCAACCCTACCGCCTTGGCAAGTTTACGATGGACTCCCTTGAAGTTCTTGTCAAAGTCTTCCCGCAATACACTAATCAGCGCTTTGGCGTAGCCTTCAGCCAGATCTTTCGGATCAGGAGCGTTCCCTAAACGTTTGATTAGCGCATTGATAGTGCTTTCGAATTCACCTCGTCTGCCGCTGGAGAGCCTCGGCAGATCAAAGTGCGTGCGGGCTTCCAAGTCGAGCGCCGCGTAGGGATCGGCGCCGGGTGGCGGCGCATTGACCCACTCCATCACTTTAGCGTGGATGTACGCCTCGGCCTGGTGAACGATACAGTCTTCCTGTTCGCGAAAGGCTGCGGCAGAAATGTCACGCACTACGCCGCCATCTGCACCCTCTAGTGCGTCTATCGGCAGACAAAGACGGCGCTTATCCAGGCAGCTTCCATCTTGGTGGGGAGATGCAGTCTCCAGGTGTGCCCGATGGTAGATATAGAGCGTCAGGTGGAAGCCAATCAGGTGCGCCAGAAGGTCCAGCATCTCCAGCGGATCCAGACCAGCCTGGAGAAATGTCGCTACATCCTCGGCGATAGTCACGTAGAGCAGGCAAGCGGGATCCGGGATCCAGCCCAGGCGACCAGTAGGAGTGTGATTTCCATTGTTGCCTGTCTGTCGCTGCCAGGCTTGGTCGATAATCTCAGCCAACTTGCCCAAAGCAGTGTTGCGCTCGGTCAGCAAAGCACGCAATTGTTTGGCAATGTTCGTGCGCCGTTCAGGATTGTTGCGGGTGCCAGCAGAGAGGATGAGGTAGTAGATTTCACCGCCGCGGGCGAAAAAGTTGCGAGCGTCAAAGGCAATGCCTGCATCTAGTCGATGAGGCGCCAGCCTGTCAACCGAGTGCCGTTCTTCATACTTGGTGGCTTTCTTACGCAGCCCTTCCCAGAAGAGCATGTTGTGATGAACAGGAAAAAGCGACTTGGCAAACCAGGATCGGCTTTCTTCCACTGCCGAAAAAGCACGCAACAGAGAACGAGCCAGCATGAGTGGATCGTCTCCCGATCCGTCGGCGCACATTTGACGGAGCGTTTCCATTAACTGACGATGTGCCGCGTCGTCGAATGGATGATGGGTCTTTTCGCGTTCATCGTAGAAAACAAAGCGTCGCAGTCCCAGACGAGTAAAGCGATTATATTCCTGTCGGTCAGAGGATCTTTCCTGGTTGATACCCCGGCCCAACTCATAGTCAAAGCCAGCCAGCACATTGAGGAATTCCAGCAGATACTCCATCCAATGCTGTCCTACCCGCAGGCGATGTCCCCAAATCCACGCAGCGACGGGATAGCCCTGGCGCTGTTCTTCGAGATAGCCATAGCGTTCCATCGCGCCTCTCTCGTGCTCAGATATGAATCCGTCCTTCCGAGTCCACCCAAAGGGTACGAAAGACATAGCGGTTGCGATCCGCCGCGAAGAAGTCGATGCGTCCAGACTGCTGCTCGGTAGCGAAACGGGACAGAAGGGCATCCTTGAGCTGGCGGATGCTCAGTTCGCACTCATCCGCCAGGATGTCTGGCGTGCTCCCCCGTGCGCGCCGTAACAGGTACTCAAAGCGCAGCAAATCCAGAGTCCACGTCACCGGTTCAGACTGAACACCTGGCGGCGGGTAAATAACAAGGCGCAGCGTCGTCAGATCGCGGTCAAAGACATCCTTTTGTCCCGGAGCCACCTGGATTTCAACACCATCGGCAGGAATCTTGACCCGTACCAACGGCGCCGGCTGTTCAACTGCATGGGCGTACTGCGACGTAACATAGAGCGCATCGGCATCGGTGAGATAGAGACCGGAAAAGGCGCGGTTGAGTCCTAGTACGATCTCGTGGCGATAGCGCGTTAACAGAGCCGGATCGCCGCCAATGAGACGAAAGTACTCGGGCAGATGCTGGAAAGGAAATAGACGGTCTGCAACTGGATTTTGCCGCTCAAAGAAGAGTTTGCGGCGGCATTGCGGCAGCCAACGCATGAGCGGATGCTCTTCTTCTGGATGCGGAGCGGCAGCCCCGCCATAGATGTACGCCTTGCGATCCTGCTCAAAGCGTTGTCCATCTAAATCCAATGCTGGTGCAAAGAGACGATTGTGCTCCTCGATGGGGCTTCCGTTGATGATGAAATCATCTACTTCCAGGACTGACTTCTGCCCCACGTTGAGCCGTCGCAGGTGACGGATGACCACTGCTTTGCAGCGAAAGTGATCCTTGGCGGCTTCGCCCCAGACATTTTCGTAATAGACATAGCGGCGAGGTTCCCGGTCTGGCAGCTTCCGTGCGATGACACTCGCGCAATCCAGCCCTCCAGTAGCGGTATAGGCCAGATGGATGAGCATGTCGCGGATGGTGACGTGGACGCCTAAATGCTCCAAAATCTGGTAAAGCCGTTGCAGACGGACAACTACGTGGGCATTGGCTAAATGAGACGCATTAAAGCGGATAGGACAGGCATGTTGAGCGATACAACCGGTGCATGCATCCCAGTGCCCCGGATCAGTGAGCCATTTCAGAGTCGCCGGAACATAAGCGAAGGTGGTGACATGATTGAGGTTGAGCACTACCAGGCGCTCGTGGTTCAGCGCTGGTCCTTCTCGCAGTTGGCGGTCTATCTCTTGAAACAATTCCTCTACCACTAGCCGCTCTTGCTGGAGAACGGCTCGCAGGCGTCCTTCATTGGCAGCGATCAGGAAAACTGTGCGCGACTGTTCTGACCGCCAATTGGCTGCCACATCGCGCAAGATCCTGGCGCTGGCCTCCTCGGTCATTTCAGAGAGATCTTTTACAACCCGCAGCTCCAACCCGTTGTGCACGATAGACCAATCCAGGTGATCAGTCCATTCTGTCACCGTCTGACCAGTAAACGTGCTAACTATCTGGCGGCACAGGTAGGTCTTGCCATCACCCGCATTACCGGTCAGAATAATTGAGGGGGGATGTTTGCGAGTGTAGCAGGCGCGCACAAACCGTTCAGTGCAGGTCTCCAGACGCAGTGGCGCACCTCCGGGCGGCGGCGTCCGTCCAATAAACTCGTCAAATGCCGCCTCGTGATCAGGAGAGGCGGTTGTGTAGCGATTAAGGCAGGTGACGAAGGGATTTCCTGACATACTTATACATATCGATAAAGACGAATTTTAGATGGTTCTGTGTTGCGGATCCCCGCCAGTTCTTTCGTTAGACTCTCTTCATTGGTTTTCAAAATAGCAAGTTCTCCGCCCGCTGCATAAAAGAGCACTTTCACTCCAGCCTTTTGATTTTCGCTAGAGGTTATCATGCATTGGTTTGTAGCATCCCATAACAATTCTACCCATGGTTCACTACCTAAGTCCATTGGTACTTTTGCTATCCTTTGGACAGCGCTTTTCAGATCGACTCCCGTGTCAACGAGATGTCGTATGACTCGTACAACCATTAGGAGTCCTATAGGTCTGAATAATTGGAACCGATCCTTAAGGCGTTTGGTCTGTCCGATGTATATCAGGTATGAAGCGTTCAGGTTGGCGATCTTTGGCTGTATGAGAAAAGCATAGACTCCAGGTTGATCTGGAATACTGTTAATTGACGCTTGAGAAAAGGCGTGTGTGTTCCATGAAAGAGGATTATTCAGGTTACACGCTCGCCACTTGTCTGGCCAGAGCGTGAACTCATGGGTGTGAAATTTAGCATCTTTTATTATCGGGTTGCTCATAGCAGGCTCTTAGACGATCTCTCAATGAAAAATCAGTGGACCTCACTCTCTGAATATGCCGTACTCGTGCTCAAGTGTCATCCAAATCCACTTCGTCCCTCGCCAGCTAGAGGAAATCGTCAACCGTCCGTGCCAGCGCCGGCGACAGTTGTCGTCTGCCGCTTCCGAGATTGCCAATGCGCCCATGGGAGGGAGATCACGCGCCTGCACTGGCGCGCGGGGCGTCGTTCTTCGCCCTTTACGCACCTATCGCAGCTCCTTGCCGAGATGAAACGTCCACATCCCCCCATGATGCTCGAAAACTCGCCCCTCGCCACGTTGATCTGCACTCAGTTGCACACAAACCTTAGATGGTCAGTGGCTTGCACGTGGGAACGGCTTGTCGAGAAGACTGCTATGTCCAGCCGCTCAGAGCCGGTAAAAGCGCGTGTGCATGAGCGTTAGCGCCCGATACAACGTTGCTGAACTGCGATGCCCCAGGCGCGCGAGATCTGCTGCGCGCCCGGCTTAGAGACCTTGCTAAACCCGCACGAAACGGGACTGAGAACCGGGTCTGACTATGCCTACGCACGCGATCCCTGGCTGCTCGTCCTTGTTCGCGCACCTCTTCCATGATACTGAAGAAAGTATTACGGTAAAATGATCGGATCGGGATCAAATCTATTACAAATGACAAATATCGCACCCTCGTTCGTCATCTTCCGCGTCGAGAACCGCCCCGACCAATTCGATCAACGGACGACCCGGACGCCGCCGCCGCTCTTCTTCGAGACGAAGCGCATATTCGCGTTTGATCTGTTCAATCCGTTCAGGATGTTCCAGTTCCGCCAGGCTCTCGCGCTGCCGCCAGTAAAAGTTCTCGCCGCCGCGCTCGCTTTCGTATTTCTTCGCTTTCTCGAACAGATCTGGATGGCGTTCTTTCAACCCGATCCATTCGCCAGTGCGCTGGAAGAAGCAGAAGTAACATCCGCTGCGCTGGCGCCACTCATAGTACTCCGGCAAGCCAATGCCGCTCTCCTCAAGAATCCGCTCAATGTCCGACAAGACCAGACCGTAGTCTTTGAATGGGTAAACCGGCGTGATGTTCGGCTTCGTCGAAATGTATCCACCTCGGCGCTCATCAGCGCGTATCCCAATGTAGTTCCATACCTGGTCATCACCCACATACGCTTCAAACGGCTCGATCTTCAACTTGCGCGTACACCAGCGCGCCTGCGCCGAAGGAAGAACGCCGTTGTACATATCGAGCCAGTGATCGAACCCTCGCTGCGCATTCAGCCGGACGATCTTGCGCTCGAGAAAGGCTTCCAATCTGTTCAGGTAATCATATGTCTCAGGAAGTTCGTGGTGCGTGTCGCAGAACACATATTCCAGTTGCGGAATTTTGTCACGCAGAAAGATCGCCAATGCGGTGCTGTCCTTCCCGCCGCTCAGCGAGACGATGTGGCGACCGGGACGTGATGGATAGTCGTGCGGAGCAGGTTTTCCCATGAAGAACCTCGAATCGTGCTACGATATCAGTTGCTGCATCAACTCTGCAAGAACGAGCGTGCGTTGCTCATCGGTGAGGTGCTTATATCGCTGCAATACATCGTCGAGTTCCTGGCGCAACCGAATCATGTCAGGACTTGGATAGGACACCGGCACCACGCGGCTGGTCTCGCCTCGACCATTGGCGATGCCAATGCGGATGACGGGCGTCTCGGATACAGCAACGCGCTGTGCGACGGCGATTTGCTCGGCGATCTGGAACCGTCGTCCTGCATCTGCAATGCGCAACTCAAATTCTTTGACGTCGCTGTCGCTCCACGCATCGAGCGGCTTCCGACCGACGAGCGCAGCAATGCTTTCGATCCAGGCATTGCCTTCGCCTGCATACTCAAGGCGCACCCCAATGGTTCGTATCAGTTGGTCGCTGGTGACATGCTCAATCGCCCGGTACCGGCTCAGAAGTTCGTCATGCAGTGCGTCGCTGCCGGTTGCAACGCCGCTAAACGCGCGTCGAACGTACTCACACACGTCCTGGACCAGATGAGCGTAAGCCTGCTGCAATGCTCGCAGCGCGGCGCGAAGTGCGGCAAAGAAAGCCTCAACGTCCTGGTCGTCAGGCGATGCATCTGGCGTGATCGGATCAAAGCCACAGGCGCGCGGCAGCCGATCGAACAGCAGTTCATCGGGTGCACGCGCCTCCAGGATTGCCCGGCGCACTTCAATGGCAATCGGCGAGACTCGCTGCGTTGTTCGTGCGTAGGCCGGCAGCGATCTGACGATGCGTATCAACGGCGTAACCGCATCAAGAAGCGCGACAGGCCCTTCCTTTGCTGGCGCATCAGGCGTGAGCGTCTCAGCCAGGCGCCGATACACCCTGGCACGCGCACCGGCAATGCGACTCCGGTGCACGCTAAAGTGGCCAGGTTGCCGCAACATGCGCTCAAATACGGCAATGTCCGGATCAATCACATAGTTTCCGTGCTCATACAGCGACACCTCGCCCGCATTGGCGAGATATGCCGCGATAAAGAGCAGCGGGATGAGACCTGCCTTAACGCCATACGGCGGAGCTTCAAGCCGTTCATACAATTCAGTCAGCGGACGAGTCTCATCCTCAGCGGACGCGAAGAACTGCTCAATTGCATTCCAGGCGGGCCGGACGTGAAGCGGATCGGCATCGGGAGGAGGTCCAAACCGCCACGTTCCGTCGCCCCGACAACGGTGAAGCCCGCCTCGACGGAAAACGCTCTCGTAGATTGCTCGTTCAGGAGGAAATCCCTGTAAGCCGAGCAGTTCCTCGCGGGGATGTGTCAGCATCGCTTCGATCAGATTGCGTCGCGCCTTGGCAGCCGCAGACGAGAGTGAGCGACGAACGATAAGTTCGTTCCATATGTGGGGCGTCGCGTGGTAGGTTGCATCACATGCGCGTGAAAGAATATCATCGATCTGACGAGGGGTTGTCATCTGCACATCCTGCCCGCGCCAGAACCAGCGACTGTTGCGCCATCCGAATGTGTCTCGAATCTGCGCTGCCAGCACGCTCTGCGCCTCTGTCAGCCGACTTGACACTTCACGGCGGGCAACCCGGTCATTCTCCAGCTCTGGACGATTGGCGAGCACGAACCGCAACGCCGCAACATCGAGCAGGATGTCGCGCATTTCTCGAATGTGCCTGGGAACGACCACAATCCGCCACGGCTCTCTGCTTCGGTCAGGGTGGATTGCCCATTGTTCCGCCAGAGCAAGCGTTTCATCATCGATCGGAACAACATAAACCACCTCCCCGTCTGCCTCGCGTCCTGTCTCTTGCAGCGTCGAGGGCATATCCTTCAGCCTGGCAATGTCCACAAACCGTCCTCGAAAGCAGCGTACTGCGCCGGTGCGATAGCTGTGGCGCCGCGCGACCAGCGGCTCAGGCAGGGCATATTCCTGAAGCAGACGCACAAGCGTATACCGGTCGCCGAGATCGCGCCGCGCTTCGTGAGTCATGCCGTCAATGTCGAGGTCACTGCCTTCCCACAAGACAAAACTGCTTCGGTGATGACGATAGGTGATATGTTTCCGCGTCTCTAATTCGTTGAGTGCGCTCTCGATGGCATCATGTTCCAGAGCATCGGCGAGGGCGAACGAGATCAGGCTGCGACTCGCCCTCAGACCCCGATCCTGCCCCAATGCGTTGAGCGTGCCTATGGTCGTCAGAACATCGACCAGAACATCTTCGTGTTGAGAAAGGAGCGCGCGAGCTTCGGCAAGTTCCGCCCATCGCTGACCACGGGCGCGGCCAAATAAGCTGGCGCCGAGTGTGGCATGAACATAAGCGTAGAGATGCGGTAAACGGTACACATGCGGAGTCTCGTTGCGATGGAAAGGAACTGAAGCCAGAAAGTCTTGAACGCTCCAGGGTTCGTGTGAGGTGAGAAAGGCGAACAGCGAGCGCTCGTTCTGCGCCAATTGGCGCACCAGCAGAGGCAAAGCAACCAGCACGGTCGGGTGGAGCGGATACGCGCGCGCGACGAGGGTGCGCCATTCGTCATAACTGATTTCAGGAGGACATAAACCTGACCGTCGCGCATTCTCAGCAATCCGGTCCGCCCATTCATAGCGGATATGCGCAAGCGGATCGTCAACTGCCGGGCAAAGAGCCGCGCCAACCATGCGCAAAATCTGAATTGGAGGTTCCTGAAACGGCAGTTCGACAAAACGTCCCTGGACTTTTGCCCACTCAACGCGTCTTGTCGCGCTTGCGGCGCTGGCATAGCGATCAAAAGCCTGGTGCAGGATGGTAACGATCAGGTTAGGGATGCTTGTGGCACGGGTAATAGTCTCTGCCAGCGTCTGAAGAGTAAACATATCGCTCTCGTCACGATGACGAGCGGCATAGTCCAGAAACTGCCCTAGTTCATCGATGATTAAGACTAACCCGCGAAATGCAGTTCTCCCTGCAACCAAGGCGCTGGTTTCCAGAAACATGTCTGCAACGCTTTGGGGATCAATGTCCTGTTTTTGCGCCATCTCACTCAGCAGGCGTGGAAGTTTCAGTCGCTTATCACGGAGCGGCGGCAGGCTTTCGGACAGTGCCACCAGTGCGCTCATGATTGCCCGCCGGAGTGAACTGTTATTCCCACTGACCAGAACAGGATGCAATATCGGTGCATCATACATCTGACTTTCGGGCAGGCCGCCGTTGGTGTACTCTGCCAGCAACCGCCGACGATTGGACGGACTCATATGCAACAAACTGGCAAGGAACACTCCAAATGCAGATTTCCCTGCTCCATAGGGTCCAATCAATGAGAACGCCCGGCTTGGCGCATCTGAACTTAATCCGGCGATAATCCTTTCCGTTGTTTGAATGACCAGAGGCGTGATCTGGTAGTCACGGATTCCAATCCCCTGCGATGACCAGTCGAGGAGCAAATGGACCGACCGCATATAACGCGGAGCTATTGGCAGGGAGACGTTCTGGCGTGTCATCCTACATCTCCTGGAACGCACAATCGAGCAGGAACTCAGCCACATCCGGCTCTTCAACATTGGTCCAGGCGACCTGACGAATACCCGCCTGATCAGTGTAATAGGCACGTCCATCCGTTACTTCGTGCAACCGCTGAAGACGACGCAGCAATTCGTCTTCCTCAAGGCGGAACACCCGCCCTGGCGAACGAGGCGCATAAGCAAGATCGCTAAAGGCGACCGTGTTGCGCCTGCTTGTTCGGAGCATGCTCAGGATAGCATAGGCGATCAGTGCATCTGGCAGACTTTCCTGTGCTCCGGAAACCAGGCGGTGCCTGTTTTGCCCTGGGAGCAATTGTATCAGATTGAGGCTGGTAAGCGGACAGAGCGCCATGTCTTCCTCGTCCTGCTTACGGGCAGTTGGCGGGAGATAGCAGTTCAGCATGCATTCAATATCACGGGTCAGGGTTGCATTGGAAGGGAGACGATGATCGATTTCTACGAGGAATGATAGGATTTGTTGCACGAGATCTGAAGGTGCAAACTCACCGCCTTTGAGCAGATTGAAAGTGTAGTACCAGGTAAATGCTGCTTCGGGGCGCGCTGCAATCTGCCAGTGCAGAAGCCAACTCGCTGCTGGTGTGGCGAGAAACGGGTCCCATCCATCATCTGCCAGAAGCTTCCTTCCCAGCCAGGTAATGGTGTGGCTCGAACCGTCGGGCGCTCGCTCGAATACCCCACAAACCCTTCCCCAATAGCGGATCGACTGCGCCATATTCTTACCAACGCCCAAGAGCACAAAGGCGTCCTCCCGATAAAACAGATCAGGGACCTCAAGCAACACATCAAACGCTTTTTTGAGCCAGTTGCCTCGAAGGGCAAAGGTCTCGTGCCCGCTGAATGTCAACGGCGCCGAGACGACAGGTGCATTCAGGAAAAATGAATACATAGGTTGGAAGCCTTTCCAAAACGATGTCTGTGAATGCAACGTTGTCCGCAAAGGTGAGCCTGACTGAGGCTGGCAAGTGCGGGCATCTGCGTCCAGGCGCCGAGTCACGCGCCCCAGCGCAAGGGCTTGCTTTCCACACAACACACATCCGGGAAACGAACCTGGCAAGGCAGTGGAGCGGCATGCAAGGTCAGGTCTCAGATCTGACTTTGCATCGTCCAGCGTGATGGAGCCGGTTTTCCGGATTCATGATCCTCATCAGCCCGCAGCGATACGACGGTTCCTGACACATTATGACTGCGCCCGAATGTTAACTCTTCCTTGCCTCGCCCGCCGATCCATGCTATCCTACAATAGCAAAGATACTTGACCAGATCACTCGACTATGCGCATCTCCAGCAAAGGCGAATACGGCTTGCGCGCGCTGCTCGACCTCGCGCAGCGCGTCGGCGAGGGTCCAATCCAGAGCCACGAGATCCATCTTCGTCAGGGAATTGACGAAAACTACCTCAATCAGATCCTGATCCTGCTCCGCCGCGCCGGGTTGATCGAAAGCATCCGCGGTCCGCAGGGCGGTCACCGGCTGGCGCGCCCTGCGTCGCAGATCACGCTTCTCGACGCCCTCCTGGCGCTCGAAGGTCCGTTGCTGACCTTCGACAGCGGGCGGGATGCACCTGCGCCAACCGAACCATTGGATCGCGATCTTGTGCGTGAAGCGTGGGATGGGGCGCGTGAGATTCTGGAGCGCTACCTGGCGAGCATTACCCTGGAAGACCTCTGTCAGCGCAAGGCGCAGCGCTCCGGCGCAGTGATGTACTACATCTGAGTCACGAGACCATCAATCCCTGCGCTTCGAGCCAGAAGCGCCCCCACGCCATCAATCCCAGCATGATCGCGGTTACCACAAGCGCGACGGTCGCCGGGCGCGCCAGTTCGACGACCCGCATCACTCGCCCCTCGTAGTTCATGACCAGCGCGACGATCAGCAGGTTGACCGTGAATAAAATGCCGACGATGCCGGTCCAGGCGACAATAGCGATGGGCCAGTAGGTGATGGCGACATTGCCGTAGATTGCGGCATGGACCAGCAGACCAAGAAGCAGCGCCCCGCCGAGTTCGCGCCAGTTGCCGATCACCCGCTGGTCCATGTTCGGGTCGCGCCGTAGCGACAGGTTCAGCACGAGCAGGATGGCGACTGCCATTGCCGTGCCCATACCGATGCCGGTGAGGGTGCGCAGTTCGTTGCGCGGCGTGTAAAGGTGCGGCAGGAAAAGGTCCACAAAGAGGGAATTGAAGCCATCCACTGCCATGATGACGACCAGCGCCGCCAGTGCAACGACGATTGCCGGAGGCGGCAGTTTTGCGGCGCGTTCGCGACCGAGCAGCATAAGATAGATGAAGGTCAGCAAAAAGCCGCTGTAGATGCCGGTGTTGCGCGCGCAGAGCGGAAGTTGCTCGCCAGCCAGCGAGACGTTGTGGACCTGCGCACAGACGCCGTGGACAGCGGCATACATCTTCCAGTTCAGCGGCGCGCCGGGCCATAGCAGCAGACCCATCACGATCGCTCCGAGCAGACCCATGAAAGCGAAGCGCCACGGAATGTCGCGCCTGCTGCGCTCCCGTTCTTTGCGCGCAGCGACTTCGCGGCGCGCCAGTTCGATGATTTCCTCACTCGTTCGTTCCATAGCGCCTCTCTATCAGCGCAACCGGTCCACCTGCTCCTCCATCATCTCGAACGTCATAATGCCGAGTTGTCGGTAGCCGATCGTGCCGTCACTGTTGATAAAGTAGCTGATCGGAATATTTTTGGCGCCATACCGCTCGGCAATGTCGCCATCGGGGTTGGCGATCAGCGTGAATGTCAGATTGCGCTCACGCGCAAATGGAATGATAACGTCGGGCAACTCAAGGCGGTTCACCCCCAGCACCACCACATCGCTCCGTTCATCGAGGCGTTGCAGGTCGGGCATTTCTTCCTCGCACGGCGCGCACCACGTCGCCCAGAAATTGACCACCACCTTCGAGCCGCGCAGATCGCTCAGGCGACGCGTCTCGCCATTCGCAAAGGTGAACGTAAAATCGGGCGCGACCTCACCCGGCGCAGGCACGCCGCGATCGCGATTAACCATGCGCGACTCGACCGCCACGCCTGAGGGGATGTCAATCGGCGCGCCACTGCCAGGCGATGACCCGACGCGCTGCCCGGCGCACCCCGCCAGTGTTGCAACCAGCGCCAGCAGCGCAACGGCAGCCAGCCGCCATATTGATTGCCCTCTTGGAAGGTTTGATGCTCCACATTGTCTCATATAGTGTTTGAACAAATTAACCCGTTATCGTCCAGGCCAGCCCGCCTGCGCGGGCTAGCCTTCCTTAACCTGCGGCTTCAGCCGCCAGGCGCAGAGCGAATGCCATCAGCCGCCGGGCGGGTGTCCGATATGCTTCACCTGCGCCGGAAGTTCGCGGTCGAGCCGCGGATAAACGACCAGCAACACCGCGAGCGCTGCCAGCGCCCCGGTGATCATACGCAACCAGAAATTGAGTGATCCGATGTCATCGCCGCCGCTGCGCCAACCGAGGCTCAGGATGTCGTTGATCATATGGGAACCGGCATCAAGCGTTATCGGCAGCAGCAGGAATGCGCCGAAGCGCAGCGACGCAGGGCGAATCCAGCGCCGCACGAAGGAAAACAGCGCACCGGCGATGAACAACCCGCCGTAGAACGACGTGCAGCGATGACAGAACGCCACCTGATAGCCGCAGAAACAGAACGAACGCTCAGGCTGCTAATGGCACAACGGCGTATACATGCGAAAGATGATCTCACCCGCCAGCGGATGACCGTTCGCCTTCAGCCATGGCGATAACCACGGCAACCCTGCGTAGATGCCAAGGAGCCCATTGACAATCAGAAGCCAGCGGCGAAACGTCCAGGCGACCGCCCGATCAAGCCAGAGTGCAGGGCGAGACGGAGTATTGATCATCATAGCATGATTATAGCAGACGGGGACCAGTATGCGCCACTCTTTGCTCTCGGTTCTCGGTTCTCGGTTCTCGGTTCTCGGTTCTCGGCTCTCGGCTCTTAGTTCTCGGTTCTCGGTTCTCACAGAAAGGGTATGAACTGTTTGTAACTTGCCCGCCGCCGCGTAACTTTTCCGGCAAAGGCGCTGTTCATATTACAGTAGAGGGCAATGCAGCACTGCAATACGACCGATGGCATACGACGGCAATGGCGGGAACGACTATCACGGATCATCCCGCCTCTCGGGTCTTGCAACAAAATGAAGAGAGGAACAGGCATATGTATATTCTGGTTGCCGATGATGATCTGCCAAATGTCAAGCTGACTGCATTCCTCCTCGAAGAGGCGGGCTACAAAGTCATCAAAGCCTACGACGGTCCTTCCATCCTGCAATCGGTCGAACAGTACAACCCGGATCTCATCCTGCTCGACGTGATGATGCCGAGGACGAATGGTTTCGATGTGTGTCGGCAGATCCGTCGCACGTCCGATGTGCCGATTATCTTCCTCTCCGCTCGTTCACAATTACAGGACCGGGTGACCGGGTTGCAGATCGGCGGCGATGATTACCTGGTCAAGCCCTTCGAACCATCAGAGTTGCTGGCGCGTGTGGAAGCGGTGCTGCGGCGGCGCAACAGCGATATGCTCAACCCTTCGGCGCGCTTGAGTCAGGGAGACGTTACGCTCGACCCGGTCGAGCACAAAGTGCTGTTCGCCGACGGGCGGATCATCGAACTGACGCCGCTGGAGTTTCGCCTGCTCTATTACCTGATGAAGAACTCCGGGAGAGTGCTGAATACCAGCCAGATCCTGAACAAAGTCTGGGGGTACGACTACGAAGGCGAAAGCAATCTGGTGGCCGTCTACATTCGTCGCCTGCGCACCAAAATTGAGCGCGACCCCGAACACCCACGGCACGTGTTGACGGTACGTAATCTGGGGTACAAATTCGAGGCATGAGGTCGTTGTACTGCGCGCCGAGCATATTCTCCCATATCGTGAGGATGCAGCCATGATCGCTGGAGAGACCCTGACCCGGCAGTTGCCCTACTGGCTGGTTGAACGCCGCGAACATCTCACGCATCTGTTTGCGCCTGTGCCAGCGCTTGCGCTTGTTCTCTGGCTGTCCCTCGCTGCGCTTCCTGAAACACTCTGGATGGCGCTGATCGCGTATGCATTGATCCACCTGTGGTTGTTCTGGATGGTGTACGGTCATCCCACTGGCGGCGCTGCGCGATTGCGCTATGTCGATTGGGCGTCGATCGCGGTCGATGCCCTGTTGGGCATTGTTGCGATCAGCGCCGCAACTTCGCTGATGCACTTTCTGCCGCTGTATGTGCTCCTTGCATGGCGCGCCATATCCGGGTATGGTCACAATCAGGCGACGACCTTGATCTTGTTTGGGCTGGGGCCGATCTTCCTGTTCCAGTTGCTGCTGAGTCGCGCAGGCAATGGGGCGCTGACGGCAGGCGAGCAGTGGGGCGCGGTCAGCATTCTTGTGGGCAGCCTGGGATGCGGCATCGTGGCAATTATGGCGAGTACGCGGCAGAAGGCGTTGATCCATCAGTTGCGGATCGAACTGCAACGCGAGCGGAACACGCGCGAAGCGCGCGTCGAGGAACTTGAGCACCTGGCAAATGAGCTGCGCATGCGCATGCGTGAGCGCCACGCGCTCGAAGAAGGGTTGCGCGCCATCACCAGCACCCTCAGCCTCGACGATGTGCTGGAGCAGATTCTGGATAGCACCGTGCAGACGTTTGGCGGCGAACGCACCCACGCGGTCGTATTGACGCTGCATACCGACGGTTTCCTGGACAACCGCATGTACGCGCGCGACAGACACCTGCAGGCGCAATGGGTCGAACCGCTCATTCGTCGCGTGATGCGGGATCAGACGCCAGCCGTCGTCGCCGACTCGGCGCTCGACCCTGAGCTTCGAGAGATCAGCACGATCGGGCTGCGTTCGATCATCTGCGTTCCGCTCTTTGTTGGCGATGGTCCATCGCGCGGCGCGCTTACTGTGGTGAGTGCAACGTTTGCAGCCTTCTCCAGCAGCGATGCGCGCCATCTCTCGGCATTCGCCGCTCAGGCCGGCATCGCAATCGGCAACGCCGAACTGCACAGCCAGCTGCGCCGCCAGCAACACCTGCTCCAGGCAGTGCTCCGCGACATCAACGACGGATTGGTCGTGCTCGATACCGAGAACAATGTCGTGCTGGCTAATCCGGTCGGGCGGGCGCTTCTCGACGACCGATCGGCGCCGCAGCCCTGGCTGGAACGCATGCGCGAACTGGCAAGCCGTCTCTCCAACGACGGTCGCCCGGTGGCGTCGCCTGAATGGATCGTTGGCGACCCGGAGTGTGAGGAAGGGTGCGTCGTCTACCAGGCCGTCGCGTCACGGGTGCGCACCAATGACGATCTGCCCGATCTGACAGCGATTGTGCTGCACGACATCACCGATCACAAAGCGGAAGAGCGCGCGCGCATGGATTTCATCTCGATGGTGTCGCACGAACTGCGCAATCCGCTCCATACGCTCAATGGCTTTGTCAAACTGGTGCTGCAAGGACGCGCAGGTCCATTGACGCCGTTGCAGCAGGACTTCCTTTCGATGGCTGATGAACAGATTGAACAGTTGAGCGGGCGTGTGTCCGAATTGCTGGAATACAACCGCTTCAAAGCCGGACGCCTGGCACTGCACCCTGATGTCGGCGATCTTTCGCTGCTCATTGCAGGAACAGTGAGCCGGTTGAGCCTGCAGGCTGAACAGCACCAGCTGTCACTCGTCAACGAGACGACGAATCTGCCGCTGTGCCGGTTCGATAACCAGCGCATTGGACAGGTGTTGACTAATCTGATCGAAAATGCCATCAAGGCAACGCCGGCGGGCGGCACGATCACGATATCCGCCGACGTTCACGATCAGGAAGTGCGTGTGCACGTCTCCGACACCGGGGTGGGCATTCCGTCGAGCGAACTGGGAAAGATCTTTCAGCGCTTCTATCAGGTTGCAAAACATCGCCGCGCCCATGGAACCAATATGGGGCTGGGTCTGGCCATCTGCCAGCAGATCGTCGAAGGTCATGGCGGACGCATCTGGGTCGAAAGCGAAGAAGGCGTCGGAACGACATTTACATTCACACTGCCGCTGGCAGTCGATGAGAAAGGCGCTGCCGGGTGAGTTACATTTCTTTTACCAGCAAGAGCCAGGTATTCATTCGCTCCTCAACAATCTCGACTATACTGTAACCAGCCTGGCACTGGTATGATCATCGCCAGAGTTCTGTGGTTGAGGGAGTCGTGAAGATCGCTCTGGTTGCCCTGCCCCCTCTGGAAGAGTCCCGCACAACGCCGCCCTTACCGTTGTGCTACCTGGCAGCATTTCTCGAGCAGCAGCGCCATATTGTTCGAGTCTACGATCTGGCGCTCCATCGCAGTGATCCGCAGTCGAGCCATCTGGCAGCGCTACGTGCGTTTCGGCCGCAGATTACTATTGTCGCTGCCGATGACGCCGCAGATGCGACGGTTATTGCTGAACGATTGCGAACCGCCGGTCTGGTGTTGCCGTTGACGCTGGGAGTGCGTCATCATCTCCCTCCATGGCTTGCATCACGGGCGCTCGCTGAACTCAATCGATTATTGCCGCATGCGTCCGATGTCAAGAAACTGGTGGCATGCGGGTTACTGGCGCTCGACGAACCGCTCGACAACCTGCCCTTCCCGGCCCGTCATCTGCTGCCGCTCGAACAGTATCCGCTGGTTACGCCAGAGGGTGAATTGCGCACGCCTGTTTTGATCGGGCGAGTCGCCAGAGACGGCGCCCGCACATTTCGCCAGCCTGCATTGCTGGGCGCCGAACTACGATCCATCGTCCAGGAACACGGCGTGTGTCACGTTATTCTGGAGGGGTTGGCGTTGACCGACGATCGCGACTGGCTGTACGCCTTCTTATCGCAGATCTCGCATATGCACCTGGGTATCAAGTGGGAAGGTCGCGTCTCGCATGCGCACCTGACCCCTGGCCTGATAGAAGCAATGGAGCGCTCCGGTTGTGAGGCGTTGATGTTTGAGTTTGCTGCGCTCGCGGTGCTCGACGCGAAACATGAACGCGATGCACTGATCGGTGCGGTGCGGCAGGCGCGCGACCTGGGGATGCGCGTCAATGGGCATATCGCCCTCGATCCGCAGTATCCCTCGATCCCGGTAGTCGTTGATATGTCGGCAACCTTTGGATTGGACGAAGTGCGCTTTTTTGTGCCAAAGAATGCAGAGGCGCCCATCGATGGCGAAGAGTCGGCGGAGATCGCTGTGCTGATTGCGCGCGCCCGGGAACATTATCAGATCAGCCGCAGTCGGCAGTATTTCATTGATCGGTTTGGCATCCGCCTCGGCACGATGATCTGGTATGTCGGACGGACGGGGTTGCTCGGCAGGCGCTGGCAGTGCCATGGGCTGTGTGAAGAGCCATCCTCCGAAATTATGCTCGAACACGGGAGGAGTCAGGGGTTATAGGGTTACGAGAACCGGGAACTGAGGAACCCGAAACCCGGAACCAAATGCCTGCACACCCTGCCGTCGCGTGTGGAAGCACAGAGGCGTAGCCGGCAATAACACGCATGTCTTCGCCAACACCCTCCCGTGCGGGCGCCTGCCACTGTCCTGCAACCGCTCACTTTCGCGCCTCACGCCTTCTGCCTCTCGCTTTGCACCACATCGACATCGGTATGTTATAATCATAAATACCCCCACGTATACACACTGCCTTCAGGAGGAAGAGGTATGCCTGTGTTCAAGGATTATGCCGAACTTCATCAGTGTCTGAGCACGTTGTACGATCAGGCGAAGTGCGATGCGCGCATTGCGCCAAAGATCCGCGACTCGCATCTCGTGATCCAGTTCCGCTATGAAGATCCGCGCGCAGTGGTAACCATTAATGCAGCCGCGCCGCCAACCCAACCCGGGGCGTATTTCGATGTTCTGTGGGGTGACGATACCGGGTTGAAGCCGGATGTCGAAATGAGCATGAAAGCCGACATTGCCCATCAGTTCTGGCACGGCAAAATCAACCTGATGACAGCGCTGGCGCGGCGTCAGATCATTGCAAAGGGTCCCATTCCAAAGATTCTCAAGTTGCTGCCTGCTGTTGAGCCTATGTACGAAATGTACCCGCGTCTGCTGCGCGAGATGGGACGTACCGACCTGGTGTTGACATAGGACGGGCGGTATTCCCGAACGGCAGCGGTTCTGCAAGATTGTGCATGATCGCCCGTTGCTCACGTGTTCGTCTGCTGGTGGTCTGTCTGCAGGTTTGGCGAGAACTCCAGCGTTCGGTTGTGCGCTTGACACAAGCCAATGAGCAGTGAAGACATGTACGAACGCGGCGCGGCGGACGCCGAGCGCGGCGAGTTGCACCCGTTCTACTACCAGCATTACTACCACTACCGCCGCGGTTATGACCAGGCGCAGCGCCGTATGCGTCGCCCGCTCTGGCCGGCGCTGGCGTATGGTCGCCAGGCGGCGCTGATAGGAGGAGCAACGCTGACTATTGCCCTGATCGTCGTCATTGGCGGCGTCTGGCGCAACAACGAGGAGACCGGCACGGCCCTCCTCGCAATGCCCGCTACCGACACGGTTGTGACCGAAACGGTACGTCCCACCCGCACACCGCTGTTTCCGACCGCTACGCCAGAGGCGACGCCTGAACCCGTTGTGCTGACCTTGCGCGTCGATGGGTTTGCGCAGGTGGCGAACACTGAGGGGCGCGCTCTGCGCGGACGCGCTGCACCAGGATTGAAAGCGCCAGTCCGCGCCTCATTCGCAGAAGGTGAACGCGTGCGTATCCTGGAAGGACCGGTCATCGCCGATCAGTACATCTGGTGGCGGGTCGAAGGGCGTAATGGAACGGGTTGGGCGGCGCAGCAATCGCTTGAAGGCGTGGTCTGGCTCGTACCAGTGGAATGAATGATGATGTGGAGGATTTGTATATCGAAGTCGCAACAAATGTCGCGCACGTTCGTACTTCCAACGCCGGTCAAAGCGTCGTATAATCAGAAGTGGTGTTGATCTCAATGGAGGTTTCCTATGAACTGGGTGGTCGTAACCTTCATGTTGCTGTTCGTCCTGGTTCCGTTCCTGCCCCTGGCGGTGTCACTGGCGTATACTTGGGTGACCAATCCTGAAACGCATTCCTCGGAGGAATAGTCGCCGGTTCATTCGTGCGCATCTGATGAATGCCTGATCTCGCATTGGATCAGGCAAGGTTCTGGTTTTCATCACTTCAACGCAGCCCTGGCGGGGCTGCTTTTTTTCATTTCTCTTCGTGGACATCAGCAGTGCCTCCATGTGGCACACCACGTGGAGGCAGCCTGCCAACTCGGACAACGGCGCAGCAGCGTCTGTTGCACGAACCGTCATGTTCGCCGCCGGGCGTAAGGCAGATATGCGCCCTTGCCTCTGCCATCGAGACGGGAGGTCGTGATCTATTCCCCACCGGTGCCGGGATGCTTTCCCCTGCAAAATCTTTGCAAGGTATTGACAAAACATTGGCGTTCGGCTATCATACTCCTGTGATATTTACTGAACAGTCAAGCAAACCAGGAGCCCTATGAAACCGCGCTCACCAATGCTTTTTTTATTCCTGACCGTGCTGATCGATCTGCTCGGCGTCGGCATCATATTGCCGCTTCTGCCGTACTACGCCAAAATCGTCGAGCAGTCGAGCATTCCGTGGCTGGCAGACAATCGCGCCATGGTCGTCGGCGCGTTGACCGCGTCATTTGCGCTGATGCAGTTCCTGTTCGCACCGCTACTCGGCGCACTGTCCGACCGGTATGGTCGGCGACCAGTGCTGCTGATCAGTCTGCTTGGCACCGGCGTGGCGTACATTCTGTTCGGTCTTGCGGAATACCTGTCGTTCCTGGGAGTTGAGATGGTGCTGGCAATGCTCTTCTTTGCCCGCATTCTCGATGGCATCACCGGTGCAAACATTTCAACAGCGCAGGCGTATATCGCCGACGTGACCACCCCCGAAAATCGAGCAAAGGGGATGGGGATGATTGGAGCAGCGTTCGGGTTAGGGTTCATGCTCGGTCCGGCGCTTGGCGGTCTGTTGAGCACCATCAGTCTGGCAACGCCAGCATTCGTTGCGGCGGGTCTTGCGCTGGCGAACGTCCTCTTCGGTTATTTCAATCTGCCAGAGTCGTTGCCGCCTGAACGACGGGTGACCACACCGGTGCGTGCGATCAATCCGTTTTCGCGGGTGGGGGCGCTCCTTCAGCGACCCAGCATCCAACCGCTCCTGATCGGCGTATTCTTGCTCAATCTGGCATTCGCCAGCCTGCAGAGCAATTTTGCCGTGTTCAGTGATGTGCGCTTTGGGTTTGGTCCGCTCGACAATGCGCTGATCTTTACGCTGGTCGGATTGCTGGCGGTTCTGATCCAGGGCGTTCTCATCCGTCGATTGGTACTTGCCTTCGGTGAAGCGCGGCTGGCGATTATTGGCATGACGCTTATGGCTATCGGTTTTGGCGCCATCGCCTTTGTGCCAGTAGCGTGGACGCTCTTTCCGGTCATCGGCGTCGTGGCGATCGGCAGTGGCATGGCAACGCCATCGCTTACCAGCCTGATCTCGCGCCGGGTTGCCGCTCACGAGCAGGGAACAACGCTCGGCGGCACGCAGGCGCTGACAAGCCTGACCATGATCGCCGGTCCGGTGTTCGCTGGCGTCACGTTCGATAGTCTCGATGCCGGAGCGCCCTATTATCTGGGCGGCGTTCTGATTGCGATGGCGGTTGTGATCGTCGGTTCGGCGCTGTTACCTGTACTCCGGCAGCGGGTCGAACAACCGCAGGGGAGCATGGTTATTGGACGCATGGAGACGGAATAATGCCGGCGACGAAGATGAGCGCCGGGTGACGAAAAAACCTCCGGCGTCACCGTGCGAAATGAAAATGAATCGGTAGAACTCGCAGCGCTCCATCTTATCGGCGTCACTGTGTTTACCAGAAGAGGGGGTGCGCCCGGGCGCTGCGCCCTCTGATATTTCTCCCTGCCTTCCATCCGTTCGGGGGAACACCACGTACATCGGGGTGTATGAAAACGATGCCTCGTGGAGTCATAAAGCTGCATGCGTGCTGTTATGCTGGTTGGTCGTGGGCACATGGCGCCCGGAGCGGGAGCGTCGCTCATTCGCCTCGCAGCGCGCTGTCGCACTGCGGGCATTGCGCCGATGGTCACCGCCTGTTTTGTCCGTCATCAGCGCCCTTCCTTTGCTGAAGCGATCGATCAGTGCGTCGCTCAGGGCGCTCAAGAGATCGTGATTGTGCCCTATGCGCTGGCGTTGTCAGAACACGATCGAGGAGAACTGGAACGCCTGGCAGACAGCGCGCGCCAGATGCATCCGCATCTGGCGCTGCAAATAACCGGGCCGCTTGGGTATCACGCCGCGCTGGCACAGGTGCTCGTCCAACGCATCATCGAAGCTGATTATGTCGCTGCCCATCATATATGGGGACATCAGCAGCGCGCCGCCTGGCCCTCATGGCCGCAGCAACACGCCATCGGGCTTGTTGTTGTGATCGACAACCCGGCAGGCATTCCGGCGACGCTGAAGGAAGAACTGCTGGCATTGCACCACCACGTGCCGCGCTACACCGACATTCACTTCTGTGCCATTGACCAGAATGAACTGGACCTGAAAGCGCCGCTCGCAGCGCTGACGGCACAGGGATGCCAATGGGTGATCATTGCGCCCTATGTACTGGAGCAGTGCACATTCGTCGTTGCCGCCATTGAACGCGCCATTGCTGAAATACGCGCCAGATATCCAGGTATCACCGTTATTCAGGCGGAGCACCTGGCATATGATCGGCGGTTGCTGAAAGCAATCGTCGACTGCCTCCAGACTCCCGGGTAGCACGATGTGGTTATGTAGCAGGGAGGCTTCGGTCAATCAGGAAGGGGCAGGCTCCTGCGCGCCAGAAGCGCGCCGCAGCGCATGATTAAGCAGTTTGCGCAACTGCGCCAGATGTTCCTGCTTGCGCGGCTCGCGCAGCGCGCGCGCCGATGCCGTCCAGTAGTGGTGATTCTCGATGAATGTCACCTGGGTTATGTACCACTCTACGTCGCTCATCGGACCATCGAACGCTTCACTTTCAGCGCGCAGATTTTCGCTCTGTCTCCAGAAATGATCGCTGCCAAGCGTATCGAGATCGGCGTCCGCCAGAATTTGTTCGAGCAACGTGGTCGGTGACTGAGGAATGCGCGTTGCCATGATCATGCGGCTGATCTTTTCAATCTGCTCTGGCGTATAACCAAAGGCAGGCAATACGTGCTTTGCAATCTCGACGCCTGCCAGTTCGTGTTCTTCGCGGCGCACGACAAATCCGAGATCGTGAAAGTATGCCGCGGTACGCAGAAGCAGCAGGTCTTCTCCATTAACCCCTTCGGCGTGCGCCAGGCGCTCGGCGGCTGGCACGACATCGTCGCGGGTGTGTTGCAATGAATGATACCTTACCGTTTCCGGCAATTCACTGGCAAGTCGCATGAGGGCATAGGCTCGCGCACCCTCGAAGTCCGGTTCAGTCATGATCGTCTGTCCTCAGACACACATCCGTGGAAAGGTACGGTTGTTAGAGCGTTGTGGCATCCATCAACACATGCACCCCTCACCTTTCTGTCATTATATGCTACCTGGCAAGGATATGCATGCGCAGCAGGCTAGTACATAGACATATCAAACCGCTCCAGCATCCGCAACCGTTGCAGTTTCGCTCTGGCGCATCACGTGCAGCGCCTGACGGGCGCCGGCGCTGAAGAACTGCGCATCGCTGCCGCTCATCAGCATGGTCATGCCGCGCTGTTTCCAGGACGCGACCTGTTGCGGATCGCTGCTGTGGATGCCACATGCCACGCCAGCACGCTGCGCCGCCGCCAGCACCTGCGCAATAGCGGCTTCCACCTCGGGATCCGTGACACTGGCAGCGCCCAACGAGATGGTCAGATCGAAGGGACCAATCAGCCCGACATCGACTCCTGGAACCGCGAACAGGTCATCGATGCACTGCACAGCCGCCACCCGTTCGATCTGGAGAATGACGAGCGTATGCTCGTTCATGTAACGCACCAGGTCGTGCGGTCCTACACTGCGATAGTCGGTGTGTCCGCGCCCGGCGGCTGCGCCGCGCACCCCTTCGGGCGGGTATTTCATGTATCGGACCAGCGCCTGCACCTGTTCGACGGTTTCGACCCGTGGGAGCATAATCCCCATGGCGCCGGCGTCGAGCGTGCGCGCAACCAGATCGTATGCCAGATCGGGAATGCGTACCAGCGGGGTCAGACCTGTCAACCGCGCAACCCGGATCATGCTGGCGACTTCACCGAGATCGTAGACGCCGTGCTCCATGTCGATGAACACGAAGTCATACCCGGCGTGCGCCAGCATCATGATATACGCAGAAGACGGACTCTCGACGAGCATGGTTCCATAGACGGGCTGACCGGATTTGAGCGCCTGTTTCACACGATTGATCGGCAGCATCGCATGTTCTCCTTTCGTTTGCATTCTACCGCGGTTTGGGCTAGGATGCGGTGCACGGTGCACGTCGGCAGGCGGGCAGGTAGGGGCGCGCCGCCGCCGCGCCCGGCGAATCAGGTGGGAAAGTTCCAGGGGCGAAGGGCGAAGGGCGAAGGCGGAAGGTGCGAAGGGCGAAGGTGGAAGGTATTGAACGTTAAGCGCGGGCAAGGGAAGCGAGCCCAAAGGTGAGAGGCAAGAGGCGAGAGGGTGCTAACCCCTCCCCCCTACCCCTGATCCAATTCTCAGTTCTGGGTTCTCAGTTCTGGGTTCTCAGTTCTGGGTTCTCAGTTCTGGGTTCTCGATTCTCGTAACCCCTAACCCTGACTGCAAGGTTGAACGAGACATGCACACTGTATTCGAAGGCGTTCTAAGCGAACGTGACTGGAAGCGTCATCTCAGCCATGTGTTCGAGGTTCCCGCCAGCGCAACGCGGCTCTTCATCCGGTTGCGCTTCGAGCCGCTGGTCGTTGATCGCGTTGACAATATGCTGTGCCTCTCGCTCTTTGACCCGACCGGCTTCCGTGGCGCAGGGCACCGTGGCGGCGCGCAGCACGACGTTGTCATTGATGCAGCGAGCGCAACCCCCGGCTACCTGCCCGGTCCATTGCCAGTTGGCGTGTGGGACGCTGTGATCGATACGCACATGGTGGTTCCCGGCGCAGCGTGTCGCTACACGCTCGAGATTCAGACGACCGATGAGCCTGTGGCAGAACCTCCACCGCCACCGACGCCTCCATCGGTAAAGACGCCGGGGCGTGGCTGGTACCGCGGCGACCTGCACGCGCACACGATCCATTCAGACGGCGATTGGGACATTCCGGATCTCCTGGCGGCAGCGCGCACCCGGCATCTCGATTATGTGACGCTCACCGATCACAATACAATTTCACAACTCCAGAACATCGACGCGCTGACAACCGACGACCTGCTGGTGATGGGCGGAATGGAACTGACGACGTTCTGGGGGCACGCGCTGAGCCTGGGCGCGCGTCGCTGGATCGACTGGCGCATTCGCCCCGGTGAACGCAGCATGCCGCAGATTGCCGCCGACATCGAAAAGGATGGCGGATTGTTCGTCATTGCCCATCCGCTGGCGCTCGGCGACCCATACTGCACCGGTTGCGACTGGCGGTATGTCGAAATGATGCCGGGCACAGCGCGCGTTGTCGAGGTGTGGAACGGCTTGTGGCACGGCGACAGCAACAATGAAGCAGCGCTCGCACTGTGGTACGAGTGGTTGAACTGGGGGTTGCATATGACAGCAACCGCCGGGACCGACGCGCACGGTCCGGCGCCGCCGGAGGCGCGTCCTGGTTTCAACGTCGTCTATGCGCCACGCCGCGAAGAAGGCGCTATTCTGCGCGCCATCGCGCATGGCAGGCTCTACCTGAGCAGCGGTCCAGCCCTCGAATTGACCGGCGCCAGCGGCGACACGAACGTGATGATGGGAGGCACACTGCCCAGAGAGCCAGCGACCATTCACGCTCGCTGGCGTGACGTTCCGACCGGCGCACGCCTGCGCCTGATCGCCAATGGAGCGCAACTCAGCGAAGATATCGCCATGCCTGAAGGAGAGCGCACCTGGAGCCTGGACGAAGGCGCCGCACAGTGGTGTGTCGCCGAGATCCGCGCGGCGGATGGCGAGTTACTGGCAGTGACGAATCCAATTTATTTCGCTCCCGAGGAGTGAGCGCCGCTCTACTCCGTGATGGAGCAGGGAGACGCACGGATCAAGGCAGACGCGGACAGATTGACCTCTGCGCGCTATCGCAGTCACCCACTTTCTTGCTCTGTCTGCCGGCAGGCGGTCGGCGTCGGCTGAGCCTGCCGACGCAAGCGCCCGCCGGTCGACAGTCCTGGATGGTTCCAGGACTATGAGAACTGTGCTAGCGCCCTTGCGAGGCTCGCTCACGCCGATAGGACTCGTCAAGCACCTCGACAACGTGCATCACCGTGGCGTTCAAACCAGCCTTGCGCACGCCAGCGATCAGTTGCAGGTGGCAGCCGGTGTTGGTAGTGACGACCAGTGTCGCGCCGGTTGCTGCCACATCCCTCATCTTGGCGTCGAGCACCTGATCGGCAATCTCGGGTTGTGCGATGTTGTACACGCCAGCGCTGCCACAGCAGCGGTCGGGTTGGCGCAATTCGATCAGTTCAAGACCGGGCACCGTGCGGAGCAGGTCGCGCGGCTGGCGTGAGACGCGCTGCCCGTGGCGCAGATGGCACGAATCGACGTAGGTGGCGCGAACGCGCATCTCTCCGCGTGGCGGGCAATGCAGGTAATCGGCGAGGAACTCGTTCACATCGCGCACCAGTGAGGCAAAGCGTTGCGCCCGTTCAGCATAGATCGGATCGTCTTTCAGCAAGTGCGGATATTCCTTCAATGCCAGCCCGCACCCGCCGGCATTGACAATGATCGCCATCACGTCTTCCGCCAGAAACGCATCGATGTTACGCCGCGCCAGCGCCCGCGCGGCATCAAGTTCACCGACGTGCGCATGCGCCGCACCACAGCACGTTTGCGCCATTGGCGTCACAATCTCAAAGCCGTTGCGCCGCAGCACCCGTCGCGTCGCCTGATTGACCGGCGCCAGGAACGCTTCCTGAATACATCCAATGACAAACGCTACCCGCCCACGCTGCTCGCCAGCAGCCGGCGCAGGCGCGCTGTAATCGACATAGCGCGGTGTGAGCGGCGGAATGATTGCTTCCATCGCACGCAGGTGCAGCGGCAACAGATTGACACGACGAACAAGCCTTTGAAGACCGGTTTTCTGGTAGAGCCACAACGCCGATGCCAGTAGTTTCAGGCGTTCACGATGAGACATCAACTGATGCAGTCCCATCCAACGCAACGTGCGTTCAGCCAGAGAGAGGGTGCGATGCTGCTCGACCAGTTCACGCGCCGGTTCAAGGAGCGCCCCATACTGCACACCGGACGGGCAGGCGGTTTCACAGGCGCGGCACGCCAGACAGCGCGTCGTATGGGTTGCGAATGCGCCATTAACCCGATCTTCTGTGATCCTGCCTTCGCTGACAGCGCGCATCAGCGCAATCCGACCCCGCGGCGAGTCCATCTCCGTACCGAATACGTCATACGTCGGGCATGCCTGCAGGCAAAGGCCGCAATGAATGCACTGATCCAGCTTTGCGCGATATTCCTTACTCTGCAGCAACTCGATAACCTTGTTCATAACACTCCTGGCTGCTTGTTATAGAATGGCGGGATCCCTGAGCGACATTGCTTGAGTCCAGAGGGAGATCGTCTCCCTGTACAGACGTCCCTGAATCATGCCAACCGCCGGGCGCGAGCGATTGTGCATTTTTATCCCTCATATGTGAACACCACCCATGTGAAGCAGTAACGACTCCTATCCTGGTTCCAGGGACAACAGGAAATCCAGGAGTGGACGGCTGTTTCTGTGACTCTGTATCTGCGCTTCTGCGCATTGTACTACAAATTGCACAGAAGCATGATAAGATAGCGTGAGGATATTTCACCGGGGTTTGACCATGAGCACTCAGCAACCTGAATGGCGCCTGCCTACGCGCCTGGTTCATGCCGGTGAGCGCGCGCCAGCGCCCGCCGTCACGCCAACTGCGACGCCAATCTACACCAGCGCCACGTATCTGCATCCCGACTTCGCGGCGCTCGATGAAGCGCTTGAAAGCGACAGCGGTTATGTCTATACCCGCCACGGCAATCCCACTGTGGCAGCGCTGGAGGAGGCGATGACGATCGCCGAGCGCGGCGCGGGCGCGGTTGTGTTTGCGTCGGGTATGGCGGCGCTGTATGCGGCGTTGCTGGCGGCTGGCACGCCGCGCGGCGCTACCGCGCCCGCGCCGCGCGCGATTCTGGCGGCGCGCGATATGTATGGCGCAACCACCCTTCTGCTCCAGGAGTTCTTCGCCGCGCGCGGAACAAGGATAGCGACCTGCGACATGTGCGACCTGAACGCCGTCGATGCCGCGTTGAAGGAGGTTCAGCCCGATGTGGTGCTGGTTGAACAATTGTCAAATCCGCTTCTGCGCGTGGCGGACATTCGGGCGCTGGCGCAGCGCGCACGTTCGGCGGGTGCGCGTCTGGTGGCGGATAGCACGATTGTGACGCCAATCCTGCAACAACCGCTGACCCTCGGCGCCGACCTGGTGGTTCACAGTGCGACGAAGCACCTCGGCGGGCACGGCGACGTTGCCGGCGGCGTGGTTGTGGCGCGCGCCGGTCTGGTGCGTGATACGTTGCGCCGTCAGGCGCGGTTGCTGGGCGCCACGCTGGGACCGTTCGAGGCGTATCAGATCCTGCGCGGCTTGAAGACACTGGCATTGCGTGTGCGCCAGCAGTGCTGTTCCGCTGCCGAGATTGCCCTTGTTTACAAAACCCCCCCGGGGTTATAATCGGTAAAACCCCCAGGGTATGAAACGCACCCACACCAGGCGCTGGAACCAGAGGGTTTCGGCGAACTTTTGGGCGCCCTGGTCACCTTCGATTGCCCGGGACAACCCCCCGAAACGTTCCCGCCTTTTTTTGAGGGGTTCGGCCTCTTCCCCCCCGCCACGACCCTCGGGGATGTCTATACCCTGGCAAGCGCACCCGCCGTCGCGTCGCACCGTGAGTTGACCCCGGAACAGCGGGCGGAACGCGGCATCAGTGACGCCATGGTTCGCCTCTCGGTCGGCATCGAAGATGTCGCCGACATTATTGCGGACCTGCGACAGGCGTTGGACGCGGTAGGCGGAAGTGAGAGCGCCGGAGAAGAACCACATCCACCCGCCTCACGGTGAACGGAGTGGCGCTATTGACCTGATGTGAGACGTCGGAGTTCCGCTTCAAGGGCGCGCAGACGCGCCTCGGCTTCCTGGCGCGCCCGCGCTTCGGCTTCGCGCGCCTCGGCTTCCTGGTGCGCCCGCATGTCTGCATCCACTGCCGGACGCACGACGGTCACATAGTCTCCGAATGCTACGCCCCGTTCATCATAACAGACGACGTGGTCGCCTTTCACACCCAGCCACAGGTCGGCAATCGCCAAATGCACCCGCCCTGCCGCATCCGGCGCTCGCAACCGATACTCGCCCGCCTCCAATCGATAATCGAGCAAACGCAGCCGCCGATCATCACCCCGACCCAGATCATCTACAATCGCATACTGCGCCACCCCTGCCCGTGCGTAGTGCGCTACCTTGATCTCAAGGTCATGTGCGCGCGTCTCTGGCGAGGTGATTTCGATGATCAGCGCCGGACGCACCCCTCGACTGCCACCTCAAACGTGCTCCAGTTACGTCGTCGTTGGATGCCCGGAATGACCATGACATCCGGTCCGTGCGCACGCAACTCCGGGATGTCCCAGGCAATGCGCACGTCACTGAGCACGATCGCCGCGCCGGACGGTTCCATGCGTGCACGCAACACTTCGGTCAGATACATCCGGTCAGTCTCGTGACGGTCGCTATGCACGATAAAGTCTCCCACCTCGGGGTGCAGCACATCTTCCAGGGTGAGCGGAGTCTGCTCCAGGTGATGAGGATTATCAGAAGTCGGACGCAGCACGAAGCGCCAACCGTAGCGGAACGGATCCTCACCTGGCGCATTGGTCTACAACAGGTTGACGACTGTCTGCGTCACAGGTTTTTTCTCCTTACGTCGCGTCGGACCTCGTGTACGGCGCAAAGCGCGGACGCCGAACAACGCCGTTTCATTGTACCACACGCCATCCTTCGCGCCTGACCTACGTCACCTGCTTCACCTGCCGAAACTCCGCCCGATCCCACGCGCGCTCCTCGAGGATGTGCAGCATGCGGTCAACCGCGTCCCAGACATCGACAAAGCGCAGGTAGAGCGGTGCGAACCCAAAACGCATAATGTCCGGTACGCGGAAGTCGCCGATGACTCCTGCAGCGATCAGCGCCTGCATCAGCGCGTACCCCTGGGGATGGCGAAAACTGACCTGACTTCCGCGCGTGGCGTGGTCGCGCGGGGTGATCAGTTCCAGCCCATACCCGGCGCAGCGCATCTCGACCAGGCGAATGAACAGATCGGTCAGCGCCAGTGATTTGGCGCGCACCTGTTGCATGTCGACGTCGAGCAGCAGATCGACGCCACATTCGAGCGCAACCATGCTGAGGATCGGTGGGGTGCCGCACAGGTAGCGCCCCATCCCCGACGCAGGCTCGTACACCGGGTTGAACGCGAAGGGCGCGGCATGCCCCATCCAGCTGGAGAGCGGCTGGCTGAACGCCGATTGCCATCGGCGCGCTACGAACAGATAGGCTGGCGCGCCCGGACCGCCGTTGAGGTATTTGTAGCCGCATCCAACCGCAAAATCGACGCCAGCGCCATTCAGATCCACCGGAACCGCACCAGCCGAATGCGCCAGGTCCCAGAGCGTCAACGCTCCACAGGCGTGCGCCTGGCGCGTCAGATGCGCCAGGTCGAACATGCGCCCGGTCTTGTAGTTCACGTGGGTCAGCAGCAGCACGGCGACCTGATTGTTCAGATACTCCTCAATGCGCTCGCCGTCCACCAGCCGCAGTTCGTGAACGCTGCCAAGATGCCGGATCAACCCCTGCGCCATGTACAGATCGGTGGGAAAGTTATCCGGCGTCGAGAGCATCACCCGTCGATCAGGACGCAGCGCCAGCGCCGCTGCGAGGGTCTTGAACAGGTTCACGGAGGTCGAGTCGGCGCAGATCACCTCATCCGGGCAGGCGCCGATCAGTCGGGCGATCTTGCCGCCAATGCGCGCTGGCGCGTTGATCCAGTCGCACGCCGTCCATCCCCGGATCAGCATGCGTCCCCACTCATCCTGAACGACCGCGTGCATGCGCTCGACGGTGCGTTTGGGCAGCGGACCGAGCGAATTGCCATCCAGGTAAATCAGATCGTCGGGCACGTGGAAGAGATCGCGAAAGCGCGCCAGCGGATCGGCGGCGTCGCGCGCGACAAGCGCGGTACGGGAAATCGGGACATCGTGATCCATAGCGATCTCCTCCCTGGCGTCTTTGACACTTTCCGGCGGTGTGGGCGGCGCACACGGAGCGAATGGGCGAGAGTGGTCGGCATTATAGCATAGAAAATGTGCAGGCCATGTTTTGGTCTATTTTCTCTGTTTTATCTTGACAAATCAATTTTATTAGCATATGCTAACATCACAGATTTGGATGGTCACTATTCTCAGGGTTGACGCCTCGATCACGATACCGTGCGCAACCCCGGCAAGGAGAGCGTATGACCCGCCCGATGCGTTTACTGGTCGTTGGTGTATCTCTTGTACTCGCGCTTGCAGCCTGCACTCAGTCTCCATCCGCTCCCCCTCCGACCCCGACTGCCGCCGCCACAAGCGACCTGGACGGCATCAAGGAGTATTTGCTCGGTCAGACCCGCGTGCTGACCGCCGCCGCCGCTGAACTTCAGGCGCCGTCTGATCGTTACTATGCACTGGCGAAGGAAACGAGCTTCGATTATGAAGCCCTGTGGGCCATGCGTCGGCAAGAGGTTATTGCCGCGATCGAAGCCGCTCGCGCCGCCTGGATCAAAGCCAGCCCGATCTATGAAAAGATGGAAGGCATCGTTGCCGGCACTCCCAGCCTTGCGCAGTTCGATGTCGATCTCGACGCTGGCGCGGCTGGCGCTGAGGACCCCGACAATGCCGTTTCGTTTGATCTGACGCTTCCCGATGGACGAACGCTTCCCAAACCCGGCAACCTCTTTGGCGTGACCGAAAGCGCGCTCTGGGGAACTGAACCAGCGTTTGCATCAGGCGTCGCCGCCGACTGGAATGGGAATGGCGCCATTGAGTTTGGTGAAACCCTGCCCGACGCCAACGTACTCAAAGCCAGCGCTGACGTGCTGGCGCAGATGGCGAATGATCTGCACGCAGCCGCTGCAGTATGGACGCCGACCGAGTCAGACGCCTTTACCGCGCTGGTGGTTATGGTTCCGACCATGAGCGAATACTTTGCGTCCTGGCGCGACTCGCGCTTCGTTCTGGGCGATGCTTCAACGCAGCGCGATTTCAACGTCATTTCGCGCCTTGCCGATATTCAGGACATCCTTGGCGGGCTGGAGGTCGTCTATGCGCAGGTGCGCCCGCGCGTCGAGTCGGTTGATCGGGCGCAGGCAGAGCAAATCGCAGCCGGGCTGCGCGATCTGAAAGCGTTTGTCGCCGATATTTACGCTCAGGAGCAGAATGGTCGGCGGTTCACTCCGGAAGAGGCTGATACGCTCGGTGCCGAGGCGCAAAATCGCGCAACGGCGATCACCGGGCAGATCACTCAGGTCGCAGGCCTTCTGGGAGTGAAAATTGTCGAGTAGCAGAGGCTTCCATGCATATCCTCTTGCGCCATATTGTCGTGCCTGTCCTGGCGCTCGCGCTGCTGGCGCTGCACGTCGCACAGGCGCAGTCGCCTGCTCCCGGACAGACCGCTGAACTCATTCGCGTGGCGCTCGTTCAGGCTCAGTAGCGGATGCGCGATGATCCGGCGGGCGCGCGCGCGCGCCTGGCGGATGCGCAGGATGCATACGCCTCCCTTGCACCGACCATTGCCAGGTACGCGCCGGATGCCGATGCGCGCGCGCGCGCCGGGTTCACGGATGCAGAACAGGCGCTCGCTGCTGGCAATATGTCCGCTTTCGCCGTTTTACGTTCTCATATATGGACATCTCTGCTTGCCGGGGCGTATGATGTCGTCCTCGGCGCCTTGCGCGCTGGCGATGCCAGCACTGCGCAACAATGGCTGACCGTGCGCGAGTTTCGTCACGCCACGCGCTTCTCGCGCCCTGATGCCGACGCCACGCGCGCTGTGCGCGACGCTGCCGCGCAGATCATGCCACCCGCCGACGCAATCCGGGCAGTTCAGGCAGACCTACTCGATACCTATCAGGCACGTCTGAACGAAGCGTTGCAGACCCTCAGCGCCGCCGATCAGCGAGGCTTTGCCGTGCGGCGCGCCGAAGCCGCAGCGCTTGCCGAAGGATATTTTGCCGTGCTCGCACTGGCATATGCCGAACAGCGCGGCAGTGTCGCAGCCGATACTGCGCGCGGGGCATTCGCCCGCCTGCGTCAGGCGGCGCTGGCAGGCGATGATCTCGCAACACCGCTGGAAACCGTCGAGTACATGCTGCGCGGATTTCGCGCAGCGCCGCTCAGCCCTGCAGAGCAGAAGCGGCGCACCGGGCAGATGCTGCGATTTCTCCAGCTTGTGCCGATTGAATACGAGCGTGGCATACGCAATGGTCAGGTGACAATCGATCTCGAAATCCGTGAAGCAATCACGTTTCACGCAGGCGCCGTCGCCGCCTTTACCGATCTGCGCAACCTGTTGGAGCAGCGGGATGCTGCGTTGACCGAGCGTGCCGCCAGACAGTTCGACACCCTTGGCGTTATGCTTGCCAGCGCCGGAAACCGCAGCGCCGTCGCCGACCCGGAAGCGGTGAAGACCTCAACAACTGCCCTGCTCTCCGACCTCGCCACGCTGCTTCCGCAGGAATGGCAGAAACAGGACAGCGGCGCCGATTTCGATGCCATCCGCACGGCGCTCGATCAGATGGAGCAGGCGGTCAGAGCAGGCGAGTATGGTCTGGCGGAATCGGCGCGCCTGGAAGCCTACGCCATTATGGAGATCGGTCCTGAAGTGAAGCTGATTGCCTTTGCGCCACAACACAAACCGGTCATTGAAGGGTATTTCTGGTACGGTCAGGGGGAACGCAAAGGTCTGGCGTATCTGATCGAACAGCGCGCCGCACCTGCCGAGATTGGCGCCACGCGCGCGGCGCTCGATCAGGTGCTGGCGGAAGCCGAGCAGGCGCTGACAGGTAAAAATGCGCCGGGCGCAGTTGCGACCAACGCTGCGGTTATCGTCTTCCGTGAAGGGCTGGAAGCCGTGTTGATCCTGGCATCGTTGATGGGCAGTCTCAACGTCGGCGCACAGCGTCGCTTTCGCGCGCCGCTCTGGATTGGTACAGCGCTGGCGCTTGCCGCCACTGCGGCAACCTGGGTGCTGGCTCAGGGGGCGCTGATGGCGATGGCGCGCTTCGGCGAAACGCTGGAAGCGATTGTATCGCTCATCGCTATTGCGGTGCTGCTGCTGATTACGAACTGGTTCTTCCATGAGGTGTACTGGAAGGACTGGATGGCGAACTTTCATCAGCAAAAGAAGCGCATCCTCAGCGGGCAGGCGGGACAATGGCTCGGTCTGATCACGCTTGGCTTCGCCAGCATCTACCGCGAAGGGTTTGAAACTGTGCTGTTTCTGCAGGCGTTGACCCTCGAAGGCGACGTAACAATTGTCTTTGCCGGCGTAGCGATAGGAGTGCTGCTCACACTGCTGATAGGTCTGGCGGTGTTCGTCGTGCAGGCGAAACTGCCGCACAAGAAGATGCTGATCGTCACCGGCGCGCTCATTGGTGCAGTGCTGCTTCAGATGGTCGGCAATACGGTCAATGTCCTGCAGGTGATCGGCTGGTTGTCGATCCATCCGATCCGCTGGCTGGAATTGCCATACTGGACAGGCTTCTGGTTCGGGTTGTACCCGACGTGGGAAGGCATCGGGTTCCAGGCAGCCGCAGCGATCTTCGTGATCGGCAGTTACTACCTGGCGGAGTATATGCAGCGGCGAGCTCGCTACATAGCACTGGCGGCGAGCGCGCCGTCGCGCGACGCTCGCGGCGTGTGAGGAGGAGAAGATGCCCGGTGAGTCGTCAGTCGACTGGATCACGCTGCTTCAGATCGCGCTTGCGCTGGGCATTCTTTCCCTGTGCTGCTGGCTGATTGGGGTAACAGCCGCTGCACGCATTCAGGCGCGCCGTCAGCATCGCCCGATGTCGCACTCCGCTCCCAACCATCAATCAGCGCAATCGCGCACCCCCGGAAGCGTGCAGCAGCCGCGACCCCGAACAACGGAAGATATATGGTAAAGGAGGTGCGTTATGCTGCCTGCCATCGTATCCATACCTCGCAACGGTCGCCTGAGAGCGATCGTTAACCAACTACTCGATGAAGAACTCGAACGATGCTGCACTGATCATCGGGATCACAGTGCAGCATTGCCGTCACCAGCGCGTGCGGCGATCGTTGAGATTGTGACCCGCACTGTAGAACGCCTCAGTCGGGAAACGGACCGGGCTTCAGCGACAGAGTCCGCGCTGCACCACAGCCACAACGGGTGAGTTCTCTGCGTCTATGTCAGGAGGTTCATCGTGTTAGAAGAACAGACGACTTCTGTGCCTG
>ERZ1685332.19-NODE-19-length-62869-cov-16.571465_pt1 | contig 62869 bp, 61 predicted proteins | sample MGYA00580193_ERZ1685332 | MGnify/ENA primary metagenome ERZ1685332 (study PRJEB41501, sample SAMN08275520) | hot springs metagenome | biome: alkaline hot spring; material: microbial mat | place: Russia: Ush-Beldyr | collected 2015-07 | depth 0.5 m m ...
CGGGCACGCCAGCGGCGCGCCCCTATTCCTTGCAACCTTCCCACGTGCAACGTGCGGGCACGCCAGCGGCGCGCCCCTATTCCTTGCAACCTTCCCACGTGCAACGTGCAACGTGCAACATTCAGCGTTCAACGTTCAACCCTCCAGTTCCACGACCCGCGCGCCCGCTGCCACTTGTTCCGGCGTCAGGTTGTAGATCTGGTCGAACAGCGCCACCTTGAAACTGGCAGGACCGTGCGCCTTCTCGGCAGCCAGTTCCGCCGCCAGACCAAACATCGCCAGCCCTCCCGCAGCCGCCAACAGATAATCGCGTTCGACTGCCGCAAACGCAGCGACCATTGTTGTCGCCATGCAGCCGGTGCCGGTCAGTGTCGTCAGCCAGATGTGACCATTGTTCACGGCGAAGACCCGCTCGCCGTCGGTGATGATGTCGCGTGCGCCGGTAAGCGCCACAACCGTGCGGTATGTCTGAGCCAGGGTGCGCGCCGCCGTCAATGGATTCTCCGGTGCAGCGATGCTCTCGACGCCTTTCACTTCGCCGCCTATGCCGCTCAATGCGCCAATCTCGCCGCCATTCCCGCGTACAACGCCAATGTTAAGCGAGCGCAGCAACTTGAGATTGGTCGTCGTGCGTAACTGTGTTGCGCCAGCGCCCACCGGGTCAAGCACAATCGGAATGCCAAGTTCATTCGCCTGTCGCCCGGCAACCAGCATCGACTCGACCCAATCGGGTGAAAGGGTGCCGACGTTCAACACCAGCGCGCCTGCGTGCGTCACCATTTCTGCGACTTCTTCCACATCGTGCGCCATCACCGGCAAACCACCCACGTGCAATGTCACATTCGCGGTATCGTTCATGACGACCAGATTAGTGATATGGTGGATTAACGGTCTGGTTGTGCGAATGCGCGATAGCGCCTCACCGATCCGCTGGTTGATAGGACTCATTCTGTGCCTCCTTGTTAGGTCTCGGACCTGCGCTTGGGGCGACACGACATTATTAGGCGCCCAGAGGGAGCGCTCCTACGACCGGAGTCCGCGTCCTGTATGACTGTCGTCCTGGCTCTCGACGGCTGGCGCGAGATCAGCATGGCAGCGGTAGGAGCAGCGCGCCATGACGCCCGATTATGGTGGTTGGATGAGCTGGCTCTCAACCCTTCGTGCTCCTTCGTGCTCTTTGGGGATGAACTCCAGGGATATACCACTGCCGGGACGAACGGCTACCTTCCGCGCACCCGTTCATCGAGCGCCGATGCCACAGCGTCGCGCAGTGCGCGCGTCGCCGCCTCCGGGTCTGGTGCGCCGATGACCGCCGAGATCACCGCCACACCCACGGCGCCTGCCCGCACAACCGATGCCGCATTTGCAATGGTGATCCCGCCAATTCCCAGCACCGGCAGATTGACCGCATGCGCGATCTCCGTCAGCGGTACGAGACCTATCGGCGGTCCGGCATCCGGTTTGCTTGGCGTGCCGAACAGATCGCCGACGCTGACATACGTTGCGCCATCTCGCGCTGCCTGCTGCGCCTGTTCCACCGTTGCGACCGACACTCCCAGGATGCGCTCCGGACCAATGATCCGACGCACCGTATCTGCCGGAATGTCGTCCTGCCCGACGTGAACACCGTCGGCGTCCAGCGCCAGCGCCACATCGACCCGATCGTTGACGATCAGGGGAACGCCAGCCGCGCGGGTAAGCGGCAGCAACGCTTCTCCCAGGGCGATCATGTCGCGTGCAGGCACGTCCTTGTCGCGTAGTTGAACGACATTCGCGCCGCCGCGCAACACCGCACGCACAATCTCGATCAGGGAACGTTCACCGGCAGCGCGCCGGTCGGTGATGACGTACACAATGCCTCCGCCAGACGGAAACGGAATTGGGTCAGTCAGAACAGACGGGGATGGATCAACAAATGTGGATAATACCATGGTTGTCACCTCCTGGAGCGCCAGAATCAAAACTGCCGCTGACCCCACCAACGTGGGTCAGCGGCAGACACCGTCTGGGCACTTCCCTACGCTGGTATAATCCAGGTCAGGTTCAAAGGGTCTGCGACATCGGTGGGGTCGCACTCTCAGCCAGGCTCACCCGGCTCCCCCAGTGGTGTATCGGATTGTCAACAGGTCATTAAGAATGATACACGACTTCTAGAGAGATTGCAAGATGTTTTTGTCAACCACGCATTGTCAGGCAGTAGCCGAGCGACGGTGCATAAGGGCGAATCTCAAACCTGCCCGTAGAATGTCCCGCTGCAGCATGCAGATAGCCGCGAACGCGGCGCCGGCTGATGACTCATGACCTCCTCTCACCACACCAGTGCGCGCTGTCGAACCGCCATCTGCTCCAGTCGTGCGATACGCTCCTCTGTCGGCGGATGCGTGCTGAAAAGGTTCACAATCGCGCCACCATTGAGCGGATTGACGGTATACAGGTTTGCCACTGCCGGGTTGGTCGCAAGCGGCAGGCGCTGCTTCCATGCCTCGATCTTGCGCAGCGCTGAAGCCAGTGCCAGCGGCGATCCGCTGATCGCCGCGCCTGCGGCGTCAGCCTCGAATTCGCGCGTGCGCGAAATCGCCAACTGGATCAGAGTCGCAGCAATCGGCGCTACCAGGATCAGCAGCAACCCGCTCACCAACCCTGCCAGACCGCTGTCCTCGGCATCGTCATCGTGGCGTCCAAAGCCGCCAAGCAGTAATGCCCACTGTGCCATATCCGCCAGGAGCGCAATCGCACCAGCGAATGTTGCGGCGATCGTGCTGATGAGCGTATCGCGATTCTTGATATGCCCCAATTCGTGGGCAATGACCGCAGCAACCTCATTATCATTCAGCATCTGCAGCAGCCCGGTTGTGACGGCAACCGCGCCGTGCTGCGGATCGCGCCCCGTGGCAAAAGCGTTTGGCGCTGCCGAGTCGATCAGGTAGACGCGCGGCATGGGCAGGTTTGCGCGCTGCGCCAGGTGCGCAACCATCTGGTAGAGACGCGGCGCTTCGTAGCGGCTGACTTCTCGCGCGCCAGCCATGCTCAGCGCCAGTTTATCCGAGAACCAGTATGCGCCGCCATTCATCAGGACGGCGAGAATAAACGCGATAATCATGCCCTGCGTGCCGCCGAACCACTGGCCCGCCAGGACCAGCAGCACCGTCAGCGCACCCAGCAGAGCCGTTGTCTTCAGCGTGTTGGTCAGTCTTGTCATGATAGCCCTCTATCAATACAGCCACGCAGTCGCGTGCGACGCGGCGCGCGCCAGCGCGGAGATCGCAGTTCCAGGAATTTCGATGATTGAACCCGACGATTCGGCACGTTCTGGCATATCTCCGATGCTCTACCGTCGCCGGTCTTGTTTCTCGGAGGGCATGTCGCCCGCCGAACCTCCTCGCATCGCCTCCAGGTACAATAAAGCCGGGCAGGAACACTCTTGAACTGCCCGGCAGTAGCATCACGTATGCCCACCCGCACCCCTGCTGAGCCTGTCCCGGCTCGCAGGTTATCCACGCATCTCACATAAGAGGCTGCGGGTAAGCGCGCTTCAGCAACCTGCGGTCATGCCGTCTGAATAGTGATGCGATGCGGTCGGGCGTGCTCGACTTTCGGCAGCCGGATGGTCAGCACCCCATCCTTGAGCGATGCCGAGATCTTGTCTGCATCCACCGTTGCCGGCAGGCGGATGCTGCGCTCGATCTTGCCGCTCATGCGCTCCTGGATGAGGTAATGCGCATCCTTCGGCTGCTCGACCGTCGCCTCACCACGGATGGTGAGTGTGTTCTGTTCGATCTGGATGTCAACTTTGTCGCCCGGCACGCCTGGCATCAGCGCCGTCACGGTGTATGCCTCATCGGTTTCGTAGAGGTCCAATGGGATGCGCGACGTTCCTGCCCAACCGCCGAAGAGGCTGCGTGGCATCACCCAGCTCTCGTTCAGCAGTTGCTCGACGGCTTCCGACAGCCGCAGCGCCTCAGCGAATGGCTCGAAACGGGTCAACGCAGTTGTCATTGGTCCTCACCTCCTTGTGGTACCTGGTATTTTTCGATTATGTATATTAGCGCGTATGTGTTAGAAATGCGTCAGAGAAACGTTAGCGTTGCGTCAATCCTCACGCGCCTGCAAAATCCACGCCACCCCTTCTTCCACGGTGCTGAACATACCGTCAAGCTGCGCTTCGTAGGCGCGCCGCAGCAGCTTCCCCAGGCGCGGACCCGGTTCAACTCCCGCAGCGATCAGGTCGCGCCCACGAACCAGCGGCGCGGGACGATTCCGGGCGGCGCCCTCAGCCTCGGCAATTGCCAGAAACGCAGCAGCCGGTCGCTCCGGCGGCATGGGCGGTCGCCCGGATGCGTCGGCTTCGACCAGTCGTTCCCACTGCACCAGGGTTGCTGGTGCAAGACGACTCGCCAGGCGCCGCACGACGCGCGGCGTTGCCGGGGTATGGATGTGAACCAGGTGCTCGCGCACCAGCGGCGTCACCAGACGTTCGATCCAGTGCGGTGCGCCAATGCGCGCAAGAAACGTCTGAGTCAACGGTACTCCCGCCGCCGAATGACCAGGACTGCGCGGAATGCCGTCCGCCTCGATCACTGTCGTGGGTGGCTTGCCGAGATCGTGACACAGCGCCGCGAACATCAGAACGATGCGGTCGCGCGCATCGAGCGCATCGCGTGCGGCAATGCGCGCCGCCGCATCGCAGACGTAGAGCGTATGAACCCACACGTCTCCTTCGGGATGAAAGTGCGGATGTTGCGCGCATCCCTGCAATGCGACAAGTTCAGGGTAGAGCGCCAGCCATCCCGACTCATCGAGAGCGCGCAGCCCGGCGGAGGGAAAGGCGCCAAGAGTTGCCCATTTGTGCCATTCTCGCCAGATGCGGTCGAGCGGAAGACCGGCGGATGCGGGAAGCAGGGTGCGACAGCGCGCAGCCGTCTCTGGCGCCAGGCGCATGTCGAAGCGCGCGGCAAACTGCATCGCGCGCAACACACGCAGCGGATCATCGCCAAACGCTTCCGACGTGTGACGCAACAGCCGCGCTTCGAGATCAGCGCGACCGCCGAAATAATCGACCAGATCGCCGGATGGCGTCAGCGCCAGCGCGTTGATCGTAAAGTCACGGCGTGCCAGCGCCTCGCGCGGCGTCAACGACGGATCATACTCCGGCAGCGCACCAGGCTCGTCATCATCACCAGGCGGGTGACGACGCACCGGCAGCGTTACATCCACCTCGTATCCTTCCAGCCGCGCCTTCAGCACGCCGAAGGAGCGCCCGACGGCATTGACCGGACCAAACGGCGCAAGCGCGGCAGCGAGGGTCTGCCCGTCGATGCCGTAGACTTCCACATCGATGTCGGTCGGCGGCAAACCGAGCAGCAAGTCGCGCACCGCGCCGCCGACGAGCAGCGGGCGTCCGCCAGCGCGCGCAAGCGCATTGAAGAGCGGCGCCAGCGTTTCAAGGAGGGGATGTTGAATACGGGGCGTCATTGAGGATGAAACCGATCGGTTCTTCTGGTGCGCATCAGAGCGCCAGCAATACGATCAGCGCAACGATCAGCACAAGACTCACACCGGCTGCTGTCGCCGCGACGATCCGATCCCGGTTGAGAAAACGCCGGTCAGCGGGCAATATGTTCTCGAAGCCATAAATATACCAGCGATAGAGCACCGGCTCACGCGACGGGCCTTTATGCCTGGCGGTTTTTACTGGTCTCCATTCATTGAGGTCGAACACGATTTCGGTGACGGGGATAAAGCGCACCGTCACTTCGCTAAGCAGGATGCGCGTATTGGGATCCGGGCGCGCCTCCGCCTCTTGAATCATCGCCTGAATGCTTGGCACGAGGCGCCATTCAGGGCGAAATCCGCCGATCTCCTGCTCGCAGTAGATCTTGTGCTTCTTGCAGTGCTCCTGTAGCCAGCGTTCATCGACATGCGGCAGATCATCGTGCCTGGTCATCTTTTCCGCATGGCGACGCCAGCGGATGGTCTTGTGAGTGATCAGCCGCGCCTCTCCACCGCAGCGTTTGCATTGTAGTCCACCGCTTCCCTCACAGTCGGGGCACGGAATGATGCGTGGCGTTGCCGCAACCCGGGCTGGGATGCTTGAATCAGCAGTCGCAGGCGAACCGATCATCGGGTTGGTTTGCGGTGCAGGGTCGGCTGGCGCTGGAATGCGCCCATTGCCGTTGCAGCGTGGGCAGACGGTGCGCCCCTTTCCGTTGCAATCATCACATGAGATAATGCGCGTTGAGCCGGGAATGCGCACGACACCGCCTGTGTCGTGCTCGAACCCTTGTGGCGCAGGCAGCGGCACCTCCCATGGACCGGGTTCACGCTCGAGTTTAATCTTCACCTTCTGGCGATCCGGTTCTTCTACTGTCTGCGCTGGTTCGCGCGTTTCGTACAACACGCGCAGGGTATACCAGTAGACGTTGGCGTGTCGGATCTGTCTGATAGCCGCCATCCGCCCCAACGCGGGACGGCGCCATGGTCGCGCATCGCTCCATGCGTTCAGTAATCGGGCAATTTCACGCGGGTCATCGAGTTCTCGGGCGCGTTTCAGCGCTTCCTGCACTGGCGCCTTGATCAAATCGGGCGCCAGCGCCTGTTCCACCGGATGCGGTTCTTCTGGCGGCGCTGCCGGAACGGCAGGCGTGCTGGCAGGGGCGCTGGTCATAACCTGCGTGGTGCTGGTATGGCGACGCAGTGCCTGTTCGAGGGCATCGACCGCCGCCTGAGCGCTGGGATACCGTTTGGCCGGGTCTGGCGCCAGCATAGTGCGGATAATGGTGTCAAGTTCCGCTGGCGTGCCCGTCACGCCACGGTCGCGCAGCGACATCAGTGGCACGAACGGTCCGCCATCTTCGCCAGGTCCTGGGATGTAGGGCCAGGGCAGGGCGCCTGTGAGCATGACGAAGAGCACCACCCCAAGGCTATACAGGTCGGAAAGATGAGTCACCGCAGTTGCCGAGGCGATGTGTTCCGGTGAAAAGAACCCCTGCGTTCCCATGACTCTGTGAACCGTCGTCAACGATGTTTTTCCCGCCTCGCGGGCGATGCCGAAATCGGCAAGGAACACACGCTTGCCGTCCTGGTCAACCAGGATATTCCCGGTCGAAATATCGCGGTGGATGACGCCGTGCGCGTGTGCGTAGTCGAGCGCAGCGGCAGCGCAGCGAAAGATATGCAGTGCCTGGTCGAGCGGCAGGCGTCCGTGCTTACTGAGCAGATCGCGCAGTGATCCGCCCGCGACATATTCCATAACAGTGTAGTAGAACGGCGCCTGGTATCCGTGATCATAGATCGGCACGATGTGTTGGTGGCGGATCTGGCTGGTGATCTCCGCTTCGCGGGTAAAGCGTTCGATCCATTCGGCATCCTGCGACAGGAGCACCTTGATCGCCACCTGACGGGTGCGCAGCGTCCGATGGCGCGCCAGCCACACATGGCTCATACCGCCTCTGCCGATCTGGCGTTCCAGACGATAATTGCCGATCCATTCAGGAAGGTTGCTCATATGTAAATATTCAACACCGAGCGCGCTGCTGCCTGCGCCTGTGTCATGACCGTTTCACGCAGGCGCTCTTTGATGGTGGAAATGCTCGTCGGGTTCATGCTCAACTGCACCACTCCCAGTCCAATCAGGAGGGGCGCCACATCCGGCACACTGGCGATCTCACCACAGACGCACACCTGCAAACGAGCGCGGTTGGCGGCGCCTACGGTTTGCGCAATCAGGCGCAGCACGGCGGCGGAGTTCTGCGGGTATCGGGCGGACACATCGGCGCTGGTGCGGTCGGTGGCAAGCGCATATTGCGCCAGGTCGTTTGTGCCGATACTGAAGAACGCCGCTTCGCGCGCCAGCAGATCGGCAGTGATTGCTGCGGCTGGCGTTTCGATCATGACGCCGACGGGTACATCTGCCCGGTGAGGAATCTCCTCCCGCGCCAGCGACTCGGCGGCGCTGCGGATCTGTTCCCGCGCCCATGCCACTTCGTCCGGTGTGGTGACCATTGGCAACAGGATGCGCAGATCGCCGTGCACTGCAGCACGAAGCATGGCGCGGATCTGAATCTGGAATAGATCGGGGCGACGCATCGAGAGGCGCAACCCGCGGATGCCGAGCGCGGGATTGAGTTCGTGCGGCAGGTCGAGGTAATCCACCCGCTTATCGCCGCCGATGTCCAGGGTGCGGATAATGACCGGGCGCCCTTCCATGATCTCAACCGCCGTGCGATACGCTTCGTACTGTTCGTTCTCATCGGGTGGCGCGCTGCGCCCCAGGAAGAGGAACTCGGTACGGAACAGCCCGATGCCTTCCGCCCCTTGTTCGAGGGCGACGCGCGCCTCCAGCGGATGGCTGATGTTTGCCCAGATGGTCACCGGCTCGCCGCTCGCCATCCGCCCCGGTTGATCACGGAGCGGTTGTTGCCGGATCCGCGCGACGATCGATCCCGAGACGCGGCGTTCGTAGGACGACCATTCAAAGGCGTCGGGATCGACGATCAGCAGGCCCGTGTATCCGTCGAGCACCAGCGGCGCGCCATCGGGAACCGCCAGCGTTGCCGCGCCCAACCCGACGACCGCCGGGATGCCGAAGGCGCGCGCCAGGATCGTTGTGTGGCTGGTCGGTCCGCCCTCGGCAGTCGCAAATCCGGCGATCCGTCCATCGCGCAGACTGACGGCTTCCGCAGGCGTGAGATCATTCGTCACCAGAATGGCGCCAATCGGCAGATCGTGGATGCGGCGGGTTTCGCCGTGCAGCGCTGTCAGAATCGCGCGACGCACGCTGTCGATGTCGCTGGAACGTTCGCGGAGGTAGGGGTCTTCAATGGCTTCGATGGCTTCGCGCAAAGAATCGATGGCGGCGATCAGCGCCTGCTCCAGGCTGATGCGCCCCTCCCGCATCCGCCGTTCCACGTCCTGCGTCAGGGTTTCGTCTTCAACCAGGAGTGAATGGGTGTCAAAAATACGCGCCTCTTCGATGCGGCCCTCTTCGCGCAACAGGTCCGCCAGCGTGCGCAATTGACTGGCGGCCATTCCCTGGGCTGCCGTGAACCGCACCATTGCGGCGTCGATGTCGGCATCGACGGTATGCCAGGGGTGGTTGTTGGGCAGATAGCGCACCGCGCGCCCGAGCGCCACTCCTGGTGAACTGCCAGCGCCACGAAGATAGATGGCCATTTATTCCTCGATTGCGAGTTGGTCGAGCAATGCGGCCAGGGCGGTCACGGCTTCACGCTCATCTTCACCCTCGGCGCGGATCAACACCTCGTGCCCCTGCGCTGCGCCAAGTTGCAGCAGGTTCAACAGGCTGACCGGCAATTCGACCGAGGATCGCCGGCTCATGTTGCGAATCGTGATGCGGCTGCGAAACTCGCGCGTCTTGCGATAGAAATCGGCTGCCGGACGTGCGTGCAGTCCGAAGGGATGCCGAATCCTGACCACTCGCTCTTCCATGATTGTTTGAACAGGTATGCCGTTCGCCCATCGCTGGCAGATTTCGATTCGCTTACCGGGTGTGCAAGCGATGTTCGGGATGAACTTTTATCAGATCACGCGCGCGCAACGCGGCAGCAGCGGTTTCCTCCAGCGTTGCGCCAACCGACGCTTCGACCGCCGCGAAATAGGCGCCTTCCACAAGTGGTGCATTGCTGATAACAACGCGCATGGCAGGCTCATCCTCGAGCACCGCTTCCACACTCAACGCAGCACTGGTGAGATCAACCAGAACGAGCACGCCGTCGTTGCTGGCGACGCGGCGCAGACCGTCGCGAATAGCCTCAGCGCTGATTCCAAGAGAGCCATCAATCGCTCCGCCGACGGCGACAATCGGAACCTGGCTATGCGTCGCCTGAGCAGCCAACTCCTTGACGCCGCTGGCAAGCTGTTCACTGTGAGCAACGATTAAAATCCCAACCATATCAGATCACAAGCCCATACGCTTCGGCAAGTATCTCAATCGGATGGCGCGCAATGACTCCTGCGCCGTGGCTGATCTGCCACCGGCATGTCTCTGAGTCGCAGAGCGCCATATCAGCGCCGGAACGGCGTACTGTCTCGAACAATGGCGCTCCGACATCCATGCCGATCCGATATTTCTCGACCTTCAGCCCATACGTTCCGGCGATGCCGCAGCAACTGGCGTGCGTTTCGATCAACCGCAATCCGGGAACGAGTTCCAGCACGTCGAGCGCGGGGCGGCCAATGCGGTGCGCGCGCAACTGGCACGGCGGATGATAGGGCAGGGTGCGCTCGATCGGGCGAAAGTCGGTGCGCAACTCGCCGCGATCATGGAGCATGCGCAGGAACTCGAAGATGTCATACGTCTGCTGTGCCACTGCGCGCACGGGGTCGCTCTGCATGCCGAGCAATTCCGGCGCTTCTTCTTTGAGCGTCAGTGTACAACTGGTGCTCGCGCCAACAATCGGGACATTGCGCAGCGCATACGGCGCCAGGGACGCGACGTTTTCCTCGTGTGCGCGACGCGCAGCGGCAAAGTCGCCGTTCGAGAGCAGCGGCAGGCCACAGCAGCGCTGGCGGGGCAGCAGCACCTCGAAGCCGTTGTGTTCGAGCACGGCGACGACTGTCTTCCCGATCCTCGGCTCGTAGTAGTTGGCCGAGCATCCATGGAAGTAGACAACCTGGCGTTTGGGCGTTCCACCGGTTGCTTGAGGGGTGTGCCGCCGCCGGAACCACGACCGAAACGTGTACCGGCTGAAGGCAGGCAGCGGCGCTTCGCGCGCAATGCCCAGCGTGCGTTCAATAACCGTCCGCAGCGGTTTGAAACTGAGCAGCGCATTTGCCAGTGGCGCGTGCGGTCCGGCGCCCAGGCGACCAACCAGGCCAGATCGGCTGATCAGGCGGTTGCGCAGCGGGATGCCGCGCTCCGCCACCATGCGCGCCCGCGCCCGCGCATTCAACTCGGCGATCCTTACGCCGGTTGGACAGACTTCGTTGCACACGCGGCATCCCGAACAGTAATCCACCGACTCATCGGGCGATGGCTGGCGCTCGTGGCGGAAACGCTGCGCCTGCGGACCGACGTACTTGGGTCCAGGGAAGAGATCGGTCACCGCGCTGACCGGACACGCCGCCATGCAGATGTTGCACTTGATGCAATGGTCGAGCGACTGCTCGAGCGATTGCTCGATATGATCCTCTGGAATGATCGTCATGACATCGATCCTGCCAGTATGCGTCCGGCGGCCCATCCGGTGGCGAGCGAAACGCCACTCCGGCTGCGTTCACGGACGGTATCGGTTCCAGCCAGTGTCGCGCCAGCGACGGCGACATTTTCATACACCACCTCGCCGTCGGCGCCGAGTGGTCGAAGATAGGCGTCGGTTGCGACGCCGGATCTGTACATGGCATGCCCCTGCGGGTCGAGGAAACGCGGCGCGAACCAGCCGGCGCGGTTTGCCGGCGCGCGCACCGGCAGATCGAGCGCGGTTTCACGCACAATGCCGGCATGGTCAGTGCGAATGCCGCCGCCAGCAATCCCGCCGGTTGCCAGCAGCGCGCGCTCAACGCGGTGTTCCTGCTGGCGCGCCGCCGCCTCGCTCCAGACGGTGGTGAGCCGGCGGTTCTGTCCTTCGCCGCGTATCACCTCCGATCCGATCTGCAACCGCCCTCCTGCCTGTTCAATAGCGTTCTGGAAGAGAGCAAACAGCCGCATACCCGGAACTGACGGCGGCAGTGTCGGGATCTCGAACACCTGCGCGCCGCTCTCGTTTTGCAGGTGTACGACTACTCCCAGCGGATCGCGCAAGCCGAGCACGGCTGGCAGCCCGATCCGGGAGGCGTTGCCGCGTTGCGCGCGCAACTGCCTGCCAATGTCGCTGCGAAATGCCGGATCATCGAACATGCGCGCAAAGGTCACGGCGGTGTATTCACGCCGGTGGAATGCTGGCGGCACGGTCAGGTACACGCCGCGGGCTGCAATCCCCTGCGCAGCCAGGTTGGCGGCGATGAATGGCGGGTAAAAATCGCGCAGTTCGCGAAACCCGGCGATCAACACTTCCCCGCCGAGCCGCACGTCTCCGGCGGCCATCGTGATCGGCAGGAGTGTGGCGGGGCGCAGCGCCCCCGCTGCCGTCGGCAGAAGAACGTTGCTTTCCAGCCCGCCGGTGTACGGATACCGCGCCGCCTCGGTCAGCGCGCGGAAACGCGCGATGGCTTCCTCCACCGCCTGTACGCCGATGAGCGCGTATGGGTGATGCGGGTGTGCTTCAGAGAGTGCTCGAAGCGCGTCGCGTGGGGAATGTTCATCAACGCCCCAGACATCAATCGTGCCAGCAGTCCAGTGGGTCGCTCCCTGCCCTTTCGCCAGCAGCAGCGGTCGCAGACCGGCTTCCGCCAGCGCCAGAGCGCCCATCAACCCGCTCAGTCCTGCGCCGATAACAATCGTTGTGCGCATTGTAATCGTCCTTAGAGCCTGTCTGAAAACCACGATCTGCTGTCAGTGCGAGGCGCTCGTGTCGAGATGGCTTCGTTTCACGCGCCATGGCGCCTGGCCGCCGGGTTCCCGACAGGTTACACAACCTCCTCGACCACAACATCACGTTGCTGCCCGATGGCCTCATAGCCGGTTTCGGGCAGGCGATCAACGGCGAGCGTTTCGAGATAATTCAGTTCGTCGAGACGTTCCTGGCGAAGTTGATCGCCCCACAACGTTGGCGTGACCCCCTTCCAGCGCTCCTGAAGAAAATGCCTGAGCAGCGCTGTTGCTGGCGACGCGCCGATAGCGCCATTCGCCTGTCTTGATCCGTCGCGGAGTTCGTGCCAGATCGCGGCGGCGCGATAGGTGCAGAATCCTCCCTGACACGGACCCATCCCAAGGCGTGTATCGCGGCGCAAATCGTCGAGATTGGCCGTCCCATCGCTGCGGATCGCCGCTTCCAGGTGCGCCCGTGTCACCAGTTCGCATTCGCAGATCAGGTCGCCATAACTGTCGTCCGCCTCGACCTCCGCCAGTCGGTGCCCCAGCAAATAGAACGGCGACGCCAGAATAGCGAACTGCGAGCGCGCCGGCGAGTGCGGCGCAATAGCAGCGCCCTCGTGCAACGGTTCGATCTTCAGATCCGCCGTCCGGCATGGTGTGGTCACACCAAGCCGCTGTGCAACCAGATCCACCGTGTGTTCCGCCATCAACCGATACGTCGTCCACTTGCCGCCGACGATGCTGACCATCCCGGCGACGCCATCGCGCGTTTCGTGGTCGAGCAGTTTGTAGGTGCGGGGAATATCGCGGTCATTACCGGCGTCCTGTTCTTTGTACAATGGTCGCACGCCTGCCCAGGCGCGCAGTGCCCGCATACGGCTGACCCCTGGAACCAGGCATTCGCCTTCTTCAAGAATCAGGCGGACCTCTTCAGGGGTTATGTCGTACACATCGGGATCGGGCACAGGAATGTCGGTTGTGCCGAGCACCGCCACAGTATGGATGGGCACGATGATGTCGCCGTCGGCAGGCATTTTGCAGCGGTTGACAACCGTGTTGACGATCCGGTGGTTCATGGCGATCATGGTGCCTTTGCCGGGCACAATGCTGATGTGCAACCCTGCCATCGCTGCGATCTTCCCCGCCCACGCACCGGTGGCGTTGATGATGAAACTGGCATGGATCCGCACCGTCTCGCCGCTCCGCAGGTCCTCGCATAGTGCGCCGGTAATCCGGTCGCCCACACGTTCCAACCCGATGACGCGATGGTAGGTCAGCACCTGTGCGCCGTAGCGTCGCGCATCATCGGTATTGGCGTGTGTGGCGAGGAACGAGTCGGCTGCGCCATCGCGAACGGCAAACGCGCGCCTGATACGCGGGTTGAGCAGCGGCTCGCGGCGCAGCGCCTCACGCACCGGGATTTCCTCGACCCATACGCCAGTGCGATGGCATGCCGCGACGAACCGCTCGGCATATGCCTCATCATCCGCCGGTGTCACCACGAACAATCCGCCGGTTTCCTCGATGCAGTGCGGCATAATCTTGCGCAGGATTTCATTTTCGCGCGCACACTCCTCCGCCGACTGCGGATCTTTCACTACATAGCGACCGCCAGAGTGCAGCAACCCGTGGTAGCGACCGGTCGTGCCATGCGTCAAATCGCCCTTTTCGACAAGCGCGCATCGGATGCCACGCAGCGCAAGATCGCGCAGCGCACCTGCGCCGGTTGCGCCGCCGCCGATCACCAGAACATCGGTCGTGATAGTGCGCATATCTGGTCCTTTCGAGGGTCATGTCGTCTCTGCTGCGTTCTGATCGGATGCCGGATCGGTGTCGAGACCGACCATGGCACAGGCAATGTAGTACGCCGACGTTGCGCCAGGGTCCTGATGCCCGATGCTGCGCGGTCCGAGAAATGCGGCGCGCCCTTTGGTCGCCTGCATGGGAATCGTTGCGCGCATCCCTTCCTCGACGGCGGTGAGCGCACAGCGTGCTGCTTCTTCGAGCGATTGGCCCTGCGCGATAGCATTGCGAAACGTGTCGACCCCTGGCGCAATCGCGTCGAGCATCGTTTTTTCGCCGCGCTGCACGCGCCCGCGCTCAACGATCCCTTCGAGCGCCACTTCGAGCGCGGCAGCAACATCAGCGTCCTCGATCGTGTGGCGCCCCGCCAGCAATGCGCCGGCGCGCCGAAATGCCGTTCCGTAGAGCGGACCAGCCGCACCGCCGACCGTTGCCAGCAGCGTTTTTCCGGTCACGTCCAGGATCGTGCCGATATCGCCGTCCTGCAGCGCGTCGAGTTTGACGACGACTGCGGAGAAACCGCGATTCAGATTCGTGCCGTGATCGGCATCGCCGATCACGGTATCGAGTTCTGTCAGTTCAGTCGCGTGTTCGCGGATAAGCGCGGCAGCGCGCTCGAGAAAGCGGATGACATGGTCGACGGTGATCTGCATCCGGGAAGCCTCCAGACAAGCATCTCCTCGTATTGGGCATCAAAGTGACCAGCCAATGGCATCAGCGCTTCCGCCTCACATGCCCCAGCGCAGGGCAGGCGTGCACACTGGAGCGTCCCATAACTGAAGCAGTTCGTCATCCAGACGCATGAGCGTGATGGTGCACCCGGCCATATCGAGCGATGTCATATAGTTGCCCACCAGGCTGCGCTCGAGAACAATTCCGTGCGCTGCGCACCATTGTGCAACTTCACAAAAGGCGATATACAACTCGATCTGCGTGGTTGCGCCAAGTCCATTGACGAGCGCCAGCGTGCGGTCGCCCGCTCGCAGACCAAGGTCATTGATGAGCGCGCTGCACAACTGATCAACAATGTGCGAAACCGGCGTCCACGTCGTGCGGTGTCGTCCGGCTTCGCCGTGAATGCCAATGCCGATCTCGATCTCGTCGTCGCCAAGATGAAAGGATGGTCGATCCAGCGTCGGTATGGTGCAGGCAGAAAGCGCGACCCCTATCGAACGACTTTCACAGAGCGCGCGGCGCGCAACCTGTGCGCACTCCGCGAGTGAAGCCCCCATCTCCGCAGCAGCGCCGGTCACCTTTTCGGCAATGATGGTTGCGCCGGTGCCGCGCCGGAGATCGTTGACCGGATGTGCAACATCATCCGCCACAACGACCGACCCCACCGGCACGCCTTCGAGCAAGAGCGTCTCGATAGCGATCTCGAAATTCATCCGGTCGCCTGCATAGTTCTTGATAATATACAGCACCCCCGCATTGCCTGCTGCGGCATGCGTCGCCGCCAGGATCTGATCTGGCGTCGGCGATGTGAAAATAGCGCCAGGACATGCGGCTGTCAGCATTCCACGCCCGACATACCCGACGTGCATCGGCTCATGCCCGCTCCCGCCGCCGGAAATGATAGCGACCTTCTGCTTGAGCGGCGCATCAGCCCGCACGACAAAATCCGGGTTGCGCATCACGCGTACCATGTCTGGATGAGCTTGCGCAAAACCATCCAGCGCATCGGATACGATCGTATCGGCTGCATTGATGAGCATCTTCACTCGTTACGCCCTCCTGGCGTTGCCAGTGTGCGACTGCGCTGCCTGGCATCAGTTGCGTGCGGCATCGCACCAATCATGGTGTAAGACTCGTGTACAGGCGTCATTATACCAGAAGCCGCATGATCAGCGTACCTGGCATGCTATCGAGCATGCATGACGGCGTATGATGTTTGTCCTGTTTTTTGGGGAGATGAACGTAACTTTCACCTTATGAGTGTGTTATAGATGCAGATGGAAACAAGACAGCACGTGGCAATGTATGGACGATGCTGAGTTAGTCGACCGGTTGAAGCAGTTCGACGCACAGGCTGTCAGCTGGATCGTGGAACGCTATGGCACGGCGTTGCACCGCTATGTCGTGGCCATCGTCGCCGATCCGCATCTGGCGGAAGATATCGTTGCCGAAACATACATGCGCATGCTCGAGCGCATTGGCGACTACAAGCTCACCGGCGCGCCATTTCGCGCCTGGCTCTACCGTATTGCCCACAACCTGGCGATCAACGCCGTTACGCGCGATCGCTCCGCTCCTGGCGATCTGACGCTTACCCCTTTTGAGGCGTTGTCCGGCAATCCAGTGGAAACGTTCGAGCGCAAAGAGCTGTACGATGCGCTTCGTCAGTCGTTGAATATGCTGACTGATGAGCAGCGAGAGGTGTTGTTATTGCGGTTTGTCGCCAGGCTGTCGATTGCTGATGTGGCGCAGCAGTTGCAGCGTTCTGAAGGATCGGTCAAACAACTGCAACTTCGGGCTTTACGCGCCCTGGGGCGCCTGTTGGGCGCAGCGGAGGTCGGCAATGGATGATGAAGAGAAACTCCTGCGAGCGCTGGATGCCTGTCTGGAACGCATCGAGCGCGGCGATGCGATCGATGCCTGTCTGCACGACTATCCGGCTGAACGGGGCGAACTCGAGCCGCTGTTGCGCGCTGCTGCGTCGCTGCGCGCGCTGCCCGCGCCGCCGCCGCCAAATCTCGAGGCGATCGAGCAATCGGTTCTGGCGCATGCCGCGAAACTGCGTTACACGGCAGCATCTGCGCCGGCGATCCCACATTCGTATTCCGCAATCCTGCTCGTGGCCGCTGCGCTCGCAGCGCTGGCGATTCTGATCGGCGCGTTCCTGATCCTGAGCACCCTGTTCGGTGGTGCGCCCAGAACGCCTCCTGCTGCGCCTCCACGTCCCTCTGTCACTGCTCCGGCCACCGTTCCAGCGCCAATTCGAACAGCGTCGCCAACGCCGCTGCGGGAGACCACGCCGCCGCGGGAGACCACGCCGACCATGTTCCCAACAGCAACGCCGACGATGCTACCGACGACCATGCCGACCGTGGCGCCGACAGCAACATTCCTGCCGACGCCGGTGCGTCCGCCGGAGCCGCCGCCAGCGCCGGTGCGTCTGCCGGAGCCGCCGCCCGCTGTGTCGCCCTCCCCTGAAGATGACGACGACAATGACGATGATGACAATGACGATGACGACGATGACAATGACGATGACTAAGGGGTATACACCCCCGCACCGATGACCGTCACCTATACCGATTGCTGGTGAGCGCGCGCCCGCGACGCTGATTATCTCTCGGTCGTGCGCCTGCTGCCTTCAGGTTGATGACGGTCGCCCGCATCAGGTGACGCGCTGGCAGGCGTCGCTGGCGTCGATCAAATCCCCGGCTGTGCCGGCCCTTGGGTGAGGTCATCTGCGCCTGCAATTACGATGCGTATACGTAATCCGGCGCTCGTCTGTGCAGTCCGGTCTCCTCTGGTAATGTCCGTCTGCTACACTGCCATCAGTGAACTCGCTCGCGCTCGATAAAGATGACGTTAGCGCCTGGCGTTGCGAGGGTGCTGGTTTATGATTCTGCGCTCACTCCGTTCGCGTATTCAGTACAAGATCATCGTTCCATTTCTGCTCCTGACGCTTCTGGTGGCGCTTGCCGGTTCGACAACGGCCTTCCTCTTTGTGACCGGCAACGCTCAGGAACGCCTCAATAATCAACTGGCGCAGACCGCGCGTGTTGTGGCGGATGCCATCGTGCGCCAGGAGAGCAGCAACCTCACCTTCCTGCGCGAACTCGTGTTTGCTGGACCAAACGCCGATACTGGCGCCCCTGCGGTGGCCGATGCCCTTGCCGCTGGCGACATCGCCGGGCTCGGTGCGGCGGTCGATCCATTCGTGCGTATCAGCCAGCGGCGTGGTGTGCGCCTCGATCGCCTGATCATCTTCGACCGCACAGGGAGAACAGTGCTGGATCGCGCACGTGATGAAGACTCGCCTGCTGCCTGGATTAATCATCCGCTGCGTGATATGTCGAGGGTGTGGTTTGTGCAGCGTATTCTGGCTGGCGCTGCCGATGCGCGCGGCGATAAGTATGCCGGTTTGCTCGATACAGGCGATGGCGCGCGATACTTCTTCACCGTCGCGCCAATCAAACAGAACGAACAGATCGTCGGCGGCGCTGTGGTCGCCACGCGCCTCAGCGGGTTGCTTGCCGACCTCGCTGCTCAGTCGCAGTCCGCAATTGTTACCGTGTACGATCCGGCAACCGGAAAGGCATTTGCCAGTTCAATCGAACCGGTGGCCGGTCTTGCGGCGCTCGACACGCGCTCCGACTTGATCGATCACCTACAGGTGCTATCTGCAACCCCCGAGCACGGTGTGTTCGATACCGCCGTGGTCAACGATCGCCAGTATCAACTCGCATTTGCCCCTCTTGTGGTGCGCGGCGACATTGTTGGCGCGCTATCGGTTGCACTGGCAAGCGACTACGTCGTTGGTCCCTGGTCCGACATTCGCTCATCGTTGGTGGGTTTGACCATCGTGCTCATGGCGGCAATCGTCGGTTTGGGCGTCTATATCGCGCGTCAGATCACGCTTCCGGTGGAAGAACTCCTCTTAGTGGCACAGGACGTGACCGGCGGCAATCTCGATCGCCGCAGCGCCGTGCACAGCGAGGATGAAATCGGAAAGCTTGCCAGCGCATTTAATGCTATGACCAGCCACCTGCTGGCGCTGTACAGCGCTGTGCGTGCTGAAGCCGGTCGCCGCGCTGCAATTGTGGAAAGTATCACCGATGGTGTAATGGTCTGTGATGCCGCCGGACGGATCGAACTGCTCAACCCGGCAGCGCGGCAGATTCTCGGATTGCTGGACGACGATCCCTCCCCTGCATGTATTACTGACGTTCGGTTCGAGCCGTGAGGCGCCGATGCGCCTCACTTTGGCGGCGTGCGCTCGCCCGACCTGTTTCGAATTGGCGAACGCATCGTGCGCGTGGTGCGCGCACCCGTCTTCAGCAGCGAAGGTGAAACACTCGCCACTGTGGTTGTTTTGCACGACATGACCCGCGATGTCGCCATCGACCGGGCGAAGACCAATTTCATCGCGACGATTTCGCACGAACTGCGCACGCCGCTGACCGTTATCAACGGCAATGCTGATCTGCTGGGGCGTCAACTGGTCGGACCACTTTCCGAAGAACAGCAGATGCTGGTTAGTGGCATTCACACGTATGCGCGCACGATGACTGCGCTGGTAAACAACGTCATCACGATTGCCGGTCTCGACTCAGGCACGCTTACCTTCGATACCGAGTCAGTCGCTCTTGCTGATGCATTGCAGCGCGTCATCGGACCGGTCCGCAGGGCTGCGGCTGCCAAAGGGCTGGCATTCGAGGTTGATATTCCCGACGATCTGCCAGAGGCGCTCGCCGATCCGGTGCATCTGCCGCAGGCGCTTGCGCAACTGCTCGATAATGCCGTGCGGTATACATTGTCCGGAAAGGTGCGTCTGAGCGCAGCGCGTTATGGTGATGTCGTGCGCATCGATGTCTGCGATACCGGTCCGGGTATTGCACCGGAACAGCGTGAAACGTTATTTACGCGCTTTGCGCGCGGCGCCGAAGGGCTCAATTCGTCAGAGCGCGGGATGGGTCTCGGTCTGGCGATTGCCAGCGAACTGATCCAACGTCAGGGCGGTTCACTGTGGCTCGAGCATTCGTCGCCTGAAGGCAGCACCTTTAGCCTGACTCTGCCGTGCACCGCGGATGAAGCAGTCGATGAACAGACGCCAACCGTTGCCTCGATCACGTGATCGTGCGTTGACGTTCGCATTGATCACAACAACCATCGTCGTCGGCGTCATCGGCACGATGGCGCTTGCTGCGATTGTGCTCTGGCTGCTGACGCCGCGCGGCGCCATCTATCCGCAGAGTCTGCTCTCGCGCCTCGGCGCCGACTATCGCCCCTGGTTGGCAGCGGATCGTCCGCAACTGCCGCCGATTGCCCCTGATACGCTTCGTCAGATCGAACAGGACGCCGTGACCGAAGGGACGGGTGGCGGATCGTTCGTGCCGCCCGCCTATGCGCAACCGGCAGCGAGCGCAACTGGCACGGTTCCGGTTTCGCCAACTGCGACGGCGACGGCTGTTCCGCCTGCCAGCGCTACACCAGCACCGTTGATGCCGTCTCCTTCGGCGATTGTCGTAGGTCCCGCCCCTTCCGAAACCGCCGTGACCGCCACCCTCCAGGCGCCACTCCCAACAGTTATGCCGCCAACCGCAGCGCCGCCTCCACCTCCACCGACCCGGCAACCAGCGCCGACCAGCGCTCCACGCCCGACAGCGTCACCCCCAACAGTCACAGCGCAGCCGTCGCCAACCCGCTACCCGACAGCGCCACCGGTGATCCTGACACCTGTTCCGCCGAGCCCGACGCCACTGGTGTCACCGACGCCCGCGCCTCCGCCGACTACACCAACCCATACCCCGCCACCGACCGCAACGGCAACGGCGACGCCAACAGCGACGCCAACGGCAACGGCGACGGCAACGCCAACAGCGACGGCAACGGCAACGGCGACGCCGACGGCAACGGCGACGGCAACGGCAACGGCGACGGCAACGGCAACGGCGACGCCGACGGCAACGGCGACGGCAACGGCGACGCCGACGGCAACAGCGACGGCAACGGCGACAGCAACGGCGACGCCGATCCCACAGTTTATCGTGAATGACCCTGGCGACGCTCCTGATGCAAACCTTGCTGATAACGTCTGCCAAACGGCGGGGGGCGTCTGCACGTTGCGCGCTGCCATTCAGCAGGCAAACGCTCGCTCAGGCGCAGACGACATCTGGTTCAACCTGCCGGGCGCCGGTCCGCATACCATTACCATCTCCACGCCGCTGCCAGCGATCACGGAAGCAGTGATCATTGACGGATGGACGCAACCGGGATGGGTGTCATCGCCGCTGATCGAGGTGCACGGATTGCCCACCACGGGTAATGGGTTGACCATCACGGCTGGCGGCAGCACCGTCCGCGGGCTGGCGATCAACCGCTTCGCACAGCATGGCATTCTGATCAATGGCGGTAGCGGGAACGTCATTCAGGGCAATTATCTGGGGGTAAGGCTCGATGGGACGACGCCTGCGCCCAATGTCGGCTCGGGCATCAGCATCGAGAACTCTTCCGGCAACATCATCGGCGGCTCAACGCCGCAGGCGCGCAATATCCTGTCCAGCAACGCGGTCAATGGCATTCGCGTCTGGGGCGCCTCATCGACGGGGAACCGGATCATCGGCAACTACATCGGCGTGGCTGCCGATAGCGTCACACCGCAGGGCAACAGTGATGACGGCATCGATCTCCAGGACTCGACCGATACCGAGATTGGCGGAGCGGCAGCCGCTGAAGCGAACATCATTGCCTGTAACGGCGATGAAGGCGTCACGCTCAAACCGGGGGCAACCAGCGCGCGCATTCTGGGCAATCGTATCTTTGCGAATGGCGGGCTGGCGATCGATCTGAACAACGACGGTCCGACCCTCAATGATGATATGCTGCTGGCCGGTTCTGCCAATCAGGGCATGGACGCGCCGGTCATCAGCGTCGCCTGGCTGAGTGGCAGTTCGCTGACAATAGTAGGCTATATCGGCACGGCATGGGGACAGGCGTTATTCAGCGGCGCGCGCGTCGAGATTTTTCTCTCGCAGGGAACGGCAGGCGCGAGAGGAGAGGGAAGGGTTCTGCTCGGTGTGCTCACTGCCGCTGCCGACGGCACATTCGGCGGGAAATTCACGGTTAGCGGAGTGAGCGCCGGCGACGTGGTGAGTGGAACGGCAACCGGCGCCTACACTTCAGAGTTCGGCGCGAATGTTCTGGTGACACCATAAGATTAGCGCGCCGATTTGAGGACATCGAGGAGGCGTGCGACCTCTTCCGAATTGACGGCTTCGCCGGAACAGAGACAGTCGCGCGCGTAGGTCTCCGCCAGCAGCGTACTCAGGCTCCCCACCGCTGCCTTGACAGCGGCGAGTTGCGTCACAACCTCCTGGCAGTCGCGACACTCCTCGATCATGCGTTGAATACCGCGCACCTGACCTTCGATCCGCCGCAGCCGCACCAGTACGTCGTGGCGCAGTTCATCGCTGATCGGGCGCGCGGGCCGCGGTGCGGACATCGCTCCCTCCATGTGCGATTATCCGGCAATGGCCGCGTCGAATGCTTCCTTCAACATGCGCTTGGGACCGGCGCCGACGATCCGGTTGATCTCCTTGCCGTCTTTGAAGAAAATCATCGTTGGAATGGCCATGATGCCGAATTTGCCCATCCAGCGCTGATAGTCGTCCGTGTTGACCTTGGCGACCTTGACCTTGCCATCGTATTCCTTTGCCAGTTCTTCGAGAATCGGCGCAATAACGCGGCACGGACCGCACCACGGCGCCCAGAAATCGACGACGACCGGAATGTCGGATTTCAGGACCTGCTGCTCGAAATCGTCATCCGTCACAGTAAGAGGCTTTGCCATAATAGGTGTACACTCCCTTTGCTATAATCAGTGTTCTCATACCTCCCAGGGGTATGCTAGTACAGTATAATCTGGCTGTATCATGAAGTCAAGGAGGGCAGGATGGTCATTGAACGGCTCAATTCAGCAACATTCCACGCGGCGCGCCCCGGACTGGTGGCGCTGTTGCAAGACGGCGTCAACAGCGGCGCGTCGCTCGGGTTTCTGCCGCCGCTCGATAAAGCGACAGCACAGCGCTACTGGGACGCGATCTGTGACGATGTCATCGAACGGCTGCGGGTGCTGCTGGTGGCGCGCGAAGGTGACACCATTATTGGCGCCGTTCAGCTTGAACTGGCGCAGAAGCCGGGTGAGCAGCATCGCGCGCAAATGAAGAAACTCATGGTGCTGCGTTCAGCCCGGCGGCGGGGCGTGGGCCGGGCGCTGCTGGCGGCGGTCGAGGAGGAGGCGCGCCGCGAGGGGCGTTCATTGTTGATCCTCGACACGCGCGAGGGCGATCCCGCAGAACTGCTCTACCAGGCATGCGGATACACATTCGTCGGGCGCATCCCAAAATATGCCCGCAACGCCGATGGCTCGCTGCACACGGCGGTCATCTATTACCGATTGTTATAACATGGCGTCATATCATTGGAATAATCAATCCTACTGCGCCGGCTATCAGCAGCGGCACAGCAACGTACCAGAAGCGGTGCATCAACCGATGTTCGCGGGCGCCCGCCGCCAGATACGGCTCACCAATGGCGATCCACGTCACCATGCCGATGGTCAGGACGATCATTGTCAGTTCATAGACCAGTCGAGTCGCATCGCCCAGACTCAGCCATATGTAGTAAATCTCGAAGAAGGCGCGCAGCCAGACGACGTAAATGACGACAGCCGCCAGCGCCAGCACCAGCAGCCAGAGACCCCACACGGCAGCGCCGCGCTTCCACGTTTGCCCGGTCGGTTGTTGATCGATCATCATTCATCTCCGCAGTCTGTGGCTTTTCCTATCCTCGTTGTATCAGACGTATGCGTTCTTGTCACTGTTTCTACAGTTAAGACTCTTCAACCCCTAACCCCTGATTCCTAATTGTATGTATCTCTCTTCTGTATAATCGTACCAATCCACCGTCTACGAGGACAGGGGAACCATGAAGACAACACGCGAGCGCATTGAGGACCTGCGCCGGCGACGTGAACGTGCACGCACGACCGATCCGCAGGCTGCAGAGAAGCAGCACGCGCGCGGCAAAATGACCGCCCGCGAGCGCATCGAAAAACTACTCGATCCAGGGTCATTCGTTGAGCTTGATGCCTTTGCGGTTCACCGCACCACCGCCTTCGGCATGGATCGGCACAAGCCGCTCGGTGACGGCGTGATCACCGGCTATGGAACGATCGATGGCCGCCACGTCTGCCTCTTCTCCCAGGATTTCACGGTTTTTGGCGGGTCGCTTGGCGAGGTGTTCGCTGAGAAGATCTGCAAAGTCATGGACCTGTCGTTGCGCATGGGCGTACCGTGCATCGGCTTGAACGACTCGGGCGGTGCGCGCATCCAGGAAGGGGTCGTCAGTCTTGGCGGCTATGCTGAGATCTTCTACCGCAATGTGATGGCATCGGGCGTGGTGCCGCAACTGTCGGTGATTGCCGGACCGTGCGCCGGCGGCGCGGTCTATTCTCCTGCCATGACCGACTTCATCCTCATGGTTAAGGGTAGTTCGCAAATGTTCATTACCGGTCCCGACGTGATCAAGACCGTGACCGGCGAAGATGTTGGATTCGAGGAGTTGGGCGGGGCGATGACGCACAACTCGCGCAGCGGCGTGGCGCATTTTGCCGCCGACAGCGAAGAGGAAGCCTTCGATCAATTGCGGGCGCTGCTTTCGTTCCTGCCCGCGAACAACCTGGAAGACCCGCCGTATATTCCGACCGATGACGATCCCGACCGCATGGACGAGAATCTGCAGACGATCATTCCCGACAACCCGCGCAAGCCATACGATATGCTCCAGGTGATCGAAGCAGTTGTTGACGAAGGCAGTTTTCTCGAAGTGCAACCGTTCTGGGCGCGCAACATCATCATCGGTTTTGCGCGTCTCGATGGCCACTCCGTCGGGATTGTTGCCAATCAACCGGCGCACCTGGCTGGCACGCTCGACATCGACTCATCAGTCAAGGCGGCGCGCTTCGTGCGCTTCTGCGATGCCTTCAACGTCCCGTTGATCACCTTCGTCGATGTGCCCGGCTTTCTTCCCGGCACGCAACAGGAATACGGCGGCATCATCCGGCATGGCGCCAAACTGCTGTACGCCTACTGCGAAGCGACGGTGCCAAAGCTGACCGTTATTACGCGCAAAGCCTACGGTGGCGCCTACGACGTGATGGCGAGCAAACACATCCGCGCCGACTTCAACGTCGCCTGGCCCACCGCCGAGATTGCCGTAATGGGCGCAGACGCCGCCGTCAAGATCATCTTTCGCCGCGAACTGGCGCAGGCTGCCGATCCGGTGACGCGCCTCACCGAACTGGTTGAGGATTATCAGAACCGGTTTGCCAACCCCTATATCGCTGCGGAGCGCGGGTATCTCGACGATGTGATCGAACCGCGCGAAACGCGACCGGCGCTGATCCGCGCGCTGCGCCTAGCGCGTGGGAAGCGTCAGAGCCTGCCGCCGCGCAAGCACGGGAATATTCCCCTGTGATGCCGGGCGCTGACGCGCCAGGTTGTGTCGGGGCACGGCGCGCCGTGCCCCGACGGACGTTCTGACCCCGCCTCCGTTCGCCTATGCGGATAGCCAGCTGCAGGCCTGTGAGGGTCGATGTCAATCGCTGGCGGCCGCAGCCTCGTTTCCTGACCCATCATGCCTGCGCCATCCGCCAGATTCCCTATTGCTTCTGGCTACGGAGTCGTGCTAAGATAAAACGGGCTTGACTCATTGCGCAGCAAGTTGGGGCATGCGTGCGCCACGCAGGGGTAGAGAATTATGACGAACGTGAGTCACGGCGCAGATGCGGTGGAGCGTGTCGTCGAGTTGCATTTGCCCAGCCGGCTTGGCTACGAAAAAGTCGCAATGGACGCCGCTGCTTCGATTGCACGGCGCATGGGGTTCAGCGCGGAGCGCATCGATGCGCTCCGCACCGCTCTGGCTGAGGCGGTGACCAATGCAATCGAACACGGCAACGCCCACGATGATGGCATGCGCGTACTGGTGATCCTCACGGTGCGACCATCGGAACTCGTCGTCAGCGTTGCCGATCAGGGGAGTAATCCGATCGACGAATCGCAACTTACGCCAGCGCCCCGGATCGAAGACTCGTTTGCCCGCGCCGATAGAGGCGGCTGGGGCATCTGGTTGATACGTGAGTTGATGGACGAGGTGGAGTTCACCACAGCGCCAACCGGCGGCAATCAGGTGCGGATGGTCATTTATCTTGAGAAACAGTCGTAACATATGTACAACGTATCTTCTCCCCTCTCGATCAATCTGTCGATCCCTAGCGAATTCGGCTATGAGCGAGTAGTCCGTGAGGCTGTGGCTTCATTTGCGCGGCGTGTCGGTTTTGCCGGTGAACGCATCGAAGATTTGAAGACGGCCGTCAGTGAAGCGTGCCTCAATGCAATTGAGCACGGCAATGCGCAGATGCCGGAGATGCGCGTCGATGTGAGTTGTGTCTGGGAGAACGATTGCCTGATGGTCAGAGTGCTGGACCATGGCTTGAAACGCTATGCTGGCCACGTCACGCCCTGTCTCTCTCGCAAAGTGTATGGCGAGGCGCCGCCGCGCGGCTTGGGGCTGTACCTGATTGCACAACTGGTCGATACGTGCGGCTTTGAAACTTCGCCGGACGGCGGCAATGTCTTGTATATGCATATACGCGCCCGTTCCATGGCGTGATGGACGCGATGAGCGCCTGGTCATCGTCGGTAGGGAGCGCTGAAATGAATGATGGGTGCATCACGGCGTCGGTGCGGGATGAGGAGCACGAGCATGCTGGAAGATGAGTTGCATGTACATATTCGCGAGCGTGAAGGAGTGGCGATCATCGATCTGGTCGGCGATGTGACGACCTTCGCCGAAGACAAGATAAACGGCGCCTATAAAGAGGTTTTGTGCAAAGGCGCACGAAACATTCTGCTCAATTTTCGTCAGAACGATTACATCAACAGTGCTGGCATCGCTATCCTGATTGGGGTCGTCACCGAAGTCAATCGCAATAACCAGCGACTGGCAGTCAGCGGATTGTCGCAACACTTTCAGAAAATCTTTCGCATGGTTGGTCTGGCGCAGTATATCGACATTTATCAGGACGAAGACGAAGCAATTCGCGGCCTGACCGCCGCAATGGCTTGAGTACCAGAGAACGATGGACGGTTTTCTCTTGTTCATTCTCTTCGCGGCTGTTCTGCTGCTCGCTGCATATCTGTTGTGGCGCTATTGGGCTGCTCTGACAGTGGCGACACCGGAAGAGGAGCGTTTCGAGGAGCGTATCGCCGCGTTGAACGAACGTCAGGCGCACCGTTACAGCGATGAGGAACTGACGGCGCCGGTCACCGAGGAGGATGCCTGGCGCACGATGGTCGAGCGTGGACGGCGTGCGACACGCCGTGAACGCGCAACGGGCGATCTGATGCATCGTCGCGCCAGGAGAAGCCTGGCCGAACAGCCCCCGCGCTTGCTGACCGGGCGCCGCGTCACGACGTCGCCTTCTGATGAGGAGTGATCGCTTCCAGGGCGAATGTCAGCAATGCCGCACTTCCAAGCAACGCTCCGATCAGGTACGGCGCCGCCGTTCCCGCCCGATCAAAACTGACCCCCGCTACCACTGGACCAGCGATCATCGTCAGATTGAGGAGCGCTGCCGTTCCGCCCATCAGACGCCCCTGATCGGCGGGCGATACCCGTAGCGAGAGCAGGCTGGTCAGCGCCGGGATTGCCAGTCCGCTGCCGAAGGCGATCAACCCCACCGAGGGATAGAGCATCCACGCTGCTGGCGCCAGACCGGTTGCGACCAGGGCGCCGGCCATCACGGTCATTCCAATGCGCGCCAGCCGGCCATCTCCCAGCCAGCGCTGCATAAGCCCCAGCAGACCTCCCTGCGTGGCCACCGCACACACGCCCACGAATGCGAAGAAAAGCGCATTCTCGAACATGCTCCAGCCGAAGCGCGCGGCGGTAAAGAGCGGGAAGTTGCTGTACAGCCCCGAGAACGCCAGGTTCAGCAGCACCACGACGATTAACAGGCGACGGATCGCCACAATTCGCAGCAGGACGACCAGGTTCGCAAGAGGGTTTGTGGTGTGTATAAATGCGCCCAGCCGTGATGGCCCCACACTATCGGGCAGAAACGATCGGCGGCGTTCCGGCGGCAGCGACTCGGGCAGCGCTGCAACGGCAAACAGTGTATTCGCAAGCGCCAGCGCTGAAGCAACCAGCGCCGGAGCGCTCAGATCGGCTAGGCTCAGCGCCCCGCCCAACACAGGACCGGCCATCAACCCCAGACCAAACGCCGCGCCGATCAGTCCCAGACCGCGCGCTCGACGATCCGGCGTGGTGCTGTCGGCGATCGACGCCTGCGCAATGCTCAGATTACCGCCGGTGACGCCATCGATGAGCAGCGCCAGCGCTAGCAGCGGCAGGCTGTCGGCGAGCGCCAGGAGCAGGTACGCAAGCGACGTTCCGCTCAGGCAGGCAATCAGCACCGGACGGCGACCAAACCGATCCGATAGACTCCCCAGCATTGGACCGACGAGAAACTGCGCTGCCGCGTAGAGCCCGCTCAGAATGCCGACCAGAGTCGCACCGGGGGCGACACGCTGCACATAGAATGGCAACAGCGGCACGATCATGCCGTAGCCGACCAGATCAACAAAGACGGCTAGAAAAAGAATGGTGAGCGTGTTGCGTTTCATGAGACGTTCATCGGCATACTGGCAGAGAATCATAACGTAAAAACCGGCTCTTGACAGGGGCGAATAAATGTTCTAAAATACCGGCAGGTCAACCAGCCATAAAGGAGACCAACTTGACTCCGCCGATACAGTCCAACCCCTTGACTCTCACCCTCTCCAGCCTCCTTGAAGAAACCTTCGAGAATGTCCACGGCTACTTTCTGGATCGAGGAACATCGTTCTTCGAAACGCTGGCGGCGATCTCGGCTGAGGAAGCATCCATACCCGTCGGTGGGAGGTGCGCGACACTGGCAGCGCAGGTCCGCCACGTCGCATTCTACCTCGATGTTTTGGAAGAGGCGCTGCGCACGCAGCGGTTCGAGCGACAGGAGTGGGTAAAATCTGGCGAGAAACAGGCAGCGTGACAATCGACGAATGGGAGGCATCTAAAATCGCTTTGCGTGCAAGCTATGACCGTATGAAGGATCTGATCGACAGCGCGGTCGATTGGTCGAGCGAACAACGGATTGGCGGCGCCAACGCAGTCATCGCACACACAGCGTACCATCCGGGTGAAATGCGACAGGCGCTCTGCATACAGGAGAGATAACCAGGTTCAGACATCCCCGGTGAAGAGCGGATCAGAACCCTCTGGAGGAAACGCCGCCCTCCAGAACTATTGGACCGAATGGTCTGACTCTGGAAGGAGTACTTTCAACATGCCCGCTTCACAAAAAATCGTCTCCCACCTCTGGTTCGACACGGCAGCCGTCGAAGCCGCGACGTTCTATGCCTCATCCTTTCCCGACTCGCAATTGATCAGCGTCACAAGGCTCCGCGACACACCATCGGGCGATTGTGATGTCGTTTCGTTCGATCTGACAGGCTACGCATTTCAGGCGATCAGCGCTGGACCTTTCTTCAAGCCCAATCCGTCTATTTCGTTCATCGTTTATCTTCCCACGCCAGCACAGATCGATACATTGTGGAGTCGGCTTTCGGATGGCGGGCAAACCCTGATGCCGCTTGAGTCCTACCCATTCAGCGCCCGCTATGGCTGGGTGCAGGACAGATTTGGCATTTCATGGCAACTGACGCTGTCTGAAAATCCTTCAGACCCGCCGGTGATCATTCCCGCGTTGCTGTTTGTTGGCGACAACTGCGGCAAAGCAGAAGAGGCGTTGCATTTCTACACGTCGGTGTTCAGCGCGTCGAGGATCGGTCAGATTCGTCGCTATGGACCGGATCAGGCGCCGGATCGGGAAGGAACGATCCTGTTCGCCGATTTCGTGCTGGAACATCAATCCTTTGCCTTGAGTGACAGTGCATTTGCGCACGATTTTGGCTTCAATGAAGCCATCTCTTTCATTGTCAACTGCGAAACCCAGGAAGAGATCGACCACTACTGGGAACGCCTGTCAGCCGTGCCAGAAGCCGAACAGTGCGGCTGGTTGAAGGACAGGTACGGCGTCTCGTGGCAGATTGTTCCTGCAGCCCTGGAGGAGATGATGCGTCACGGCGCCCCGGAACAGATTGCGCGCGTCACACAAGCGTTCCTGCCGATGAAGAAACTCGACCTGGCCGCCCTGCAAAGCGCCTATGCCGCTGTGACAGAGTGACCGGACGTTCGGCATGTTCAGACGCTGGCGATTCTCGAACCGGATTGGATGATTCATGTGGCGAATTTCGTAAGGAGGAATCTATGACTCTCCGCACAACACCACGCCCTATCGGTGCGCCCACCTGGATGGATTTGTCTACCCCAGACCTGGCAAGCGCCAGAACATTCTACCAGGGCGTTTTCGGATGGGAATGTATCGACATGGGTGCAGACTTCGGGCACTACCACTACGCGCTGGCGCAGGGGCGCGTTGCAGCCGGGATCGGGCAGATGCAGCCGGATGCACAGACTCCTTCGGCCTGGACGATCTATTTTGCCAGCGCCCAGGGTGATGCAGAACGTGTCAGAGCGCTCGGCGGACAGATCGCGCTCGAGCCGATGATCATTGGTGATGCGGGCACGATGACTATCGGCATCGATCCAGGCGGTGCATTCTTTGGCCTCTGGCAGCCGAACAATTTCATCGGCGCCGCCGTAGAAGGTGAGCACGGCAGCATGGCGTGGAGCGAAGTCGCCACGCGCCATGCTGCGGATCTCTGCGGCTTTTATGGCGAACTCTTCGGTCTCACCGCTCACAAAGTGGAGGATCAGGAATACTTCATCATGGGTCGCGGCGAAGAGATGCTCTTTGGCATCATGCAGATGGATGCGCAGTGGGGTGAGATGCCGCCGCACTGGATGATCTACTTCGCCGTTTACGATGCCGAAGCCGCGCTCGAGCGCGCCCTTGCCGTCGGCGGCAGCGTGATGGTTCCTGCCTTCGATACGCCCCACGGACGTGTGGCGGTGATCGCCGATCCGTTTGGCGCCGCCTTCAGTATCATTCAGCTGCCTGCAGCGTAGGAGAAAACACGATGAGTACGGTCCGCGTCCTGGTTGGGACCAGGAAGGGTGCATTTATTCTTACATCCGATGAACGGCGTGAGCAGTGGCAGGTCAGCGGACCGCACTTTGCCGGGCGGGAGGTGTATCATGTCAAAGGATCGCCGGCTGATCCGAAGCGGATCTACGCAGCACACTGGAACGATTTGCTGGGACAGGCGATCCAGCGGTCCGACGACGGCGGCGCAACGTGGACTTCGGTAAGCAATGCGTTCGTCTACGACGGAGATCCCGGCGTTCATCGGTGGTACGACGGTTCGCCGCACCCGTGGGAATTCAAGCGGGTCTGGCAACTGGCGCCATCGCCGACCAATCCGGATGTGGTGTACGCTGGTGTAGAGGATGCTGCGCTCTTCTACACCAGCGACGGCGGCGACACATGGCAGGAGTTTGCCGGTTTACGCAGCGTCAAGGGGCATCTCTGGCAACCCGGCGCTGGCGGCATGTGTCTGCATACGATCTTGATCGATCCGGCGCATCCAAACCGCATCGTCGTCGCTATTTCCGCCGCAGGCGCCTTCCGCACCGATGATGGCGGGGAGACGTGGCGGCCGATCACGCGCGGGCTGCCGAGCGCTAACGAGTTTCTCGATCCAGACGCCGAGATCGGTCATTGTGTGCACAGCATGAGCACGCACCCTGCACGCGCTCACATCCTGTTCATGCAGAACCATAGCGGCGTGTTGCGCAGCGACAATGCCGGTGACGAATGGTACGATATCAGCGACAATCTGCCCAGCAACTTTGGCTTCCCGATCGCGGTGCACGCGCATGAACCAGAGACGGTGTACGTTGTGCCAATCACGAGCGATACCGAGCATTACCCGCCCGCAGGCCGGTTGCGCGTTTACCGCCGGCGGGCAGGTGATGATGCCTGGGAAGCGCTGACGAATGGGCTGCCGCAGAGTAACTGTTATGTTAATGTCCTGCGTAGCGCCATGGCGGTCGATACGCTTGCCTCGTGCGGCGTCTACTTCGGTACAACCGGCGGGCAGGTGTATGTCTCGCCCGATTCTGGCGACTCCTGGACGGCCATTGTCCGCGATCTGCCACCGGTGCTCTCGGTCGAGGTTCAGACGATCCAGTGATGGGAAAGATTATCTATGGACGCAAACGCCTTTCGCCATCTCTACGAGTACCATTTCGCCGAAAACCGCAACCTGTGGAATGCCTGCAACGCACTCTCCGATGACCAATTCACGCAGGCGATCGCCTACTCGCACGGGTCGGTGCGCAATCAGATCGTTCATCTGATGAGTGTCGATGATACGTGGTTCAGTGGGTTGCGCGGGGTCGAGATTCCAGAGCCACTTGACCCCGCCACCTTTCCTGATCGGGCGGGCATTCGCGCGTATTGGAACCGTGTTGAAGGTACGATGCGCGCATACCTGACGGAAATGCGCGATGAGATGCTCTTCGACCGGCCGCTCGAGGGAGAGGACCGGGATCTGATGGTGTGGCAGGTCCTGATCCACGTGGTCAACCATGGCACGGATCATCGCGCCCAGATTCTCCGAGTGCTCCACGATTTTGGATTGAAGACCACCTCGCAGGATTATATCTTTTTTGTTTATGACCATTCGTAGCGGATGTCTCGAAGAGAGCGTTCACAGCTTGCCAGGGCGGAGTTTCTCAGGGTCCAGTGATGTATGCCGCGTCCCGCAGCCGTTGTCTTCCTCACCCCCTTGCCCCCTCTTCAGTGACGCTGGCTCTCCATGATCCACACGTCTGAGCGTGGCTTCCTGAGGGAAAAATGCCTGCTCTATCACACTCCCGCCCGACAGTGATGGACGTTGAATACATATTCCGCTGTGCCTCTCCCCGCCGGGCGACGGAAGTCGCACGCTACGGGAAGCGAAGCTCGCCTTCGTGGGCTAGACCGGAGATACGGGATTATTTTCTCAAAAATCATAAGTCGCCAGCGATCGAAAGCGAAACCCGCTTTCGCGAGCCGGATCGGGCGATACCGGATTAATTGCTCGAAGACCATAACCGTCGGGCTGACGTGCATAAAGGGGACATCCGCGCTCTCACCACGGAACGCCGTCCAGCCCCGCCGCCACCGGCGCGCGTGGGGTTTTGGGCGACATACATGGCGGGGCGCTCGGCACTCCGCGCCGTCACCGGCGCGCGTGGGGTTTTGGCGTTCGGTAAGCCAGTTTACGCGCGCGTCGCCCGCCAGCCCCGCGCGCATGGGGTTTTGCTGTTCGAGATTGGCAAGGCGCTGCCGTGTTTCCCGCCAGCCCCGCGCGCGTGGGGTTTTGACTCTTGCCGCTCGCCGCTCGCCGCTCACCGCTCACCGCTCACCGCTCACCGCTCGCCGCTCACCGCTCGCCGCTCACCGCTCACCGCTCACCGCTCACCGCTTGCTTCTCAGGGTCCGCTGGAAAAACCTGCACTTGCAAGAAGGGCGCCAGTCCATTGGCGTTCTGATGGGCGCCCGATGCCGGCAACAGTGGGGCGACCTGGAGATCCGCTGGAAGACGGGTAAATTGTTCCCAAATCTCTGGTATCATGTCTGCGTTCCAGGAAATCTTTCGCTGCACTGCTATTCCCATTTTATGACCATGAACATCGTCTTTCTCTCGCCGCACTTCCCGCCAAACTGGCATCTGTTCTGCGTGCACCTGCGGCGTCTGGGCGCGAATGTCCTCGGCGTCGCCGATGAACCGTATCAGCAGCTCCACCCGGACCTGCGCGCGGCGCTGACCGAGTACTATCGCGTATCGGATCTGCACAACTACGATGAGGTGCTGCGCGCCGTCGGCTATTTCACGCACCGCTACGGCAAAATCCAGCGGATCGACTCACTGAACGAGTACTGGATTGAAACTGAAGCCCGGTTGCGAACCGATTTCAATATCGAAGGACCGAAAATTGCCGATCTGCCCGGCATCAAGCGCAAATCGGAGATGAAGCGCCTCTTTACCCGGGCACAAGTGGATGTGGCACGCGGGATTCTGGTGCATTCACCTGCACAGGTGCGCGCCTTCGCCGCTGAAGTTGGCTACCCGGTCGTCGCCAAGCCCGACATTGGCGTTGGCGCCAATCACACGTACAAAATTACGAATGAAACCGAACTCGATGCGTTCCTGGCGCGCCGTCCGGAGGGGTTCCTGATCGAGGAGTATGTCCACGGCGTTATTCAGACCTTCGATGGACTTGCAGACCGGAATGGCGAGCCGGTCTTCTTCACCTCGATGCAGTACAGCGACGGCGTGATGGAGATCGTCGTCAACGACGATGACATCTACTATCTGACCGAGCGCGACATCCCGCCCGATCTCGAGCAGGCAGGACGCCGCCTCCTCGCGATGTTCGATGTGCGTGAACGCTTCTTTCACTTCGAGTTCTTCCGCACACCCGATGGGCGGCTGGTGGCGCTCGAGGTCAACATGCGCCCTCCGGGGGGGATAAGCGTTGATATGTTCAACTATGCGAGCAATATCGACCTGTACTACGAGTGGGCGAATGTGCTGCTCAACAACCGCGTCAGCGCCCCGCTGACGCGACCGTACCACGTCTGCTACGCCGGGCGCAAACCGTTCCGCCCCTATGCCCTGACCCATGAGGAGGTGCTCATCCGCTTTGGCGACCGCATCGTCCACCACCAATCGATGCATCCATTGTTTCATCGGGCAATGGGCGCCTATGCGTATCTGATCAAATCGCCTGATCGGGAAGAGGTGATTGCAATTGCGCGGGAGATTCAGCGGTTAATGCCGTAGCCCAACCCCTCCACACCCGTCTCAATCCATCCGTATCCGTGTTCTGTCACATGCCATGCTTGCAGGGGAAAATCAGCGCTAATGGAAGCGTCTGCATTCCGGCAAGGGGCGTCACTTCTTCTCGATGGAGCACACCCCTTCCAGGTTGGCGAGATGAATGTCTTGAGTCCAGAGTTCAGCGTCAGATGAGTGCATCAGTACTCTTATCACTGGCGCGAAGAAGTTCGCATCCGGTCTGTTGCCGAAATACTCCAGCCAGTCCGACGAGTCCGCGACATGCAACGCAGTTCCTCCTCTTCTCGCTGAACGTGGGTGTCAAGACCTTCAGGGAACTCCTGCGCTTCCTCGATGGAAGGTACAATCACCAAGCGAAAGCTTCGCTTGTATGGAATGAACACGACTTTCTGCCCTGGCTTCAATCCAGACTGTTTCCGCACTTCGAGCGGAATAACAACCTGATACCTGGTTGAGATTGTTGTAGCGTACATTGCTGGTGAACATTCCGCCGATGGCCCCATCGCTCCCGCTCACCCTCATGGCGAAGACGGGTCTGGTGAGCGCCCCGGCTGCCGTTCCCAGGTTGTGCCAGGCGGTGTTGGCGCTCTTGCGCAAACCGCCGTCCTCGGCTACACTACTGCGCGCATCTGTTCGATAGCAGGGTGCTGGCTATGATTCCCCGAACGCTGACACTCCAGAACTTCATGTGCTACCGCGAAGGGTTGCCGCCGCTCGTGCTCGACGGCATTTCAATCGCATGTCTGGCGGGCGACAATGGCGCCGGCAAGTCGGCGCTGCTCGATGCGATCACCTGGGCGCTGTGGGGCGCGTCGCGCCTGAAGAGCGACGATGACCTGGTGGCGCTCGGCGCTACCGAAATGATGGTCGACCTGGAGTTCACCCTCGATGGGCAGGACTACCGCGTGATCCGCCGCCGCATCCGCGGCAGGCGTAGCGGTCAGAGCCAGCTTGATTTTCAGGTGCGCGATGAGAACGGCTGGCGCTCGCTGACCCCTGGCGGCGTGCGCGAAACACAGCAGTTGATCATCCAGACGCTGCGCATGGATTATGAGATCTTCGCCAATTCAGCGTACCTCCGCCAGGGACACGCCGATGAGTTCACCCGCAAAGAACCGGCAAAACGCAAACAGGTGCTGGCGGATATTCTTGGGCTGAGCGTGTATGAGGACCTTGAGAGCCGGGCGAAGGAGCGCGCGCGCGCCATCGACGGGCAGATTCGCGGACTCGAAGGGCAGATCGGCGAACTGCGCCGCCAGGCGGAACGGTGCAACATGCTGGTGGACGAGGTGCATGCTGCCGAGCAGCGAGTCGCAGCGGTGATGGCGCAGGTCGAAGCGGCGCGGCTGGCGCTCGAGGCGGCGACGGCGCAGGTACAGGAACTCGAAACGGTGCGCGCCATCCGTGACGAGCGTCAGGCGCAGACTCAGCAGCGCCGCGCCGAACGAGATGCGCAGGCGCAGTGGCTGGAGCGGCAGAAGGAAACCCGGAAGCGCGCCGAGTCCTGGATTGCGCGCCGCGCCGAGATTGAAGCAGGAATCCGCGCCTTGTGCGCTGCCGAAGCGGAGCGTGACCGCCTCGCCGCCTTGCGCGACGAGTATGACCGGCTCCAGGCGCACCGCACGACACTCACGAAGGCGCTCGCTGACGCCGAACACACCCTCCGCGCCGACCTGCGCGTCGCCACAGGACAGGTGCAAACCCTGCGCGAACGCGCTGCCCGTCGCCCAAAACTGGTTGCAGAACTGGAACGCATGTCGGCGCAAGTGACGGATCAGATGCCGGTGATGGAAGCTTTGTCCGCTGCGCGTGCTCGCCGCGCCGACCTGACCGATCGCCTTCGCCGCGTCAACGATCTGTTGCGCCGCCGCACGGCGCTGGAAGGCGACATCAAACTGAAACACGACTCGCTGGTTGCCACGCGCGAAGAGCAGAAGCGCGTTCTGCGCACCCTGGCGGATCAACTGAAGCACGAAGCGCGCTGGCGCACTGAATTGATTGCGGCGCTTGCAGAACGCGACCAGCTCGAGGCGGCAACTGCCGATCTCGAAACGCTTCGCAACGATGAACGCGCCTTCGCCGAGCGGATCGGCGCGATGCGCGCCGAATGCGAAACTATCCAGCGGCAGGGCCAACAGATCAATGACAAACTGCAGATGCTTGGTCCCGACCTTCAGGTGTGTCCACTCTGCAAAAGCGAACTTGGTCGCGAGGGCATTGCCCACATCCAGGCGGAATACGAGCGCGAACGCCAGGCGCTGCGCCAGCAGTATGCCATTGCAAAACGCAACGCCGATCAGCTCGAAGCGCAGCTCAAACGCCTGCGCAGCGATATTCGTGCAGCGGAGAAACACGTCGCCACGCTTCCCGATCTCCAGGGACGCATTGCACGCCTGGAAAACGACCTTGCCAGATGCGACGCGCTCCGCCAGCAGCAGATCGAGGTGCAGCGCCTGCACGACGATGTGGCGCTGCGCCTGATGAAGAACGATTACGAAATGGCGGCGCGCGAAGAGTTGACGCGCATCGATGCCGAGATCACGGCGCTTGGCGCCATCGAGACGCTCGAACGCGAAATTACCGCAGTCGAACGACAGATTGTCGGTCTTGAGGATCGCAGCCGTGAGCAGGCGACGCTCCAGGCGCAGATTGATGCGTTGCGTCGTGAGATTCGACAGATTGACGATGACGATCCCGCCTTGCACGAACAGGAGCAGATCGTTGCGGATCTGACCCGGCGCCTGGCGCACAACGACTTTGCGCACGACGAGCGTGCGGCGCTTACCGCGCTCGACGCGCAGATCGCGGCATTGGGGTACAGCCGCGATCGGTACGATCAGGCGCAGGCGGAGGCGCAGGCATTGAGCCATTGGGAAGACGACCTGGCGCGCCTGCGGCGCGCCGAAGAGTGGCTCGCTGAGAATGAACATGAGATTGCGCGCGCGGCGGAGCGCCTGCAGCACATCGACGCACAGATCGCCGCCGACGACGCAGAGGTGCAGCGTCTCGACGAACGCTTGCGCAACCTGGCGCCCGCCGCGCGCGCGCGCGACGACGCCAGAACCAGGCTCGACGATCTCCACCGCGAACTGCTGGTGCGCCAGAAAGACCTCGGCGAACGCCAGGCGGACCTGCGCCGCGCGCAGGAGGCTGCACGCAGCCTCGCCGATGCGGAAGCGCAACGCCTGGCGCTTCTCGAACGGAAGAGTCTGTTCGATGAACTGACTCTGGCATTCGGCAAAAAGGGTGTTCAGGCGATGCTGATCGAACACGCCCTTCCCGAATTGGAACGCGAAGCCAACCGCCTGCTCGGCCGGATGACCGATAATCAGATGCACCTGACGTTCGAGACGCAGCGCGATACGAAGAAGGGCGATGTCGCCGAAACTCTGGACATCAAGATTGCCGACGCGATCGGCACCCGCATCTACGACGCCTATAGCGGTGGTGAGGCGTTCCGTCTCGACTTCGCCATCCGCATCGCCCTCTCGAAACTGCTGGCGCGTCGCGCTGGCGCGCGCCTCGAGACCCTGATCATCGACGAAGGCTTCGGCTCGCAGGACGCGCGCGGACGCGAGCGTCTGGTCGAGGCGATCATCTCCGTGCAGCACGACTTCCGCCGCGTGCTGGTGATTACCCACATTCAGGAATTGAAGGATATGTTTCCGGTTCAGATCGAAATCGTCAAGACACCCAATGGCAGCGTCTGGAACATCGTGTAGAATCGATGCGTGCACACGTTTCGCACTGCGCGTTGCTCGTATCAGAGAGGGATTGATGAACCACGCTGACCTCGCTGATCTTTTGCCTGCTTTCGTCTTTGCACCGTCGCAGCCATTCCTGATGGGTACGCCAGAACACGAACTCGGTGCGCTGGCAAAAGCGTTTGGCGGCACGCGCGAAGCGTATCGCGAGGAGTCGCCGCAGCATACGTTGACCCTGACGCCCTTTGCTATCGCGCGCACACCGGTGACGAACGCTCTGTACGCAGCGTATGTCGCCGACTCAGGCGCCCGCCCGCCACTCATCTGGCGTGGTCCGGCGCCTCCTGACGACCTGCGCGACTGCCCGGCAACCTGTGTGAGCTGGGAGGACGCGCAGCAATTTTGCCTCTGGCTGAGCGAAACAACCGCAACCTGGTATCGGCTGCCAACGGAGGCGGAATGGGAGTATGCCGCGCGCGGCAACGACGGGCGGCGCTTCCCCTGGGGCGACGGCTGGGACCCGGCGCGCGCCAATACCCGCGATGGCGGAAGCAGGGGGGTCTTGCCGGTTGGGATGAATCCGTCCGGTGCCAGCCCGTTCGGTTGTCTCGATATGGCCGGTAATGTCTGGGAGTGGACCGCATCGCTCGATGGGTCATATCCCTACCGGCCCGATGATGGACGCGAAGACCTCCATGCTCCCGGCAGACGCATCCTGCGCGGCGGTTCGTTCGCCAACCCGCGCGGCTTTGCCCGCTGCGCCTGTCGCTTCCGCCTCAATCCAACCGTTTGTAACGAGTTTCTTGGTTTTCGACTCGCGTGTAGTATGACGTGATATGAAACGCTCGACCATCAATGCCATCCTGCGCGCCGCCGATGCGTTTATCCGCGAACGCGGATTTTATCTGCCGCCGTTTGCTTACTGGACGCCGGAAGAGTGGCGCATGCGCGGACCCGAATGCGCCGAGATCGTTGAGAATGGTCTCGGCTGGGATGTCACTGACTTCGGAACCGGCGACTTTGCGCACACGGGACTGACCCTGTTCACCCTCCGCAACGGCAATCCCCGCAATCCTGCCAGGAAACCGTATGCCGAAAAAATCCTGATCGTCGGGGAGGGGCAGATGACCCCGCTCCACTTTCACTGGCGGAAAACCGAAGACATCATCAACCGCGGCGGTGGCGCGCTCGCGGTTCAACTCTACGCTTCCACCCCCGATGAACGGCTCGATGAGTCACAGGTTATCCACATTTCCCTCGACGGCGTTCGCCGCACCGTCACTGCGGGCAGCATTGTGCGACTTCGACCCGGCGAGAGTATTACGCTTGCGCCACGACTGTACCATGCCTTCTGGGGAGAAGGCGCGCGCGTCCTGGTCGGCGAGGTGTCGTCGCTCAACGATGATGCCGCCGATAATCGCTTTCTCCACCGAGTCGGACGGTTTCCGACCATCGATGAGGACGAGCCGCCGCTCTACCTGCTCTGTACCGACTATGAGCGCTTCTATGCTGCGTCTTGATGAACGCTTGAGAAACCTTGACCATCTCTCATAAGCGTGTTAGAGTAAACCGATACCTATGACAGTGCGTCATACGCGATGGCAACCGTCACCTTGCATCCCGGTAAAGAACGACCTGTGGTTCAACATCACCCATGGGTGTTTTCTGGAGCGATTGCGCGCATTCAGGGTCCGTTTCCTGAGCGTGGCGAGGTGGTTGATGTGCAGTCCGCCAGCGGCGAGTGGCTGGCGCGTGGCTGCTGGAGCGACGGATCGCAGATCCGTGTCCGCCTTTTTACATGGAACCCGCACGAGCCAGTTGATGATGCGCTGATCCGGCGCCGCATCGAGCGTGCAATCGATGGTCGCCGCCGACTCGGCATGCTCACCGAAGATGGTGCGTGCCGCCTGGTCTACGCTGAGTCCGATGGCATTCCCGGATTGATTGTCGACTACTATGCCGGGTTTCTGGCGGTGCAACTGCTCACCCAGGCAATGGCGCGGCGCAATGCGGCGATTACCCGCCTGCTGGCGGAGACGCTTGCGCCGCGCGGCATCTACGAGCGTAGCGAGGCTGATGTCCGCGACAAGGAAGGGCTGCCGTCGGCGTCGGGCGTGCTATGGGGCGAAACGCCGCCGGAATATGTGCGGGTGCGCTTGCCCGGCGATCTCTGGCACATGGTCGATCTCTGCACCGGGCAAAAAACCGGCGCCTACCTCGACCAGGCGCTCAACCGGTTGCGCGTCGCCGCCTACTGTTCAGGCGCGGAGATGCTGGACTGTTTCTGCTACACGGGCGGCTTCACCATTGCCGCAGCGCGCGCCGGCGCCCGTCGTGCAACCGCCATCGATACGAGCGAGACCGCGCTGAACATGCTGCGCGATGGGCTTGCGCTCAACGCCATGACCATGCCGGTCGAAACGGTTGCTGCGGATGTCTTCCAGTTGCTGCGGCGGTACCGCGATGAACAGCGCCGCTTCGACGTCATCGTGCTCGACCCGCCCAAATTCGCCCATACGCAGGCGCAGGTCGAACGGGCAACCCGCGGCTACAAAGATATCAATCTGCTGGCGATCCAATTGCTGCGCCCCGGCGGGATTCTGGCGACGTTCTCCTGCTCCGGTCTGGTGTCGAGCGATCTGTTCCAGAAGGTGGTCTTCGGCGCGGCGATCGATGCGCGCCGTGATGTGCAGATCATCGAGCGCCTGGCGCAAAGCCCCGATCATCCGGTGTTGCTGACATTTCCCGAAGGAGAATACCTGAAAGGTCTGATCTGTCGTGTCTGGTAGATCGCCATGAGTTACAATATTATCGAAGACGGTCATATTTCGAGCCCGGCAGGATTTCGCGCCACTGGCGTCTCCTGCGGGCTGAAAGAGATTCGCGCGCGCGATCTGGCGATTGTCTACTCGCAATCACCCTGCCGGGTCGGAGCGCTCTTTACCACGAACCTGATCGTTGCCGCGCCGATCTTTTTCAACCAGGCGATCCTGGCGCGCAGCCGCGACAACATTCGCGCCGTCGTTGTCAATGCCGGGCACGCCAATGCCGGCACCGGCCAGCCGGGGTTGGCGATGGTTGTGGAATGCGCCAAGATCGCTGCCGATGAACTCGAAGTGCCGCGTGATAGCGTGTTGATGCTTTCGACCGGACAAATCGGCATCGTGCCGCCGCTCGACCGCATGCGGGAAGGAATCCGGCGCGCAGCGTCCGAACTCGATAGTAATGGCGGGCGCCGCGCTGCGCTGGCTATTCTGACAAGTGATACGCGCCCGAAAGAACGCGCATTCCGTGTGTCGCTGCGCGAAGGGCGAACGGTGACGCTGGCGGGCATGGCGAAAGGCACGCATATGGTTAGCCCACACCTTGCTACGCTGCTCTGCGTGATCACCACCGATGCGCCGATCGAATCGCGCTTGCTGATGCGCGCGCTCGACCAGAGCGTGAGTCGTTCGTTCGGACGGCTGCACATCGATGGCGATATGAGCCCGAATGATGCGGTGCTGGTGCTGGCGAACGGCGCCGCCGGAGGCCCGCCGATCGTCGATGGATCGCGCGAACTCGGCATCTGGCAGCAGGCGCTCGATGCGCTGTGCCACGACCTGGCGCAGCAGGTGTTGCGCGACGCGGCATCGGGCGGGAAACATATCCTCATCACGGTGCGCGGTGCATCCAACGATGCGGCTGCCGTGCAGGTGGCGCGCGCCGTTGCCCGATCAACGGCGGTGCGCCACATGTGTGCGCGCAACCTGCCCGATTGGGGCGGGATGCTCGTCGCCGTCGGCGCAAGCGGCGTGGATCTGCGCCCCGATCTGCTCGAACTGCGTATCGGCGCCGTGACGGTGATGGATGATGGAATGCCAGCACGGTTCGATCAGGCGGCGCTGGTTCAGGCGCTGTCTGGTCCGGAAGTCGAGTTGATGATCGACCTGCATACAGGCGCCGGTACGGCTACGGTATGGACGTGTACGGCCGGCGTGGAGCCATAACATATGAAATTGCCGCTGTTTCCACTGCATACGGTGCTGTTCCCGGGCGCGCCGATCTCGCTCCACATTTTCGAGGAACGGTACCGCCTGATGATCGGCCAGTGTCTGGCGCAGCAACAACCGTTCGGGGTTGTTCTGCTCCGCTCCGGCAGTGAAGTCAGCCCTGACGACCCGTTCATTCGTAGTCTGCGACGACAGCTCAATGTGGACGACGATGATATCGTGCGCGAGGCAGCCGTGCCATTCGAGATTGGCACCGTTGCGCGCATTACCGAAAGTCAGCAGTTTGACGATGGGCGCTACCTGCTGATCGCTCTGGGGCAACGCCGCTTCCGCGTGCAGTACATCATTCAGCATCAGCCGTATATCATTGCCTCGGTCACGCAACTGGCAGAGGACACATCGACCCTTTCGAGCGCGGAAATCACCAGACTGCGCCAGACGTATGAGCAGTACTGGGCGACGATGACGCGGGTTACCGGGAGAGAGTACGACTACGAGGAATTGCCTGTCGATGCTGTCGAACTCTCCTACTGGCTGGCGCACCGCTTACATGTCGACAATCAGCGGAAGCAGCGCTGGCTCGAGAGTGACGTCGCCACGCGCCTGCGCGAAGCGACCGGTATGCTCAATGTCGAGATTGCCATGCTCCCGCGCACCGGTCATCAACGTGACGGCGATGCATGGCCCTGGTCGTGGAACTAAACCTGATAGCATTTGAGCCATGATTGTTGCAGCCTGCATGGTCACTCTGCGCTTGCCCGGCATTCGCTCGTTGAAGGAGAAACGGAGCATTGTGAAATCGTTGCTGGGCAGAATACGCAACCGCTTCAACGTTTCGGTCACCGAAGTCGATGCGCACGACAATCATGGGCGCGCTGTCATCGGCATCGCCTGCGTGTCGGGATCGGGTGAGTATATCGAAGGACAGATCCATGCGGTGTTGCGCTGGATCGAAGAAGAGCGGCCCGACCTCGAAATTCTTGCTGCCGACATTGAGCTGTTGTGAGTGCAGGCATGGAAGAGGCGCTTTCCTACCCATTCCTGGCAGTTGTCGGTCAGGCGGAGTTGAAAACCGCGCTTGTGCTGGCGTTGATCAACCCGCAGGTCGGCGGCGTACTGCTGATCGGTCCCTATGGCGTCGGGAAAACGACTGCTGTGCGTGGGTTGCTCGACGTGATGCCGCTGGTCGATGTCGAAGAAACCGATGAGGCGGGCAATCCGGTCAAACGTCGTCGCCCAATGCGTATCATCGAACTGCCGCTCAACGCTCGCATGGAGGATGTGGTTGGCGGCATCAACGAGCGTGTGGCGCTCGAACAGCAACGGGTCGTGCTGGAAGAAGGCGTCTTGGCGCGCGCGCATCGCAATGTGCTCTACATCGACGAAGTCAACCTGCTCGATGCGCAGATCGTCGATGCCATTCTCGATGCTGCCGCGCAAGGGCGCACCTTTGTGCGTCGCGGTCCCATGACGCGCCTCTATCCATCGCAATTCGTGCTGATCGGTTCGATGAATCCGCAAGAGGGGACGCTGCGCCCGCAGATCCTTGATCGTTTCGGGTTGCGGGTATGGGTGGCGCCATTGATGGATCGTGAGCAGCGACTTGAGATTTACCGGCGCGCGCGGCGCTTCCGCGAACATCCCGAAGCATTTCGCGCTGAGTATGCCGATGAAACCGGCAAACTCAAACAAGAAATCGCGGCTGCACGCGAGATTCTGCCCCAGGTGACGATTGACCCTGCCGCCGAGCGGTTTGCCATCGACTGCATCCAGCGTCTCGCCATTCCTTCGCATCGAGCAGAGATCGCGCTGTTCGAAGCGGCGCGCGCCCGCGCCGCCGCCGATTTTCGCCTGACTGCCACGATCGACGATATCCGGCGCGTGGCCATCCTTGCGCTCCGGCAACGACGCAGTGTTCAGATCGATGAATATGCCGCTGCAATTGCGCTCGAAGATGCTGCCATCGAACGGGTGATCGACAACGATAGCGCCACTCTGCCGCGACGCCGTTACTCACGCAAGAAACCTCTGCCCGACCGTGAAGGAAGCGTCACCCTGCCCGCGCCAGCGGGGGCAACCTATCCGGATCGCTCATCAGATACGTAAGCATCTGATCAGGAACGTCGCGCAGATGCCAGATCAAGCGCTGAGCCACCTGATGATCGAAGGCGATCTGCGTGTTTCGCAGCACGTCGTCCGGGTCGAACAGCCCGCGTCCTTCGGCATCGAAACTGTTGGCAACGTAGAGCATCACGTCCTGGCGTAGACGATGCGTGAGCGACATGCCCGCGCGCCTGAGCGCAGCAGCCAGTGGCTCAGAGCATCCCATCCGGTTCCACTGCGTCGAACCAATGATCGAGAACAGATGCTCACGGGCGGCGGCGGCATCACGCCGGGCGGCACGCAGCCATAGACGCTGCACACCGACGGGTGGCGGCGCCAGCCGACGCCACACAACACGGTCGATCTGCCCGGTACGGAAGGCGATGACGCCAGCGCGACGCAACACATCGGCGCCCAGCACTCCCACGCCTTCGGCGGTGTTGACGGTCGCCGTGATTGAGACGTTCGACGGCACAATCGGGCGCTCATCGTCGGGAATGCCAGGGAGATTCAGGCGTGTGCGACCTTCCTCATCAACGCTCAGCAATGTTGCGAAGTAGTAGTTTACCTCTGCCGGATGCATGTTATCGAAGCATACGACGAACACTTTGCCGGCGCTGCCTGGATCGGCCGCTTCCTGCAACAGTTCGAGAAAGCGGAGCGAGGTGAAATGATCGAACAACGAGCGAAACGAGCGCTGATCACCAGTTGCCTCGAGCCAGGAAGAGTCGCCGTTGATCAGGGCATACTGTGGGCTGCCATGACCAAGGAGCGTCTCGGCGAACAACGTCACCAGTTCGGTCTTACCGGCGCCCTCGATGCCGGTCAGCACCACGAACGGATTGGTTTTCAGCGACACGTAGTAAGCAACGATCAGCGTATGGGAGAACGGCAACCCGGCAGTGCGCGCAAGCGCCGCTATGCGCCGGATCAACTCCTGTTCACCATAGGTGGCATCCCAGTTGTCGCGACTGCTCAGGCGCAGGAACGGCGGTCGCGGACCATACTGGGGCGCCTTCCGCTGGCCCTCACTGGCCACTCCCCCGGCAACGGCGCCGGTGGGACTCGGGAAGTGCAGCATACAGCACCTTCAGATCTCATTAATGTGCGGGGCGTCCATACCGGATTTCGGAGGAGTCTCCAACATTGAGCTCGCGGAAATCGCCCAGAACAACCGCATGATCGCCGATCAGACTCGATTGCAGCGTGGCGGAGACGATCTGCGCATCGCGATTGATAATGGAATCGCGAATAATCGAGTCTTTGACGACGGCGCCCGCCGCTATCGATACATACGGACCGATGATCGAATTGACCACTCGCGCTGTATTGTCGATATAGACAGGTGGAATGATGATCGAACCTTCCAATCGAGCCGGATCGACCTGATCGCGCCCGTGATCGAGCAGGTACCGATTGGTTTGCAACACCGTCTCTGGTTTCCCGCAGTCTTCCCAGACGTCGACCGTCGGCGCGGTGAAACGGGCGCCATTCTCGACCATCAACTGCAGGGCGTCGGTCAGGAAGTACTCGCCTTTTGTTTGAATGTTGCGGAGCATGAGCACTTCAATTGCGCGCATCAACCACTGGATGTCGCGGATGTAGTACAGACCGATCATCGCCAGTTTCGAATCATCGGTCGCTGGTTTTTCCACGAGCCGGGTAATGAACCCGTCTTTGGTAAACGCCACGCCGAACCGCCGCGGATCGTCCACCTCCTTACAGAAAATGGCGCCATCGATATCCTGTTCGGTCAGATGGCTCAGGTCCGCCTCAAAAATCGTATCCACGAACAGGATGAGGGTAGGACCATCGACGGCTTCGCGCGCCAGATAGACGGCGTGCGCCTGACCTTTCAGTTCGGTTTGTTCGATGAACCGCGCCGGGATTTTGTAGTTCGATGTAACATAGTCGGCGATTTGATTGCCCAGATAGCCGGTGATGAAGATCATCTCGTCAATCGAAAAGCGTGTCAGCGTATCGAGAATATGCCCGAGGACAGGCTTTCCGGCGACCGACACCAGTGGCTTGGGTTTACTGTACGTATGCGGACGCAGACGTGTGCCAAGCCCGGCGGTAGGAATAATGACTTTCATAGACGTCCTGTTCCTGGCGCTCTTCAATCAGCTTTAACCGCTGCGCGAGGCGCAACCGCAACCTCCGCCGCAACACGCGCCGGCGGCGGGGTCGCCTGAGTGCTTCGACGCCACATCCATTCTGAGCGCGATAACGGAGATCTTGCGCTGCACCTGACGGCTGCCACACCCGGGACAGTCGATTATCTCGTCGGCGCGATGGAATGGTCGCAGCACATCGAATGCTGGCGCGCAATCACTGCACTGATACTCGTAGAGCGGCATAGGACCTGTTGCGTTCGAGCGGAAACCACACCTACTGATTATAGCACGATTGCATAACCACAGCGAGAGGGAACGCAACGGGCGCCTTTCAAGGCAAAGGCGACGGATGCATGACGGTATGCGGGATCGAGGGGTGCAAAGAAGAGGAGTCGTGTGACAGAAAGTTCAACAACAACGTGTTGAAGTGATCCGGCTCGTCGAGAAACGGGAAGTGGCGGCTCTTCGGCATCACCACGACCCGCGCCAGCGACACGTGATGAAACAGGTCCGCCTGATTGGGATGGACGATTTCATCACGTCCACCGTGGACAATCAATGCCGGGACCGTCAGGTGTGACAGTTCCGGGCGCAAATCGGTGTGCAACATCGAAGCGATGGAACGCTGCAGCGTTCCGGCAGAAGATTTCAGGCTGTCATCGAGGATCTCGTGCACAGCCGGGTCGTTGGTTTCGCCCAGAAAATGGTGGAACAGGAACCGGCGCAGCCAGGGTGCATTTGCGAATACATTGGCGATCGACTGGTAGTAGGTCAATTTGAGGAACCATGAGAGTGAGTTGCCAACAATCGGCGCTCCGACCGTCACAACTTTAGCGATGCGCGTGGGGTAATCGAGTGCTGTCTTGAGCGCCACCATGCCACCCATGGAATGACCTACCAGCAAAACCCTATCGATCCCCAACGCATCGAGGAAGCGGATCACCTGACGGCTATAGTTGTGAATGCTTTCTGGTGTGCTTTTGCGGCGCGACTCGCCAAAACCCCAAAAATCGAACGAATACGCGCGATACTTCTTTTCGACTTGTTCGATCGTCGGGTACCAGTAGCGCCAGCTCCCCATCCAGCCATGCAGAAAGAGGACCGGACGACCACGCCCAAACACTTCGTAGTGCACCGTCTGGTTGTCGATGACAATCATGCTCATACGTATATCGTACCATCTTCTGAACGGCTGATCATCAGGAATCCAGTCCTATCTTAAGAGAGAGCATGTGTCAGGCGCCGCGCATGGTAACGGTATCGGTCAAACGGGTGCGCACCAGCGTGAGATTCTGTTCGCGCTCGCTCAATGACCGCCGTAGCCGGTTCTGCAGTGTGGCGATATCTTCCGAAATAGCGCGCAGTTGTTGCATCTCACGCTCAAGATCGTCAAGCAACTGGCTGGCCTGTAACGCAGCCGTCGCATTTGCGCGATCACGCGACAGTGCGCCCAGGCGATCCTGGATCGCCGCCAGCAACCCCATCAGATTCGCCCAGGCTTCGTTGTCCTGGCGATCACGCGCCTGCAAACCGTGCTGTCGCCCATCGAGCCAGGATTGAATCTGGAGCTGGAGATCGGCCAGACGTGACTCCAGTTGATCGATTGTGGCCAGCAGATCCGGCGATGTTCGGGCAATGCCTCCGTTCTGTGCCAGCGCCTCGAGTCGTCCCTGCAGTGTCGAGAGGGATGCGCCAAGTTGCGCCTGGCGCATGGCGACTGCTTCCTGTTCGTTGAGCAGGTCGAGCAGCATCTCACGCAATTGGGCGGTCTCACTGGCGACTCGCGCCGATTGCTGATGGAGGAGATGCGGCACAAACCAGAGCAGAAGCGCAAGCAGTGCCAGCACCATAATGCCGAGCGCAACGAAGAGTACAGACATAACATACACCCCCTTATTCACTCCTGCCATGCATTATACGAGGACGTAATTACCAGGGTCAACAATTCCTGGCTTCACAGGATGACATGTGGATTACACCGATTTTGACAACTTGTGCTCCAACTTCTATAATGCCATCTGCCACATGGTTCCCTGAACAGCAGCGCGAGAGAACACACAGAGAATTAAGATGAAATATCGTATTCAGCGCATCGCCTGGCTGATTGTGATCTTCGCTACAGGTGCGGTGCTGGCTGGCTGTACCGAGTCATCGCTCATGGTGCCCGATCTCCTTGAGCGTCCTCAGGAGTTCAACGGAAAAGACATTACGGTATCTGGCGCCTATCTGGAGCGTGATGGTCGCCAGGTGCTGGCGTTAGGCATCAGCACGCTCGATAATGATCTGGATGCACAACCGCTCGGCGAGGCGATCTGGCTCGAAGGATTCCCGCGCGAGGCGACGACCGAACTGCATAACCCTGGTGATGCCATCTTTGGATTTGTGCGCGTGCAGGGGCGGTTTGAAACCGGCGGTCCTTTTGGCGCCGGGAACGCCTACCGTCATCGCATCATTGTGACCGCCGCCGAGCCGATCGAGCGTGTGCGTCGCCAGGAGTATCGTATCGAGAATCGACCCCTGGGCGACGGCAAGGTCAGCCTGTTCGACCTGGTCGCCGATCCGGCGCGCTACAACGGTCAGACGATCACCACACAAGGGTACTATTTCTGGAACTCGCTGATCTATGTGTTGGCTGAAGGAGTTTCGACAGAAGAAGACGGGAGCAGTCCACGACCGATCGGCACAATGATCTGGATGGAAGGATTTCCGCCGAGCGTCTCTGGTGAACTGAATCTGGGACCGAACACCAGCTTTGTCTGGGGTCGCGTCGAAGTGACCGGTCTCTTCCAGGGCGGAGGGAATTTCGGTAAAGACGGCGCCTATCCGGCGCAGTTGCTGCTCGACCCCAATAACCCGGCAAGTGCGCGCCCGCTCGACCCGAAACGATAAGACGATGCGAGACTGTGGTGTACTACTTCGTCGAGCGAATGACCGAGGACGATATCGAGCAGGTGCAGATGATCGAGCGCGCCAGTTTCAGTACGCTCTGGTCGGCCAACACCTATCGCCACGAGTTGCGTTCACCTGCGACAAGCCGGTACATCGTCGCTCGCGCTTCGCCGAACCCGCCGCCGCCTCGCACGGAGCGCCCTGCTTTCCGTCGCGGGTTGCTCGCGCATCTGCTCCCGGCGCTTTTTGGCCAACCAGCATCTCATACCCATGATTTTCCGATCGTTGGCTACGGCGGCGTCTGGCTCAGCGTCGATGAAGGGCATATCACCACGATTGCCGTGGCGCCAGCCTATCGTGGACGCGGGATCGGGGAACTGCTGCTCAACGGGTTGATCGATCAGGCGCTCGACCTGAACGCCGATGTGTTGACGCTTGAGGTGCGCATCAGCAATATCGTTGCGCAACAGTTGTACCTGAAGTATGGTTTTCGCCCTGCCGGAACGCGCCCTCGCTATTATACGGATAATGGCGAGGACGCGCTGATTATGTGGACGGATCCGATCCGCAGTCCGGTATACCAGGAGAAACTACGGCAACTCCGTGAGCGTTTGTTTGCCCGGTTGCGCGAGGAGGCGAATGAACCGGGTCCGCTGCACAACAATCTCCGCCTCGGAACGGAGTAGTGCCCTGCCTACACTTCCATCACGACCGGCAACACCATTGGGCGACGGCGGGTCTGTCCGTAGAGATAATCGCTGACCACATCCTTGATCTTGCGATTGACGAAGGCGCTGTCAATCTCTGTTTTGCCGCTGCCATTGCGCTTGGACAATGCATCTCGCACGATGTTCTTGGTTGACTCGATCAGATCATCCGACTGCCGCATATAGACGAACCCGCGCGAGACAACGTCTGGTCCCGCCACCAGTTCGCCTGTCGTCCGGTCGATGCTGACGACCACCATCAGAATGCCATCGCGTGCCAGGAGTTGACGGTCGCGCACGACCACCTGCCCCACATCGCCAACCGTTGTCCCATCCACATAGACGTACCCCACCGGAACTTTACCGGTTGTGCGCGTATAATTGCGACTGAACTCCATGACTGCGCCATTTTCGGGAATGATCACATTCGAGTCCGAGAACAATCCGCCCATGCCGAGGGCAAGTTTCCGATAGAGCATCATGTGGCGATAATCGCCATGAAACGGCACAACAAACTCGGGACGCAGGATGGCAAGCACCATCTTGAGTTCTTCCTGCGCGGCGTGACCCGAAACATGCACGGCAAGCCCCGATGGACTGCCGCCATAGATGACTTCCGCCCCCAGGCGAAACAGGTTGTTGATCACCCGATTGACTGACACCTCATTGCCGGGGATAGGGGTCGCCGACACCACGACCGTATCACCTTCTTTGATCTTGACGTGCGGATAATCGCGGTTCGCCATGCGCGCCAGCGCCGACATTGGTTCTCCCTGGCTTCCGGTGCAGATGACTGCCACCTGATCATCGGTGAGACCAGCCGCCTCCTGCGGCCGGATCAACGTCCCCTGTTGCGCGCGCAGATATCCGAGTTCGAGGGCGATGCGCGTTGTATTCTCCATGCTTCGCCCGGCGACAACGACTTTGCGCCCGTATGCTTCTGCCGAGTCGATCACCTGTTGCACACGCGACACGTTCGAGGCGAAGGTTGCGACGATAATCCGCCCAGGCGCGGTTGCGAAGATCGAGTCGAACGCCTCGCCGACGACCTGTTCGCTTGGCGTATACCCCCTCGATTCGACGCGCACGCAGTCGGTGATCAGCAACAACGGCGATCGCCGCCCCAACTCCGAGAGTTTGACCAGATCGGTCGGCCGCCCGTCGACCGGCGTATGGTCGAATTTCCAGTCGGTCAGGTAAATGGTCAGGCCGACGGGTGTATCGATGGCCAGACCAACCGTATCCGGGATCGAATGCGCAACGCTGAATGGTTCGACCGAGAAAGAACCGACGGTAAACGGTTCACCCGCATGCATCTTCATCAGCCTGACCTGGTCGAGCAGGCGATGCTCTTTGAGTTTTCCTGTCAGCATGCCAAGGGTCAGCGGCGTGCCATAGATCGGCGGGAAATCGAGTTCTGGCACAAGATATGGCACTGCGCCAATGTGGTCTTCGTGCCCATGGGTCAGCACGATCGCCTTGATTTTGTCCTTCTGGTCGCGCAAATAGGTGATGTCCGGCAGTACCAGATCAACGCCGAGCATATCGGCTTCCGGGAACATCACCCCACAATCGAGCACCAGAATCTCATCGTTTTGTTCCAACACCCACATGTTGCGGCCCACTTCACCGGCGCCGCCCAGGGGAATGGCACGTAATCTGTTTTTTGCCATAGGCGCATATGAGGCGGCAACTCTCCTGTTGTTCCCGCCTCGCTCCTTTCCTTTCCGGCTGCTCGGGAAGCAGCCCCGCTACAATCGACTATCGCACCGGCTGAAGCCCTCAGCCTGTTATACCTCTGATAATGCTGGCTGTGCATCGTTCAAGCCAGCGTGCGCGCGGATTTCGCGCAACAGATCGTCACGGTTTTCCACACCGGAATAAATGATCAGGCGCCGGGCGCCGCATGCCTGCCGATGCAGCCAGCGCACCAGCGGATTGCGAATCTGGCGCGACGGATCGTCATTCAGCGCCACCTCATCGAGAGACTCATCTGCATCGTCATCACGGCGGCGAACGCCAACCACACTGCTCCAGGGGCAGGTGAGCGCAACACCAAACGACGTAAAGCGCAATCCGGCGTCCATTGGCGTATACTGCGCGCCCAACTCCTCGAGGATGCTCCACGCCACCAGGGGCGTGGCCACCACCACCACCACCATGAGCAATGCTGGGATCATCTGACTGAGAGACAACCCGCGCTCCAGATTTTCGCGCAACGCCTGTACGAAACTCGCAGAGGGATCACTGCTGGTCGCAATCGAGATGCGTAACGTCCACACTGCAAACACCCAGATGAGCAGCGCGCCGATCAGTAGCACCATAGCGCTACGTCGTGCAGACGGAGAGAGCCGATAGGTCTTCATGGGCACTCAGAACAACGACAATTGTTGAACTTCGGGTTCATCCGGCTTATCAGGAGCGGCAGCAGCCTGAGCGCTCTTGGCTTCCGCCTGCGCAATGAATTCCGGCAATCTGCGAAAATCAGCTTCGATCAATGCCCGATACTGCGGTTGATGGAGCGCCGCAGCAGGATGCATCATCGGAATGATCATGCGCCCGCCGATCCAGCGCGGCTGACCGTGGATGCGGGAGATTTTTTTCACCGGGAAACCAGCGCGCCATCGAGAAACGCCCAAGGGTTACAATCACCAACGGATTCAGCGCCGCGATCTGTCGATCGAGAAACTGGCTGCACGCAGCGATTTCATCTGGCTGCGGGTCACGATTATCCGGCGGCCGATGTTTGATGACGTTGGCAATAAACACCTCGTTGCGCTGCAAGCCGGCAAGCCCTAGCAGTTCTTCGAGAAACTGACCGGCAGCGCCGACGAACGGCCGACCCTGGCGATCTTCATGAAAGCCAGGGGCTTCGCCGATAAACATGACTTTCGCGTCTGCTGGACCTTCGCCCGGAACGGCTCTCATCGCCGACTGATGCAGCCGGCATGCGGTGCACGCGCGCACTTCATCGGCAATCTGCTGAAGCATGTTGGCTGCGCTCAACGCTGTATTCCTCGATGGTTACGACCTCTCTTTGTTTATTATACCATCTTCATCGGGCAATGCAGACTCAGCCATCTGCTCTCGTCGTGGCGCGCTATTGTGATTCGACTCATTATGCGTTGTCGGGACTGATGAGGGGTCAAGTCCGCTCCAGATCGCAGGCGAAGGTTCCTGCCGGACCCGGCGCTGCCGCTGGCGCGCCGAGCGCATCGAATGACGCTTCGATGCTACATGCTGAAGCGCAACGAGAAGGACGCTGGCGACCAGAAATACCCCAAGAAAGATGCCCCACGACAGATCGATGAACAGACGCCGTAGCATAAGGGTCTCGACCGCGATGGCGACCCCGACCAGCAACGCCGTTTTCAACACGCTGTTCATCCGCGCTCGTTCTCTATGCTCCAAACCTATCGGCCAGGATCTCAGTCGCGCCGCTCCTCCTCGGGACGCACTTCGCGCCCCTGATCGAGCGTGTAGTTCCCGGTATCCAGGTGCGTGGGCTTTGCCGCCTGCTGCACAATGATCCCCAATTTCAACGCCACAACAAACCCGGCGACGCCAACGACGGCGAGTAGCAGTATCAGGCACAGAATAGCTATGAGCATTGCAGACATTGGACATTCTCCCCGCGTATCGGACTATTCACAGGTGCGCGATGGCGCCATACCATGTTCAACATACGCAGCAGGCGACGCTACGTTTCAACTTCTGTAAGTAATAATCGTTCGTACGTGCAGAGGGATACGGTCCGTGCCGTCATGCAGCATTGGCATCAGGTCGCCTTTGCGAGAGTGGTAAACTATGGATTGAAGAACGTGTGCAGTCTGCTGCGTCATCACGAAACTCTTCGCGTGTGGAATACATGGCGATGGCTCGTCTGACCGAAATTGTGCTGCCTGCATCGCTGCGCGAGCGGCTGGCGCAAGGGCATCCCTGGGTGTATCGCGACCATATTCCGGCTCATGTGCGCCTTCCATCCGGCGCCTGGGTTATCGTCCGCTGCGGCGCCTGGCGTGGGTATGCCCTGTGGGATGCGGAAGGTCCGATTGCGCTGCGGATCTTCTCGACGCGTCGCCTGCCCGATACCGTCTGGCTGCGCGAACGTCTGACCGCTGCGTGGGATCTGCGTGAACCGCTGCGCGCTGCGGGCATCACCGCGTATCGCTGGGTCTTCGGTGAAGGAGATGGTCTGCCCGGCATTGTCGTAGATCGCTACCACGATGTCGCTATCATCCAGGCGTACTCTGCCGCAGCGCTGACCCTTGTCGATGATGTGGCAACCCTGATTCTCAAAGTCGATCCGGCGGTGCGCAGTGTCGCGCTCCGCACGATCGCAATGCTGCGTTCGGCAGCGCATGAAGGCGACGAAGGAGATGGCGATGCACGGCTACGACCGCTGTACGGCGAGCCGCCACCGCGCGAGATTGTGGTGGTTGAGCATGGGATGCATTTTGCCGTTGCGCTTCACACTGCACAGAAAACCGGATTGTTCCTCGACCAGCGCGAGAATCGGCGCTTTGTCGAAGGACTCGCCACCGGGCGCACGGTACTGAACTGCTTCGCCTATACCGGCGGGTTTTCGCTCTATGCACTGCGCGGCGGCGCACGGCAGGTCGTCAGCGTGGATATCGGCAAGGGTCTGGCAGTGGCGACAGCGCGCAACCTGGCGCTCAACCGCCTCGATGACGGACGGCATCGTTTCGAGACCGCCGATTGCTTCGAACTGCTCGAACAGTATGCCGACGAAGGAGAACGCTTCGATCTTGTCATTCTTGATCCACCGGGTTTCGCGCGACGAAAAGAAAGCCGGTACGCCGCACAGCGCGCGTATGCGCGACTAAACGCACTTGGCATGCGGTGTGTGAATCCTGGTGGTCTACTGGTGACTGCGAGTTGCACCACTCAGGTAGGACCGGAAGCGTTTCGCGAGGCGCTGGCAGCGGCAGGTGCGCTTGCTGGCCGACGACTGCGGATTTTCCACGAAGCCGGGCAACCGCTCGATCATCCAGTTCCGGCACACTTCCCCGAAGGACGGTACCTGAAGTTCGTGGTTGGGCGGGTGGAGGAGGCGGTGTAGGTGGAAGGTTGCAGGTTGAACGGTTGAACGTGGAGGGGGCAGGCAGGAGCGCCCCCGGTGAGCGCCCTGGGGCTGGTGGTCGATGGCGCGGTCGGGACGCCCCTGGTGGGCGTCCATCGCAGATGGGTAGGGGACAGGTTGCACGTGAGAAAGCGACGTGTTTGTGCGTCCACCAACGCATTCGCGTATTCGCTGAACATTGGCGTCGCACTGGTCATCCTTGTGGCGATGCTTCCCGGCGCTTGCGGTTCAGCAACACCCGAAGGAGGCGAAATGATGATATTCACACTCACAAGCGCGTCATTCACCGAAGGCGGCGCAATCCCGCGCGATCATACGTGCGACGGCGCTGACCGCTCGCCGCCGTTGCGCTGGGAAGGCGCCCCGCCAGCCGCCAGTTATGTGCTGATCCTGGACGATCCAGACGCACCTGGTGGCACGTTTACGCATTGGGTGCTGTACGACATCCCCGGCGACCGCACGGAACTGGCGGAGGGGGAACAGCACGTCGGGCTGGCAGGCGGCAACGATTTTGGCAGGCGCGGCTATGGCGGACCGTGCCCGCCGCGCGGCAGGGGCGCGCATCGCTACTTCTTCCGTCTCGCGGCGCTCGACATTCCATCGCTGAACCTGCCCCCCAGCGCTGCCCGACGCGACGTCGAAACCGCCATGCGCGGTCATGTGCTGGCGACCGCCACATTGATGGGGCGGTATGAGCGCAGGTGATCATCATCGTGAGGATCGAACTGTCATCCAGCGCGTGGCGTAGGCGATTAATCCGATGCCAATCAGGATCAGCAGCGTCAGACCGATCAACTTGGCATACGGGCTGATGTCGGCGATGCCGAGCAACCCGAAGCCTGCGCTCAGCCCCCAGTAGAGCGCCAGAATCTGGCGCGGCGACATGCCGCTGTCGAGCAGGCGGTGATGGAGGTGGTCACGTCCGCCACGCATTGGTTGTTTGCCGCTCACTGTGCGCGCAACGATCAACCAGGCAACGTCGAGGATCGGCACGCCCAGCACCAGGAGCACCGTCGCCAGTTTTGCGCCGCCGATAATTGCGCTGACGCCAAGCATGAATCCGAGAAACTCGGCGCCGCTGTCACCCATAAAAATCCGTGCCGGGGGAAGATTGAAGATCAGGAACCCGGCGCATGCCCCGGCGAGCGCGAGCGGCAGCAGCGCAATCGTCGTTTGCGGCGGGTCGAGCCGGAGCGCATGCAGCGCCAGCATCACCGCTGCGATCAGCGACACGCCAGCCGCCAGACCATCGAGACCGTCCGACCAGTTGATGGTATTGGCCATCCAGCCCAGCCAGAAAATCGTCGCCAGGATTGCCAGCCACGGGCTGACATCCCACAGACTCACCTGACCGACAAACGGCGCGTTGAAGGCGGTCAGCAGAATGCCGCGCGCCTCGGTGAACAACCCCAGTGCGTCGGGGTAGCGCCGCTGATCCCAGAGGTATGGACCGACCGCGATGAGCGCCGCGCCGATCTGAGCAATGAATTTGGGGAGCCAGGGAAGTTCAACCACATCATCGAGCCACATCACCAGGAAGATGAGCGTTCCGCCAGCCAGGAGCAACCCAATGCGCAGGACCTCGAACTCCGAGCGCCGTAGCGCCGGGTCCAGCGCACTGAAGATGAACGTGGCAAGCAGCGCAGTCACGAAGCCGGCATACATGGCGATGCCGCCAACGTTTGCAGTCGGGCGCGCGTGCGCGCGGCGACCACCCGGGTGCTGCACCCATCCGCGTTGTTCGCAGAGGCGAATGACCGGCGGAACTGCAAACGCGGTCACAATAAAGGCAACCAGAAAGGCGCTCATCAGCGCCACGATCGTCAGAAGTGACATGAAGCCTCATGAATTGGCGTCGCCGAGGCATCGCCCTGGTATAGCATACGAGACATGAATTCCGCGTTTCAAAGACTATGTGGGCTACGGATTGTTTCTTCATTACCCCGTGCCGAACAGCCGGTCACCTGCATCTCCCAGACCCGGAACGATGTACCCGCGATCGTTCAGATGATCGTCGAGCGCCGCCAGATGGATTGGCACGTCGGGATGCGCCGCGCGCAACGCCTGTACTCCTTCGGGGGCGGCGATCAGCCCGAGGAACTTGATTCGGCTCGCGCCCCACTCCTTCAGTACCGTCACGGCTGCGACCGCTGAACCGCCGGTGGCGAGCATCGGGTCGAGCACCAGGCAGAGATCGACGTCTACTTCCGGCGGCAGTTTGTTGTAGTACGTCACCGGCTTGAGGGTGGCGTGGTCGCGATAGAGACCGAGGTGCCAGACATGCGCAGTGGGAATGAGGTCGAGAATGGGATCGACCATGCCCAGCCCGGCGCGCAGAATCGGCACCAGACCGATGCGTTCGGCGATCTGCTGACCGTGGTAGGGCGCGAGCGGCGTATCGACGATGCGTTCCTGAAGTGGCAGATCGCGTGTTGCTTCGTACAGCAGGAATTGTGAGAGTTCGCGTACCAGTTCGCGAAACTTCTTCGGCTCCGTTGTCGCACGGCGCAGCAACGTCAGTTTGTGATGGACGAGCGGGTGCTGAGAGATGAAAATCTGTTCCATTGCGCCTCCGGTTGCCATGTCACTGTTCACGCTGCTCCAGGGAGCGCGGACGTTATGAGCGATGCTCAACAGAAAATGACTTTCGCCACAGCCGCGCTGTGTCTGCGGCAAGCGCTACGAAGCAATCTCCTCGCATGACAGGAGATCGCTTCGTAGCTTACGCCCCTCGCAATGATGACAGCGCGTGGTTCCCGAATAATCTCTCAGGTTTCCAGAGCGACACCACCCGCCGTATGATACCATGTGATTGTTGGTGCATAGAAGTGATAAACCATGACCGTTCTACGACGACTATTCCGAATTCAGTTGCCAATCTGGCTGGTGATGCCACTGCTGGCGTTCGTGTTGACGCTGGGAGTCGGCGGCGGCTATCTGCTGGCGCTGCGCGTGACCACTCCCTGCCCGCTTCAGGCAGAAGAGTGCGCTGCGCTGACGAATTTCTGGCGCGTCTGGCAACTGGCGCGCGACAATTTCGTTGACCCTGCTGCGCTCGATCCGCAGCGCATGAGCGATGGCGCGATCAACGGCATGCTCGATAGCCTGGGAGACCAGGGACACACGCGCTACCTGAATGTCGACGAAGCGCAGCGGGAGCGCGAGGCGCTTTCCGGCAGGTTCGAGGGCATTGGCGCTTACATCGATGTGCGCGATGGCCAGCCACGGATCGTCGCGCCCATCGAAGGGTCGCCTGCTGAACGCGCCGGCTTGCGCCCCGATGACCTGATCCTGCGCGTTGACGGGTACGATGTGCGGGGAGTGACGGTGGAAGAACTGCGCAGCCGGGTGCGCGGACCGAAGGGGACGCAGGTGGTGCTGACGATCCAGCGCGCCGGTGTGGCGATGCCTTTCGATGTGACAATCACGCGCGAAGAGGTGAATGTTCCCAGTGTCACCTGGCGCATGCTGCCCGACCGGATCGCGCTCATCAAGATCAACCGTTTTGCTGAACGTACCGGCGCGGAACTGCAACAGGCGCTGCTGGAGGTGCGGGCGCAGAAGGCGCAGGCGATCCTTCTCGATCTGCGCAACAACCCTGGCGGTCTGGTGACGCAACTGGTTGCTGTGGCAAGCCAGTTCATGCCGGAAGGAACGACAGTGCTGATTGAACAGGACCGTGACGGAGCACAACGTCCATATACCACCAGCGAAGGCGGGCTGGCGCTCGACATTCCGCTGGCAGTGCTGGTGAACAACAATAGCGCCAGCGCCGCCGAGATTCTTGCGGGCGCGTTGCAGGAGAACGAACGTGCGCGCGTTATCGGTCAGGCGACATTCGGCACGGCGACGGTTCTGCGCCCGTTCGACCTGGAAGGCGGCGCTCAGGTGCGTCTGGGCACGTCGCAGTGGTTGACGCCGAAGGGGAAGGTGGTGCGCGGCGTCGGTATTCAGCCCGATGAACTGATCGCGCTGGCGCCGGGGGTCGCGCCGCTGACCCCGGCTGAAGCGGCGGCGCTCAGCCCGGAAGACCTCCAGCGTAGCAATGATATTCAGTTGTTGCGCGGTCTGGAAATCGTTCGTGAAACGCTGGCGCAAAAAACGCCGTAACGTCTCGCTATTTTGATTCGGTATCACATCAGAAACGATGAGGAGAGGAGAATCCGCGTGTCCTGTATCCAACCGCTCCGCACAGTCTGCCTGCTGCTGGCGCTGCTCCTGATGATGAGCGCTTGCGCCGGGTCGCCCGCCACCGTCCCCACAACCATAGCGCCGACCGTTGCACCCGCAGCCGTACCAACCGCCGCGACAGCGCCGACTGCCGCACCTGCGCCGACAGCGCCGACTGCCGCCACAGAGATGCCGACGTCGGCAAATGCCGTCCTTCCCGCGCCGCTCTACGTTCTTGATACCGGGCAGATTGTGCGTATCGAGCGTGACGGCGTGACACGCCGGCAGATCACGAATGAGGCGCCGCCTGCGCCGGATGCGCTGGCGATCGTCCAGTTCGATGTATCGCCTGTGGATGGAACGCTGGTGTACGTGATTCAGGGGGTCGGAACGCCGCCTGTGCTGGTGCGCACCGCCGCCGACGGCGGCAATCGCACGACGCTGCTCGATACCCTGCCGGTCGCTGCGCCTCTTCTTTCGCCGGATGGCGCAACGATAGCATTGCGCGTCTTCGAGGATTATGAGCGTCCAGGAAAGCACACGCCAGGTCTCTACCTGATGCCGACCGCTGGCGGCGAACCGCGTCTGATCCTGGCGGACAAGCCGGCTACCGATCCCACCGTCGAAGGCGGCGATGGGCGCGGCTTCGAGGCAGTTGCATGGTCGCCGGACGGCACGAAACTGCTGGTGAACGCCTTCTCGCTTTCAGTCGAGATCTGTGAACTTGCAATCGTCGATGTAGCCAGCGGCGCCATCGTCTATCTGGAGGCGCCTGAGCCGAGTCTGGTCGCCGCCTGCACGGCCGCCGCCTGGGCGCTCGACAGCAAAGCGGTCTACTTCAGTGTTGCCAATCCGGGGAACTGGTTCAACGAACCAGGCATCTGGCGCGGCGACGCCATCAGCGGCGCCGCAACCGCCGTGCCGGTTGAACCAGCGAACGCGCTGCTGCGCATGCCGTTCTTCGCCATCGACCGGTTGTATGCCTTTGTTGCGTCTGCGCCTGGCGATAACCCCGCCTACTCGCCCGCCGCCGATCCATCGGAGATAATGGCGCTCTCGTACACCATGAGCAGCGTGCCGTTGACCGGCGGGACATTCGCGGCGCTGCGCAGCGATGCCCACGAGCTGTACAATGCCTTGTGGGCGCCGGACGGCTCGGGCGCGGTGATCTTCGAGAGCAGCGATCCGTCGGCGGTTCGCCTGCTCTGGCTTCCCACCGATGGATCGCCCGCTGTCGAGTTGTATCGAGGAACGGACCTGCCCACTGTGCATTGGGGAAAGCCGTAACCGGGAGCGTTCAGAGCGACCTGCGCTGCTCGAGCGCATAGGCGATGCCCTGCTGCAAACTGCGCAGCGCGACCATTTCGCCCATCTCCGCTCCGATATGGACGAGCGTCTGCGCGATTTCGGCGCTGATCCCGCTGAGCACGACGCGCGCGCCAAGCATGCGCGCCGCCTGTGCCGCGCGGATCAGCGCCCCGGCGACCTGTGTATCGACCACCCTGACGCCGGTGATGTCGAGAATGGCAATATCGGCGCTATGGGCGGCGATGCCTTCCAGGAGCGTTTCCATAATCTGCTGGGCGCGGCGGCTGTCGATCGAGCCAATGATCGGCATAACGACCACGCCCTCCGCAATCGGCATCAGCGGTGTGCTCAGTTCGCGCAGCGCCGCCTGTTGCGCTTCGATCACCTGCTGCTGCAGGGCGCGTTCGCGAATGGCTTCCTCGGCGCGACGCCGCATGGTGATGTCGGTGAACGAAACCATGCCGTAGGCGATGCGTCCCTCAGCATCACGGATCGGCGCGCCGTGGATCTCGATAAGCGCCCGACCATCGGGACGCTCAATCTCCATATCATCGACCGATGATGCTTCACCACGCAGCGCGCGCGCCAGCGGCATACGCTCCGCCGGATAGCGTTGATCGGTTTCGGCGACGAAGGCGCGATAGACTTCAGCAAGCTGATCGGTGACGGCATCCGGCACGATGCCTTTGCCAAGCAATTCCGTCGCGCTGCGATTGGCGTAAAACGGGCGTCCATCAGGTTCGACGACGAACACGCCCACTGGCAGCGCATCGAGGAAGCGCCGCAGGCGCTGCTCGCTTTCGCGCAGCGTCGCTTCGATCCGTTTGTTCTCACTGATGTCGCGCAGCACGGTCGAAAAGTGCGTCACATCCCCCGCAGCATTCTTGTGCGCAATAATGATCTGTGCAACCGGCGTCTCCCTGCCCTGCGCATCACGCACGGCAGTTTCGCCGCTCCAGTACCCTTCGCGCGCTGCGTGCGGCAGGGCTTCGTTGAGAATCAGGTTCGCCACCCAGTCAGGGTGGAATTGCGGGATACGACGTTCACCTGGCGACGCATGAGAAGGCGCGCCAAACAGTTGCCGCCCAGCCCGATTGGTGTACACGATCCGCCCTTCCGTATCAGCAGTGCTGATGACGTCGGGCGTATTTTCGATGATCGCGCGCAGACGTTCTGTCAGTTCATCGTCCTGCCGCTGCTGGTCGAGCATCGCTTCGAGGTCAACAATGCGGCGGCGCAGGCGTTCGATTTCAGCGGCTGGATCGTCTATGGATGACACAGTGTGACTCTGGTACGGTTGGATGTCGTCGATTTCAGCAATGCGCAGACGACTCTGCTCAATGAAAGTATATGCGATTTTGCAGAAACTGCAACCCTGAAATACCCCGCTACGGCTGGCGCACAGCGCCGCGTACATCAAGCGCGAACAGACGCACGCTGATCGGCGCGCCAGCGCGCGCAGGGTCGGGAGCGGCGGGCGCCTCCAGGGTCAGTCTATGTTCGCCAGGCGGAAGCAACAGGTGGATTGCGCGCGCTGGCGCGCGCCCCGACGGAACAGCGAATTCTCCAAGAACCACGTTGTCAAGTATGTATCTGAGCGGTCGCACCTCGGTGTACGCTTCCATCCAGAAGGTCAGACGCATGGGCGCTGCGTCAGCAAAAGGATTGAACATGCGAATCTCAGCACGCTCACCCATCCAGCGCCAGCGCGTGCCGGTCGCCACTTCGCGTTCGAGCGGCTGCCACCCGTCACCCAGACACGCAACCGGCGTCACCCGCCACGCAGCCGGCACAGCGTAGACTTCCAGCGCGTCATCGGCAAAGACGGGCGACTCGATTCCCAATTCAGCAAGGAGAGGGCGAACGCGGGCAAAATACTCATCTTTATTGCTCTGCAAGT
>ERZ1685332.21-NODE-21-length-58737-cov-15.183089_pt1 | contig 58737 bp, 54 predicted proteins | sample MGYA00580193_ERZ1685332 | MGnify/ENA primary metagenome ERZ1685332 (study PRJEB41501, sample SAMN08275520) | hot springs metagenome | biome: alkaline hot spring; material: microbial mat | place: Russia: Ush-Beldyr | collected 2015-07 | depth 0.5 m m ...
CGCGCGATCAGATCTGCGTTCACCGCGTCGGAAAAGGGCTGTAACTGGCTCATCAGCCTGTGGGTGGCCTAGGCTAAGCTCGAGGTCTGCGCCCACTTATCCATCACCGAGCTTCCTGCGCAGGCGAAAGAGGAACTCCAAGGCCTCCAGAGGGGAGAGCTTCTCCAGCTCGAGCCGGCGTAGCTCCTCCAAACACGGATGCTCCTCCGGGCCGAAGAGGGGGAGGGCGTCAATCTTGGGCTGTGCCGGCCGCCGGCGCTCGAGCTCCAAGAGTTTGCGCGCGGCCTCGGCCAGCACCTCTGCCGGAAGGCGGGCGAGCTTGGCCACCTGGATCCCGTAGGATTTCTCGGCCACGCCCGGCAGGATACGGTAGAGAAAGACCACTTCGCCCTTCCACTCCCGGGCGGCAGCGTGGAGGTTTATGACGCCTGGGGCCTCCTCGGCGAGCCGAGCAAGCTCCCGATAATGGGTGGCAAAGAGCGCCTTACACCGCACCTTCTCCACAAGATGCTTAGCAATGGCCCAGGCCAGGGCCATCCCGTCGTGGGTGCTCGTCCCGCGGCCAAGCTCGTCGAGGATGACCAGGGAGTTCTCCGTGGCCCCGGAGAGGATGCTCGCCGCCTCCTGCATCTCCGCCATGAACGTGGATATTCCCTCGGCCACAGCATCGGACGCGCCCACCCGGGTGAAGATCTTGTCGAACAGGGGAAGTTCCGCCTCCTTGGCGGGCACAAAGGACCCCATCTGGGCCAAGAGGGCGATGAGGGCCACCTGCCGGAGGAACACGGACTTCCCCGCCATGTTCGGCCCGGTCACCAGGGCCAGCGAAACCCCCTCCTCCATCACCAGGTCGTTGGGCACGAAGGTTGTGGTCTCCTCCACCATGGGATGTCGTCCCCCGCGGATTCGGATGGTTCTTGTCCCCACAAAGCGGGGCCGGGTGTAGCCCCGGCGCGCGGCCACCTCCGCCAGGGCTCGGAAGAGGTCGAGCTCGGCCAGGGCCTGGCCCACCCGGGAGAGCCTGAAAAGCTGGCGGCGCCCGGCCTCCACGAGGTCCTGGAAGATCTCGGCCTCCCGAGCAATGGCCTCCTCCTCGGCGGAAAGGAGCTGATCCGCACAGGCGGAAAGCTCGGGGGAGGTGAACCGCTCGGCCCCGGTCAAGGATTGCCTCCGCTGCCAATCCCTGGGAACCCGCGGAAGTTGGGACCGGGTGACCTCGAAGTAGTATCCGAACACGCGGTTGTAGCCGACCCGCAAGTTAGGGATGCCCGTGCGTTCCCGCTCTTTGGCCTCAAGCTGGGCCATTTCCTCCCGGAGGCGGCGCATCTTCGCCCGCAGCCCGTCCAAAACGGGATCGAAGCCGTCACGGATCACCCCGCCCTCCTCCAGGCCCGGCGGCGGGGACTCCACCAAAGCCCGCGCAAGCTTCTCGGCAAGTTCCAGGGGAGCTTGGGCCAGATCTTCTTTCACGCGGCCCAATGGTTCGGGAAGAGGTTCCCCAAGCCGGGGGAGAAGCTCATTGATTTCCGCCACAGCTTTCAACGTCCGGGCGAGGGAAAGGAGATGTAAGGGGGTCGGATTTCCCATCCCAAGAGGCGAAAGAAGACGCGGAAGGTCATGGCAGCGGGCGAGGGGGGCGGCCAAGTCCTGCCAGAGATCGCTCTCCAGGAGGAGCTGAACGGAGTCCAGGCGGGCTTCGATCCGCGCGCGGTCCCGCAAGGGCGCCAAAAGCCAGCGCCGGAGGAGCCTTCTTCCCATGGAGGTCTTCGTTCGGTCGAGGACGGAAAAGAGCGTGTGTTTTCCCTCCGCCCGCAGAGGATGGACGAGCTCCAGCGAGCGCTGGGTGAAGGGGTCGAGCGCCATCGTTTCCTCTTCCGCATGCAGGACGGGCGGCTGAAGGTGAGGGAGGTCCCCGAGGGCCTCCTCGAGGTAGCGCAGAAGGCCGCTTGCCGCTTTCGCCGCAAGGGGAGCGCCGCTGAGGGCTCCGGGAAAGCGCGCGCTGAGGGCGTCCACCTGGAAATACGAGGCGGGCCTTGGGGTGAGCGCCCCCTCCGGTGGCCAGGGGAGGTTTTCGCCCTCGGGGACGAGCCACTCCGCCACAGAGAGGCGGGCGACGAGGTTGGGGAGGTCCACCGCGGGGAGCTCCTCGGCCCAAAAGGCACCGGAGGCCGCTTCGGCCCAAGCCACCCCAACTTTTCCCCCCTCCGGCCAGAGGGCAGCCAGGAGCACATCCCGGTCGCCATCCAGGGCCTCCTCCTCGATCACCGTGCCGGGGGTGAGAACCCGCACCACTGCCCGCCGGAGAAGCCTTTTCCCTTTCCCGGGCGGTTCGAGCTGGGGGCAGAGGGCCACCTTATGCCCGCGCTTGAGGAGCTTTTGGATGTAGAACGTGGCACGGCGCATGGGCACCCCAGCCATGGGCATCCCTTCCCGGCTGGTAAGGGTCAGCTCCAGCTCCCGGGACACAAGCTCCGCGTCCTCGAAGAACGTCTCGTAAAAATCCCCAAGCTGGAAGAAAAGGATCGCGTCGGGATACCGGGCCTTCATGTCCCGGTACTGCCGCATCATGGGCGTGAGCTCCCGTTCCACCAAGGGGAGTTTACCCCGCCAACTCCTCAGCGCGGCACGTCGTGGAAAGCCCCGGCGCGGAAGAACGTCTCCCGACGCACTTCTATTTGCTTGAACCCCACGGCCCCATGGCCGCGCAACGCCCGCGCGGTAAAAGCAAAGGTCTCGGGCTCCACCCACTGGAGCCCAAGTTTGAAGAAAGCGGAGCGCAAAAGGACGCGGATGGCCTCCCGGCCGTAGCCCCTCCCCCAATGACAATCCCCAAAACCGCTGTGCGGTTCTTGGCATCGATACGATGAAGACCAATGTTGCCGATGTGTGGCCACTCCTCTCCCCCTCCAAAACAAAAAGGGGCGGCGAGGCCGCCCCTTTTTTGCCCCAGGATTATGCGGGCCCTAGCCGATGGTGAGGCTGATGGTCACGGTTTTCGTGCGCACGCCGTCCGTGCCCTCCACGGTGATGGTGGCCGTGCCCGGGGCGGCAGTGTCCGCGGCGGCAAGGGTGAGGGTGGCCGTGGCGCCCGTGGCGGAAACCGGATCAAACGTGGCCGTCACGCCGGCGGGGAGCCCCTTGGCCGTGAACCGCACCGCCTCGGTGTGGTTCGTGCGGGCGATGGAGATGGTGACCGCGACCCTCTCGCCCGGTTTGAGGGTTACCACGGCAGGATCGGCCTTGAGGCTGAAGTCCACGGCCAGCACAGTGACCCTGAGGGACGCGGTCTTGTCGGCGATGCCCGGGGCCTTACCGGTGACCGTCAGGGTGTAGTCCCTGGCGTCCACCCCGGTGGCCGGGACGTCGATTCGCAGGGTGGCCGAGGCCCTGTCCGCCGGGACCTTAGCAGGATCCACCGCAACCTTCATCGCCGCAGGCGCGCCGGTCACGGCGAGGTCCACCGGGTCCTTCATGGTCTCGTTGCGCCTGATGCTCACCGTGACCGTGGCGGAAGCGCCCTGCCGCACGGTGACGGTGGCCGGGGAGAGCTCAAGGGCGTAGTCCGGGGCGACCTGGATGGTCAGGGTGAGCTTGCTCTCCTTGGTGCGGCCACCCCCCGTGGCCACCACCGTGAGGGTGGTGGGGCCGGTCCTCGCCCCCGTTCCTACGTCAATGGTCAACGTGGTCTCCAAGCTTTTCTCGTCGCCCTTGGCGGTGATCTTCGCCGGACTGAATGTCAGTTTAACCCCGGTGGGTGGGGTTTCCTTCACCGAGAAGGTGATGTCGCCCCTGGGGAAACTCTGGCCGGCCGGCGGGGTGAGGGTGACCTTCACCGTCCCGGACCGGCCGATGGGCACAGCCGCCGACAGCGTCGCCGGAAGGGTGAAATCACCCTTCGGCCGCGTCACCAAAATCCCCACCACAATACCGATGACCGCAAGCACCCCAACGCCAATGATGATCTTCGTCTTTTTGCTCACACGCTCCTCCTTTCACTGGTCGCACATTTCACGCGCCCGTTCTCAAACACAACAAAGGACAAGCTATGTTGCACCTCCCGCAGAGCTTGTCCGTTCCCGCTCACTTGCCGCACGGCTTTTTCGGCTGCTTGGGCGACTCCGTTTTTTTCTCCTTAAGAAGCATCATCTCTTCCCTCCTTGTCGCCACTCCTGGCGACTAGGAGACCAGTATAGCCGAGCCGGCGCTTGAGGCAACAAGGCGGAAGTCCCAAGGATCACCCATGGACGCGGCCTGTCCTCCGGCCGAGCTCCCTAAGCTTCTCCGCCAGCCTTGGGGGCAGCTCCCCGCCCCGAAGCCGCCAGGCCCAGTTGCCCTCCGGCCGGCTGGGGAAGTTCATGCGCGCCGCGCTTCCCAGGCCCAGCACGTCCTGGATGGGCACCACCGCCAGCCTCGCCCGGCTCCGGAAGACCACAGCCATCAGGGCCCAAGGGATCCCTTCCTCCCCTTCGATTTTCATCCCCTCCTTTCTCAAATACGCCAGAACCCGGGCTCGCTCCTCCGCATCAGCCGTGCGGAACCACCCAAGGGCCGTGTCGTTGTCGTGGGTCCCGGTGTAAGCCACCACCCGGCCATGTTCCGGGAAATTCTCGGGCAGGTGGGGGTTATCCGGCTTCCCGTCGAACGCGAACTGGAGGACCCGCATGCCAGGGAACCCGAACTTGTCCCGGAGCTCCTCCACGGCCGGGGTGATCACCCCCAGGTCCTCGGCGAGAATGGGAAGCTCCCCGCGCTCCCTGAGCATGCGTGCGAAGAGTTTCTCGCCCGGGGCGGGGACCCAACGGCCGCGCTCGGCCGTGGGCTCCTCCGCGGGGATCTCCCAGTAGGCCTCAAAGCCCCGGAAATGGTCGATACGCAGAAAGTCGCAGAGCCGCAGGGCCTGCCCCACCCGCGCGATCCACCAGGCAAAATTCTCCTCCTCGTGCACGGGCCAGCGGTACAGGGGATTTCCCCAACGCTGGCCGGTGGGGCTGAAGTAGTCGGGCGGGACGCCCGCCACCACCGTGGGCCTGCCTTCCCCATTGAGCTCGAAGAGCTCCGGCCTGGCCCAAACATCCGCGGAGTCGTATGCCACGAAAATCGGGATATCCCCGATGATCTTCACCTTTCGGGTGTGCGCATAACTGCGGATTTCCTCCCACTCCTGAAAGAACATCCATTGGGTCCAGGCGTGAAAGCGCACATCCTCGTCCTCCTCGAGTTCGGCGAGGGCATGGGGGTCGCGGAGCCGATAGGCCCGCGGCCATTCATGCCAAGGGCGGCCGCCGAACCGGTCCTTCAGGGCCATGAACCGGGCGTAATCCAAAAGCCAAAAGCTTTCCCGCTCCCAAAACCGCAGGAACTCCCGGCGTTCTTCGGCGCCAGCGTGGCGGAGAAAACCCTGGAAGGCCCGGCGCAGAAGAGCCCACTTCCACCGGTAAAGGAGGCCGTAATCCACCCGATCCGGCCGGGTTGGCGGCGGTTTTTCCTCGGGCAGCCAGCCCCGGCGCCCAAGATCCTCGGGGTCGATGAGATAAGGATTCCCGGCGAAGGCGGAAAAGCTCTGATAAGGGGAGTCGCCGAACCCGGTGGGCCCCAAGGGGAGGACCTGCCAAAAGGAAGCGCCGGTCCCGCTCAGCCAGTCCACAAAGGCTTTGGCTTCCCCGCCGAGGACGCCTATGCCCCAGGGACCGGGCAGGCTTGTAGGATGAAGGAGGATCCCGAACCCCCGCCTGAGCTCCACTTTAACCCTCCGGGTTCAGGCGGGCGATGCCGCAGAGGATGTGCACGGGTCGGCCGGCCCGGGCCCGCTCCAGGGCCTGCGCCGCCTCATCCCAAATCCTGTCCCGCTCAGCTCGGTCCGCATAGGCCACCTCCATGCGCAGAAGATACTCGCCCTCCCGGGTGAGGAGGACCCGGAGCCGAAAGGGCCGCCCATGAGCCACAAGGAGGCCCTGGATCTCCGCCAGCGCCTTCTCCAAAACCTCCCGTAGGAGGGGATCGACCTCCGCGCGGCGATTGATGCGGGGGTCCCCAAATTGCTCAAGGAGGTTCATATCTTCCCGACCAGTGCTGTTCCCGCCAGTTCCCCTCGCCTCGGCATAGGCGGAACGCGGCCGACAGGGGCGCCCGGCGACCCCAAGGGATCGCCCACCACCCGCCACTTCTTTTCCTCTGAGGGGCCCAGACCTGCGCGCGCACTGCCAAAGATACCCAGTTTCCCGGGGCTCAACGTCCATGAGGGTGGTCGCCGCCGCGTCCACGGCCACGGGATCGCTTCCCCCGAGGACGAGGAAGCGGGGAGGATCCCCATCCACCGGCCCCTCCCCTTCCATCCCCGCGAACCCGTCGAGCACGGAAAGATGGGGCGCAAGCTCCCCCGCGAGGGGGGAGGTTGCAGTGGATGGCCCCACACCCCTGGTGGATCTTGGTCTTGTCGGGATTTTGAACGGACCCCGCCGCGGTCGGACACGCTTGCCTGGAAAAAGAGCCATGCCACCGCAACACGATTGTACTCGGCATTGCGAATGCGGTGTTCTCCGCTTTAGTTCCCCCTCGATCGCGCTGGAGATTGGAAAGACGAAGACAAAAAGGAATGGTCGCTTTCTCCCATGAGGGGGTGGTGTCCTTGGCGTTGCAGACCGCGTAGGACCCTGGTGAAAGATGGGGAAACCACGAACGCCGTGAACGTGGAGAACCTGATCAAGATTTACGGGGACGGAATCCGGGCTGTGACGGGGTTTACTTTTCCATGCGCGGGAGCGCTTCGGTTTTCTCGGGCCAAACGGCGCGGAAAACTCCGCAACCCTGAACTGCATCATCGGGCTTCTCCGGCCCACCGCAGGAGGGATCCGGATCCTCGAGGGGACGCGATGACGGATCCTATACGGTAAAGCGCAGCGTGGGTTACGCTGCGCAGGAAACAGCGGTGGACGAAAGTCTCACCGGCTGGGAAAACCTCTCTTCCGGGGCGGTTTCACCATCTTCCTCCTCAGAGGATCCGCCAAAGGGGAGAGGAGGCGCTCCGGTTCTTTGGGCGTTGGGAAAGGAGAGATGATCTAGCCCAGACCTGCTCCGCGGCCTGCTCAAGGGGCTGGACATCGCCTGCGCCCTCATCCACCGGCCGAAGATCCTCTTCCGCGACGAGCCGATCCTCGGGCTTGTTGTGCAGAAGCTCCGCGAGGAGCACGGGATCACCATTTTCCTCACCCCCCACGAGCCCTCACCGATCGGGGACGAATACCGGCCCTGGGTAAGCCTGGCGCCCTGAAGGCCGCCCTGGGCGGGAACCTCGTCGTTCTCAATTCGGGGTTGCGGACAGCCGCCTCTCCTCCCTCCTTTTGGCCATCCGTGCCCTCCCGGGCGTGCGGGACCTTTGCTCTTCCCCGTAGGGGATCCACTGGATCTGGGTGGAGCGGCGCGGCGGCCGGCTCATCCCCAAGTTCGTCCAGCCCGCCTGGCCTGCCGTGGTGGCTCGGATCAACCCCGTCATCTATTCGGGTTCTCCTTTTCGGCTGCGATTGGAATGCTCTTTGGATGCCCATTTTAGTGATCGGCAGGCTGGCCCTCCTCATGATGTTCGTGGCCGGAAGGAGCTTCGCGCGGGCCACAGGGGAGTAGATGAAGCACGCCCCCCGGCGTCAGACCCCTCTTGGCGACCAAACGCGCGCCATCCTGCCCTTTTCTCTGCCCACGATGGCCGCCATGTTTGTACAGTCCTGGTACAACGGAGTGGACGGGATCTGGGTCTTTGGGTTAGGGAGCGAGGCCCTGGCTGCAGTGGGGCTGTTCTTCCCGTTCATGAGGGGGTGATGGCTCTAGCCCCAGGCCTGGGCGCCCAGGGGGCCGCCGTATAGGCTCAAATCCTTTTCGGTGGAGCCGCCGTTCTTTTCTTCGCCAGCTTGGGCACAGCCCTCCCGCGTGGGGGACGACGCCGAACGGGCCAGGTACGCCATGGTTCTCGGCTCCTCCCTCAATATTGGCCCGGACTGCTTTTTATTTATGGGTTTGGACTGGGCGTGGCCGGCGCGGCCTGGGCCACCATCGCCCTTTTTGCTCGGCCTTGCTCCTCGCGCGGCACGATCCCCATGACCGGGATAGCCAAAGATGTCACGGCCGTGAGCGCGGCAGCCTTCGGCGCCGGCGCGGGCCCAAAGCTCCGTCCCGCCCACCTCTACGCCATACGCCTAGGCCTCCTTCAGCTTGGGCCCGCCTCTTTCGCGGCCGCGTCCACCCTCCCTTTCTTTCCGCCTACGCCCCGGAGAGCCGGGCCCTTCTCCCCCCGGTGCTGCGCACCGTGGTCCTCCAAGCCCTGGGCGAGCGGGGCATGGGGTGGGGAATCATCGCCGCCAACGCTCTCATGGTCGGGGTGGGCTTGACTTGGGGGATACACGCCCTGGCCGTGCTTTCCCAAAAATTCGCCTCACGCCAGGCCGGGTAAAATGGGACCATGCTGGAACTTCCTGTTATTTTCAACCCTGTGGCGGACCGCGGCCGGGCCGCGTCCCGCGCCGAGGAGGTTGTGGCCACCCTCAAGCAACATGGCCTGAATCCTGTCCTTCTCCGGACGGCCGCGCCCGGCGACGCCACAAGGATGGCCAAGGAGCTTGTGAAAAAGCAGGCCCCCATTGTGGCCGCCGCGGGCGGGGATGGCACCCTCCATGAGGTGGCCCAGGCCCTAGTGGGAACGAAAACGGCGCTGGGGATCATCCCCGTGGGTTCCGGAAACGACTTCCTCCGTTCCCTCGTGGGCACTGTGGATCTCCTCCCGGCCCTGGGGCGCCTGCGGGAGGGACAGCCCACGCCGGTGGACGTGGGCGAGGCCAACGGCCGCTTTTATCTGAACTCTTTGGGCATGGGCATCGACGGCCAGATCGCCGAGGATTTCCGGCGCTGGAAGTTCTTGCGGGGGGAGCTTGGGTATCTCTGGGCCGCCCTGTACGAGGTGGCACGCTTCCGGCCCTTCGAGCTTCGGATCCAAAGCGACGCGGGCTCCTGGGAGTTCCAAGGGCTGATGATCTCCGCGATGAATGGGGCGTATACTGCCGGCGGCTTCCACATGGCCCCTGGCGCCAGCCTCACCGACGGAGCCCTCAACCTCATCGCCATCCGCCACTATCCCCGCATCACCCGCCTCCCCATCCTCTTCCGCGTGCGCCAGGGAAAGCACCTCACCCTGAAGGGAGTGCGGGCGGCGCTGGTGCGACGGGTGGAGGTGCGGACGAACCGTCCCCTGTGCGTGTACGCGGACGGCGAGCTCCTTCCCAAGACCGATGAGCTTTCCGTGCGCGTCCATCCCGGAGCGTTGCTGGTGGTCCTTTAGACCTCTGCGGAGTACGATGCGGCCGTTATGCTTAGGTTACCGGTGATCTTGAATCCCTCCGCGGGCCGTGGTTCTGCGGGCGCGCGCGAGGACGAGCTGCGCCGGATTTTCCGCGACCACAACATTCAGCCGGAGATCTTCCGCACCCAAAGCCGGGAGGAGGCCCAGGAGATGGCGCGGGAGCTCTGTGCCCGTGGGGAGGCGGTGGTGGCCGCAGCGGGCGGTGACGGCACCCTTCACGTCGTGGCCCAGGCCCTGGTCGGAACCAACACGGCCCTGGGCCTCCTTCCCATGGGCTCCGGCAACGACTTTGCCCGCGTCGTTGGGATTTCTTCGGATCTTTCCCAGGCCGTGGAGGTCCTCTGCCGGGGGAAGACGCGTCCGGTGGATGTGGGCGTGGCCAACGGCGTGTTCTACCTGAACGCCTTGGGCATGGGCATCGACGGCCAGATCGCCCACCATTACCAAACCCGCCGGTTCCTCAAGGGGGAGGCCGGCTACCTTTTGGCTACCGGGTATGAGGCCCTGCGGTTTCGGCCAGTAGCGATGGAGGTGCGGGCGGACAGCCTCCACTTTTTCGGGGATTGCCTGGCGGTGGCGGTGATGAACGGTCCCTGGGCAGGCGGGGGCTTCTGCCTTGCCCCCAAGGCGCAACCCGACGATGGACTTTTGGACCTCGCCCTGATCGGCCATTACCCGCGCCTCGTGCGCCTTCTCGTCCTCCCCAAAACGCGGGACGGGAGTTACCTCAAGCTCAAGCGGACCAAACGTGTCCTGGTGCGGGAGGCCCATGTGCGGGCCGAGCGTGCCCTTTTCGTGCACGCCGATGGCGAGCTTTTCCCGGAACGCACCGCGCTCCTTGAGGTGGAGCTCTGGCCGGGCGCGTTGAAGGTGGTGGCCTAGCGCAGCACTTCCTGGGCCTGGAAGCTGCGATCCGGGGCGAGGTGGGCGAGGACCATCCGGTCCCCCGGCTGAAGGTTTCCCGCCACCAGCCGCCCAAGAAGCTCGCCCAGGGCTGGGCCGAGCATCACCCCTTGCCCACAAAGCCCAATAGCCACCAGATACCCCTCCACCTCCTCCACCAGGCCCACGAGGGGAAGCCCATCGGGCGTCATGGGATAAAGCCCGCGCCAGGTGCGGCGCACGCGAATTCCTGAAAGCCTTGGCACGACCTGGATGATCCTCCGGGCCACCTGGGGAAGGAACGCGCTGGTTTCCCGGCGATCCTCGCCGAGGATGGGCGGGGCGGGTGTAAAGCAGAAGGCGATCTGCCCGGTGGCTAGCTGATGGAAATAGCAGTTGGCCGAGCCAGGACCGGGCCGAAGGTCCACGATCATGGGATCCAGGAAGTGGGCCACCGGCTCGGTGATCCCGGCCTCATGGCAGTCAGGATACACCGGGTGGGTCAGGCCCAGAAATCTTCCGATCTGCGCGGCCCAGGCGCCGGCGGCGTTGAGGAGCAGGGCCGTGGGGTACCTGCTCCTTTGGGTGCGCACCGCCCGAACCCGGCCCCGCTGGACCTCCACCCCCTGGACCTCCTCGCCAAACCGGAACTCCGCGCCTTTCCTTTTGGCGAGCTCGTAGTACGCGTGGTTCAACAGGAGGGGGGAGCAGTGGCCATCCTCCGGGGAGTAGGTGCCGCCGCGGAGCCCTTGAGGGTTCAGATCGGGCACCACCCCGAGGAGCTCCTCCGCCGAGCACCACCGGATGTTCAGGCCAAAAGAGCGCTGAGCGCTCACGAGCTCCTGGAGGGTCCGCTCTTCTTCAGCTCTATAGGCCACGAACACGTAGCCGCCCGGCCGCCACTCCACATCGAAGCCGAATTCCTCAGAAAATCGGGAGAGGATCTCAATGGTGCGGAGGCCAACACGGATCTTGGCCGGATCGGAATGGGTGGCCCGCACGCCACCGATGGCGGCCTTGTTCGAGCCCTGTCCGGGGCTTGGTAAACGGTCGATCACCAGGACCTTCAGTCCCTCGCGCGCCAGATAAAACGCGGCGGGGGTCCCCACGCTCCCCGCGCCGATCACCACGATATCGTAGCTCACAGCTCCTCCACTCCGGCAAAAACGCCGAGGGGCGCCTCCAGGAAGAGGGGCCGGGCCACAAAATCCGTGACATCCTCCAGGGACACCCCTTCCTCGCGGAAAAGGCGAAGGATGAGGTTGCGGCAGGTTTTCCCACCACAGGCTCCCATCCCCGCCCGGGTCACGGCCTTAAGCTCGTTCAGATCCCGTACGCCTTGGCGAATGAGGCCGCGAATCTCCTCGGCGCGGACGCGCTCGCACCGGCAGACCACAGCCTCGTTGGGAACAGGAATGGCTACGGATAGGGGCTTTACCGCGGCCTGTGCCGGAACGCGAATTCCCGCGACGCTCAAGGCCAAACGTTTGGGAACGGAGATCCGCACGAGAAGCGTGTGGTCCGCGCCTGGCCCCTTGATCACCTCCTGCACTACCGCTTCGCCGACGGCCCTCCCCTCCCCCTCCACCAAGGTCACCCGGTCGCCCGGACGGAGGGAAGAGGGGCCGAACTCCCAGGGGATGGTTACGCTAGGATTTTCCGGATCTTTTCGGAAATCCACAAGGGTGATGGCCAGACCCGGACAGAACGCGACGCACCGGGCGCAGCCGCTGCAGGGCTTCTCCCCGGTGAAGCGCGGCGGCTTTCGGATGTCCGCGGGGTCCACCTGAATGAGCCCAAGGGGACAGACGGCCGCGCAGGGATCACACGGGATCTCTTGAGCGCAGCGGATCACCGGGAACACCGGAAGGTCTGGGGGCGGCATCGCCGGATGAACCCGACCGGGTTTGGACTTGAGGATCTCCGCGGTCCTCTCCCACGCGGGCGGGATCTCTATGGAGTGCCCCAGGGCCTGAGCCGCCTTCCTCCCCGCCATCCTCCCGGTGAAGATGGCCGCGGAGGCCTCAGCAATCTCCTGGGCGTCGCCGGCGGCAAACGCGGGGATCCCAAACTCCTGGGCCTTGCGGTAGAACTCGTCCACGGGATCAAGCCCCACCGCGATGAGGATGGTGTCGCAAGAAAAGGTCTGCTCGGTTCCCGGGATGGGCCGGAATTGCTCGTCCACCTGAGCGATGGTGATGGCCTCCACGTGGTCCTCCCCGTGGGCGGCCACCACGCTGTGGGAGGTGTAGATGGGAACGCCCAACCGCAGGAGTTTGTCCCGGTGCACTTGGTAACCGGTGCACTCGGGAAGGGCCTCGCACAGGCCCACCACCTGGATTCCGGCCTGAAGGGCATGGTAGGCGGCGATCAATCCCACGTTCCCCCCGCCCACCACAAAGAGCTTCTCTGCGGCGCGGACGAGATCCCGGTTAACCAAGGTCTGGAAGGCACCGGCCCCGTACACGCCGGGGAGGGTGTTCCCGGGGAAGAGGAGGGAGCGCTCGCGGGCCCCGGTGGCCACCACCAGGACTTTGGGGCGGACGAGCACGTACCGCCGGCCCTCTCGCAGAACCCCCACCTTCTTGTCGCTGAACACGGCCAGGGCTGGGGAATGGAGCCAGACCTCCACGGATCTTTGAGCCCGGACTTCTGCCGCGAGCTTTTCCGCGATGACGATCCCTCTTGTTCCAGCGAACACGGCGGCGTGGGCCCCGAAGAAACGGTGGGTTTGCAGAAGGAGTTTTCCGCCCAGCCGGTGCTTGTCGTCCACAAGAAGGGTGCGGATCCCAAGACCTCCAAGCTCAATGGCGGCGGACATCCCCGCCGGCCCGCCGCCGATCACCAGCGCTTCCACCTCGCGCTCCTCGACCTCGCGGAGGGACAATTGGGAGGGCGGGGGCGGCGGCTCGGGGAGGCCGGAGAGGGGATGGACCCGCATCCCCGGGGAAACGAGGGTCATACAGGCCTTGACCGGCCGGCCGTCGGCAAGCACCAGGCACTGGGCACACTGCCCGTTGGCGCAGAAGATCCCCTGCGGCGAGCCATCTTTGGGGTGGCGACCGAAGACGCGGATGTCGTGAGCAAAAAGGGCCGCGGCGATGGTCTCCCCAGGATAGGCCCAAAGTTCTTGCCCTTGGAAGAAAAAGGTGAACGGCTCCGGACGCTTAAACTCCAGTATCGGATGCGTTTCCAGTCGCACGGCGCTCCTTTACCTTCAGACGGCGCTCATAGGTGACTCCACCCAAATAGGCTTGGCGCACGCGCTCATCGGCCGCGAGCTCCCGGGCTGCTCCCGAAAGCACGATGCGCCCTACCTCCAAGATATAGGCCTGGTTAGCAATGCTCAAGGCCTTGCGGGCATTTTGCTCCACCAGGAAGATGGGCACCCCATCCCTATGGATCTGCACCAAGGTGACGAATACCTGATCCACAAGGAGCGGGGCAAGGCCTAAGGAGGGTTCATCCAAGAGCATGAGTTTGGGGGAACGGATAAGGCCGCGGCCGATCGCGAGCATTTGCTGTTCACCCCCGGAAAGGGTTCCGGCTAATTGTCTTCGGCGCTCTTTGAGCACGGGGAAGAGCTGGAACACCCGGTCCTTGGCCTTCTCTACTTCCTCCTTGGCTGAGCCGTATCCACCGAGGTTCAGGTTCTCCTCCACCGTGAGGGTGGGGAAAACTTTGCGCCCTTCGGGAATGTGTACCACCCCTAGGCGAGCGATGACGTGGGCTGGAAGGGTGTGGAGTTTCTGGCCATTAAAAAGGATGGCCCCGGACTTGATGGGCACAAGGCCGGAAATGGCTTTGAGAAGGGTGGTTTTCCCGGCGCCGTTGGCACCAAGCACCGCCACGATCTCGGCCCTGGAAACACCAAGAGACACGGCCTTCAAAGCTTCGATAGCTCCGTAGGAAACAGAAACGTTATCCACTTGCAATAGCATGCTCTTCCCCTCGCCCCAAATAGGCCTCGATCACCACCGGGTTATTGTAGACCTCCTCGGGGGTGCCCTCCGCGATCTTCCTTCCATAATTCATAACAGTGATGAGGTCAGAAAGGCCCATGACCACATTCATATTGTGTTCCACAAGGAGCACGGTGATCCCCTCTTTTGGCAAGCTCCCGATGAAGTTCATCATCGTTTCTTTTTCGCTTTCGTTTAGGCCACACGTGGGTTCATCAAGGAGGAGGACGGTGGGTTGGGCGGCCAGGGCGCGGGCCAGCTCCAAGAGCTTTTGGCAGCCATAGGGGATGTTGCGGGCAAGCTCATAGCGGAAGTACCACAACCCAAGCTTTCGTAGCCATTCCTCCGCCCGGGCTTGGATGGCCCGCTCCTCCCGGCGTTGGTGGGGCAACCGCAGGATGGAAGCCCAAAAACCCGCCCGTCCATGAACGTGGCCCCCGGCCATGACGTTCTCCAGACACGTCATGTTTTTGAAGAGTCTTGGGTTCTGGAACGTGCGGGCGATCCCCCGGGCCAATATCTCATGAGGCTTGAGTCCGTTCAGCATCTGCCCTTGGAACACCACCTTCCCGTCCTCTGGCCGGTAGATCCCGGTGATCACGTTGAAGACCGTGGTTTTCCCCGCGCCGTTTGGGCCAATGAGGGAATGGATGGTCCCTTTTCGCACAGCGAGGTCGAACTTGTCCACGGCCACCAGGCCCCGGAAGCGTTTGGTGATCCCTTGCGTTTCCAGGAGGACCTCGTCCCTCATCGCTCCACCTGCCCCATGAGAAATTCCATGGTGCGGCGCCGGGGCCAAAGCCCGCCCGGCCGGAAATACATGGTGGCCGCCAACGCCAGCCCAAAAAACAACAGCCGGTATTGGGCCACCGGCCGGAAGATCTCAGGGAAAAGCACCACCAATGCCGCTCCCAAGATGGTTCCTGGAATGGACCCCATCCCACCCAAAAGGACGATAGAGAACATCAAACAGGACTCGATGAATGTGAAACTATCGGGAGAAACCATGCGCATCTTGGCAGCGAAGATGTTTCCCGCAAGGCCGGCCGCGGCCGCGCCCAGGACAAACGCCAAAAGTTTTAAGGACCGCACATCCACCCCCATGGCCTCCGCCGCGATCTCATCCTCGCGGATGTAGTTCCAGGCTCGGCCGAGGCGCGACCGCTGAAGTTGTCTCAAGGCCAAGGCGCAGATGGCCACCACAGCCCACACCAAGAAGTAGAAATCGGTAGGGGTGCGGATGACATGGCCGGCGATGACGGGTCGGGCAATGCCGACCACGCCATTCGGCCCGCCCGTGAGCCCACCAGGGTTATTTATCAACACCAACCGCACAATCTCACCCAAAGCGATGGTTACAATGCATAAATAATCACCGCGTAAATGAATAATGGGAAAGCTTATGAGCCAAGCACACCCCGCTGCGACCAGGGCGGAGACAGGAAGGAGAGCCAAAGTCGGGATACCAAAGCGCACGTTGAGGATGGCGGTGGTATATGCGCCAAGAGCCCAAAACGCCGCATGGCCCAGGTTGAAAAGCCCAACCTCGCCGAGGATCACGTTAAGCCCCAACCCCAGCAGGGCGTAAAGCCCCACATAGAAACCCACATCGACCCAGTAGCGTGAGGCCCGAAAAGGAAATGAAAGGAGCAACGCAAGCGCTACCACAAGGAAAGCTAAGCGCACCCATTTTTTAGAACACCATGCCCGCCGTTTTCCCAGCCACCTCATACTTTCTCCGCCACCTTTTCCCCAAGGAGTCCGGTGGGACGGAAAATGAGCATGAGCATGAGTGCAGCGAACACAAACACGTCCTTCCAGGCTGCGGAGATGTAGCCGGCGGTCATCGCCTCAAGGAGGCCGAGAAGAACCCCGCCCACCATGGCTCCCGGGATGTTGCCGATTCCGCCCATGATGGTGGCGGTGAAGGCCTTGAGTCCGTACACCCAGCCCATGGTGAAGTTAATCTGGCGGTAATACATGCCCACGAACACACCCGCGATGGCTCCCAGAGCTGGCCCCATGGCGAACGCAAAGCGGATGACCCTTAGGAAGTCAATGCCCATGAGGGCTGCAGTCTCTCGATCCAGGGCCACGGCCCGGATGGCCGCACCGAAGGTGGTCCTCTCCACCAAGAAGTACAGAATCCCAAGGAGCACGAGGGAGCTCAGGAGGATCAAAACTTGCAATATGCGGATGCGGAAATCCCCGATCTGCCAAAATCCCCCGGGGATAAAAGCATCTTGGTAGGCCAAATAGCGGGGTCCCCAGACGGCCATGAGGAAGTTGGAGAGAAAGATGGACATGCCCAATGCGGAGACCACTGCTGGCAAGCGGCCAATAGGGTAAATAGGACGGTAAGCCACGCGCTCGATGGCGAGTCCTGCTCCGGCTGTGGCCAGGGCGGCGGCCACGAAGCCCGCGACCAGAAGCCCCCAAAGCCCAAGCACGCTCCCGATGACCCCAAAGGCGTACACAAACACGGTGTAACCCACATAAGCCCCGAGCCCAAAAAGGTCGCCGTGGGCAAAGTTGATGAGCTTGAGAATGGCGTAGACGAGGGAATAGCCCAGGGCCACGAAGGCATAGAAAGAGCTGATAGTAAGCCCATTCAAAAGCTGCTGAAGGAAGGTGAGCATTAAGCCGCTCGTTTAGGGGAAAGGGCCCCGGCGGGGCCGGGGCCCGGCTCTCTCACATCCCCACAAGGCGTCCGTGCACAGCCGGATCGAAAAGCGCGCTCTCGCCAGTTTCGGTACAGATAAGGAGCATGTAGGGTATCCCAAGTCGGTCGCCTTCGGGACTAAAACTGAGGGGGCCAGTGATGCCTTCGTCCACTATTATACCGGTCCGCAGATATTTTGCCACTCCCTTTGGATCCAAGGATTTTGTGGCCTCGAACGCAAAAACTAGGGTAAAGACGGCATCCGCAGCATAAGTAGCCCACGGGCTATCGTGGATCGGACCATACTTAGCTTCGTAGGCAGTAACAAACTCCTTGGCCAATGGGTACTTCTCCACGAGGAATGCGGGCAAAGGCTCTTGGGTGATCATGGCACCCACTACCGCATCAAGCCCGGCAATCTTCACGGCCTCAGAAATGGGGCAAGCATTGGAGCCCACCGCTTTGATTTTCTTCCAGTCCAAACCGAGATCTTTGCCTTGCCGCAGAAGTAGAGCCCACTCCGGATAGTACCCGGTGTAGTACCAAATATCGGGGTCGGCATCGCGCAGAGCGGTGAGGGCCGGGGTGTAGTCTCGCTCGCCGGGCATGATGGCATCGTAATAAACAAGTTTTACCTGCCCCGCATCGAGGAGGGGCTTCATAAACCGCAGGACGTCCTCGGCCACGCCCAGGGCGTACGCAGTGTTATCGTGCATCACGGCGATCCGCTTTGCGCCGAAGAGCGGGATCACGTACTCCACGAAAAAGCGGGCCTGGGTGTCATCGCGGCCGGAGGTACGGAAGTAGTATTTGAAGCCGCGGGCGGAGAGATCCACCCTGGTGCAGCCATAGTTGATGTGCAGAACCTCGGCCTCCTCATAAAGTTCACTTGAGGGCATGCAGACCATGGAACCGTAGGTGCCCACCACAAACTTCACGCCAGCGGCGATTAATTTCTGGGCCGCAAGGACACCGCCTTTAGGCGACCCACCATCGTCCTCCACTATAAGCTGAATTGGGCGTCCAAGAACTCCACCACGGGCATTCACAATTTCTACGGCGATCTGTATGGACTTCAGTGCCCAATCGCCCTCCACCGCCCAAGGGCCGGTAAGGGGCCCTTGAAACCCAATAAAAATAGGCTGAGCACACACACTAACAGCCGCCAGCACCAACAAACCACTTATCAACCGCACTGGACTCACCTCCTTTGCGTGTTTCCGGGCGGAAAACCAGGTTCCTTCCGCCACCACCTCCTTTCGTACCCATGGTAGCGTGAAGCCCCAGTTGTCAAGTTTTTCCTGGCCACTGGTGAGGATAGAATCGCGGCCCATGGGATATTTGGCGGTGTTCTGTGCGGCCATTCTTTGGGGGTTGATCGGTCCCGTTTCTCGCCTCGCCTTTCAAGAAGGAGTAGCGCCGCTGGAGGTCGCGTTTTTCCGTGGCCTTTTGGCCTGGATCCTCTTTGCCGCGCATGGTCTCGTGCGCAAGCAGCTCCACATTCAACTCCGGGATCTTCCCGTCTTTGTGCTCTTTGGGATTGTGGGGATCACTATTTTTTATGGATCATACCAGTTGGCCATTAGTTTTGGCGGCGCAGCTTTGGCTTCTATCCTCCTTTACACTGCCCCAGCGTGGGTGGTCTTCCTTGCTCCTTGGTTTCTCCAGGAACCCTTGACCGCAACCAAGATAATCGCTGGGGGGTTAGCCATCCTGGGTGTAGGCCTGATAAGCAGTGCGGCTGGCATCAAGTTTCATCCGGTAGGTTTAGGATTTGGGCTCCTTTCCGGCTTTTCTTATGCCCTGTATTACCTTCTGGGAAAGCGCTTCCTCACCGGCTACCCTGTGCCTTACCTGTTCTTTTTGGCCCTTCCCATTGGATGTTTGGGGCTTTTGCCCTTTGTGAGGTTCCAGCAAAAGAGCCTCACAGCTTGGGCTGCTTTGGGGTTCTTGGCCGCTTTCTCCACGTACGGCGCGTACTCCGCGTATTTCGCTGGTCTCCGCCGGCTTCCCGCCACCCGGGCGGTGGTCTTGGCCACTGCGGAACCGGTGGTGGCCGCTCTCGTAGCCCACTTTTGGTGGGGGGAAACCTTTTCACTGGCCACGGGAGTAGGTGCGTTTTGTATTTTGATGGCCGCCGTGCTAGCCAGCGTTAAACAGGTTTGAAGCTCATCCCATCGCTTCTTCTGTTCCTTTGGGGTAGTGCCCCAAAAAGTGTGTCCGCAGGGCAGCATGGTAGCCTTCCGAAAAAACAAGGAATGGAAAGGAGGGAAGGCCCCTATAGCGGACAAAACCCGTGAAGGGATCCCAAAGGAAGTGGAAGAGCGGGTCAAGGCCATGATCAAAACCTTCTTGCGACGCTCATGGGGGAAGACCGGGGGCACTCCTTGGGGAGCACCCCACCAAGGCCAACGCGTACTACACCCGCGATCCCCTGGCCGGTCCTGTGGAGGACCCCCGCGTTCCTCGGGGGCGGGAGGCCCTGAACGGAGCCCGGAAGAAGGATCATGGGGCCTTGGCCCAGGACCTGAGGTTCGTGTCCTCAGCTCGCCAAATGAGCGGCCAAAAGGGGACCGCCGCGGGGCTTTGCGGAAATCCGGACGGGAAGCTACCATGAAGCCCAGACACAATAGACAGGACACTATAGGGGTGTTCGGTGGCGTTCGAAGTAGAGATGGAAAAACGGAAGAAAACAATAAGGCCGGTGACCGCGCGCATTGCTAAACTCCGGGAAGAAAGCGTGCGAGCGGAAGTGCGGATCTCCTCTGAGCGGGCTCGCCTCCTCACCCAGTTTTACAAAAGCGGGGAAGCGGAAGGACTCCCCGTCCCGGTCCAGCGGGCTTTGGCTTTTAAGTATCTCCTGGAGCGGGTGAGCCTCCCTATGGAGGAAGGCCAGCTCATCGTGGGGCTGCGCGGCCCCGGTCCCAAGATGGTCCCCACCTACCCTGAGATCTGTGTCCACAGCCTCGCGGATCTGGAGACCCTCGACACACGGGAGAATATGCCCTACCGGGTGGACGAGGAGACCAAGCGCCTTCACGCCGAGGAGCTCATCCCGTTTTGGCGGGGAAAAGCCCTGCGGGATCTTCTCTTCCAGCGCCTCCCAAAGGAATGGCGCGAAGCCTATGAGGCCGGGATTTGGACGGAATTCATGGAACAGCGGGCGCCCGGGCATACCGCCGGTGGGGAGAGGATCTTCCGGGTGGGCCTCCTCGACATAAAGGGGGAGATCGCCCGGGTCATGGCCGCTCTCGACCAGAAAGATCCCGCGTACGAGGCGAAGATCGCAGAGCTTCGGGCCATGGACATCGCCGCTGATGCTCTTCTCATCTATGCCTCCCGCTACGCCAAAAAGCTTGAGGAGATGGCAAAAGAGGAGAAGGACCCAGAAAGAAGGCAGGAGCTTTGGGAGATGGCGGAGATCTGCCAGTGGGTGCCGGCTCATCCGCCCCGCACCTTCTGGGAGGCCCTCCAGCACTACTGGTTCATCCACGTAGGGGTTACCTACGAAACGAACCCCTGGGACTCCTTCAGCCCGGGCCGCATCGACCAGCACCTTTATCCCTTCTATAAGCGCGATCTTGAGGAGGGCCGCCTCACCCCAAAGCAGGCCAAGGAACTTCTCCAGGCGTTCTGGGTGAAATTCAACAACCAGCCGGCCGTGCCCAAGGTGGGCGTCACCGCCGAGGAGAGCTTCACCTACAACGATTTCTCCAAGCTGAATTTAGGCGGCCTTGCGGCGGACGGAAGCGATGGGGTGAACGCGCTCTCCTACCTCATCCTGGAGGTCCTGGAGGAGATGCGCACCCTTCAGCCCAACACCGCCATCCTCGTGAGCGCCAAGACCCCGGACCGGTTCCTCCACCGGGCGTTGGAGGCCGTGGCCCCAGGCTTCGGTGAGCCCCCGCTTTTCAACTTCGACGGGGTGATCGTGAAGATGCTCCGCCACGGGAAAACCTTGGAGGACGCGCGCACCGCCGGGGTGAGCGGCTGTGTGGAGACCGGCGCGTTTGGGAAAGAATGCTACATCCTCACGGGCTACCTTAACCTCCCTAAGATCCTGGAGATCACCCTCCACAACGGCGTGGATCCCCGCACGGGGAAGAGGATCGGGATTGAAACCGGCGATCCCCGGGGCTTTGCCACCTACGCGGAGCTTTGGCACGCGTTCCTCAGACAGCTTAAGCACTTCGTTGCCCTGAAGATGAAGGGGAACGACATCATCGAGGCCCTCTACGCCCATCATCTTCCCGTCCCGTTCCTTTCCCTTTGGATCGAGGACTGTGTGAGGAATGCCCGGGACTACAACGCCGGCGGGGCCCGCTACAACACCCAGTACCTCCAGATCGTGGGCCTGGGAACCCTTGCCAACGCCCTCGCCGCCCTGAAACACCATGTGTTCGAGCGAGGGACATTCACCCTGGAGGAGGTCCTCAGGGCTCTTGAGGCGGACTTCGCTGGGCCCTATGAGATCGCGCGCCAGATCCTCCTCAACAAATCCCCGCGCTACGGCGAGGACGACGACTATGCCGATTCCATCGCCAAGGCCATCGTGGACGAGGTCGTGTCGATGGTGGAAAGCTTTCCGCCCACCCCCATCCGCCGAGCCTCGCGCCGCGTGTACTTCCTCCCCACCACTGCGCACGTCTACTTCGGGAGGATGACGGGGGCCACTCCGGATGGCCGAAAGGCCGGGATGCCCGTTTCCGAGGGCGTCTCTCCCGTGCAAGGCACAGACCGCAAGGGCATCGCCGCGGTGTTCCGCTCCGTGGCCAAGTGCGATTGGGATAAGACCGGCGGTGCCCTCCTCAACCAAAAGCTCTCCCCGGATCTCCTCGCAAGCGAGGAGGGGATAAAGAAACTGGCTCAGCTCATCCGGGTTTTCTTCGCGTTGGGCGGGCATCATGTGCAGTTCAACGTGGTGAGCACTGAGCTCCTCAGGGAAGCCCAAAGGCGGCCCCAGGAGTTCCAGGACCTCATGGTGCGGGTGGCCGGCTACAGCGATTACTTCGTGAACCTCCCCAAAGGCCTCCAGGAGGAAATCATCGCCCGCAGCGAGCAACGCGGATGGTGATCTTGGGAGCTTCAGGGAGGATCTTCGATATCCAGCGCTTCTCCATCCACGACGGCCCGGGGATCCGCACCACCGTTTTCTTAAAGGGTTGCCCCCTTCGCTGCCTCTGGTGCCACAATCCGGAAGGGATCTCCCCGGAGCCGGAGCTCATGTTCTTTGAATACAAGTGCCTGGGCTGCGGTACCTGCTTTCGGGCCTGCCCCGTCGGCGCCCTCACCCCTTCCTCCGCCGGGGAGAAAAACGTCCCGCGCCTCGATCGGGAGCGATGTACAGGCTGCGGACAATGCGCGGAGGCCTGTCCGGGCGAGGCCTGGCGCCTGGTGGGGCGGATGATCTCCGTGGAGGAGCTCTTGACCTTCCTCGAACGGGATCGCCTCCTTTACGAGCGCTCGGGTGGGGGCGCGACCTTCTCCGGGGGCGAACCCCTGGACCAGCCGGATTTCCTCCGCGCAGCGCTTTGGGAATGCCGACGCTTGGGAATCCCCACGGCCCTCGACACCTCGGGCTTTGCTCCACCGGAGACCTTTCGGGAGATCGCCCCCTTGGTGGACCTTTTCCTTTATGACCTGAAGCTCCTCGACCCCGTGGAGCATCAACGCTTCGCCGGGGTCCCGAACACCTGGATCCTACGGAACCTCCTTTGGCTTGTGGAAAGCGGCCGCGGGAAGGACGTGATCGTCCGCATTCCCGTCGTCCCCACGCTCACCGACACCGAGCACAACCTCCGCGCCCTTTCCCGCTTCCTTGCGGACCTTCAGGGCCACGGGGGCGTGCGGGAGATCCATCTCCTCCCCTACCACGACGTGGCCGAGAAATACGCGCGGCTGGGCAAGCCTTACCCCATGCCGCCTCTGGCCGGGCCGTCCGGGGCGGCCCTCTCCGCCCTTCGGGAAAGGCTCGCCTCCGCAGGGCTTTGTGTGCGCTAGCCCCCATGGACGCCTTGGTGGACCCGGCCTTGGTTCTCTTTCTCTTTGGCGGCGTGATGCTCGTGGCCACCCTTTTTCGGCGATCGTGGGGGCTGGCCAGTCTTCTCGCAGTGGGACTCGCCTCCTTTTATCTCCTTTCCTCCGGCCCCGGGGCAGAGCTCCTCCTCCAGCCTTTGGAGAGGGTTTATCCGCCGCTTCGCACCCCGCCCAGGGTTTCAGCCATCCTGGTCCTGAGCGGGGGCGAGGGGCACGCCGAAAACCGGCCCATCCCAAGCAGCCTTTCTTCGACCTCCTTGGACCGGCTCGTGGAGGGGGTGCGGCTCTTTTGGGGTTCCGGAGGACTGCCGGAACTCTGGTTTGTGGGCGGGGAGGGCGTTGTGGGCGGGGGGATCCCCCTCATAGCCCAGGCCGCGCGGGACCTCGGGGTTCCCACGGAAAAGATCCGCTGGCTCACCGGTTCCCGCAACACCTGGGAGGACGCGGCGGTCGTGGCGGCACATCTTGGGGACCAACGCTTCGTTCTTGTGACCTCCGCCTTCCACATGCGTCGGGCTCTCTGGGCTTTCCGGGCCCATGGGCTCAATCCCATCCCCGCGCCCTGCGGCCACCGCGCCCCCATCCTCCGCACCTTCCGCAGCTTCCTCCCCCAAAGCCAGTTTCTCTTTTCTTCCGCCTTGGCTTTGCGGGAGTACCTGGGCCTCCTTTGGTATTGGTTTCGCTACCGGTAGCGGCCGGGATCCCCAAGGTAAACGGGTTCCCCTCCGATGAGCGTGGCTTGAACCTGCAGATTCGCATCGAAGAGGACGAGGTCGGCATCCAGGCCCGCGGCCAGCCTTCCCTTCCGGCCGGCCAGACCGAGGACGCGGGCGGGGTTGAGGGTGGCGGGCCGAATGGCCTCTGGCAGGGAACAACCGGTGAAGGCCAGGAAGTTCTGCACGGCGCGGTTCATGGTGAGGCGGCTTCCCGCCAGGGTTCCGTCGGGAAGACGGGCGGGCTCCGGCCCCTCGCCGGCCACGGCGTCGGTGACCAAGCAGAGGCGGTCGAGCCCTTTGGCCCTAAGGACGAGACGGACCGTCGCCGGATGAAGGTGGTGACCATCCGCGATGAGCTCCACGAAGGCGTCCGTGTCGAGGGCCGCACCGATGGGACCTGGCTCGCGATGGTGGAAAGGTCGCATGGCGTTGAAGAGATGAAGGAAGAGGGAAGCTCCGGCCTCCACGGCCTTTCGCGCCGTGACGTACTCGGCCGCGCTGTGGCCGATGGCCGCCACGGCCCCAATCCTCCGGATCTCCGCAAGGAGGGCGAACGCGCCCGGAAGCTCCGGGGCCACAGCCACGATGCGCACAAAACCTTCGTGTCCGGCCACAAGGGACAGAAACGTCCCCGGGCTTGGGGGAAGAAGGAAATCCTTGGGCAGGGCGCCGGCCCGGGCAGGGGAAACGAACGGCCCCTCCAGGGCCACGCCCAAAAGCCCGGGGGGCTCCAGACGGGCCAAGCTCCCTATGGCCTCCCGCAACTCCTCCAGGGACGCGGGAATTAGGCTGGCCACAAGCCCGGTGGTGCCGTGGCGGTGGTGATAAGCCAGCGCCGCGCAGGAGCTCTGGAGATCGGCGCCAAAACTTCCCGCGCCCCCGCCGTGCACGTGGAGATCGAGAAACCCCGGGGCCAGAAAAAGCCCATGCCCGTCGAGAACCCTCCCTTTGGCGGAGAGCCTTGGCCCGATTTCCGCGATTTTTCCTGCGCGCACAAGGAGGTCGGCCTCCTGGGGGCCAGGCCAGTCCGGGGAGACGAGGGCAGCGCCGCGCACAACCAGCTCGTCCACATGGAAATGGTGGCCAAAGACGGGGAGGGATACAATGCCGCGCCATGTGTTTGGCCATCCCGGTGCGGGTGGTGGCCGTGGAGGGGAACGTGGCCACCGTGGACGTCGGCGGAAGCCGGGTCAACGCGCGCCTGGACGCCCTCCCTGAGCCCGTTGGGGTGGGGGACTACATCCTCATCCACGCCGGCTTCGCCATAAAGCGCCTGGATCCCGCGGACGCCGTGGAGACCCTGCGGCTTTGGGAAGAGCTTCTCTCCACAGCAGCCGAAGAGCGGGCGGCCCAGATTCCCTGAACACCGGGAAGGCAAGAGGTTCGCGCCCCATCCGGGATCTCCCCGCGCCGCGGCCCCATGCGGAGGGATAGACGTTTCCCATCGCATCCAGCCCAAGGGAGCGGCCTGTGCCGCGGAGCTGCGCTGGGGATCATTCCCGAGCCGCCGAGCATCCCCAGGCCATCGGGGGTGAGGGAGGAAAGGCCCCAGGTTATGATGAAGAGGAACGATGCATCTTGAGCTTTCCTACTTCCGCGATCCCCGCTGGGCGGAGAAATTCCGGCGGATCCTGGGACACTTGGCCCCAAGAGAACCGGTGAAGATCGTGCACGTCTGCGGTACCCATGAGATCACCATCGCCCAGCACGGCCTCCGCAGCCTCCTTCCGGAGACGGTGGAGGTCCTGGAGGGGCCGGGTTGCCCCGTCTGCGTCACCTCCACGCAGGACTTGGACTGCGCCCTCAAGATCGCGGAGAAAGGCGCGATCCTCTGCACATTTGGGGATATGACCCGTGTCCCGGGGACCCGGATGACCCTGGAGGAGGCGCGGGCCGCAGGCGCCGACGTGCGCGTGGTCCTCTCCGCGGCGGACGCGGTGGCCATCGCCCGCCGCCACCCGGAAAAACCCGTGGTGTTCTTCGCGGTGGGCTTTGAGACCACCGCGCCGGGCACGGCCGCCGTGCTCCTTGACTCCCCTCCGCCCAACTTCTTCGTCTTTGTGAGCCACAAGCTCATCCCGCCCGCTTTGGAGGCCCTCCTGGCCCGGGAGCCCCGAAAGATCGCGGGGATCCTGGCGCCTGGACATGTGTCCACCGTGATCGGCGCCGCCGCCTACCGCCCCCTCGCCGAGAAATACACGGTGCCCATCGTCGTGGCCGGGTTCGAGCCTCTGGATGTCCTTTACGGCATCGCCCTTCTTCTTCGTCAGCTTCGGGCGGGCACGGCTGAGGTGGAGAACGCCTACCCCAGGGCCCTGACGAAGACGGAGAACCATAGGGCCAAGAAGCTTTTCCGGAAGGTGTTTGAGGTGGGCCCGGCGGTATGGCGGGGGATCGGCGAGATCCCCGGCTCCGGGTTCCGCCTGCGGCCGGAGTTCGCCGCCCACGACGCGGCCCAGGAGTTCGGGGTCACGGGTGAGGTGGGCGAGGAAAGGCCGGCGGGGTGCCTCTGCGCGGAGGTCCTCATGGCCCAAGCCCTCCCCACCGATTGCCCCCTTTACGGACGCGTCTGCACGCCGATGATTCCTGTAGGGCCGTGCATGGTGGGGATGGAGGGCGCCTGTAACATCTGGTACCACTACTCCGGGAGGCCAAGGCTATGAGGAGGCTCGCCGAGGAGAAGATCACCGCCCTGCACGGGGCGGGCGGGCTCATGATGGAGAAGCTCCTTGTGGAGCGGATCATTCCCCGCTTCAAGATCCGGGCGGCCGGGCCCATTGGCCTGGACCAACTGGATGACGGGGCCGTGGTGGATCTTCCCCCAGGGAAACTCGTGGTCACCACCGACAGCCACGTGGTGAAGCCCATCTTTTTCCCGGGAGGGGACATCGGGAGGCTTGCGGTCACCGGCACGGTGAACGACCTGGCCGTCATGGGCGCGCGCCCCGTGGCCCTGACCATGGCCATCGTCCTCGAGGAGGGGTTTCCCCTTTCGGATCTCGAGCGGGTTTTGGAGTCGGCAGCGGCGGCGTTAGCGGGAATCGGGGTGGCCCTCGTGGCCGGGGACACGAAAGTGATGGGGAAAGGCGAGGTTGACGGGATCGTGGTCAACACCACCGGGATCGGGGTGGCCGCGCGGCCCGTCTCCGATGCCGGGCTTCGGCCCGGCGATTTCCTTCTTGTGACTGGGCCAGTGGGTGATCACGGGATGGCCATCCTGGCCGCGCGCAATACGCTTCCCCTGGAGAGTCCGGTGGAGAGCGACGTGGCCCCCCTTTGGCCAGCCCTGGCCGCAGCCATCGCCACCGGCGGGATCACGGCCATGAAGGACCCCACCCGGGGTGGATTGGCCGCGGCCCTGAACGAGATGGCCCGCAAATCCGGAGTGGGGGTGGAAGTGGAGGAGGAGAAGATCCCGGTGCGGCCGGAAGTCCGTGGCCCTTGCGAGCTTCTTGGGTTCAGCCCCTATGAGCTTGCCTGCGAGGGCCGGGCCGTGCTGGGGGTCGCCCCGGAGAAGGTCGAGGAGGTCCTGCGGGCCCTGCGCTCCCACCCCCTTACGGCCGCAGCCCAGGTGATCGGCCGGGCCAGCTCAGAGTACCCCGGCAAGGTGATCCTCCGCACCGCCGTGGGCGGCCGGCGATTCCTCGAGATGCCTCTCGGCGACCCCGTTCCCCGCATCTGCTGATTGGCCTTGACTCACCTCGTGCGCTAAACTGCTTAAAAAGGAGGTTTTATGGGAAAGAGGAAACTTTTAGGTCTCGCGGTTCTTCCGCTGTTTTGCGCTTGGGAAATATTGGCCATCTCCCTCTGCGATTATTCCCAGCCCATCACCTCCCTCACCACCTCCTCCCTTCACGTGAATTTCCGCTACCTCGACGACGAGTTCCGCGATGATCGGGGAAACGTGCTCTCCTTGACCCTGGCCGGAAGCTTCCTAAGCTACTTTGACTCCGCGGATTTCGGCTACGGGATCCATGCCAACGGGTCGTTGAGCAACACGAACGGGACCTGGGCCCTGACGGGCGCGGGCTCCTTGAATTTCCGGTTCTACGCACCCGGCATGGACCTCTTTGCTTTCGGCCGGGTGAACTCCCATTGGGTGGGGCTCGCGCCCACGGTGGCCGTTGTTTTGGGGGCCGGATACGGGCGCCTCCGGGACGTGACCCCGTTGGCCAAGGCCATGCGCATCAGCGACAAACTCCTGGCCGAGAAGTTCCTGACCAAACCCATCCCCGACGATGTCCTCCTAGCCATCGCCCAGGAGATCGGAAGGCGCGAGGAATATCCGACCCTGGACGAGCTTGTGGTCAAGGTGGTGCGGCTCATCGAGGGGGCCAAGGTGGCCCCGGCGAAACTCGGCGCGGATGCCGTCCTCTACATCCGCCAGATCATCACGGCCGTGGGGGACACCCGGCTGTGCGGGTTCTCCGTGAGCGCCGGCGTGGGCTACAAGCTCCTGGACCCCGCAGGCGCGCGGGATCTTGTCCTCTTTGGGGCGGCGGAGTATGCCATGCCCTGGACCGTGGATACCCAACTCTACCTGCGCGCGGATGCCACCTCCGTTCCGAATTTCACGAGCTACACCGCGCAGGCCGTGGCCACCCTCGTCCATAAATTGACCCCCGCCGCGACCCTCAGCGCCAACCTCACCCTCTCCCGAGCCCTTCCCGCGGGCGGAACGCCGGTGGATAGCCAATCCCTGGACGCCACCCTGAGCCTCACCCTCTTGGCCGGCTGGGCCGTGAACGTGACGCTGGGGGTGCGGAACATCACCGGGTACGAGGAACCGCGGCTCGAGCTTATCGTGTCCGCAGGTATCAGCTTCTAGGATAACCCGGTAGGAACCGAACATTTCCGGGGGCGGTCGTCCGCCCCCCTTTTCTTCCTTGGTGTAACGCAGCAAAATATGGTCGACGGTGTGGGACCAAGAGGCCCTCGAGGTTTTGGATCTCCTGCGCGCGGTGAGCCGCGCCCGGGACCTGCAGGACCTGGGAGAAGGGATCCTCCGGTTCGCGCTGGGCCGCATCTCCCAAGCTCAAGCCGGCTCCATTCTCCTTTGGAACGAATTTCTTGACCGATACGAGTTTGTGGCCGCGGTGGGGTGGGACTTCGAGAAGCTCCGAACGATAGCTTTCCCCAAAGAGAAAATCGTGCAGCGGGCCATCTACGGCGAGCGCCCCGCCGTCATCAGGAACATCTTGGATTTGAACCGCAAGCTTTGGGGATCGGATTTGGCGGAAAAGGTACAGGCCGTTGGTCCGGTGGCCGCTACCCTCACCTTCCCCCTTTGGGCGGAGGGAGAAATGCTCGGCTATTTGAACCTCGACCATCACGAGGATCCCGCGGCCTTTTCCGAAGAGGATCTGGGGAAGCTTGCGCCGTATCTGGAGATCTTCGCGGGGCTTTTGGAGCAAGGGCGAAGGCACGAAGAGCAGGGGGAAAGCGCCGCGCTTTTCCGCGTTCTTTTCGAAAGGCTTGCGGATGCCGTGTACATCACGGGGTTCGACGGCACGATCTTCGAGGCCAACCCCGCGGCGGAGCGTCAAACCGGCTATTCCCGGGAGGAGCTTTTGGGCAAAAACATCTTGCGGGACATTGCGGCCGAAAAGCCGGCTGTCACTTATGAAGAGGTCAACGAGCGCCTGGCCCGCGGGGACACGGTAATGTTTGAGGAGAAAAAGCGGCGAAAAGACGGGACGCTCTACTGGACAGAGTGCGCTGTGGTCCAGTTCCACTATAAGGGCCGACCGGCCACGCTCTCCGTCAACCGGGATATCACCGAACGCAAAAGGCTGGAGGAGGAACTCCGGCGACAGGTGGACGAGCTTGCCACATTGAACCAGGCCTTAGCCATCCTGACCTCTCAGCTGGAGCGCAAGAAAGCCGTGCAAAATCTTGTGGACCTCGCCCAAAAACTCAGCGCTGCCGATTTCGCCAACGTGCTTCTGCTCGACGAAGAGGGGCATGTCCTTGAGACCATTGACCCCTTGGGCGCGCCGCCTTTGCCTCTTCGTCTGCGGCCAAAAGGGTTCACCCGTTGGATCCTGGAGCGAGGGGAGCCTCTCGTGGTCGAGGAGATCAGATCCGATGGGACCACCGTTCCCGAGGTTCGCTTCGGGGGCGAAGTCCTCCCGGCCAATCCCCATGTTGTTGCGGCCGGGATTCGCTCCCTTGCGGGTTTTCCCCTGCGCATAAGGGGCCGTGTCCGCGGGGTGTTCTATGTTCACAGCCGAAAGCCTCGGAGTTTCACGCTTTTCCGCTCGGCGCTGGCCGTCCTTGCGGAACACGCGGGAGTTGCCCTGGAGAACGCCGAACTTTACGAGATGCTGCGCACAAGCGAGGAGCGCTGGCGCACGCTTTTCGAGGAATCGCCCGTCGCCCTTTGGCTGGAGGATTTTTCCCAGGTCAAGGCCAGGCTTGACGAGCTCCGGGCGCAAGGGGTGCAAGATCTCCGGGAGCACCTGAAAGCTCATCCTGAGCTTATCCCTGAGACCCTCAGCCTCCTCCGCGTCCTTGCGGTGAACCGCGCCACCCTCAATCTCTACGAAGTCTCAGATCGGGAGGAGCTTCTGCGGCGTCTTCCCCTCCTCATCCCCGGGGAAGCAGGGCCCCTTTGGGCCGAGGAACTCTCGGCCATTTGGGAGGGCCGCCGGGAATTCTCTGGCCTTGGGGTGAACCGCACGGCCAAAGGGAAGATCCTTCATGTTCTCGTGGCTTGGTACGTGCTCCCCGGGCACGAGGAGGATTACGACCATGTCCTGGTTTCCATCCACGATCTCACGCCGCGAGTTAAGGCCGAAGAGGCCCTGCGCGGCCTCAACGCGGCACTGGCGGCCCTCTCCTCCACGTTGGACCTCCCGGAGATCCTGCGGATGGTGGAGCGGGAGCTCGCCAAACTGGTGCCCTTCGACGCCTTTTTCGTGGCCGCTATCGAAGGGAAAAAGATCCGGCCGCTTTTGGCCGTGGAAGAGGGCGCGGAGCTGGCCCTCCCGGAGTTGCCGTTGGATCCCCAAGCCAGTCCGACCGCATGGGTGGCCGTGCACGGCAAGCCCCTGTTCCTCGAGGATGTGGAGCGCACGCCTCCTCCGGTTCCTTTCCGCCAGGTGGGCCGGCCTGTACGCGGCTGGGCTTGTCTTCCCCTGTCCGCCCAGGACCAGGTAGTGGGGGTGCTCTCCGTCCAGGGTTTCCAACCCATGTCCTTTGGTGAAATGGAGCGCGATGTGCTTTTGGCCTTTGCCGCGGGCCTCGCCTCCACCCTCCGCAACGCCCTTCTTCACCGGAAGGTGCGCGCCACCGCCGAAAAACTCCGGGCCCTCGAGGAGATCTCCCGGCACATGAAGTTGGCGCAAACTGCCGCGGAGCTCTACGAGATCGTCCTCACCGCGGTGACCGAGATCCTCAAGTTCAAATACGCAGCGGTCCTCGAGGCCCAAGGGGAGGAGCTCGTGCTCGTGGCCCATCGCGGTTATCCCTCGGAGCTTCAGAGGGTCCGGCTCCCCCTTGTGGGAGGAAAGGGCGTGCCCGTGGCCGCTTATTTGGCCAACGAGGCCGTTTACGTGCCCGATGTGCGGGGTGAGCCCCGCTACGTTGCCGGCCTCCCCACCTTGGGCTGTGAGCTGGCCATCCCCATCGCCATCGGGAAGAAACGTTTTGGGGTGCTCAATGTTGAGCACGACGAAATCGATGGCATCACCCCGGAGGACCAGGACCTTCTGAAGATCCTGGCCGCGGAACTGGCCGTGGCCCTTTTGGGGCTCGAACGCCTGGAACAACTCCGCACCCTCAGCGAAAAACTTGCCATCCTCCATGAGATCTCCCAGGAGCTTCAGCGTTGCACCACCGTGGAAGAGGTCTGTCAAAAGGCCGTGCGGGCCATGGCCGAAAAGCTCGGATTCTTTCAAGTCACTATCGATTTGGTCCAAGGTGAGCTCCTCGTGCCCGTGGCCGGAGTGGGCGAGATAAGCGCGAAAGCTAGGCCCTTCCGAAAGGGGGAGGGAGTAGCCGGCACAGTGTGGGCTACGGGCCAGACCATTTGGGGCAACATCGAGGATTTGCCGGTTGCGAAACCCGTGGACCCCCGTATCCGCTCGGGCATCACCGTGCCCATTGGCGACCGCGGGGTGATGCAGGGCGTCTCCGATCGGCCCGATGCCTTTTCTCCTGATGACGTGCGGGTGATGGAAATCCTCGCCCGCCACGTTTACGAGGAGATTCGGCGCGTGGAATTGGAGGAGGAGCTTCGGCAGCAAGCCATTCGTGATCCCCTCACCGGCCTTTACAACCGGCGGTTCCTCGCCGAGGTCCTCCAGCGGGAGGCAGCCCGGGCCGAGCGCTACCGGCACCCCCTGGCCCTCGTCCTCGTGGACGTCGACAACTTCAAGGACGTCAACGATCGCTACGGGCACCTGGTGGGCGACGAGGCCCTGCGCCGCGTGGCCAAAGCGCTGCGGGAGAACATCCGCCGGGTGGATTACATCTTCCGCTGGGGGGGCGATGAGTTCTGCGTGGTCCTTCCGGAAACGGACGAACGGGGCGCTCAGGAGGTGGCGCGGCGCTTCCGGGAGCCGTTCGGCCCCTTAGCGGAGGATCCCGTGCTCCGCCTGACCCTGGGTTATGCCGTCTGGGATCCTCTCACTGGCCCTCTCCCTTCTGTGGACGAGCTCTTTCGCAGAGCCGACCTTCTTCTTTTCGAGATGAAGCGGGCTAGGCCCAATCCCTAGCCTCCAGGGTCATCCCGTCTTCCGCGGCCACGATCTTGATCCCCAGCTTTTCCGAGGCCTGAGCCGCCAGCTCCCAGGGCCTTCCGCGGAGCATGGTCATCCCAAAATGCGTGAGCACAGCGAGCCTGGGTTGCACCACCCTTATGATCTCCAGGGCCTCGGGAAGGGAGAGGTGGTCGATATCCGGGTTCCACTCCCGAAGGACCGTATTGATGACGAGAAGCCGGCAGCCCTTATAGCGCTCCGGAAGGTTTGGGGAAAACCTCGCGTCCACGACAAACCCCAGGCGATCCTCATCGCTTTCGAAAATGAATCCGTAGGTCTCCACCTGTCCGTGGTCGTGGCGGACGGGGAGGATGTTCACCGATCCGATGGTCACGGCCTTTCCATCCTCCAAGATCTCGATGCGTTCCAAAAAAGGCCGCACATAGCGGAGGACCACGGGATCCTCGCCCTCCAGGGCGTCGCGGGGCGTGAGGAGGACGCCACGGCGTTTGAGCCCGCCGTCGGCCATGGCCTCGATCATGATGTTCACGTCCGTGGAGTGATCGAGGTGTTTGTGGGAGAGGACGATGCCTGCCAGCTCTAGGGGTTCCAATGGGGGCCGGACCTTCCGGCACCGCAGAAGGGTCCCCGGCCCGGGATCGAGAAGGATTTGTGTTCCCGAAAGCGCAAGCCAAGTCCCTGCGGAAAACCTAAGCTGCCGCGCCACTACAAACCGCGCCCCGGCCGTGCCCAAAAACTTCACGAACCTCATCCCTCGCCCTTTCCCAAAACTTCCCGTCAGGCCCTGTGGCCCGCGGCATTATAACGGCTCTTGGAGTCCCCATGCGCATAAGCAGGCTATCGGAACCACACGCTCCGGGGCCCGGCGAGAACTCCGGTGAGTACCGGGGTTGTTGCGCCCACGCCCCGGGGATTGCGCCTTTGCTCTTTTCGAGTATAAATTGGGCCTGGTTCCCGGACGGTCCTATGCTTCCCGGTCCTTTTTCGGTCGGTTCGGCCCCGCCCGGAAAGGTGTGATCCCCTGTTGCGCCCATGCTCTCGGTGACCCTCATCTTCGTCTTTTCGTGTTTGGCCACGATAGGGCTCACCCTGCACCGGCCTTACCTTTATCTTCGCACGCGCCGGGGGGAGCTGCGCTTGGACACGTATGTTCTCGGGGCACTCCTCGGCCCCCTTTTGATCCTGGCCGCCGGCCTCCTCACCGGACAGGACGTGGTCCAAGGCCTGAACGGCACCGAGGGGCTTCAGCCCTCGGGCATCCTTGCGGAGTTCTTCGCCGCCAACACCCGGTCCATGACCCTCTGCATCGGCAACCCCACGAACATCCTCGTGGCCTCCGCGTTCCGCCTCACCTTCGTGGAATACTCCAAATGGCTGGCCCTCCCCACCCTGGCGGCAGGTTTGACCAACGCGCTCCTTACCTCCTCTTCCGCAAGGAGATAAGAAGGCCGATAAGAGCGGTGGCCCTTGATCCCCGGGAGGCCGTTACCGATAAGCCCGGCGCGCTCATGGGGCTCATGGTTCTTGGGGGATGCGGGGTGGCCTTGGCCGCGGCGCCCTATCTTGAGATCCCCATCTGGAAGATCTCCGTGGCCTTCGCCCTGGCCCTTTTGGCCATCCTGGTTTTGCGGGAATCCTGCGGCCGGGCTTTGCGGCGGAACCGCAAGAGCTCGGCTAGGCCCGGGCTTGCACGGCCCTGGGGCGTGGCTTATCCTGTGCGCTCGCCAGGGAGGACAATTCCCGTGGAGGTGAATCCATGGTCAGGCCCAGGATAACCATCATCGGTGCCGGAAGCGCCGTGTTTTCCCTGCGACTGGTGAGCGATCTCTGTAAGACCCCAGGGCTTGCCGAAAGCCGGGTGACGCTCATGGACATCGATCGGGAGCGGCTGGATTCCGTTTTCACCATCGCCGCGAAGTACGCCGAGGAGGCCGGGGCTTCCCTCACCTTTGGGAAAAGCGAGACCCTTGAGGAAGCCGTTGGCGACGCGGATTTCGTCATCAACACCGCCATGGCCGGCGGGCATGCGTACCTGGAGAAGGTCCGGCGGATCAGCGAAAGACACGGATACTACCGAGGCATCGATGCCCAGGAGTTCAACATGGTCTCCGACTACTACACGTTCTCCAACTACCACCAGCTCCTCCTTTTCCTCACCATTGCCCGCGCCATCGAACGCTGGGCGCCGAACGCTTGGTACATCCAGGCGGCAAATCCCGTCTTTGAAGGGGTCACGTTGGTCACGCGCACCGTCCCCATCAAAGCTGTAGGCTTTTGCCACGGTCACCATGCGCTGGACGGGCTTATGAAAGCCCTCGAGCTTGATCCCAAGGAGGTGGACTGGCAGGTGGCCGGCTTCAATCATGGGATCTGGCTTAATCGGTTCCGCTATAGAGGGGAGGATGCCTATCCCCTCCTCGACCGATGGATCGAGAAGAGGGCCGGAGCTTGGAGCCCGAAGAACCCCTTCGACGACCAGCTTTCCCCCGTGGCCCTCGATATGTACCGGTTCTACGGGGTGCTGCCCGTGGGGGATACCGCGAGGAATGCGACCTGGCGGTACCACCGTGATCTCCAAACGAAACAGAAATGGTATGGGGAACCATGGGGTGGGGCCGACTCCGAGCTGGGTTGGAAATGGCACCAGGATGGGCTCAACCGGGCTGCGGAGATGACCAAAGAGGTGGCCCGGCTCCTCCGCGAGCGCTCTGAGCTTAAGCTTGCGCACCTTATTCCTTTGGGCACGAAGCTCGGCTTGCCTCCGGAGTTCGGGCAAGAACTGGAAAAGATCCTTGACCCCGCAAGAAAAAGCGGGGAACAACACATCCCCTTCATCGAAGCGCTGGTCCACGGCCAGGCGGCCCGCTTCGTCGTCAATATCCCGAATAACGGCCTCATTCCCGAGATTCCCCCCGATGTGGTAGTAGAGGTGCCCGCCCTTGTCGACGAAAGCGGCATCCATCCAGAAAAGATCGAGCCTGCGCTTCCCCGGCGGGTGATCAAATACTACCTCTATCCCCGGATGATGCGAATGGAGATGGCCCTCGAGGCCTTCCTAACCGGCGACCTGCGGGTCCTTAGGGAACTGCTTTACCGCGATCCCCGCACCACCTCGGATGAGCAGGTGGAGGCCGTGCTTGAGGAGATCCTCAACCTCCCCGAGAACGCGGCGATGAGGGCCCATTACACTAAAGGCCGCGGACCATAGGCTCGGAAGCCCCGGGGTGCGCGGGGAAGAGGTAGCCCCGACGGCTCTGCGGTTATTTGGGCGTTAAGCCCTGGGCTTCCCTCTTTTTGGGTTGCGTGGGCGGAACTTTGTGGTACGCTTAGGCCTCACCACAAAGGGGAGCTGGTTCGAAGGGTTCTTTATTTTCCCTTCCGGTCGGAAATCCACGGAGGAAAGATGGAGCAGAGGAGCACTTTGCAAAGGATCAGGAACATCGGGATCGCCGCGCACATCGATGCCGGCAAGACCACCCTTTCTGAAAGCATGCTGTTTCTTTCCGGAAGGACGCATCGGTTCGGGGCGGTGGACGATGGGCAGGCCACGCTCGATTGGATGCCGCAGGAGCGGGAGCGCGGGATCACCATCACCGCGGCGGCCACCACCATCCCCTGGAAGGACCATCTCATCAACCTCATTGATACGCCCGGACACGTGGATTTCACCGCCGAGGTGGAGAGAGCCCTGCGGGTGGTGGATGGAATGGTGGCCCTCTTCTGTGCGGTGGGTGGGGTGGAGGCCCAATCCGAGACGGTTTGGCACCAAGCCGAACGTTACGGGGTCCCACGGATCGCGTTCGTCAACAAGATGGATCGAGTGGGCGCTGATTTCTTCCGGGTCTTAGAGGAGATGCGGCGGGAACTCGGGGCCAATCCCGTGCCGGTGGTTCTTCCCATCGGCGCTGAGGACGATTTTTGCGGCCTTGTGGATCTCCTAAACATGGACGCCCTCCTTGATCGCGAGGGACCAGAGGGCGTTGTTTCCGAGCGTGCACCCATTCCTGAACATCTCCTCCCCCAAGCGGAAACCTGGCGGGCGCGCCTCCTCGAGGCGGCGGCCGAGGCCGACGAGGAGTTTCTCGGGTTGTTCCTCTCCGGTCACTTCTCTCAACCTGAGCTGAGAGCGGCCCTGCGCAGGGCCACGCTCGCCCGAAGGATCGTGCCGGTCCTCGTCGGGTCCGCGGCCAACCTCATGGGCGTCCGACGGCTCCTCGACGCCGTCGTGGAGTTCCTCCCTTCCCCGGCGGATGTCCCCGCCATCCGGGGGACCTGGGAGGGGAAGGAACTCCTCCGGGAGCCCGATCCTTCCGCACCTCTTTCCGCTTTGGTGTTCAAAATCCAAGCGGACCGGCACGTGGGCAAGGTCTATTACCTCCGGGTCTATTCCGGCACCCTTCGCTCCGGCGAGCTTGTGCTAAACAGCGCTCGGGGGACAGTCCAACGGGTCGGGCGGCTCTCTCAGGTTCACGCCGCCGAGCGCTTCCCTGTGGAGGAGCTGGGGGCAGGCCAGGTGGGTGCGGCCGTGGGGCTGGAGGAAGCCTACACCGGAGACACCCTCTGCGCGCCCGAGGCCCCCATTCTCCTGGAGGCCATGGAATTCCCCGCCCCCGTTTTGGATCTGGCCGTGTCCTCAACGCGGCGGACGGATGCCGACCGCCTCTCCCGGGCTCTCGCCGCCTTGGTCGCGGAGGACCCCACCCTCTCCCTGCGGGCTGATCCGGAAACAGGGGAGCTCCTTCTCTCCGGGATGGGCGAGCTCCAGTTAGAGATCGTGGTGGACCGTCTCCGGCGGGAGTTCGGGGTGGAGGTGGTCACCGGTGCCCCGCAAGTGGCGTACCGGGAGACCCCGGGCCGGGCCATGGCACACGAGCAGAAGCTGGTGAAGCAGACCGGCGGCCGGGGGCAGTTTGCCCACCTCATCTTCCGCATTGAACCCACTCCGGCGGGGACCGGGTTCGAGTTTGAGAGCCGGGTGGTGGGGGGCCGCGTCCCCAAGGAGTTCGTGCCCGCCGTGCGCAAAGGAGTGCTGGAGGCCCTAAACGCGGGCCCCCACGGCTATCCCGTGGTGGACCTCAAGTTCGTCCTCCTCGACGGCTCCTTCCACGAGGTGGACTCCTCGGAACAAGCCTTTCGCACCTGCGCAGCGCAGGGCCTCCGGGAGGCCTTGAAGCGGGCGGGCACCGGGCTTTTGGAGCCGGTGATGCACGTGGAGGCCACCATTCCCGAGGATCTTGTGGGCGCGGTGGTGGGCGATCTTCAAAGCCGCCGAGGAAAGCTCTTGGGGATCGAGGATAAGGGGGCCTTCGCTCTCATCACCGCGCGCGTTCCGCTTGCGGAGCTTTTCGGCTATGCTACAGCTCTCCGCAGCCTCACAGGCGGCCGCGGTTCCTTCACCATGCGATTCGAACGCTACGAACGGGTCCCGGAATCCTTGGTCCAAACGCGCGCAAAGCGCTCCCTCTCCGCATACTCTGGGTAACCCGCCAGGAGCAGGTCCCTCCCCACCCATTCCAGGGTGAGGTCTCGGACGGGGATGGCCTGGGCAGGATCGGGGAAGCCCTGGCCTCCCACAGCGGGAACGGCGGTTCGGCCCCCAAGGATGAGGGGCGCATAAAAGAAGTAAATCTTGTGAACCAGTGCCTGGGCGAGGAAGGACCAGGCCACCTCTCCCCCTCCCTCCACGAGGACGGAGTCCACCCCGCGTTGGCCCAACGCGGCCAAAAGCCCCGGGAGGTCCACCTCCCCGTCCGGCCCGGGAAGCCGGAGGACCTCCACGCCGCGGGCGCCCAGGGCCTCCTCCTTCTCCTGTGCCATCTCCCCGGTGGCCACCAGGGTCTTGGCCTCCCCAGCGAGGACGCGGGCGGAAAGGGGGATGCGACCGCGGGAGTCGAGGACGATCCGCAAAGGCTGGGGGCCCTCCACCTCCCGCACCGTGAGCGCCGGATCGTCGGTGAGGACCGTGTTGGCGCCCACCAGCACCGCGGCATAGCGCCGTCGGAGTTCGTGCACGTGCCGGCGCGCCGCCGGCCCAGTGATCCACCTAGACCTTCCCGTGAAGCTGGCGATCTTCCCGTCCAAGGTCATCGCCAGCTTCAGCGCCACGAAGGGCTTCCCCGTGGTTATCCAGTGGAAGAAAACCTCGTTCAGCCTCTGGGCCTCCGCGGCGAGGATCCCCTCCACCACCTCGATCCCGGCCTCCCTCAGGCGCGCCACCCCCCGGCCGGAAACCGCGGGGTTTGGGTCGCGGGTGGCGATGAAAACCCGGCGGATCCCGGCGCGGACGATGGCCTCGGCACACGCGGGCCTCTTTTTTCCCGGGAAATCCACACAGGGCTCGAGGTTTACGTAGAGGTCAGCGCCTTTTGCCTCCTCCCCCGCTTTCTCCAGGGCGAGGATCTCCGCGTGGGCATCGCCAAAGCGGGCGTGGTAGGCCTCGGCCAGGATCTTTCCCCCTTTGGCCACCACCGCGCCCACCAGGGGGTTGGGCCGGGTGAAGCCCTCGCCCCTTTGGGCGAGGGCCAACGCCCGCCGCATCAGTTCCTCGGGTGCCCCGCGGTCTTCCACAGCAAGAAAGCGGCCTCCCGGGGGTGGGGCGCGCGGAAGATCGCGGCACCGACCACGATCACATCCGCTCCGGCCTCCACCACCTCCCGCGCGTTCTCCGGCCCGATCCCGCCGTCCACGGCGATGGTCACCGCCCGCCCCCCAAGCTCCCGGCGCAAAGCGCGGATGCGCTCCAGGGCCGCGGGCATGAACTCCTGTCCGCCGAAGCCCGGTTCCACGCTCATCACGAGAATCCAGTCCACCCGCTCCAGGTAGGGGAAAAGGGCGGAAAGGGGGGTCCGTGGCCGCAAGGACAGGCCCACTCGGCACCCCAGCCTCCGGATCACCTCGATGACCTCGTGGGGAGGGTCGGAGGCCTCCACGTGGAAGATGAGCACATCCTCCGGGCGGACCTCAAACCGCGGGGCGTAGAGAGCGGGGCGGTCGATCATGAGGTGGATGTCCACAGGGTGGACCAGGTGGCGGCGGAGGGAGTTCACGAAGGATGGGCCGAACGTGAGGTTGGGCACGAAGTGCCCGTCCATGACGTCGAAGTGCACGGAATCCACCAGGTCCGCAAGGCCTTGAACTTGGGAAAGGAGATGGACGGGGTCAGCGTTGAGGATGGAGAGGGAAAGTTTCATTCACGAGCGGCGGCGGCTTCCGCTGGCGATGAGGAGCATCCCAAGAAGCTGGACCACCGCCATGGCTGCGGAGGCCACGTAGGTGAGGGCGGCCGCGGTCAGGACCTCTTTGACAGCCCCAAGCTCCCCTTCCGTGACGAGGCCCGCGGAGCGCAGGGCCGCGACGGCCCGCTGGGAGGCGTTGAACTCCACAGGCAGGGTGACGAGCGTAAAGAGAACCGCTGCGGAAAAGAGGATGATCCCCACGTTCACCAGGGCAGCGGCCTGGAAGATGAGGCCCAGGAAGAAGAGGGGGAAAGCGAGCTGCGAGCCAAACATGGCCAGGGGCACGATGGCCGAGCGCAGGGCCAGGGGCCCATACCCTTGGGCATGCTGGAGGGCGTGCCCGGCCTCATGGGCCGCGACGCCTACCGCCGCCACGGAAGTCGAGTCCGGTGCGGAAAGACGCAGCTTCCGCCCCCGGGGGTCGTAGTGATCGCCCAGAGGCTGGCGGGTGCTCTCGATGGCCACATTGGTGATACCCGCGGAGCGCAAGATGAGCCCGGCCGCCTCCCGGGCGGTGATACGGCGCTGCGTGGGCACCCGAAGGTAACGGGCATAAGCCGAACGGACCTTGTACTGGGCGTAGATGGCCAAAAGGAAAGCCGGGATAAGCAGAACCAACGTCTCCGGGTAGAGCAACCAGATCACTGGTCACCTCCTCAAGGGAAGCATTATAGCCTGGGCGGGGAAGAGGGCCTATAGGCCGGATTCTGTCGTGGGGGGCCATTTCTCTTTTGCGGCCTACCCGGAGGCATCGGGCGGGCCACCCTCAGGCGCCTCCCTATTTGGCCTTGCTCCGGCCGGGGTTTGCCGTGCCCGGGAACCTCGCGGCCCCGGCGGTGGGCTCTTACCCCACCGTTTCACCCTTGCCCGCACCCTTTTTCCCCTTGGGGAGGGGCAGGGCCGCTGGCGGTCTGTTCTCTGTGGCACTTTCCGGGGATCGCTCCCTCTCGGGTTTCCCCGAGCGGCCTGCCCTGCGGAGTCCGGACCTTCCTCAGGGGAAAACAACCCTGCGGCCCCCTGGCCTTCTCCCCCACCGCAGGCCGGCCCGCGTGTACCGACACCGCGGGCACGCCCAAATTATACCGCTTAGGGATCGCACCCGTCGCAGGGGCCGGCCACAGCGAGGACAGAGGCGCCGGGCCAAAACCCCAAAAAGAAGCAGGCCCAGCGCGCCAAAGAGGAGGTATTTCCACGGGAAGCTTCCCGCGCGCCCCGCCGCGGGGCCCTCTTTTCCCAATGCCGAAAGAAGTTCGGCGGCGAAGCGCACGACGGCGTAACCGGGGCGGATGCGGTTGGCCTCAAGCTCCGCTTTCGCCCGCAACTCCTCCACCGCGGCGGGCAGGGAAACCCGCCCGCCAGCATGGATTGCCACTCGCCAGCGCCGGTCCTCCCCGCGCAAGCACACCAAAAGGAGATGTCCCTCGGCAAGCCCCCAGGCGCGAAAGACCTCGGCCGCGTACCGCTGGGGGTTCCCAAAGGGATCCCGCCAGCTCGCCAGGTACACGAGCGTAACCCCCTTTTCTTCCAGGGCGGAGATGTAACCAAGGAGCTGGGCACGATCGGAGGCCTCCAGGGTCTGGCCGTAATCGTTGATGAGGCCCACCTGGAGGGGAAGGAGGACCTGGGCAAGCCCTAGGGCAGCACCAAAAAGCGCGAACAGTGTTCGCAGGTGACCACCTCCCGCCCCTCCTGGAGCTTAAGGAGCGTGGCTGCGGAAAGCCGGAGGTGGCAGCCCCCACAACTCAGACCGTTCACGTAAGCCACGGGGTTGGGAACCTTCTCCTTGAGCCGCTCGTAGTGCTGCCGAAGCACGGGGGAGAGCTGGGCCAGAATCCCCTTTCGCTGCGTTTCCCATGCTTCCTGCTCGTGCCTGAGCGCCTCGCGCTTGCGCCCAATCGCCTGGATCTCGCCCTCCAAGAGGGCCCGCCGCTCCCGATAGCTTTGCTCATCCCGAACGAGGTTCTTCGCGTCTTCCTCCACCGCCTCCATGAGCCTTAGCGCTTCTTCGCTCAGTTGGTCCAGCTGGGCCCGTAAGATCCCCACCTGTTCGCGCAGGAACTCCATTTCTTTGTAAGGGACGATCTCCTGCTCCAGCTTCTTTTGGTATTCGCGGATCTTGGCGTCGGTGGCGTCCGCCTGAGCCGCGCGTTCCAGAGCGGTCAAGCGGAGCTGGCGGTGCTCCTCTTTTCGCCGGGCAAAATCCCCCTCCGCTTGGGCCAGCCGCGCCCGCAGACGCTCCTCTTCGGAGGAGAGGTCCGCGATGCGCCCCGCGAGCTTTTGCCGGTTTTCGTCCACGGCGGCCAGGGTCCGAAGAAGGGAAAGGACTTCGCTCACCCCTCCACCACCTCGGCGGCAGGAAAGGCCCGGCGGAGGAGCCCGGCGATGTGCCCAACGAAGGGCCGCTCGGTCTCGGCGTGGCCGAATAACGCCACGGGGAGAGCCGCTTCCTCGGCCTCCCGCAGGCGGTGATAGCTCGCGTCCCCGGTGATGTAGAGATCAGCCTGGGCCGCGCTGGCTTGGGGGATCAGGTCGCCACCGCTTCCGCCGCACACCGCCACCCGCCGCACGGTCCGCTCCTCCGCGCCCACCACCTCCCGGGGACCGCGGACCCCAAGCCCCGCGGCGAACCGCCGGAGCACGGTGGAGATCGGGCAAGGTTCGGGAAGCTCCCCGATCCGGCCGAGGCCGTGGAGGGAGGAGGGATTGGCCAAAGGATAAAGATCGTAAGCGACCTCCTCGTAGGGATGCGCTTCCCGCATGGCCCGGAGCACGGGGTCCAAGCGCTCCGCGGGAAGGATCGTCTCCAGCCGCACCTCCTCGGCCTGCTCCTCCCGGCCCACCTCGCCCAAGAAGGGCCGGGCGCCTTCCTCGGGAAGGAACGTGCCCATCCCCTGGGTGCGGAAGGAGCAATGTCCGTACTTTCCGAGCTTTCCCGCGCCGGCGGCAAAGAGGGCCTGGGCCACGCGGTCCTCATGGCCGATGGGCACGAACACCACAAGCTTCAGGAGCTTCCCACGGGGAAGGAGGGGCTTTACGTCCTGAAGCCCAAGGTATCCAGCCAGGACCTCGCCCAGCCCCCCACGGGCCACGTCGTAGGGCGTGTGGAGCGCGAAGAGGGCGACCTCATGGACCAACAGGGCTCGCAGTTTGCGGCCCAAGGGCGTATGGGGGTGAATCTCCCCAACCGGCCGGAAGAGCAACGGGTGGTGGGTGACCACAAGCTCCACCTCGGGCAGGATCTCCAAATGCCGCAGCTCCAAGTCCAAGGTCACCAGGATCCGCCGGCATGGTCCATCGGTGTCACCGACCTGAAGGCCACTGCGGTCCCATTCCTCGGAAAGGCTCAGGGGAAAGTGCGCGGAAAGAAAGGACAAGACCTCTCGCCGTTGCATCCTCTTTCAGTTTAGCCTTTTTAGGGTGCTCCGCAACGCCGCCGTATACTCATCCCGATGGACGTGGTGCCGCTCGGAACCGGGGTCCATGGTTTTCCCTGGGGGGTGAGCCTCGGCGCCCTGGTGCGGGCCGTTTTTTGGATGTCGGTTTGGATGAGGGTCCGGCGCGGAAGCTCTGGCGCTGGGCAGGAGGGCAGGGGTGCCGCCCGCGCGGCCTTCCCACCGGGCCTGGAGGGGATCCGGTGGCGGAGGGGATAGGATGCCGACCCGCACGGGCTACGCCGACCTCCCCCTCCACGGGGGGAAAGCGCCGCGCTGGCTTTTTTCCCGGATGGTCCGGCTGTCTCAGGAGATCCTCCTCCTCATGGCTGAGGAGTTCGGGACGGCGGCGATCCTGCGCCGCCTCTCTCATCCCCACTGGTTCCAGGCCCTCGGGTGTCTTCTCGGCTTCGACTGGCACTCCAGCGGCCTCACCACCACCACTTGCGGGGCCCTGAAGGAAGCGGTGCGCGCCGTCGGTCCGGAGATCGGCCTTTTCGCGGCCGGCGGGAAGGGCGCGGCTTCCCGTCGCACCCCGGAGGAGATCGCGCGTTGGGCAGAGCGCGCGGGCCTTGAGCCCGCCCCTTTGGTGTACGCCTCGCGGATGAGCGCTAAGGTGGACTCCGCTGCCCTTCAGGATGGGTTCCAAATCTACCACCACGCCTTCTTTTTCGATGGAGAGGGCCGCTGGTGCGTGGTGCAGCAGGGGATGCGGCCAAGCGACCACCGGGCCCGCCGTTACCACTGGCTTTCCGAGGGACTCCAAAGCTTCGTGGTCGAGCCTCATGCGGGCGTGGTGGGGGCCTCGGCCGGGCTCGTCCTCAACCTCGTGGCCCGCGAGGCGGAACCCGCCCGGGAGACGATCCCCGAGCTAGCCCAAATGCCCCCTGATCTTCTTTTGAAGGAACTCGCGCATCTTCAATCCTTAAGGCTTCCGGAGCGGCACACCCTTCTCCTTTCGGACCTCGATCCGCGCCGGCTGAAGGAGGTTTTCCTCCGCACCTATGAGGCCCAGGCCCGGGATTTCCAGGAGCTTTTGGGGGTGGCGGGCCTGGGCGCGAAGGGCCTGCGGGCCCTGGCCCTCCTTTCCGAGCTCGTGTACGGCGCACCCCCGTCCTTCCGGGACCCCGCGCGGTTCGCCTACGCTCACGGTGGGAAGGACGGAACCCCCTATCCCGTGGACCGCGCCACCTACGACCGCACCATCGCCGTGTTGGAACGGGCCGTTCACCAGGCCCGTTTGGGGGAGCGGGAAAAGCTCAGGCTCCTCCGACGCCTTTCGCTCCTTTTCCGCTCCCCCTAGGGCCTGGCGGTGCTGGTGGGTTGGCGGCGGCCCCAAGGGAGGTGGGCCAGCTTCCTGGCCTTTGGAGCCATTTCCCTTTTCCCGTCCGGTCCCGCTTGGTCACGCGCATTCCGACCCCGCCGCAGCCTCCGTCTTGGCCCCTGGCGCCACCGGCTTGGAAAAGAACCAGTCCTGGAGCGTTCCGCTCAGGTGCTCCTCGTACGCCTGCAGGTCGAGGAGCCCATGCCCGGAGAAATTGAAGAGGATGCACCGGCGTTGGCCGGCTTCTTTGGCGGCGAGGGCCTCGTCGATGACGACGCGGATGGCGTGGGCCGTTTCCGGGGCGGGGATGAACCCCGCGGCGTGGGCAAAGGTGAGGGCTGCGTCGAAGGTGGCCCGCTGGGGAACGGCTCTGGCTTCCACCACGTTTTGGGCCACCAGAAGGGAGACCAGGGGGGCCATGCCGTGGTAGCGCAGGCCGCCCGCGTGGATCCGAGGCGGCACAAACTGGTGCCCAAGGGTGTGCATCTTGAGGAGAGGGGTGCGGCCCGCGGTATCGCCGAAATCATAGGCGTATTCCCCGTGGGTGAGGGAAGGGCAGGCCGTGGGCTCCACGGCGATGAACCGGGTGGTGCTCTTTCCGGCCAGCCGGTCCCGCAGGAAGGGGAAGGCCAGGCCCGCGAAGTTCGAGCCCCCACCCACGCACCCCACCACCACGTCCGGATATTCCCCCACCATCTCCATCTGGAGCCGCGCCTCCTCCCCGATCACGGTCTGGTGCAAAAGCACGTGGTTCAGGACGGAACCCAAAGAGTATTTTGTGTCCTCGCGGCTGGCCGCGTCCTCCACGGCTTCGCTTATGGCGATGCCCAAGGATCCGGGATGCTCTGGATCCTGGGCGAGGACCTTGCGGCCAAAGTCCGTATCCGGGCTGGGGCTGGGCACCACCTGAGCGCCCCACGACTCCATGAGGACCCGGCGGTAGGGTTTTTGCTGGTAGGAGACCTTCACCATGTAAACCTTGCACGCCAGCTCAAACAGGCGGCAGGCGAAGGCCAGGGCGCTGCCCCACTGGCCGGCACCCGTCTCCGTGGTGAGACGGCGCACGCCTGCCACCCGGTTGAAGAAGGCCTGGGCCACGGCGGTGTTGGGCTTGTGGCTTCCCGTCGGGGAACACGCCTCATACTTGAAGTAGATGCGGGCGGGGGTATCGAGGAGTTTCTCCAAGCGGCGCGCCCGATAAAGGGGGGTGGGCCGCCACAGGGCATAAGCCCCGCGCACCTCCTCAGGAATAGGGACCCAGCGCTCTTGGCTCCCCTCTTGGGCGATGAGGCTTTCGGGAAAAAGCGGGAGGAGATCCTCAGGGGATACGGGTTTCCTGGTGGCCGGGTGGATGACCGGGGGGAGGGGCCAGGGCAAATCGGCCAGGATGTTGTACCAAAATTTCGGAATATGCCTGTCCTCAAGCAAAACCTTCACGTCGCTTGGCACTGGTCCTCCTTACCTTTGGGCAAGAAAAAGGGCGTCGTCGCAAACGCCCACCTCACGGAAAAGCCCCACCAAATCCTCCACACGAAGGCCGCGCTTTTCCTGGGCCCCGAGATCCAGGATGATCTGGCCCTTGTGCATCATGATCAGGCGATTTCCCAAGGCGAGAGCCTGGTCCATACGATGGGTGACCATGATGGTGGTGAGGCGGTTTTCCGCCACGAGTCTTTCCGTGATCGCCAGGACCTTTTCGGCGTTGGCCGGGTCCAAGGCCGCGGTGTGCTCGTCCAAAAGGAGAAGCTTGGGCCGGGTAAGGATGGCCATGAGGACTGCGAGGGCCTGCCGTTCTCCCCCGGAAAGGTGCGCCACCCGCTCCGCAAGCCTCTTTTCCAGGTCCATCTCCAAGGAGGCCAGGGTCTCGGCCAGGGCGCAGCGCCGGCGCGCGGTGAGGAGAGGAACAAGTCCCCGCCCGCCCTTCTTTGCCGCCAGGGCCAAATTCTCCGCCACCGTCATCTGCGCGGCCGTTCCCTGGAGAGGATCCTGAAACACCCGGCCGATCAGGTGCGCGCGGCGATGGGCTGGCCAGCGGGTCACGTCCTGGCCGGCCAGCTTCACCTGCCCCCGATCAGGCCGGCAGGTCCCCGCGATCACGTTGAGGAGCGTGGTTTTTCCCGCGCCGTTCGAGCCGATCACCGCGGTGAAATCGCCCTCACACAATGACAAATCCAAATCCTTCAGGGCCACCACCCGCTCCGCCCCCAGGGCAAACGTCTTCGTGACCGTCAAAAGCTCGAGGATCATGCGCTTTCCCCTTTCAGCGCGGCGCGGAGGGCCGGGGCGGCCAACGCCCCCAACACCACCAGGGCCGTGACCAACCGCAGATCGGAAGGGGTGAACCCCAGGACTGCGCCATAGCGCAGGGCCACGGAGATCGCCCACCGATACCCCACGGACCCCACCAAGACCCCGGCCACCGCCCAGACGAGCGAGCGCGGCCGCAGGAGCATCTCCCCGATGATCACCGAGGCCAAACCGGCGATGATGGTGCCCACCCCCATGCCCACGTCGGCGAATCCGGAGTACTGCGCGGCCAAGGCGCCAGAGAAGGCCACCAGGCCGTTGGAGAACGCAAGCCCCAGGACGAGGAGGTGATCGGGGTTCACGCCCAGGCTGCGCACAAGCTGCGGGTTTTGCCCCACCGCCCGCATGGTCCCGCCAAGCTCGGTGTGGAGAAAAAGGAGAACGAGTAAAGCCCAAGCGACGCAGAAGACGCCGGCAGCCCCAAGGGTTTCGTACGTCCTGGGTATGCCCAAGGAGCGAGCCAGGGCCAGGAGAGCCGAAGGCCTTCCCAAAAGGGAAAGGTTCGGACGACCCATGATGCGCAGATTCAGGGAATAGAGCATGATCATGGTGAGGACTCCGGCGAGGAGTCCGGGGATGCGGAGCCTGGTGGCCAGCACCCCGGTGAAGGCTCCGGCCACCAGGCCCGCGCCCAGCGCACCGACCAGGGCCCAGTAGGGGCTGAACCCGCGGAGGACGAGCATTCCCGCCACGGCCGCGCCCAGCGGGAACGTCCCGTCCACGGAAAGATCGGGGAACGCGAGCACCCGGAAGGCGAGGTACACCCCAAGGGCCATGAGGCCGTAAATCAAGCCCTGCTCGGCCGCGTGCACGAAGAGCATCCCCTCACTCCTTCACGAACCTCTGCCCGCCAAAGAGGAGACCGGTGGCGAGCTTCTTCGCCTCCGCGCTGAACTTGAACCCGATCTCCTCCGCCACATCCAGGTTGAAGAACACCTGGGTTCCCGCCTGGCGCACGAAGGGGATGTCCTTGGGCGAGGTGCCCCGGAGAACCCGCAGCACGATCTCGCCGGTGAGGAGTCCATGGTCAAAGTAATCGAACCCAGTGCACATGAGGACCCCCCGCTCCAGGCTCGTGGGGTCCGCGAAAAGGAAGGGGATCTTCCCGCGTTTGGCCGCGTCCACCACGGCATCCAGGGCCGCGGCCACGGTGTTATCGGTGGTGCAGTAGATGGCGTCCACCCGGCCCACGAGGGCCTGGGCGGCCAGGGGCACCGCGGCCGTGCCCTCGGCCGGGACCACGATGAGGGTGATCCCCAGCTCCGCGCAGGCCTTCTTCGTCATCTCCGTGAGAATGGCGGAGTTCGCCTCGCCGGGGTTGAAGATCTGCCCGAGGGTTCTCAGCCCGGGCATGACTTTTCTCAGCAATTCCAGGTCGGCACGGACGTCGATCATGTCGGAAGTACCGGTGACGTTGGGGTAGCCGGTGATCCCTGCGCCCACGGGATCGGTGACGGCGGAGAAGATCACCGGTGTATTCGTGTCCTTGAACACCTGGACCACGGCCTGGGAGGAAGGCGTGGTGATGGAGATCACGAGGTCCACACCGCGAGCCCGGAAATCCTGGGCGATGGCCATGGCCACGGAGAAGTCACCCTGGGCGTTGGTGATGATGTACTGGACGTTTTGCCCCTCGATGTACCCCGCGCGCCTCAGGGCTTCGATCACCCCAGCTCGGACGGCGTTCAGGGCCGGGTGGTCCACGATCTGGGTGATCCCGATCACCACCGGCCTCGCCGCGCCAAGAACCCCTAAAACCACTAGTGCACCAAGGACCCACCTTTTCACCTCGCACCCCCTTACAAACAAAAAACCGCAAGCTTTTGCTTGCGGCAGTGGGCATGACTCTCCGTCCTAGAGAGTCACGCCCTCATGCGAACCAGTACCAGACGTAGGCCTTCGCCCCCTGGATCACCTCCTTTTGGCCCACGCGTTCGACCATCACGCTTTAATATGTACGACGGCCCGGCGGCGGCTGTCAAGGGGGGCGGGAGGTCTCCCCCTCACTTGTGGGTGAGGTCGGAAGGGCCAAAACCCGGAACAGCGCGGATCACCCGGCGCTTCCACTCTCCCCGCGCAAGCCAAAGGACCAAGGCCACCCCAGCCAACACGTTGCTCAGGGTCATGCCCACCCACATCCCGGTCGTCCCAAACCCAAGCTTGTACCCGAAAAGCCAAGCGAGAAACACGCGCAGGCCCCAAAGGCGCACGATGGCCATGACCATGGGGGGCACGGTGTGCCCGGAACCGCGGAACACCGCGGCCGCGGCGTCAAAGAGCCCGAAGAAGGGAATGGAGATGCCAAAGATCGCGATGTACCAAACGCCCTCGCGAATCACCGTGAAGTCGGAGACAAAAAGGGAAAACATGGGCCGGCGCAGGAGGAGGGTGACGCCATAGAGCCCGATCAGGGCCAAGAAGGTGGCGGTGATGCCCCGGCGGGCCACCTGCCCTGCCCGCTCATACTGCTCCGCGCCCAGGTTCTGACCGGTCATGGCCATGAGGGCGCTTCCCGCGCCCCAGCTCACCACGTTGATCAGGTTGATGATCCGGTTTCCCACGGTGTAGGCCGCCACGACCGCCGTGCCAAACCCTGAGACCAGCCCCGTCATCACCACGAACCCGAAAGATGTGGCCATCTGATCGAGAACGTTCGGGAGCCCCACCCGGAAAAGAGCCCGCAGGAAATCCCCGCGCACCAGGATCTCCCGCGGCCGAAGTCTTATCCCCACCCTTCCCAAGACCAAAAGGAGGAGGCCCACCAGGGCCACCAGGGCGCGGGAGAGGACCGTGGCCCAGGCGGCCCCGGCCACCCCCAGGGCGGGGAACCCAAACCACCCAAAAATAAAAATCGGGTCCAACGCGGCGTTGAGCAAAAGGGAAGAGGCGCTCAGGTACATGTTCAGGCGGGTGTTCCCCAACCCCACCATCATGCCGTTGAAGGCTTGGCCGATGAACATGATGGGAAGCCCCACACACTCGATGCGCAGGTAAACGAGGGCCAACGGGTAGATATCCTCCGGCGCGCGGATGAGCCGAAGAACGGTGGGAGCCAAGCTGTACCCGAGTAAGGCCAAGAGCACCGAAGCCATGGTGAGAAAACCGAGGATTTGGCTGGCCGTGCGGTTCGCGCCCTCCTGATCCCGCGCGCCAAAGTACTGGGCGATGAAGGCCGTGCCCGCGCCTCCGAAGCCGCCAGCGAAGGACATGAGGAAAAAGAGGATCGGCCAGGCCACCCCGGGCGCAGCCATGGCCGCCGTGGAAAGCCTTCCCAGCCAGAAGGCATCCACCAGGTTGTACAGGGCATGGAGGGCACTGGTGACCATCACCGGCCAGGCCAAGAGCACCATCGTCCGAAGGATGGGGCCGTTGAGAATGCGCTCCCGCGTGCTAGCCGAATCCATATGGGAACCCAAGTATACCCCGGTGCGGGGAAAAGGCACATGGGATAGGGTGGGAGTGAGGAGGATATCCATGGATTGGCGCGTGGTCCTCTCCACCTTTGGGCTTCTGTTCCGCGCGGAGCTCTAAGACCCAAAAGCGCTCCCCTTGGTCCGTTTTCCTGGGGGCGACCCTCGCCCTCTCCCTCGTGAGCCTTCTCGGGAACCTGATCGGGGGCTACCTTCCCGCCCGATACGCGCCGCTTGGGGCCGGCTTCCTTTTCTGGGCCTCTTTACCGTGGTCTGCGCCCTGCACCACGGCGGTTAACGGGCCCGCACGTCTTGGGAAGCGCTTTGGGGTGGCCGGGCAGACCGGGAATGACCGCTTAGGCCTCAGTCCGCGAGGAAGACCTCGTGAAAGCGGGTGAGCACCCGGCGGTGGTGGCCGGAAAGGAGGACATGGTGGTTCCCAAGCGGCTCGCGCAGGAGCTTTTGCAGCGCCCCTTTGGACATGTGGAACCACGCCTGGGTGCGGCAGAGATCCTCCCGCCCAGGCCCCTCCGAAAGAACCGTCCCCTCCACCACGAAAAGCTTCTCCAGCGCGCGTCCTCCGAAACGCACAAGCGTATAGGGGCCCGGTGCCAACCTCCCCTCCACCGCCACCCCGATCCCCGATTCAAAATGCCGGCGCAACACGAAATTCTCGGCCAAGGAGAGGGGCACCGTGCAGTGGGCCAAAAGGAGCCTTCCCTCCTTCAGGTCCACATCAGCCGGGTTGGCCATGAACCCCGGCTTTCCCGTGAGGATCCAACCGATCCATAAGGCCAAAAGGCTGGGCAGATCGCCCTCACACCCGCTGGGGATCCCCTCCGCGGAAAGACGAGCAATGGCCCAACAGGACGTGCATCCCTCGCGCAAAAGCTCAAAGCAGGCGAGGGAAAACGCGGAAACCCCAAGCTCCTGAACGAGGCCTCTCAACGCCCCGTAAATCTGGCCCGCCCTTCCCAAGCTGGCTTCGTCCACATCGTGCTGGAAGCCCGCCGGTGCTTCCCCGGGTCCCTCCGGGAGAAATTTTTTCAGCGCGGCCAAGGGGAGATCGAGCACTTCCAAGCCCAGCTTTTCCCGGAGGGCCGCCGATGCCGGGACACTGGCCACAAGCCAAGGCGAAGCCCCGCCCAGGAGAGCGAGCTTCTTTCCCCGCAGTTCCCGGGCGATCCCCGCGGCTAGGGCGAAAAGCCCAAGCTCCCCGGCGGTCTCCAGCGTGACCAGCCAGCTTTTCCGCCCCTCCTGCCGCAGGCGGGCCCAGGTCTCCAAGCCCGCAGGAAGGGAGTTTTCACCGCGGTGGGCCAGGAGAAGAAGCGGGGACCGCGTGGACTCCGCGAACTTCAGGGCCAGGTGTTCGGTCCCGCCGGTGAGATGAAGGAGGGCAGGAAGAGGTTCCGCTCGGATCCTGTCCTCATCCTCGGCCACAAGCTCCACCCCGGAAGCTTTGGAGAACTCCGCGATGGTCTTCTCCAAAAGGGGAGCGATGCGGGGCCGCAGAGCGGAGGCGAGGGGAAGGACGGGAAGCGCGGGCACGCTAGCCCTCGACGGCCCAGCGGTCCGGCGAGGTATCGAGGGCGAAGGTCAACCGCGGCACCCGGCGGACCGAGAGGCGCTTGGCCAAAGCCGACCGGAGGAAACCCGTGTCCTTGGCGAACGCCGCCATGACCCGGGCCCGCTCCTCCGTTGTCCCCGACACGTACACGAGGACCTTGGCCTCCTGCCCATCCGGGGAAAGCTTCACGCCCAGGACGGTGGGCAGCGCCGCCCGCAGGACGGGATCTTTCGTCTCGAACTCCAGGATGTCGGCGATCTCGCGGGCAATGGCCTCCGCCAGGCGCGCCCGGGCCTTCTCCCGCATCACAGCACCTCCAGCTCGTGCGTTTCCACACAGAACTCCCGGCTTCCCTCGAGCCGCTCGAGGATCCGCTGGAGGACCCCGTCGCAGTGCGCGCCGTGGTTGGAAAGATGGGCGAACCCGAGGATCGCCCGCTCAGGGTTATCCAGTTCCCCAAGCTCGGCCACGGAGACGTTGAACTCCCGCCGGAGCCGCGTCAGAACCCCCTCCAGGACGGAGCGCTTCTCCTTGAGGGTCTGGGTCCCATACAGACGCAGATGCACCCGGAGGATACCCACCGGCATGGCCTATTGGACGGGAACTTCCTCGAAAACGTAAACTTCAAGGACATCCCCTTCGCGGACATCCTCGAAGTCCCGGACGCGAAGCCCACACTCATAGCCTTCGCGCACCTCTTTTACATCCTCAGCAAAACGTTTGAGGGAGGAGATCTCGCTCACAAAAACTTCTCGGTTCTTGCGGAGGACCCGCACTTTTGCCCCGCGCACGACCCGGCCGGAGCGCACCGCGCACCCCGCCACCTTCCCCACCCCGGGGATGTGAAAGACCTTGAGGACCTCGGCCTCGCCCACCTTCACCTCCCGGGTCTCCGGGCCCAGGAGGCGCTTGAGGGCCCGCTCCACATCAAGGGTGAGGTCGTAGATGATCTCGTAGGTGCGGATGGGGATCCCCTTTTGTTCCGCAAGCTTTTCCGCTTTGGGATCCACTTTGACCCCGAACCCAAGGAGGAGGGGCTGGCCCTGGGTTTCGGCCGCGGCCAGGAGGACGTCGGACTCCGTGATCTGCCCCACCCCGGCGTGGAGGATCTCCAGCGTCACCCCCTCGGCTTGGATCGCGCCCAGCTCCAGCCGCACCGCTTCCAGGGCCCCGACCGTCTGGGCCTTGATCACCAGCACCAGCTTTTTCGTTTGGGCGCCAGCGAAGATCTCCTCCAGGGTCGCGCGGGGGCGGGCTGCCATTTTTTTCGCCCGCTCCGCCTCGCGCCGGGACTCCACCAGAGCCTCCGCCTCCTTGGGGCTTGGCATCCGCTCCAGCTTCTCCCCGGGCGGCGGAACCTCGGAAAGACCGAGGATCTGCACGGGCGTCCCCGGGCCCGCCTCGGGAACGCGCTTTCCTTGATGGTCCAAAAGGGCCCGGATCCGGCCCCAGGCCGTCCCCGCCACCACCACGTCCCGCTCCCTCAGGGTCCCGTTCTTCACGATCGCCGTGGCCACCGGCCCCCTTGTTGGGTCAAGATGGCTTTCAATGATGATGGCCTCCAGCTCCCCTTCCGCATCACCGGAGATCCCTTCAAGCTCGGCCACAAGGAGGATCATCTCCAGAAGATCGTTCACGCCCGCTCCGGTGAGGGCGGAGACGGGGACCACGATGGTGTTCCCGCCCCAGTCCTCCGGGATGTGCCCAAGGCTCGCGAGCTGCTGCTTGACCACCTCGGGTTTGGCCTCGGGTTTGTCGATCTTATTGATGGCCACAATCATGGGAACCCCGGCGGCCTTGATGTGGTCCAAGGCCTCCAGGGTCTGAGCCATAACCCCATCGTCGGCGGCCACCACGAGGACGGCGATGTCCGTGACCTTGGCTCCCCGGGCGCGCATGGCCGTGAACGCCCGGTGGCCAGGGGTATCGATGAAGGTGATGAGTTTCCCCTGCACCTGGGCCTGGTAGGCGCCGATGGACTGGGTGATCCCGCCGGGCTCCTCCGCGGCCACGTGGGAGCGGCGAATCTGGTCCAGGAGGGTGGTCTTCCCGTGGTCGATGTGGCCCAGCACCGCCACCACCGGCGGCCGCGGCTTTCCCTTGGGGGCCGGAGCCCTCGCCACCGTGGGCGCTTCCGCCTTGGCCTCCGGGCGTTGGGTAACGAGGCCGCGGATGACCTCCGCCTCCTCCTCCGGGATCATGTGGAATGCGCTCAGCCCGGGCATGCCCAACTTCTCCAGGGCGGCCAGGAGGTCCTTGGTGGACATGCCCAGTTCTCGGGCGAGTTCGTACACGCGCTTTCGCGGCAAAGGGCTCCTCTCTTTACACCGGGGTCAGGCGTTTGCGCCCCTTCTTTCGCCGCCGGGCGATGACCGCCCGGCCAGCGGGCGTGCGCATGCGCGCCAAAAATCCGTGGACCCTGTGGCGGCGGCGCTTGTGGGGCTGATACGTGCGTTTCGGCATGTTTTCCCCTTTCTTCGTTGCGCGAATTCTCCCAAACTAAAGCGCATCGTGCAACTCCTGCGCCAAAAGCGCCCGCACCGACCGCCAACGCCTCCGGCAAATGGGGGGCAGTTCCCCGAACGCCAAAAGCCATCGGCGCAGGAACTCCTGGGCTTTTCCCTCGCCGGGGTAACCCCAGCCGAAATCCCCATAAAGGCGGCGCAGGGCCGCCACATGGCCATCCCGCACCACCTTGGCCAAAAGGGAGGCCGCGGCCACCACCGGATGCTGGGCATCGGCTTTGGGAAAACTGCATACGCGTTCCCGGGGGATCCCCGCTGCCCGGCAAAAGGCGGCGAGGAAGCGCGGGAGGGCCGTGGGCCCCACAGGGGGATCCAACACCACCTGGTCCGGCCCCAGTTTCCGGACGATTTCGGCCATGGCCCCAAGTTCAAGGAGGGTGAGGCTCGCCTGATCGATCGTTTGGGGCGGGATGACCATCACCCAGCCGCGCAGCCCCGCGCAGAAGAGTTCCCGCAGGACCTCCTTCCTTCGCGGGCGGCTCAAGGCTTTGGAGTCCCGGGCGCCCTTCGCCCACAGGCCCCCTTCCCTTTCGCGCTCGATGGCCACGCCGGCCACGACCAGGGGGCCCAGGGCGGCGCCCCTTCCGGCCTCATCGAGCCCAAGGACGAGGGCCAAGGCTCACAGGTAACGCCGCAGCCGTCGGCGCTCCCACCACAGAAGAACGCCGGGGACCACCGTGCGTCGGCGGAAGAGGAAAACGAGGAGGGCTCCCGCCAAAAATCCTCCGATGTGGGCCCACCAGGCCGTCCCCCCCAGGCCCCGGAGGTCCACGATCCCAGAGAAGAACTGGAGCAAAAACCAAAGGCCCAGGAAGAGGACGGCCGGAACCTCCACGAGCTGCCAAAAGAACCAAAGGGGGACCACCGTGAGGATGCGGGACCACGGGAAGAGGACGAAATAGGCGCCCATCACCCCGGAGATGGCCCCCGAGGCCCCCACCATGGGCACCGTGATCCGCCCGCTTACGGCCATCTGCAGCCCCGCCGCCCCCACCCCGGAAAGGAGGGAAAAGAGAAGGTAACGCAGGGACCCCATGGAGGCCTCCACGTTGTCCCCAAAGATCCAGAGGTACCACATGTTCCCGATGAGGTGGAGCCACCCGGCGTGGAGGAACATGGAGGTGAAGAGGGTGAGCCAGATGGGGAAGGGGACGGTGGGCGGGAGGTCTTTTCCGGAGAGGAACTCCGCGGGGATGAGGCCGAATCTCACGTAGAAGGCATCGCGCTTGGTGAGAGGGTAATAGCACCCGTATCCATAGCGCCGGTAGAGGGCGGAGCTGAAGCCGGGCGGGGCCTGGCCGAACGCATCCCGCCACACACACCCATCCAAAAGAACGTGGTCGGAGTCGGAAACGGTCAGGGTGTAGAGGAAAACCAGGACGTTGAGGGCGATGAGCCCATAGGTGACCCAAGGTCGTCGCCCGCTCACACGGTAGTCCCGGATGGGGAACATGACGGTGCTCATTTTAGCCGCGCCCGCCGGGCGCGTGAAGTTGTGGAAGAGCCAAGGCTCGGTTAGGCTCTAAAAGAAAGGGGGAAAGAAGTGGAGCTTTTGAAGCGGCTTTCCGAGGCGGCGGGCGTTCCTGGACGGGAAGAGGAGATCCGCGCCATCGTGCGCGAAGCGGTCAGCCCCGTGGTGGACGAAATCCATGTGGACCTGCTTGGAAACGTCATCGCCCACAAGAACGGCGGCAGGCCCAAGGTGGTCGTGGCCGCCCACATGGACGAGATAGGTTTTCTTGTGTCCCACATCGACGAGGAGACCGGATATCTCCGGATCGAGCCCATGGGCGGGTTCGACCCGCGGACCCTCATCGCCGCGCGGGTGGTGGTCCACACCCAAGGCGGCCCGCTCCTCGGCCTCATCGGCATCAAGCCCGTCCACATCCTCACCGAGGAGGAAAAGAAAAAGGAGATCCGCGTCCAGGACCTCTTTGTGGACGTGGGCCTTCCGGGAAAAGAGGTGAAGGAGCGGGTGCGGGTGGGCGATCCTGTGACCCTCCACCAGCCCTTTGCCGAGGTGGGCGAACTCCTTTCGGGGAAGGCCTTGGACGACCGGGTAGGCCTCTACGTGGGGATCGAGGCCTTGCGGAGGCTGCGGGAGCACAAGGCCGATATCTACTTTGTTGGGACGGTGCAGGAGGAGGTGGGGCTGCGGGGCGCCCGGGCCAGCGCCTTCGGCATCGCCCCCGAGATCGGGGTGGCCCTGGATGTGACCCTCGCCTGCGACATGCCCGGGGTTCCACCCCACGAGCAGGTGACCAAGCTCGGCCGGGGCGTGGCCATCAAGATGAAGGACTCCGCTTCCATCTCCCATCCGGGGCTGGTGCGGTTTTTGGTGAAACTCGCCGAGGAAAGGGGGATCCCTTACCAGATGGAAATTCTCCCCCGGGGCGGAACCGATGCCGGGGCCATTCAGCTGGCCCGGGAGGGCGCGGCGGTGGTGACCATCTCCGTCCCCACCCGCTATGTGCACACGGTGGTGGAGGCCGCCCACAAGAAGGACATCGAGGCGGCCATCCAGCTCCTTGTGGCCTTCCTTGAGCGCTGTCATGAGGCCGATCTGCGGCTGTGAGGGATGAGGCGGGTCCTTTTCCGCAATGTGGAAGCCATTGCCACCTTTGACCCTCAGGGTCGGGAGCTTCGAAAAGCCTGGCTTTTGGTGGAGGGAAACAAGATAAAGGCCGTGGGCGAGGGGGAGCCTCCCCCCGGCCCATTCGACGAAATCATCGAGGGCCGCGACCGCGTGATGATCCCGGGGATGGTCAATACCCACCATCACCTCTACCAGACCCTCTTCAGGGCCGTTCCCGGCGCGCAGGACAAAAAACTCTTCGACTGGCTCGTGTTCCTCTACGAGCGGTGGCGGGGCATCGACGAGGAGGCGATCCACGTCTCCACGGTCGTGGGCCTCATTGAACTTTTGCTTTCTGGCTGCACCACCTCCGCAGACCACCTCTATCTCTTTCCCAAAGGGAAGCCACACCTCATCGACGTGGAAATCGAAGCCGCAAAGGAGGTGGGGATCCGCTTTCACCCCTGTCGGGGTTCCATGTCCCTTTCCCGAAAAGAAGGGGGGCTTCCCCCGCCGGACCTCGTCCAGACCGCGGAGGAAATCCTTAAGGACAGCGAGCGCCTCATCGATCGCTACCACGATCCCTCGTTTGGGGCCATGGTGCGGGTGGCCCTCGCGCCCTGCTCGCCCTTCTCCGTGACCCCAAAGCTCATGCGGGAAACGGCCGCGCTCGCGCGGGCACGTAAGGTCCTCCTCCACACCCACCTCGCGGAGACCCTCGATGAGGAGCGCTTTTGCCTGGAGAGGTTTGGGAAGCGGCCGGTGGACTACCTCGAGGAGCTTGACTGGCTAGGTCTGGACGTATGGATCGCTCACGCCGTGCACCTCCACGCCCAAGACATCCGGAAGCTCGCGCGGGCCGGGGTGGGGGTGGCCCATTGCCCCTCCTCCAACATGCTTTTGGGGTCAGGGATAGCGCCGGTGGTGGAGATGCTTGCGGCGGGGATGAAGGTCGGGCTGGCTGTGGACGGCTCGGCCTCCAATGACTGTTCCAACATGATCCGGGAAGCCCGGCAAGCCATGCTCCTGGCCCGCGTTCGTCACGGAGCGGAGGCCATGCCCGCTCGCCAGGCCCTCAGGATGGCCACCGTGGGCGGGGCCCAGGTCATGGGCTGGGCTGAGGAGATTGGCTCCCTGGAGCCGGGGAAATGCGCGGATCTTTCCCTGTGGGACATCTCCACCCTGGAGTTCGCCGGGGCCGCCGACCCGGTGGCCGCCCTCCTCCACTGCGCCGCCCAGTACGCCGATTTGGTCATGGTGAACGGCGAAATCCTCGTGCGGGGAGGGGAGCTGGTGCGCTCGCAGCTTTACCGGTACGTTCCCCGCCACCGGGAGATCGCGCGGAAACTTGGGCAAGGCCGATGAGGGCCCGGGTGACCCTTTACTTTCCGTTTCGGGAGGAGATCCCAGAGCACCCGGTGGAGCTGGAGCTCCCCGAGGGGGCGGTGGTCCGCCAGGTTGTGGAAGCCCTCGTCTCCCGCTTTCCAAACCTGCGGTTGCGGTTTTACGACGCGCAGGGCCACATCCATCGGCACATCTCCGCGTTGGTGAATGGGGTCTCCATCCAATTTCAGCACGGCTGGTCCACTTTGCTCCCCCAGGACGCGGAGGTGGTCCTTCTTCCTCCCCTGGGCGGCGGCTGAGGGGAAAGCAAAAGCCACCTGCCCATCTCAGTCTCCCGCGAAAAGATCTTTGAGGCAATGGGTGGTGCAGGACTTGAACCTGCGACCCCACGCACGTCAAGCGTGTGCTCTACCGCGCTGAGCTAACCACCCAAAAGGCGGCGCCCGGATTCGAACCGGGGAATAAGGGATTTGCAGTCCCTCGCCTTAACCGCTTGGCTACGCCGCCACGCCCTGTCATTATAGGGACGGGGTTCCCCGGGGTCAATCGCCGGCTTTTGGTGCGCAAGTGGGGGCGGCGCTTCGCAAGATCTTCCCCGATGCGGACTGGGAGCTTCCCCGCGGGACGGGAGGCCCTGAAGGGAGCGCGGAAGAAGGACCGGGAGGCGTGGGACCTGAGGTTCGTGTCCTCAGCTC
>ERZ1685332.22-NODE-22-length-58409-cov-15.897094_pt1 | contig 58409 bp, 57 predicted proteins | sample MGYA00580193_ERZ1685332 | MGnify/ENA primary metagenome ERZ1685332 (study PRJEB41501, sample SAMN08275520) | hot springs metagenome | biome: alkaline hot spring; material: microbial mat | place: Russia: Ush-Beldyr | collected 2015-07 | depth 0.5 m m ...
TCGGGTGCGGGAGGCCCTGAACGGAGCGCGGAAGAAGGACCGGGAGGCCTGGGACTTGAGGTGCGTGTCCTCAGCCCTCCAAACGAGCGGCCAAAAGGCGTGACTTTGGGGCTTTTGCGGAAATCCGGACGGGAAGCGACCCTGAAGCCCAGACACAATAGACGGGACACTATGGTGAAGACCGCTTCTTTTTCCCACCGCTCAAAGGCTTGCCGCCCTCTTCAGGCCCAAAACGCCGCAAGCTTTTCCTAGACCCACAAAAACCGCACCCCGAACAAAACTTCCCCCACTGGACTTCGCCTGGTGACCCCCTCCTTTCGCAAGATATCGAGGGGGAACGAGCAGGATCAGGAAAAACACGCCAACCCTGCGCCGCGAAGCAGAGCTTGACGGTTGACCTCAACCAGCTTCTCCCTCCCGCGGGCCCCGAGCTCCTCCTCCATCGCGGAGACAACGGCTTCAACGGGGAACAGGTCCAGAACCTTGACCACCGCGCCGAGGCCCACCATGTTGGCACACCGCACCTCCCCAAGCTCTTGGGCGATATCGTTCATGGGGACAGCCACGGTGCGCACATCGGCCCGGTTCCCTTTTGCGGCCACCAAAGAGGAGTTCACCACAATCACGCCACCTTTGCTCACCCGCGGGCCAAATCGCTCCAACGAGGGCCCGTTCATGGCCACGAGGGCCTGCGGGGAGTCCACGATGGGCGAACCCACAGGCTCGTCGGCGATGACCACCGTGCAGTTGGCCGTTCCCCCGCGCATCTCCGGCCCGTAACTGGGGAGCCAGGTGACCTCCAGTCCCCTCTCCATGGCCGCCCGGGCCAGGATTTTCCCAGCCAGAAGGATTCCCTGTCCGCCAAAGCCCGCGAAGATCACCCCGATCTCCATATCTCCTCCTTCAGTCCCGCACCTTGAGATCGCCCAAGGGGAAATACTTCAGGGCCTGTTCCGCTACCCAGCGGTTCCCTTCTTCCGGGGAGATGCGGAGGTTAGTGGGGCAGGAAGCGACGATCTCCACCAAAGAAAAACCTTTGCCCTCGACCTGATTTCGAAAGGCCTTGATGATGGCCTTGCGGGCCATCTGCCCGTGGCGCACGTCGAACACGGCTTGCCGGGTGATGTAGGCGGGGCCATCGAGCTGGGCGAGCATCTCGGACACCCGGAGGGGGTAACCGCTGGTTCGGACGTCTCGGCCCTCGGGCGTGGTCACGGTGCGCATCCCGGGCAGCGTGGTGGGCGCCATTTCCCCGCCGGTCATCCCGTAGATCTGGTTGTTCACGAAGATCACGGTGATGTTCTCCCCGCGGTTAGCGGCGTGAACTGTCTCGGCCGTGCCGATGGCAGCCAAATCCCCATCGCCTTGATAGGTGAACACAATGAGATCGGGGTTAGCCCGCTTGATGGCGGTGGCCACGGCGCAGGCCCGGCCGTGGGCGGCTTGGGCAAAATCGCACCGGAAAAATTCGTAAAGGAACACGGCACAGCCCACCGGGGCTACCCCGACCGTCCGCTCCACAATCCCCAGCTCGTCGATGGCCTCCGCCACAAGCCGGGTGATGATCCCATGGTGACAGCCCGGGCAGTAGGTGAACCGCTTTTCCGAGAGGGCTTTCGGTCGCCGGTAAACCGGGGCATAACCCACGGGTACCCTCACCTCAACCACGGACATACCTTCTCACCTCGCTTAGGATTTCATCGGGGGTGGGCACAACCCCGCCGAGCTCCCCGTAGAACGGGGTCCTGGCCCGGCCCTCCACGGCAAGCCGCACGTCCTCCCACATTTGGCCCGCGGAGAGCTCCACGGTGAGGAGCACCGGAACCCGTTCGGCCAGCTTCCGCAGGGGCTCGTAGGGGAAGGGCCAAAGGCTGATGGGCCGGAAAAGCCCGGCGCGAATCCCCTCCCGCCGCGCCCGCCGCACCACCGTCCGGCAGATCCTCCCCATCGTCCCGTACGCCACAAGGACGATCTCCGCGTCCTCCGTCGCGTACTCTTCCCAACGCACCTCGTTTCTTTCCATCTCCCGATAGGTCTGCCAAAGGGACCGCAGCCTCTCCCGAAACCGGTAAGGATCGAGGTCAAAGCTCGAGACCACGTTAGGAGCACGGCCCTTGGCCCCGGTGAGGGCCCAGGGCTTGGGCGGGATCCTCTCCTTCGGAATGGGCGCGGGAAGCGCCACGGGCTCCATCATTTGGCCGAGCATCCCGTCCGCGAGGATCATGGCGGGAACCCGATAGCGATCGGAGAGCTCGAAGGCAAGCATGACGAGCTCCGCTGCCTCCTGCACGGTGGAAGGGGCGAGGACGAGGAGGCGGTAGTCGCCGTGGCCACCGCCTTTGGTGGCTTGGAAGTAATCGCCCTGGGCGGGGGCGATGTTCCCCAGGCCCGGTCCAGCGCGCATGACGTTCACGATCACCGCGGGAAGCCGCGCCCCCGCCAAATACGAGATCCCCTCCATCTTGAGGGAGATCCCGGGGGAAGACGAGGAGGTCGCGGTGCGCACCCCTGCGGCCGCCGCCCCGTAAACCATGTTGATGGCCGCCACCTCGCTTTCCGCCTGCAGAAACACCCCACCATGACGGGGAAGATGGCGGGCCATGTACTGCACAAACTCGCCCTGGGGGGTGATGGGGTAGCAGAAGTAGCAACGGCAGCCGGCACGAATGGCGGCCTCCGCCATCGCCTCGTTTCCCGTCATGAGCACCTTCATGTCCCCTCCTTGATCGGTTGATAGCGGTACACCTCGATGGCCACATCCGGACACATCTGGGCACACATGGCGCAGCCCGTGCAGTGCTCCGGGGCCACGGCTCCGGCCACGGGGTAGCCGTAGCGGTTGAACTCGGGGGTCAGGGCAAGAACACCAAAAGGACAGGTAGCCACACACAACCCGCATCCTTTACAGCGATCCCCCTCGATCAACACCAGCCCTTTGGGCACGCTCATTCCTCATCCTCCTCGGAAAACACGGGAAGAGGGCGGTTCCGGCGGCGCCGCAGCGCGGCCTGCGCTTGCGGGATCCACCGGGCCAACCGCCGTTCCACGCCCTCCTCGGGTTCCCTCTTTTCCATCACCGGCAGGACCCGGTTGGAAAGGAGGGAGCGAAAGGTTACGGCCTCGCGATGGAACTCGGCCTCCTCCCGATCGGCCTCCGTGACCCGGCGCAGGGAAACGATGGGACGCCCCAGGCGATCGTAGCCCACCACCTTGACCAAAAGCTCCGCGCCGGCCGCAAAGGCCGTGGCCTTTTCGCCCTCCGCGGTCTCGGAAAGGGGCAGGAATCCGGAGGTGGCCTCATCGAGGCGGAGGAGAGCACCGTTGGGCAGCACCTCTAGAACCGTTGCCCACACCACATCGCCCACCCGGTACTTTTCCCTCATCGTCGGGCCAGGTAACAGGCCACGAGGTGCCCGCTGCCGAGGTCCGCTAAGGGGGGATGCGGGGAATCCCGGCACACCTCCTCCGCCCTGGGGCAGCGCGAAAGAAACCGGCACTGCAGGGGCGGGTTGACCGGCGCCACCACGTCCCCCTTGATCGCCGGGGATGGGCGCTGGTAGGTCGGGTCGGGGACGGGAACGGCGGCGAGCAGGGCTTGGGTATAGGGGTGCTGAGGGCTTTGGATGACCTCTTCCGTGGGCCCAAGTTCCACGATCTTCCCAAGGTACATGACGGCCAAACGATCGCTCATGTACCGAGCCACCGCAAGGTCGTGGGTGATGTAGAGGTAGCTCACCCCAAGCTCCTGGCGCAGCCCAAGGAGGAGATCCATGACCCCGGCCCGCACGGAAACGTCGAGCATGGAGGTGGGTTCATCGGCCACCACGCACTTGGGGTGGATGACCATGGCCCGGGCGATGGCCACCCGCTGCCGCTGTCCACCGGAAAGTTCGTGGGGAAAGCGGAACAGGAAGGTCTCCGGGGGCGTGAGCCCCACCTGGGCGAGGATCTCCGCCACCCTCGCTTCCCGCTCGGAAAGGGCCCGCACCCCGTGGATGAGAAGGGGCTCGGCCACCGCGTCGAACACGGTGAAGCGCGGGTTCAAGGACTCATAGGGATCCTGAAAGATCATCTGCACGGAACGCCGGAATTGGCGCAAGGCCGGGCCCCTTCGGATCTGAGTGATATCCTGACCATCCAGAAAGATCCTCCCGGACGTGGGCTCGTACAATTTCACGATGAGCTTGCCTGTAGTGGTCTTGCCGCACCCGGACTCGCCCACCAGGCCGAAGATCTCCCTGGGCTCCAGGGAAAAGCTTACCCCATCTACGGCGTGAACAAATCGGTGCCCGCGGAGGCTGAAGGCCTGCCGCTTGAGGAGGAAAAGCTTCGTCACGTTCAGGAGATCCAAAAGGGCCGGCATCAGGACCCCCTCCCCTGGGGATGCCAGCAGGCTAAAAAGTGCCCGGGCTCGATCTCCTGGTAGTCCGGGACCTGGCGGACGCACGTCTCCGTGGCGTAGGGGCAGCGGGGGTGGAACCGGCAGCCCGAGGGCGGCCGGAGGAGGTTGGGCGGCTCCCCGGGAAGGGCTTGGAGCTTACGTTTTTCCCCTTTTATGGAGGGGAAAGCGGACATGAGGGCCGTGGTGTAAGGATGAGCGGGCCGCTTGAAGATGGTGAGGGTATCCGCGCACTCCACCAGGCACCCGGCATACATCACCCCGATGCGTTGGGAGACCTCGGCGATGACGGCGATGTCGTGGGAGATGTACATCATGGCCATGTTGAGCCTCCTGCGCACCCCATCGATGCGGCGGAGGATCCGGTCCTGAACGATCACGTCCAAGGCGGTGGTGGGCTCGTCGGCGATGATGAGCTTGGGCTCACAGGCCAGGGCCATGGCGATCACCGCCCGCTGCTTCATCCCGCCCGAATACTCGTGGGGGTAGCGATCCATGAGTTCGGGAGCAAGGCCCACCAGCTCGTAGAGCTCGGCCACGCGGCGGCGGGCCTCCTTAGAGCCTATGGGGAGGTGGGTCTGTATGGCCTCGATGATCTGGTCCCCCACGCGATATACAGGGTTGAGGGAGTTCATGGCGGCCTGGAAGATCATGGAGATCCCGCGCCCCCGAATTTTCCTCATTTTCTCCTCCGGGATCCTCGTGAGGTCCACCCCCTCAAAGAGCACTTCTCCCCCCAGAAAACGGGCGTTGTCCGGAAGAAGACGAAGAAGGGCAAGGGCGATGGAGGTCTTCCCACAGCCGGACTCGCCCACAAGACCAATGGCTTCCCCGGGCTCGATGGCGAAAGAAACGGCGTCCACGGCGTGAACCTCCCCCATTTTTGTGGTGTAGTGCATGGTCAAGCGATGTACAGCGAGAAGGGACATGGGATCACCTCTTTCTCAGGCGGGGGTTCACCACCGTATCCAGGCCGCGGCCCACAAGATAGAAGGCAAAGCACAAAAGGGTGATGGCCGCGCCGGGCGGGGCCCAAAGCCACCAGTATTGGCTGAAGGCCCCCAAATATCCCGCGGACTCCGCGGTGTGGATCATGATCCCCCAGCTCATGCGGATATCCAGGAGTCCAAAATAGGAGAGCACGGCCTCGGTGAACACCGCCCCCGTAACGTTGAACATCATGTAGAGGAAGGCGAGGGGCATGATGTTGGGGATGATGTGGTGACGGATGATGTGAAAGGCGCTCCCGCCCGCGACCTTGGCGGCCTCGATGTACGGCTTCACCTTCACCGTGAGGGCCTGAGCCTTAAGGATGATGGTGATCCCCCCGAATCCGGAAAGGATTCCCATCACCAGCGCCAAACGCCACAGATCCAAATGGATGACGCTCCGGAGGACCATGAGGAGGGCGATGAAGGGGAAGAGCATAACGAGGTCCGCAAGCCGCATGAAGATCGTGTCCACAATCCCCCCGAAATACGCGCACACCGCGCCGATGACGGTGCCGATGATCACGGTGATGAGGGCCGAGGTCACCCCCAGGGCAAACGCCGAGCGGGTGGACCACATGAGCTGGGAGAGGACGTCGCGGCCGATGGGGTCGGTGCCCAGGGGATGGGCCCAAGAGGGCGGGGCGGGGTGCCGGCCCAACAGGTCCCGATCGAACCCGACCACCGGATCGTAAACGCGGGGGTCCCAAACCGTGGCCATGAGGATCGGGTGGGCGATCATGAGGAGCACGAAAAAGAGGATGATCCCAAGCCCAATGGGGCCAATGCGCGATTCCCAAAAGAGGGCCCAGTTTTTCTGGAGACTTCGCGTCCAAAGCCGCAGCCGAATTCGCCAAAGCGGCTCGCGCTTCAGTGCGGACGGTGCCACCATGGCCTCCCCCTAGTAGGAAATCCGCGGGTCCAAAAGGGCGTAGAGCACGTCCACCACGAGGTGCGCCAGGAGGACGAGGATCCCGGTGAAGGTGAGGCAGCCCATGGCCAAAGGAAAGTCCTGCTGAAGCACGGCCTCCAGGTACGTGAGCCCCATCCCTTTCCAGGAGAACATGGTCTCGGTGACGATCCCGCCGGAGACGATGAACCCCAGGCCAATGGTGAAGCTGGTAATGGTGGGGAGAAGGGCTGTGCGGGCCGCGTGTTTGTCCCGCACCACTCTATCCGGAAGCCCTTTGGCCTTGGCCGTGGTGATGTAGTCCTCCCGGATGACCTCGAGCATGGAGTCGCGCATGAGGAGCATGATGCCGCCAAAGGAAATAAGGGTTACGGCCGCCACGGGAAGGAACATGTGCCAGACGATGTCCCACGCGTACCGACCGATGCCGGATTCGTGCCAGGCCAAGACAGCGAGGGCCAGGGCGAGGAAGACCATCCCCCGCCGGGCCCAGGCGCGGGGCCGCGGGTGCCCGATCCGCCGGGTGAAGAGGAAGCTCGCGGCCCAAAGGCCAAGAAGACCGACGATGGTGGCGGTGAGGAGGAGGAAAACGCGTTGGGGCTCCACCGGAGGCCGAAGCCACAGGGTGGGGGTGAGGAAACCGCCGCTGCGGAACCAGCCGAGGACATGGGAGAAGAGGAAAAGGAGGATGATGGCCAAAAGCGGGGTGAAGATGGTGTAGAAGAAAACCCCCGTCACAGTGACGACGTAGTCAGAGATCTGGCCCCGCCGCCAGGCGATGTATTTTCCCAACGGATAGCCGAGGGCGAAGGCGAGAAGATCCGCGACCAAAAAGAGCACGGCCGTGCGGGGAAGCCGCTCTTTAATCACATCCCAGACCTCACGGGGATAGTACTGGAAGGAGAAACCCAGGTTTCCCGTGAATACGTTACGCACGTAATTGCGGTACTGATCCCAAACGCTCCCCGTGAGGCCCAGCCGCTGGGCCAGGACCTGGCGGGCTTCGGGGGGGATCTTGGGGTTCATGATGAATTGCTTCGTGTAGTCGCCGGGCATGGCCTGGAAAAGGAAGAAGACCACGGTGAGGAAAAGGAAGAACGTGACGATGATCTGGGCTAGCCGCCAGCCGATATAGCGCAGCATCGGATCGCCCCCAAGGTCAGGAAAACACGGGGAGTGGTGCGGGACCACCCCCCGTTTCCCCCCGCTCCTTGCGGGTTACTTCAAGGCCTTGACGGTGGTGAGCGGCCACACGAACTGGATGCCGCCCAGAACCTCGGTGTAGGGGAACTCGATCTCATCCGCGCGATAGGCCTCCTTGATGGGGGTATCGAAGAGGATCACGTACGGCACATCCTCCGCCAGGAGCTCCTGCATCCGGAACACCAGGGGCCGGGCCTCCTCCACGGTCTTGGCCTTGAGGAAGGCCTCGGCAAGCGCGTCATATTCGGGGTGGCGATAACCCGGGGTGTTGAATCCATTGGGAATGTCTTGGGAGGAGTGCCAGAAGTAGTAGAGGTAGTCAGGGAAGGCCGGGTTGCCCAGAGACCAACCGAGGATGTAGATATCGAAGTCGAAGCCATCCGGGGCCCAGACCTTGTTCACGAGAACGTTGAACCCAACGAGGTTGGCCTTCACGGGGATAGCCAACTCCCTCATCCACTGCTCAATGTAGAGGGCAAACGTGGCCCGGAGCGGATCATAGCCGGCCGAGGGCGCGAGGAGCTCGATTTCCGGGCAGAAGCGCCCATCGGGGAGCTTGAAGCCCCTGGGCGCGGGAACTTGAGTCCCGTCCGGAAGGACCCCCACCACCGTCTCGTTACGGGTGCCGGGATGGATCACCTTGGGCTCGGCAACCCAGGAGAAGCCGGCCTCCTTGAGGATGCGCACGGCCTCCTCCACCCTCTGGGCGCGGGTGAGGCCCTTCCCGTAGATCACCACGTTGGGATTGTGCCAAAACGGGTTGGACTCGGGGACCGCCGAGTACATAGGGGTGATGATCCCTTGGAACACGCTTTCGCCTAAGTACTCCCGATCGATGAGGATGGCCACGGCTACGCGGAAAGCCTTATAGCTCATGGGCTCCCGGCGCATGTTGAACGCCAGATACCGGAAGCCCCAGGGCGGGTTGGCAATGATCTGCACCCCCCGCGTCGCCTTCAGGCGATCCTCAAATCCCTTGGCCAAGCCTAAGGGATTCAGGAACATGGCGATCTCGCCCTTCTGGAGAGCCAAAACCGCGGCGTCTTGGTTCAAGTAGATCGGGTAAACAATGGAGTCCACATAGGGACCATCCACGAGATCATAGAGCACCGGCCCCGTGGCCCCGCCGTAGGCCTCGAAACGGTACCCGAGCTTTGGGCTATCGATGACGGCACCGCCGCCCGCATAAAGGGTCAGCCGCTGGCCCGTGGCGTAGTAGGTGGGGTTCTTGTTCACCTGCGCAAACGCCCCGGGCTCCCAGCGAACGAGGTCGTAGCCGCCCAGGACGGGCTCGGCCTCTCCCGGGACAACGGCGAGGAGCGAGGCCGCGGGATCCTCCGTCTCCAGGGCGGCGAGAAACTTCGGCTCCCAAAAGGCCCGCGACACGATGGGACAGAGGAGGGCACCGAAGGTCCATTCCCCAAGCCCGGGCTCCTCGGAATATTCGAACTTCACGGTGTAGTCCTCGACCTTCTCCACCGCCAGGAGGGTGTCCGGGCAGTAGCTGGGCCAGTTTCCGCCCAAAGCCAGGGCCATGCGCATCCCGCCCACCTCGGTGAGGAGCACGCGGAAGGTGAAGACCACGTCGTCCGCGGTGAAGGGGGAGCCATCGCTCCAGGCCATGTCTCTCCGGATCTTTACCGTCGCCACCCACCTCCCGTCTTCCTCGACAAACTCGCTTGGGAAGCCGTCGGCCAGGCTAGGAAGCCAGGTCCAAGTGGGGGGCACCGCGCTATAAAGCCCTCCGTATTGCCCGCCGAGGACATAGGCGTTCCACACCGTGGCATCCGGGCCGATCTGGGCCCAAATGTTCGTGGTGGTCAGGTCCTCAAAGATGCCGATGTTGAGGACCTGGGCCGCCGCCGCAAACCCGATGGCCGCCAAAAAACCCGCGAAAAACTTGCGCACCGCCACCTCCTTCGCCCGCCTGGAAAAACCCCAAAAGTCAGGGCAAAATTCCCGCCGCCCACCCCCTTTAGGCTTTCCGCACTTGGCCCGCTTTAAGACACCGCGCGCAGACCCGGATCCTGCGGCGAACGCCAGCCACGATGGCATGCACCCGCTGCAGGTTGGGGGCGCGCACCTTGCCGCTACGCTTTCCCGAGTGGGAAACGCTATGACCGTGGTCCGGACCACGGCCACAGATGGCACAGATCCTAGCCATGGCCTCCCTCCTTATGCACGTAATGCGGTTCCAGTGTGTACAAATTCGCTGGGCCTTCACAAGTATAGCGAGTTTGCCCGATGCGTGCCACCACGGAGGGCCGCGGGTACGCGAAAAACGCGGGGGCTATGGAAACTTTTGGGAGCTGGGCCTGGATTTCCGCGGCGAAGCGAAGGGCCCCTGTGCCCACCAGGAGGACATCGGCGCGCTCCCGGACCCGCGCCAACGCCTCGGGAAGGGAAAGGATCGTCTCCCCTCCGGCCCCCCCCTGTTCCACCCAACCCACGTACAGGTACTCCCGGCGGTCGTGGATCCAAACGCAAACCCGACCGGGCCAGAATTCCACAAGCGGCAAGCCCACCGCTTCCGTCTGCCGCACGGGCACGAGAGGAAGGCCGTGAACTTGGGCCAAGGCCTTGGCCAGGCTGAGGCCCACGCGCAGCCCGGTGAACGAGCCGGGCCCGATGTCCACAGCGATCAAGGAGATTTCCTCCCAGCCCACCTGGCTTCTTTTGAGCACCTCACGGACGAGCTCGGAAAGGATCTCCCCGCGCCCGGGACCAAGGGATTCGATGATCTCGTGGGATTCCTCTTGCCCCACCAGGGCCACACCCCCTATGGGCCCGGAACTCTCGAGGGCCAGGACATACACGGGGCCATTATAGTCCAAAGAAAATGGGGCGCGGTCTGGGGAGGGAGCCCAGGGCCCCTTGGGCCACGGCCAAGTCCCTGCTGATCTGTTGGACGAGGGCTTCTTTGGAGGGAAAGCACATGTCCGGCCGAAGAAAACGCAAAAGGTGCACCTCGAGGTCAGGAGGGGGGAGGGCGGGCGGCGAGGAAAGGAGGTGGAGCTCGACGGAGGGCGGGAGTTCCGGAAAGGTGGGGCGCTTCCCATGATAAAAGAGGCCGGGGCCAGCGCCGCCCCGCCAGAACGCCCAGGCCAGGTACACCCCGTCCCGGGGACGCACCAACACCGGGTCCAGGTGGAGGTTGAGGGTGGGATAGCCCAGGGTCCGGGCCAGCCCGGCCCCGGAAACCGGCTGGCCGAAGAGCACCGGAGCCCTCCCCAACAGGGTCGCGGCCCTCTCCACCTCCCCGGAGGCGAGGAGCTCCCGGATGCGCTGGGAACTTATGACCTCCCCGTCCGCCGCCGCGGGGGAGACCACATGGACCTCCAGGCCCAGTTCGTCCCCGAGTCTTTTGGCCAGTTCCGGAGTACCCTCCCGCCCGCGGCCGAACCGGTGGTCCGGCCCCATGACCAGGGCCCGCGCGGAAAGACGGCCCACCAGCTCTGTCTGCAGGAACTCCTGCGCCGAAAGCCCTCGCACCCTCTCCCACTCGGCCACCTCCACCTCGTCCACCAGCTCCCGAAGGAGGCGAACTTTGGCGGAAAGAGGGAGAAGGGCTGGGGGGTCTGGGGGAAAGGTGTAGGCCAGGGCGGACCATCCCCGGTCCGCCGCGGCCTTCCGGGCAAAGGAGAGGAGCTGCTGATGGCCCAGATGCACCCCATCGAACTTGCCGACGGCGACCACCCGGCTCAATGGGTTCCCGTCAGGACGAACCGCCAACCCTCTGGGCGGAGGGAGACATACCCCACCTGGGTCCCGTCGGGCGACCACGCGGGAAAGGCGTCCTCCCAAGGGTCCTGGGTCACCGGGAAGGGCCAACCTCCCAAAAGGGGCAGGATCCAGATATCCGGGGTTCCGCCGCGGTTGGAAACAAACGCCACCCAAAGGCCATCCGGGGAGACCCGCGGGCACCAGTCGAAGAACGCATCCGACGTAAGTTGAATGAGGTCCAACGAGTGGAGGTCGAGGTAAAAAAGTTCCCAGCTCGGCGCGGGCCCTTTGGGCCAAAACCCCGCAAAAAGGAGGGCTTGCCCGGCGGGCAGGAACTCCGGGGTGGCCTTGGGCCAGAGCCCCTCCAGGACGGTGCGAACCCGTCTTTCTTTGAGCTCGAGGAGGACGAGCTTATCCCAGTCCTCCACGAACGCGATCCTTTCCCCATCCACGGAGGCCGTGGGCCAAAGGATGGGATGAGCGCTTTGGTAGAGGAGCTCGGGCGCGCCGCCCTCGGGAAAACCCCGCCACAGGGCAAAGCCCCCCTCCACCGGGGAGACGAACACAAAGAAGCGAGGAGACCCGAAGCGAGCCCAATCCACCCGCATCCCGGGGTACAGGGGGCGCAGGGAGGAAAACGCGGGATCGTGGGCAAGATAAAGGGTGCGGTCCACCACGAGGAGAAAGGATTGCCCGTCCGGCGCCCAATCGAACGCCCCAAGCTCCAAGATCTGCGCGGAGGACGAGAAAGCGAGGCCCACCAAGCAGAGGACAAATAGGCGCATCGCACCTTAATTTTAGGAGGGAAGGGCGACCCGGACAAACTGGATCTCTCCTGGTTTTTCACGCTACAATGCGCGCCATGTCTTCCCGCTGGTTTGATCCGCGCTTGGAAGCTGGAGAACCCCAATTCCGGACGCTGCGGCCCAGGACCCTCGAGGAGTTCGTGGGCCAGGAGAAGGTGAAGGAGCGCCTGGGCGTGTACCTCCGGGCCGCGAAGGCCCGCGGCGAGCCCTTGGACCACGTGCTCCTTCTTTCCCCTCCTGGCCTGGGGAAGACCACCCTCGCCCACCTCATCGCCCACGAGATGGGGGTGCAGATCAAGGTTTCTTCAGGACCGGCTTTGGAGCGGCCCGGGGATCTGGCCGCCATCCTCACCCACCTCTGCCCCGGGGATATCCTCTTTGTGGACGAGATCCACCGCCTGCGGCCGCAGGTGGAGGAAATCCTCTACCCGGCCATGGAGGACTGGAAGCTCCCCATCGTGCTGGGGGAGGGGCCCCACGCCCGCTGCCTCGAGCTTCCCTTGGCGCCGTTCACCCTCATTGGGGCCACCACCCGGGAGGGGCTTCTCACCACCCCCCTGCGCGATCGGTTCGAGGTCGTGTTCCGCCTGGAGTTCTACCGGCCGGAGGAGCTGGCGGAGATTTTGGGCCGGGCCGCCCCCAAACTGGGGGTGGACATCGAACGGGAAGCGGCCTGGGAACTGGGCGCCCGCGCCCGGGGAACCCCGCGCATCGCCCTCCGCCTCCTGCGGCGCGCCCGCGACGTGGCCCAGGTGCGCGGGCGGAACGCGGTGACCCTGGAGGTGGCCCAAGAGACATTGCGGATGCTCGGGATCGACGAGGCGGGCCTGGACGAGCTGGATCGCCGGATCCTGGAGGTCATGATCGACCGGTTCGAGGGGGGGCCGGTGGGATTAGAAACCCTGAGCGCCGCCCTGGGCGAGGATCCGGAGACCATCTCCGAGCTCTACGAACCCTACCTCATCGCCCTGGGATTCGTCCGGAAAACCCCCCAAGGCCGGGTGGCTACGGAGCGGGCCTACGCCCATCTAGGCCGGACAGCCCCTCGCCTCCTTTAGCGCCGGAAGTAGGCCCGCGCGCCGGCGAGGAAATCCCCCACCACCCCCAAAAACCGCCGCCAATCCAAAATCAACGCCAAAATCATCCACCCCAGCCCCGCATAGGCCGCCACGGGTTCACGGAAAAGGGCGATCACGAAGGGGGTGAAGACCCAAGGGAAGGCAAGAAGCATCGTGACCGACTTGAACTTCAGGAAGTGCCGGTAGCGCAGGGTGTACAGGGACAAAAGGAGAGCCAAGCCCACGTAGGGGAGACCCAGCTCCGCGGGCACGAGGCCCGTGACGATGAGGAAAACAGCCGAAGCCAAGACCATGACCATGTCGATCTGGAACTCGTGTTCGCCCAGCCAACTGGGCCCCTTTTCGTAGCGCCGGGCAAGCCGGCCATCCACCATGTCCGTGGTCCAGCCCAGGAGGAGGAGGCCAGCCACAGCCCCCAGGGCATCCGGCCCAAGGGGGATGAGGGCCAGGATGGCAAAGGCGATGAGAAGACGAGAGGCTGTAAGCCAGTCCGGGATTTTATCGCGCTTGCTCATCGGTTCCCATTATAGCCCACCCAGAAGAAGGCCCTCGTCCAGGGGAGCGAAGCGGACCTTCACCTCCGGAAACGCCGGGACATCCAGGCTCAGCCGGAATCCCGTGGGGTAAAGGCTGAGGCCCACCCGCAAACACCCGGAAAAGGTGCGATATACCCTGGCCTCAACCTGGACGAACCGGCCGGTGTGGAAGTCGTACTCGCCGGAGAGGGCCCAGGACCATTCCGGCCCAAGCGACCCGCGGGCGGAGAGGGCCAGGCGCTTGGGGAAAGGAAGAGGGCTGTTCAGCCGAAGCCCGCCCTCCACGGCCCAGGTTTCCTCCTCCCACGCCCCGCGGAGAAGCGTGTCCTCCCAAGCCCCGCCGGAGAGGCCGCCTGAGGCGCGTAACACCCAGTTTTTTCCCCGAAAAACCGCGTCCCAGTGGGCGCGGGCCAGGGCAGGGGGCAGGGGCCTGAAGGAAAGGGTCACGGAGAGGATTGGGCCCTTAAGCACCCACCGGCTGGTGAGGAAGGACTGGGCCAGAAAATCCCAGCCCACCGCAAGGCTTTGGGACCAGCCCCCGCGCGCCGCCTGCAGGGTGAGACCGGCTTGACTCTGGTTCGGGGTGGCATCGAAGGCGAAGGGCGAGCGGCCGGCACTCCCCTGCCATCGGTACCAGAGGGAGATCCCGCCCAAGGAGAGGGTCGGATTGAGGGAAAGATGAACGCGTTCGGCTCCCGGATATTGGTCCAGCCCAAAGCCCAGGGGAACCTGGAGGACCATGGCCCCGAGGGCGGCGGAGAACCCCCAGGAACCGCCGATCCCGGCGCGCCAGCCCGCCACCTCCCCCTCCCGATAGCGCCCAAACCCGAGGCGGAGGCTGAGGTTTCCCCCCAAAACCGGAACCCCCCGGGAGAGGACGATCTCTGGGAGCCTGGTGTAGGAAGCTCCCCCGGCCTCGGCGAGCCCGGCCTGCGCGCTCACCTCCCACCCCTGCCAGCGGCCGGAGAGGGAGAGGAAGAGACCCCGCGCGTCATGTCTCCCTTGGATGGCCCAGGGTTCCCCGAGAAACTGGCCCTGCAGGCGGAGGGCCGCGCGTTCACGGGACAAGTGCAAATAGGCGTTTTCCCCGAAGGCTTGGAGGGCCGGCTCGACCCGTCCGGCCTCGGGATACACGGTGAGGATGAGCGCGCCCACCGTGCCCGGGACCGGGGTCCACGGAAAGGACCAGCGTAGGAAAAAGCCCAAGGCCGCCCGGCCGATCTCCGGGAGAAAGGGAACGCCCTCCTCCCCCAGCCGGGCTGCATAAAAGGGCAGCCAAACGAGGGGATAGCCAAAGGAGCGAACCCCGAGGTTGCGGGCGAAAAGCCAGCTTTGGGGGATGAGGAGAAACTCCTCGGCGGCCACGAGGTAAGGGGCGCCCTCGGCGCAGGGGCAGGTCGTGAAGGTCACGTGTTTTCCCGCGACTTTGGCGAGCTTGCCCTCGCGGAAATGGGCCTGGCCTTGCTCCGCGGAGAAGATGATGGTCTCCTCTTTTTCCGGGCCGCTGAACTTCACGGCCCCCGAGAAAGCCTGGAGCTCCACGTCCCGGACGGTCCCTTCCGGGGCGAGGCGGGCGGCCAAGGAGCGCGCGCGGACCGTGCCCTGGGCGGAGCGCACCTCCACCTCTTGGGCCAGAAGAACCCAGTCCTCCTCCTTAAGGAGGGAGAGATGGCCCGCGGAAATCTCATAGTCCCCCAAGATCATGCGGGCTTCTTTGGCGCTCAAGCTTCGTCCCCCATCCGCCACCACCAGTTCCTCGGCGATGAGCTCCCGGAAGGGCGGGGCGGCCACGCCGGTCAGCCCCAAAAGGAGGAAGAGAAGGAGGCCGCGGAGCCGGAGGCGATCCGCGCCCAAAAAGAGCAGGATTCCCAGGGAGCCGAAGACGAGGTGGGGCAGCCATCCGCCGAGGGCGGGCGGGAGGAAACCCCGGCGGGCGAGGGTCCGGGCCCAAAGGAAGAGGGCCTGAGCGCCGGCCGCGAGGAGGAACCCCAGGACCATCCCGGTGGCCCGGCCGCGGTGGCCGAGGATCACCCCAAGGGGGGCCCCAAAAAGCACGAACACCAGGGCCGCCGCGGCCACCGCCAGCTTCCCGTGGTACTCCACAAGAAGACCACGCACATCGTGGCCGCCGCGGCGCAGAAGATCGATGCGCTCCCGGAGCTCCCGGGCGGACATCTCGCTGGGCGTGCGGCCGCCCAAGATGGCCTCCACCAGGCGCTCGCCCACCTCGAGACTCAGCTCCCGAAAGGCCAGGATCTCCGCAAGCTCGCCCGCCGCGCCGAAGTTCAGGATCCGCCCGTGCCGAAGGATAAGGCGCCCGGGCGCGATCTCCCCCTCTTTAGCCGTGACCACCGCGGGAAAAGAGCTGCGGGGGTACAAGCGCCCGGCCAGGTCGTAGACCACCACGCCCTCCACCTTTTCCCCGCTGTAGCGCTCCACGTAGAAGAGCTCTCCCTCCGTCCCCCGGAAAAACACGTGCTCTTGGATGAGAGGGGCGGGGCCGCGGTAAAGGATGGTCAGGAGCTCTTTGCGGTATTGGGCCTCCGCGGTGGGCACGACAAGCTCAGAAAACACAAAGGAAAGGGAACTGATAAGGAGCCCAAAGACCAAAAAAGGAAGAAGGAGCCGCCGCAAGGAGTACCCCAGGGCCTGAAACGCCAAAAGCTCGCGATCAGAAGCGAGGCGGGCCAGGGCCAGAAACGTGGCCAAAAGGACCCCAGCCGGTGCGGCCAAGGTCAGGATGTACGGAAGCCTATAGGACAAAAGGCGAAGGAGAACGGCGGCGGAGACCCCACGGGCAAAGAGCGCGTCGGAAAGGGAGAGGATGAGCTCAAGCCCAATGAACACAAGAAAAGCTAAAAGGGCAACGAAAAAGGGCGGGAGAATTTCGCGGAACAGATACGCATCAAGGCGCAGACGCACAAAAGGATGATACCCAAAAAGCCAGGGTTGTGGGGAAAAGCAAGGCGGATAGGATCAAAGGGATGCGTGCCTGCATCCTGACCTGGGGTTGCCAGCTGAACCACCACAAAAGCGAGGAGATCGCCGGGGTGCTTGTGGCCTCCGGCTACACCCTCGTGGAGGACCCCGAGGAAGCGGACGTCATCCTCCTCAACACCTGCATGGTGCGGCAAAAAAGCGAAGACAAGGTGGCCAGCCGCGTGGCCGAGCTCTCCCGGCTCAAGCGGAGAAAGAGGGTGCTGATTGGGGTGGGCGGATGCATGGCGCAGGGCCGCGGTCCTCAGGTCTTCGCCCTTTGTCCGGGCGCGGATTTCGCCTTCGGCACCACCGGCCTCCGCCACCTCCCCGTGCTCATCGCCCAGGCCCTGGGCGGGGAACGGGCGGCATTCCTCCCGGAGCCCCGGGAACTCGAGCGCCTTCCGATCCTCCGGAAAAGCTCGTTCCAGGCGTACGTCACTGTGGCCGAGGGATGTTCCCACTCCTGCGCCTATTGCGTGGTCCCAAGGGTGCGGGGGCCCCTGCGCTCGCGGCCCATTGAGGAGGTAGTCGGCGAGGTCCGTGAGCTTGCGGAACAGGGCTATCGGGAGGTGACCCTTCTTGGCCAGAATGTCGACGCCTATGGCCTGGATCTTCGGGATGGCACGAACTTCGCCCGCTTGCTCAGGGAGGTGGGAAAGATCCCGATCCCCCGGGTCCGCTTCACGAGCTCCCATCCCGCGTACATGACGGAGGAGGTCATCGCCGCCATCGCGGAGGCGGAAAACATCTGCGAACATGTGCACATCGCCGTGCAATCCGGAAGCGACCGGATCTTGCAGGCCATGCGCCGCGGGTACACGCGGGAGAAGTTCCTGGCCCTGGTGGAACGCCTAAGGAAAGCTGTCCCTGGCGTGAACATCACCACCGACGTGATCGTGGGTTTCCCCGGGGAGGAGGAAAGAGATTTCGAGGCCACCCTCTCCCTGATCCGCGAGGTGCGGTTCGGCACGGTGTACGTGGCCGCTTATTCCCCCCGGCCCCGTACGCCCGCGGAACCCCTGGGCGACCCCATCCCCCCGCATGAAAAGGCCCGACGTCTTCAGGAGGTTTTGGCCCTCGCCCGCCGGATCGGCCTGGAACTCCACGAGGAACGGATAGGAGAGACCACGGAAATCCTGGTGGAGGAGTACCTTCCGGAAAAGGGGTTGGTGATGGGGAAGACGCGGGACTTCCGCACCGTCTTGGCTTCAGGCGGGCCGGACCTGGTGGGGAAGCTGGTGGAGGTCGAGCTGGACCACGCCACACCGGCTGCCCTTTGGGGCGGGGTCAAGGAGCCGGTGCGATGATCCTCCCCGTCACCCCTAACCCAGCCCTGGACAAGTTCTATTGGTTGGACCGCTGGCCGGAAAACCTGGCTCCCAGCGAGGAGGGCGTCGCCGTTCGGGCCCAAAAATCCTTGAATCTGCAGGCGGGAAAGGCGTGAACGTCTCCGTGCTCCTTGCGGTCCGGGGGCTTCCTCGGCGGGCACAGTGGCCCGCTCATCCTCCGGGATCTTCTCCAGCGCGGCGTGAGCGCGAATTCCATGCGGCCTTTTTGGGTGAAGCCGGACGTGCGGGAGGCCCTGCGGTTTGGGGATCTCCCCGTCCGCACGGAGGGAAGGTCAGCGCTTCCGGCCGCCCGGCCATCGCCCAGGGGGCCGAGTTCTGCCGCATCTCCCATCGCCTCACCGGGGATATCCTGGTGAGCGCGGATGGGATCTGGGCGTTCGCGGCCAAAGCCCCGCTCAGCTCCTTCCGAAACCTGGTGGGGGGATCCTCGTGGGACTGAGCCAGGGAAAGGATTTCATCGAGACCGTTCGCTACGGGATGGCGGCCGCCGTGACCCGAGGGCACTGGAAGGGACACCTCCATCCGCCAGGCCATAAAGCTCCCAGGGAACTCGGGGCTTTCCGCGCTTCCGGTGGGGGACGAGGAGGGAAGGGTGGGGGGCATCCTTTCCGAGCGCGACCTCATCCGCGCCCTCCTTCCAGGATATCTGGATATGCTCCGCTCCGCCGCCTTCATCCCCAGCCTCGACCAGCCGACGAGAAAGCTTCGGGAGATCGCGGACCACCCGGTGGAGAGGTACAGGCAAAAGGAGGCGGTGGTGGCACGGCTTTGGGACAGCGACCTCCACACGGCCGACCTCATGTGGCGCCACGGTTGCGGAAAGTGCGGACGTCTTAGCGCGGGTCCTCTTCCGCAAGGACGGCTCCAGAGCGCGTTTGGACCCGACCCGGCCTTGGCCCGCGCTTCCTGCGGTGGCCTGGGAGCCAAAAGCCCGGGGGAACGCCCTCGATCTCCGTCTCCTGGCCCGGGCGGTCTGGCCGGAGGTCCCGGATCTACCCGCGCTGGGGACGCATACGGGGCTTACCTTAGACCATCCCGACCCATGGGTGCGGGCGGAAGCCCTGGGGAGACTTTTCCTTTTGGGCCTCGAGGAGGTCCGTGGCGAGCCTCTCCCCGCGCGCCGCGCCTTGCTCCACGTTTTTCCCGAGGGCCTGAGCATCCCGCCGCCGCGGGCCCCGCGTCGGCCGCGAGGGCGCTGCGCTCCGGCGGGGTCACCCTCCTCGAAGCCGGTCCGGGCACGGGGAAAACCTTTGGCTACCGCGCGTCTTGAGCGCCCGGGGCATCGACTTGGACCAGATCGGGTTCATAGAGGAGGACTGTAGGGATCGACCATGGCGTTGCCCCGGGCAACGCTGCCGGCATTGGAGAGAGTGCCCGTCCCGCCAAGCGCGGGAAAAAGCCCACACAGCAAGGCTCGTGGTGGTCAACCACGCCCTCCTCGGCGCGGATCTGGCCACCGAAGGCGCCCTGTTGGGGCCCTACGATTACCTGGTGGTGGATGAGGCGCAGGCCCTGCCGCGCCCTCCGGGAGGCTAAGCCGGGCGAGGGGGCGGAGGCGCCCGCCGAAACCCTCATCGGCCGCCGCCACACCTTGTTGGCCATCCTTGGCCCCGGGGGCGGAAGGACGGGTCCCCTGGTCGAGCCGGGAGGAGGAGCTCACGTTGGGCCGGACCCCAGTGGATCTGGCGGAGGAACTGGCGGAAAAGCTTTGGCCGAAGGGGCGGGCCGCGCTCCTCACCTCCGCCACCCTGAGCGGGCAGGGGAGCCCGAACTTTGTCCTGTCCCGCCTGGGGTTACCTTTGGAAACCCCGTTCTCTTAGATCTGCCTGAGCCGGACGAGCGCGGATATCCCCGGGCGTTGGCCGAGGTCCTCCGGCGGATCGCGGGGGAGTTTCCGGTCAAGGTCATGGTCCTTTTCCCCGCAAGACGGGCGCTTTCCGCGGTGCCCGCGCATCTTGCTGATGTGCCCCACCTGGCTCAGGGCTGGGATTGGAAAGGGAAAGGAGCTGGAGATCCTGGTCATCGCCGGCCTTTCCTTTCCCCATCCTGGGGATCCGGTCCTGGAAGCCGAGGCGGAACGGATCCGCGCCCAAGGGAAAAGGGACTTTCTTGAACTCTCCCTGCCTTTGGCGGTGCTGAAGCTGCGACAAGGGTTGGGGAGGCTTGGGCGTACGGCCACGGACCGCGGGCTGATCCTCCTTGCTGATGGGCGGCGCATCTCCCGTCCCTACCGCACCGCCTTTCTTTCCGCCCTGCCCGTGGCCCGGAGCTCCGCCACAGCATGGAGGAGATGGATGTTGTTTTGCGCGCGATCTTCCAGTAACCTCCGGATCACGATGACCTTGATCCGCGCAAGTCAGTACTTTCTTCCCACGTGGAAGGAGGACCCCGCGGAGGCCGAGCTTCCCAGCCACAAGCTCATGCTCCGGGCGGGGATGATCCGAAAACTCGCGGCCGGGATCTACACTTACCTCCCTCTGGCCCGGCGCGTCCTGCACAAGATCGAGACGATCATCCGCGAGGAGATGGACGCCATCGGCGGACTGGAAGTCACCATGCCCATGGTTCACCCGGCGGAGCTTTGGGCGGAAACCGGGAGGCTTTCGGACTTCGGGCCGATCCTCGGCCGTTTCCGGGACCGGGGGGGAAGGGAGATGGTCCTCGGCCCCACCCACGAGGAGGTCATCACGGATCTGGCGCGCCGGGAGATCCGGTCTTGGCGGCAACTTCCCCTCATGTTCTACCAAATCCAGACGAAGTTCCGGGATGAACCCCGCCCCCGGGGCGGTCTCATCCGCGCCCGCGAGTTCACCATGAAGGATGGCTACAGCTTCCACGAATCCGAAGAGGATTTGGATCGGTTCTATCGCCGCGTCCACCAGGCTTACCTTAATATCTTCCGGCGCTGTGGGCTCCCCGTGGTCCCCGTGGAAGCCGATCCCGGGCTCATGGGCGGCTCGGAATCCCACGAGTTCATGCTCCCCAGCCCCTACGGGGAGGACGCCTTCATCCGCTGCGAACGCGGCGACTACGCCGCCAACCTCGAGGGCGCGGTGAGCCTAAAGGACGAGGATCCGCCGGAGCCCCTCCTCCCTCTTGCCGAGGTGGCCACGCCGGGCTGCTACACCATCGAGGCGGTGGCCCAGTATCTGGGCGTTCCCACCCGCAAGACGGCGAAGGCCGTGTTTTACCGGGCCGGTGAGGAACTGGTGTTCGTGGTCATCCGCGGGGATTTGGAGGTGAACGAGACCAAACTGGCCCGGGCCCTGGGGGGCGCGGACCTTCGGCCGGCCACCGAGGAGGAAATCGCGGGGATCGGGGCCGTTCCCGGCTACGCCTCGCCGATCGGGATCAAAAAGAACGGGGTGAAAGTGGTGGTGGACGATTCCATTCCCAAAGCCCGGAACCTCACGGCCGGCGCGAACAAGGAGGGATTCCACCTCCGCAACGTCAACTTCCCCCGCGACTTCCCCGCGGATTTGGTGGCCGACGTGGCCGTGGCCAGGGACGGGGACCGCTGCCCCCGCTGCGGCGGCAGGCTCCGGGTGCAGCAGGCCATCGAGCTTGGGCACATCTTCAAGCTGGGGACGAAATACTCCAAGGCCATGGGCGCCACGTTTTTGGACCGGACGGGGAAGCCCAGGCCCCTCGTCATGGGCTGTTATGGGATTGGCGTGGGGAGACTTCTGGCGGCGGTGCTGGAGGCCCATCACGATGAGGCGGGGATCATCTGGCCCGAGAGCCTCGCGCCCTTTCAGGTGGTGGTGAGCGTTCTGGACCCAAAACAACCTGGCCTCCTTTCCCTGGGGGAGGAGCTGGGGCGGGCGCTGGCCGCGGCCGGGCTGGAGGTCCTCCTGGATGACCGGGAGCACAGCGCGGGTGAGAAGTTCCACGACGCCAAGCTTTTGGGGATCCCGGTGATGGTGGTGGTGGGGCCCCGGGCGGTGGCGCAAAACAAAGTGGAGTTGGAGTGCCGTCGCCATGGGGCAAAAGCCACGGCCCCCGCTAACCCCGACCGGGTGGTGGCCGGAGTCCGGGAGCTCCTGGAAACCCCAGCGTAGCGGGCCAGAAGATCGGCACCATCCCTGAAGGCCCAGTCGGCCCTGATCCGATCGGGCACCAGGGGCGGGAAGAGAGCGAACGCGTGGGGTAGATCGCATCCCAGCTCCCGGAGCTTCCGAAACGAGGGTTTCCCGTCCATCTTCTCCAAGGGGGGCCGTGCCAGGTGGGGGTCGTGCACCCCGAGCTCCCTTGTTCCGGAACCCCTCCTCTGACCGCGCCTTGCCCGGGAACGGCGGGGAGAACTCCTCGTCCGCGCGGGGGGATCGCTCCCCCAGCCGCTCCCCTCCCTCCCCAGAGGAATCCGCAAGGGCCGCGCCCCCACCGGGGCGCAGGGCTTCTCCTGAAGCCGCTGAAACTTCTTGGGGACAATACCCCTGAAGAGGCCGAGCCCCTCTTAGGGCTCCTCCGAACTCCTCCCCGCTGGTCGCCAAGGGGCGCACCTTCTCGCCTCCCGGTTCACCGCCTATGCTTCCCTCCCAGGTAAGATCCGCAAGCGCTGTTTCTTTTCCCGCTCGCCAAGCTTTTTAGGAGGAGCACCGCCTTCCGTCAACCACCGCCTCACCAACGCCTCTGCCTGGCGACGACGTCCTGGCGCACCAAGGCCGGGGCTTGACCCATCTTGCCGCCGGCGTTATAGTACATTTTGTAAGGCCTGAAGCGTCGCTTAGATGAAGATCTCCGCTGTTATCCCAGCGTACAACGAAGCCACACGGATCGGCGCCGTCTTGGAACCCGTTCTTGCTGCACCCTCGGTGGCGGAAGTGCTCGTCGTGGACGATGGGTCCACCGACGGCACTGCGGAGATGGCGGAGCACTACGGGGTTAAGGTTGTACGCCTTGGGGAAAACCAAGGGAAGGGGGCGGCCATGGCCGCAGGCGCGCGGGAGGCCACAGGCGAAATCCTCCTCTTTTTGGATGCGGATCTCACCGGGCTCACGCCCCACCATGTGGAGGACTTGGTGCGCGCTTATCGGGCAGGGGATGCGGAGGTGGTGATCGCGGTCTTTCGCGAGGGCCGGGTGGCCACGGATCTGTCTCAGCGGCTCGTCCCGTTCCTTTCCGGCCAGAGGATCATGCCCAAAGCCCTCTTTGAGAAAGCCTGTACCTTAACGGAGGCCAACGACTTTGGGATCGAAACGGCCTTGACGAAACTCGCCTTTCGGGAAGGGTGGCGGCAAAAGATCGTGGTGTGGGAGGGCGTGAGCCACGTGCGCAAGGAGGAGAAGCGCGGGCTTTGGCGGGGCTTTTGTGACCGCCTGAGAATGTACGCGAACATCGTGCGGTCCCTTTTCCAAAAAGTCTGAGCCCCAGCGAGGTGATGAACCATGGAGATCGGTGAGGTCCGAACCCTCGGGCACGAAGGGATCATAGCGCTCGCGGAGAAGTTCGGCATCGATGGGACAAGCGAGCTTTCCCCAGCGGAGCTGGAGATGGCGGTGATGCGGACCCTGGCTGAGCGCCAGGAGCTCACCGTCACCGGCGTTTTGGAGATCATGTCCGACGGCTACGGATTCCTGCGGGATAAATCTTGCCTTCCCAGCCGCTACGACGTCTACGTCTCGCCTTCCCAGATCCGCAAGTTAGCCCTCAAAGACGGGGACATCGTGAAGGGCCCGGTTCGGCCGCCCCGGGAGGGCGAGCGGTACTTTGCCCTCCTCCGCGTGGAAGAGGTGGATGGCCTGAGTCCTGAGGTGGTGCGGAAGCGCAAGGACTTTTCCCAGCTCACCCCCCTTCACCCCGATCAGCAGTACGTGCTCGAGCACGATCCGGAGGAACTTTCCACCCGGATGCTGGACCTCTTCGCCCCCATCGGAAAAGGGCAGCGTGGCCTCATCGTCTCCCCACCGAAAGCGGGGAAGACCACGCTCCTCAAACACATCGCCCAGGGGCTCGAGGCCAACCACCCCAACATCAAACTCCTCATCCTCCTTGTGGACGAGCGGCCGGAGGAAGTCACGGATTTCAAGCGGTCGGTGAGGCGGGCGGAGGTGATCGCCGCCACCTTCGACATGGAGCCCCAGCACCACACGAAGCTCGCAGAGCTTGTCACCGCGGAAGCGAAACGTCTCGTGGAGGTGGGCTACGACGTGGTGATCCTCATGGACTCCCTCACCAGGCTCGCCCGGGCTTACAACCTCTCCATCACCCCATCGGGGAAGCTCCTGTCCGGCGGAATCGATCCCACCGCTCTCTATAAGCCCAAGGAGTTCTTCGGTGCCGCCCGGAACATTGAGGAGGGCGGCTCCCTCACCATCATCGCCACGGCCCTCATCGACACCGGATCCCGCTTGGACCAGGTGGTGTTCGAGGAGTTCAAGGGCACGGGAAACATGGAGCTTGTGCTCAACCGGGATCTCGCGAACCGCCGGATCTTCCCGGCCATCGATCTCATCCAGTCCGGCACAAGAAAAGAGGAACTCCTCCTTGAGCCAGATGTCCTTCGGCGGGTGTGGATTCTCCGTAAGCTCATCTCCGAGATGCCGGACCCAGGGGTGGCCCTGGAGTTCATCAAACAGCGCATGGAGCGCACAAAAACGAACAAACAATTCCTGGAGTTGATGAACAGTGAATGACCTTTGGCTCATCGCCGTCTTGGCCCTGTGTCTTCCCGTCCTTCTTTTCTCCCTGGCCTTTTCGCCCAAGCTCGGCGGCCCTTCCCAGGCCCTGGACCTGCAAGCCATAACGACGGTGTACGAGGTGCGGCCGGGCGATACTCTGAGCGCCATCGCCTCCCGCCACGGCCTACCCCTCTCCTGGCTCATGGTCTCCAATAACCTGACGTCCACCGCCATCCATCCGGGCCAGAAACTCCTCATCCCCAAAGGCGGGATCGTGCACACGGTGAAGCCTGGCGAGACCCTGAGGGCCATTGCCCGCGCTTACGGGGTTTCCGCGGAAGCCCTGAGGGAGGCGAACGGGCTGCGGGAAGAACCGGCGCCGGGGACGCGAGTTTTCGTCCCCGCCCCGAAAACCGTGCCGTCCATCGCCCCCGAGGACGCCCCGCGCTTCGTCTGGCCCGTGAAAGGTCCGATCTCTTCCCCCTTTGGGCCGCGCATTCACCCGGTCTACGGCATCCCTTCGTTTCACAACGGGATCGACCTCGCGGTGCCGGAGGGAACGCCGGTGCGGGCGGCCATGGCCGGGGTCGTGTCCTTCGCCGGCTGGGAAGGAGGGTTCGGGCTCCTCGTGGTCCTCGACCACCAAAACGGCTACGAAACCTATTACGCCCATCTCTCCAGGATCCTGGTGCGCGTCGGTCAACGGGTTTCCGCTGGGGAAACGATCGCCCTTTCCGGAAACACCGGGCTGTCCACCGGGCCTCACCTGCATTTTGAGGTGCGCTACCTCGGTTCCCCTGTGGACCCCCGGCCTCTCCTTCCGTGATCCGCATCGCGGGAGGGGAGAAGCTGCGGGGGGAGATCCCCGTGGCCGGGGCCAAAAACGCCGCGCTCCCCGCGATCATCGCCAGCCTCCTCACCTCCGAACCTTTGATCCTCCACAACGTCCCGCGCCTTTTGGACGTGGAAACGGCGGTGGCGCTCGTCAAGGCCCTGGGGAAAGAGGTGCGCTGGCGGGGGGAGACCCTGGAGATCCGGGGCGGGGAGGAGCTGAGGTCCGAGGCGCCAGCGGAGCTGGTGCAGCGGATGCGGGCCTCGTTCCTCGTGCTCGGGCCCCTGGTGGCCCGGCTGGGCCGCGCCCGTGTCCCCCTTCCAGGCGGATGTGTCCTGGGCCCCCGGCCTGTGGACTTCCATCTTTATGGGCTGTCCCGCCTGGGCGCGCGCATCTCCTTTGTGGACGGCACCGTCCTCGCCGAGGCCTCCGGCCTGCGCGGAGCCCTGGTGTATCTTGGCTTTCCCTCCGTGGGGGCCACGGAACAGCTCCTTTTGGCCGGAGCCCTCGCCCGGGGCGAGACCCAGGTGATCAATCCGGCGCGGGAGCCGGAGGTCGCGGACCTCGCGGTGCTCCTGGAAAAAATGGGGGCCAACGTGCGCTGGAGCACGGACCGCGTGGCCATCGAAGGGCAACGGGAGCTGGGTGGCGCCGAGCACAGGCTCGTTCCTGACCGCATCGAGGCCGGCACATACCTTCTGGCCGGGGCCATCACCGGGGGAAAGGTGCGGGCCTTTGGCATCCTCCCTGAGCACCTGATCTCCCTCTTGGACCGTCTTTCCCTGGCGGGCTGCGAGGTGGAAGCGGGGGAGGACTGGATCGCGGTGACCGGGCCGGGCCGGCCCAAGCCCATCGACTTCCGCACCTGGCCCTATCCGGGCTTTCCCACGGACCTTCAACCGCCCACCGTGGCCCTCCTCACCCTCGCCCAAGGGCGCTCCACCGTAACGGAAACGGTGTACGCCGCGCGGTTCGGCCACGTGGAGCCCCTCCTCCAAATGGGCGCTAAGATCCAGGTGTGCGGGAACGTGCAGGTGGTGGAGGGGGTGGAGCGGTTGCGGCCGGCCACGGTGGAGGCCACAGACATCCGGGCCGGCGCCGCCTTGGTGTTGGCCGCCCTGGCGGCGGAAGGGGTGAGCCAGATCCGGGGTGAGCACCACCTGCGCCGGGGCTACGCGGATATGACCGGGAAACTACGGGCCCTGGGCACCCAAGTATGGGAGGAAGAGGGCTAAAACGGCTGGTCATCGAGGATTACCTGGGCCGGCGCGCCCGCATCTACGGCGGGGAGCGCGCAGTTCTCGTGGAGGTAACCCCGCCCGGCGCCGACCCCGAGGAGAGGCTCGCCGAGCTGGCGGCCCTCGCGAAAACAGCGGGAGCCCAGGTGGTGGCCACCGCCACCCAGCACCGCGATCGCCCCGATCCCGCCACGTACATCGGCCAGGGGAAGGTCCTGGAGGTGCTGGCGCGGGCGCGGGAAAGGGGGGCGGACACCCTCATCTTTGGGGTGGAGCTGACCCCCGCCCAGGCCCGGACCCTCGAGGAGTACACGGGCCTCAAGATCATCGATCGCTCGCAGCTCATCTTGGACATTTTTGCCCTGCACGCGGGGACGAAGGAGGCGGCGCTCGCCGTGGAGCTGGCGCAGCTTCAGTACCTTCTCCCTCGCCTCAGGGGCTGGGGCCAGGCCCTCTCCGACACCGGCGGCATTGTAGGGACCATGGGGCCCGGCGAAACCCGCCTGGAGCAAAGCCGGCGCGCCATCCGCCGCCGCATCCAGGCCATCCTCCGGGAGCTCAGGGAGGCGGAGCAGGCCCGGAAGGTGCGGCGGGCCCGCCGCCGTCGCCTCGGCCCCCCGGAAATCGCCCTCGTCGGCTACACCAACTCCGGCAAGTCCACCCTGTTCAATGCCCTCACCCGCGGGAACGCCCTTGTGGCCGATCAGCTCTTCGCCACCTTGGACACGAAGGTCCGCCGCGCCCTCCTTCCCGGGGGCCGCGTGGCCCTGGTGACGGACACCGTGGGCTTCATCCGTGACTTCCCGCCCCAGCTGATCCCCGCCTTTCACGCCACCTTGGAGGCCGTGCGCGAAAGCGCGCTGATCCTGGTGGTGGTGGACACCGCTTCGCCCAACGCCCTGGAACATCTGGCGGTGGTGCGGAAGGTGGTGCTCCAGGAGGTGCGCGGCGTGAGCGACTCCCCCCCGCCCGTGGTCTACGCCCTCAACAAGCTGGATCTCCTTGGGACCCCTGCGGACTGGGCGCGCGCCGAGGCCCTCCTCCGCGAGGCCCAGCCCGGGGTGCTCCTCTCCGCCAAGACCGGGGAGAACTTGGCGGAGCTGTGCCGTCTTCTCTCGAAGTCCCTCCCCAAAACGAGCGCAAAACCCACGGCCGCCCGCTATCATTGAGCGGGAGGTGGTCACGGATGCGCTGGTGGCGCTATGGGGCCTTTGGCTTTGGCTTCCCCCCGTTGTTCTTCTTCCGCTTCGGCCCCTGGTGGAGCCGGGAGGAATACCGAAGGGCCCTCCGGGAATACCTGGAGGAGCTCGAGCGCTACAAAAAGGACCTGGAGGAAGAGATCGCCGCGGTGAAGCGGGAGCTCGAGGAGCTCGGGCAGTAGAGACCTGGTAAGATGAGGACGAGGTGATGTCATGCGGTTCTTCGTCTTCCTGGGAATCATTGGAGCTTTGGCGTATGGCCAATCGCACCTCGTCCTCTACTCCTCCGGCCTCGCCCTGGTGGAGGAGACCCGGGTCTTCCCCTTGGCCCAGCACGGGACCCTGGAACTTTCCGGATTCCCCTCAGCGATCCTCTGGGAAACCCTGAGGATCGAGGGGCTGGAGGTGCTCGCCCTTCGCCCCCTTTCCCCACGTCCCTGGGGACTAACGGAGCTTTTGGGGAAAGAGGTGACGGTTCAGACCCAGGACGGGACGTTCCGCGGCGTCCTCCGGGAGATCCTCGCCGAGGGCCTCGTGGTGGAGACCCCAGAAGGCGTGGTGGTGGTGCGGGAGTACCGGTGGCTCCGCGGTCCGGCCTATATTCCCACCCCCCAAACCCAGGCCCTCCTCCACTACCGCGCGGACAGTCCGGGAGAGAAAACGCTGCGCTTTCGGTACCTCACGTCCGGTCTGGGGTGGGGGATCTCCTACGACGCGGAGTTCGACCGGGGAGCGTTGAGGATCCTGGGAAAGGCGTTCATCCAAAACGACACAGGTGTGGACTTCTGTGGAGCCAAAGTCACGCTTGTGGCCGGGGAGATCCGGGCTCCCCCAAGACCCCCGGCGGTGCGGGCGCTCGCCGCCGGGCCGGAGGCGTCCCCCCTTGAGGCGTTCGAGCATTACCGTTACGACCTTCCCGGGACCTGGGACCTTCCTCAAGGGAGGATCGCGCTCCTCCTCGTGGGGGCCGAACTTCCCGCGGCCAAGGTCTATCGCTTGGTGGGAGAGGGGGTGGAGGTGCGCGTTCGGTTCAACACGGAGGAGACCATCCTTCCAGGCGGGGAGGGGCGCGTTTACGCCGATGGGCTCTTTGTGGGATCCGACCAGATCCCCCACCTCGCCAAAGGGAGGAGCGGGGAGCTCCGCTTGGGCACAGGCTTCGATCTCCGCGGCGCCCGCACCCTGGTCCAGAAAGAGCGCCTAGGCGAGAATCTCTTCCGCAACACGTGGAGGGTTACCGTGACCTCCGCCAAAAACGAGCCCGTGGTGGTCGAGGTGATCGAGAGCCTTCCCGGGTATTGGCGGATAGTAAGCGCTTCCTTCCCCTATGAGATCCTCGACGCTCAGCGGATAAAATTCGCCGTCCCCGTGCCCCCGCGCGGGGAGAGCACCCTGGAGTACACGGTGGAGTGGCGTTACTGAGATGCCGGAGCTTGAGGAGGAATTGGCCGGGCTGCGGGACAGGTATTGTCGGGCTTTGGAGAGGGCGTTTGAGCGGGTTTTGGTGCGCAACGGGGTGGTGTCGGTGGAGGATCTTTGGTTGGAGACGGCGATCCCCGTCGATCTCATTGTGGAGCTCCTGGAGAGCGACGGGGTGAAGATCCCACCCCATGTGGAGCGGGTGGATTTTGGGAAAACCAAGCGGAAGGACCGCAGGTGAGCACGGATATCCGGTTTGGAACGGATGGATGGCGCGGGGTTATTGCCCAGGATTTCACCTTCGCCAACGTGGCCCGGGTGGGGGCGGCGCTGGCCGCCTACCTTAAGGATCCAAGAAGAAAGGAAGGCCGGATTTACCGGGAATGGGGGGTTCCCTTCCGGCCGGCAGAGGCAGGGGTCCTGGTGGGCTACGACACCCGCTTTTTGTCCGACCGGTTCGCGTTGGAGCTCGCCCGGGCTCTCCTCCGGGATGGGGTCCCGGCCTGGATCACCCCCGAGCCTGTCCCCACGCCGGCCCTTTCCCTGGTGGTGCGGGAGGAGAACCTCGCGGGCGGGGTGATGATCACCGCCTCCCATAATCCCCCGGAATACAACGGGATAAAGCTCAAGCCGGAATACGGGGGCTCGGCCACCGAGGAGATCACCCGGGAGATCGAGACCCACATCCCCCAAGAAGCACCGCCGCCAGGGGGGGCCTTGGAAGGGGTGCGGGAGCGGGCCGTGCGCGAGATCTACCTGGAGAGGATCCGCCAGCTCGTGGACCTGGGGATCCTGCGCCGTGCTCCCCTGTTCCCGGTGGTGGACGCCATGTATGGTTCGGCCCAGGGGTATCTCGTCGCCCTTTTACGGGAGCTGCGCCTTCCGCACGTGGCCATCCGTTCGGGGAGAGACCCCCTCTTTGGCGGGAAGAAGCCCGAGCCCATTGCGGAGAACATGGGACCTTTGCGGGCGGTCATCCGCGGGCTGCGCCGGCGCGTGCGGGGTCGGATCATCGTGGGCCTGGTCACCGACGGCGATGGCGATCGCGCGGCCGGCATGGACGAACGCGGGGAGTTCCTGGACGCCCATCGCATCGCCTCCCTCCTCCTTTGGCATCTTTTCCGCCATCGAGAAAAGCGGGGTCCGGTGCTCAAGTCCTTCGCCCTCACCGACATGATCCAAAAGCTGGCGGATGCCGCGGGCCTCCCCTGCCGGGAGATCAAGGTCGGCTTCAAGTGGGCCGTGGAGGGCCTGGTCCGAGGCGAAGCGGTGTTTGCCGGCGAGGAGTCCGGTGGCTATGGATACGCTTGGCACATACCCGAACGCGACGGGATCCTCTCCAACCTTCTTCTTTTGGAGCTCGCGGCCACCACGGGGAAACCCCTCTCCGCCCTGGTGGAGGACCTCTTCGCCGCAGTCGGTCCCCATCACTACGCCCGCCGGGACCTGCACCTCCCAACCCGCTTGGAAGTCGCGGAGAGACTGGAGAAAAACCCCCCTGAGGCGTTGGCGGGCCATCGGGTGAAAAGGATCGAGGACCTCGATGGGCTCAAGCTCCGCTTTCCCCGAGGCTGGGTGCTCTTCCGCGCCTCCGGCACCGAGCCCGTCCTTCGGCTTTACTGCGAGATGGACGATCCCTTGGAGGTACGGAAGGTTTTGAACGCCGCGGAAGACCTGGTGAAAGGGGGCCTTCTGTGACGCGCGAGCCTTATAACCCCCAGGCGATCGAGGAAAGATGGCGCGATTTTTGGCGCGCGCGCGGCTTCTTCCGGACCAACATCCACAACGCCCGCAAGAAGTTCTATTACCTCAACATGTTCCCCTACCCCTCGGGAAAGCTCCACGCCGGCCACGGCCGCAACTACATCCTGGGCGACGCCATCGTGCGCTTCCTCCTCATGCGGGGCTGGAACGTCCTCAACCCCATGGGCTGGGATGCCTTTGGGCTTCCCGCGGAGAACGCGGCCATCGAGCAAGGGGTGCACCCGCGGGATTGGACCTGGCAGAACATCCGGGAGTTCAAGCGGCAGTTCCGGGCCTGGGGGGTGGAGTACGACTGGGATCGGGAGATCGCCACCTGTGAACCGGACTACTACAAGTGGACGCAGTGGCTCTTTCTGAAGCTCTACGAAAAAGGCCTGGCTTTCCGGGCCAAGGGCAAGGTCAACTGGTGTCCCCACTGCGAGGTGGTGCTGGCCAACGAGCAGGTGATCGGCGGCCGCTGCTGGCGCTGCCACTCCCTTGTGGAGAAAAGGGAGCTGGAGCAGTGGTATTTCCGGATCACCGCCTACGCCGCGCGCTTGCTTGAGGATTTGGCAAAGCTCGATTGGCCGGAACACGTGAAAAAAATGCAGGAGAACTGGATCGGGCGCTCAGAGGGCGCGGAGGTGGTCTTCCGCGCGGAACGCGGACAGGAGATTCTCGTTTTCACCACCAGGCCTGATACCCTCTGGGGCGCCACCTTCCTCGTTTTGGCCCCCGAACACCCCCTGGTGGAGGACCTCACCTCGCCCAGGCAGAGGGAAGCGGTCAGGGCCTATCGGGAGGCCACGGACCGCCTGACCGAGGTGGAGCGCACCTCCACGGAAAAGGAGAAGACCGGGGTTTTCCTGGGCACGTACGCCCAAAACCCCGCCAATGGCGAGCACATCCCCATTTGGATCGCGGACTACGTGCTTCCTGGCTACGGTACGGGGGCCATCATGGGCGTCCCCGCCCACGACGAGCGGGACTTCCAGTTCGCCCTCCACCACGGCCTTCCCGTGATCCCGGTGATCGCTCATCCCGGGGGAGGGGGGAGGGCCTGCGTTCCCGCGCGGGCTTACCAAGAAGAACTGCCTGCGGCCCTGCGGGCCGCGGGGTGGGCGCCCAAAGAGGAGGAAGGGGCCCTCTTCCTCGAGTTCGACGCCGCCGATGGGGAGAGGGTGGCAGCTCTCCTTCAAGCGCACCTTCGGCCCAACGGGTTCGCTGCCCTCGCTGGAAGAGGCTGGCAGATCGTCCTCCCCAACGCCATCCTCAACGTGGGCTCCCTTACGGAGGAGAGGCGCGCCCTGACCGCGCTTCAAGGTCAGGATCCCGCGCTAGCAGGCAAAAGGACGGTGGTGGAAGTCCTTTGGGACATGCCGTTCTTGCGGGACCTCCTTTTCCATGCGGGCCATGGGACCATGATCAACTCCGGTCCCCTTTCGGGGACGCCGGGCCCGGAGGCCGTCGCGCGCACCACCTCTTGGCTTGAGGAAAAGGGGTTAGGGAAGAGGGCCGTGACCTATAGGCTCCGGGACTGGCTCATCTCCCGCCAACGCTACTGGGGGGCGCCCATCCCCATGATCCATTGCGCCCGCTGCGGCGTCGTGCCCGTGCCGGAAAAGGATCTTCCCGTGCGGCTACCGGAGGTGAAGAGGATCGGGAAACTCGGGCTCGCCGATATCCCGGAGTTTATCCCCACCTCCTGCCCCCGCTGCGGCGGCGAGGCCCGGCGCGACACGGACACCATGGACACCTTCGTCGACTCCTCCTGGTATTTCCTGCGCTATGTATCCCCAAAGGACGACACCCGCCCCTTTGATCCGGAGCTTGCGAACCGCTGGCTTCCCGTGGACCTCTATGTAGGTGGGGTGGAGCACGCCATCCTCCACCTCCTCTACTCCCGGTTCATCACGAAATTCCTCCACGACCTTGGGCTTCTCTCCTTCGATGAGCCCTTCAAACGGCTTTTCACCCAGGGGATGGTGACGTATCCGGCCTGCTGGTGTCCCACCCACCACTGGATCCCGCCCAAAGAGGTGGCGGAGGGCAACCGCTGCCCCAAATGCGGAGCGGCGCTTGTGGTCTCGGTGGTGGCCATGTCCAAGTCCAAGAAAAACGTGGTCTCCCCGGACGAGCTCATCGCCCAGTACGGTGCGGACACGGAAAGGCTCTATACGCTTTTCATGGGGCCGCCGGAGAAGGAGATCGAGTGGAGCGAGGACGGGGTGCGGGGGGCCTGGCGCTTCCTCCACCGCCTGTGGAACCTGGCCCTTCTCGTCCTGGCGAGAACCGGAGGGACCAAAGGGGAACCCGACCCCAAAAGCTTCGGTCCCAAAGAATGGGCGCTTTGGACCAAGCTCCACGGCACGATCAAGAAGGTCACGGAAGAGTTCGAGGGCAGGCTGGCCCTGAACACGGCCGTGGCGGCGATCATGGAGCTCACCCACGAACTTTCCACGTACGCCAACGGGGAAAACCCCGATCCGAGGCTCCTTCGCCGCGCTCTCCGTGAACTGCTCCTTCTCCTTTCGCCCTTCACCCCCTTCATCTGTGAGGAGCTTTGGCACCGGCTCGGCGAGGAAAAGGCCATCCTGGAGACGGCCTGGCCGGAGTACGACCCGCAGGCCCTGGAAGGGGGCGAGGTGGAGATCCCCGTGCAGATCAACGGGAAGGTGCGGGTCAGGGTCCGGCTTTCCCGGGCCAAGGCTGCGGATCCCCAAGCTTTGGAAGCCCTCGTGCTCGCCGATCCGGAGGTGCAGGCTCGCCTCCGGGGCCTGCGGGTGGAAAAAGTCATCGCTGTGCCCGAGAAACTGGTGTCCATCGTGGCCCGATGAGCCCGAGCCTGATCAGCTTAGGCTGCGGATTAGGCGCGGGGGCCCTCCTCGCCTTCCTCGCTTTTTGGCGCAACCGGAACACCTTGAGGAAGGCGCGGTCCCGCACAGCCCCGCCCAAAAAGCTCTCCATCATTATCGCCAGCCGGAATGAGGAAGCGGTAATGGAAACCACCGTCCGCACTTTGGCCAAAGCTGCGCCGGAGGCGGAGATCGTGGTGGTGGACGCCTCTACCGATCGCACCCCCGAGCTCCTCGCTTCGCTAACGCGGGAATTCCCGCAACTCCTGGTGTTGAACGACCCGTACCGCCGGGGAAAGCCCGCGGCTTTGAACTACGCTCTCCGCCATGCCACGGGCGAGGTCCTCCTCTTTTTAGACGCGGATGCCCGCTTCGATGGCCAGGCCCTTCGCTTTTACCAGGAGTTGGTTTCCCATCCGGACAATCCTGTGGTCTTCGCCGATTTCTCCCCCTACAACCAGAGGCGCACCTTGGCGGTGGTGGTGCAAGACCTGTTCTTTGCCATGGCCAAGGCCTTTGTGTTCCCCGGGTTTTTTTGGCGTCCGGTGTTCATGACCTGCGGCCTTTTCCTGCGCCGCGAGGTTTTGGAAAAAGCGGGAGAATTCGATCCCACAACCCTCGTGGACGATTTCGACTTGGGCAACCGTTTGGCCCGGCATAGGATCTTTGGGCAATTCGTACGTGGACCGGCTTGTCTTATCCAATACGCCCCTTCGTTCCTCGACCTCTTCGCCCAGTTTTTGCGCTGGTACACGGGGGGTATCCGGGAAATGCTCAAGGAGGTCCGCTCTGGACGGTTCTCTTATCTTGTGCTCATGGGGCTCCTGGCCTGGGTGATTTACGGGCCCTGGTTTGCCCTGTGGGTGGACCTTGGTCTGGGGGCCTGGGTTCTGACCCGGTACGTTTTGCCCGGCTTGATGGCCGGGATCTATAGTGCCGTTTTGATTTCGTATGGACTGGAGGGCCCAAAAGCCCGGGAGGCCCTGGTCAACACCCTCGTCAGCCCCATCCTTTTACACCTCCTCCTGCAAGCGGCCATCCTGGTGAGTTTTTTCCGGGCCTTTGGAAAAAGCGCGACTTGGTATAAGGTACGGAGGGAGCAGGGATGAAGCCGGTGATCACCGTCGTAGTGCCTGTGCTCAACGAGGAAGAGCATCTTGAGGACTGCCTGCGCTCCCTCCGTGCGCAAACCTTTCAGAACTTTGAACTGATCGTGGTGGATAACGGGAGCACTGACGGAAGCGTAGCCATCGCCCGGCGTTACGCCGATCGTGTGCTCCTCGAAACAAAAGTGGGCCCGGACCTTGCGCGCCACCGCGGGTTCGTGGAGGCGCGCACCGAGCTTTTGGCCAGCGCGGATGCGGATACGGTTTACCCCCAAAATTGGTTGCACCTCCTGGTGCACACCTTGCAGAAAAGGGGCGTAGTGGCTGTGTTTGGCCCGTTGGGCTTCAAAGAAAGCTCGAAAGCGCGGCGCCGGCTGGAGGTCCTGGGGTATACGCTTCTCACCGGCGTGATGTACCCCTTGGGGGTCCCTCTTGCGGGCGCTTCCAATTTGGGGTGCCGGAAGTCCGCGTATCTCGCGGCCGGCGGATTTCCGCCCTTGGCCCACCTGGCCAACGCGGATTTCCGGCTGGTTAAACGCCTACGGCGCCTGGGCCGGGTGGTCTTCCTCCAAAAGCTCCGCGCGTACACCTCCTCCCGCACCTTCGTCGCCCTGGGGCCGAGGCGGGTGGTGCCCCATACCCTGCGGATTTGGTTCGACATCGCTTGGGAGCGCGATCGCGTGCCTTCCGCCCATTACTTGTCCGTTCTCCAAAAGGATCGCGGCGGGCCATAGCCCTCACTCCCTACGCCACGCGTACCACTCGTCCAGCGTCACACGATTCCGATGCAGAACGATATCCCAGAAGTTCTTGATCATAAGGAGCCAATGCCGGAGGGCCCCGCGCCGGCGAAACACGCGGTTGGAGGTGGACACCACCAACTTCGGAACAAAGCGCACTTTCCCCACACGCCTTAAGCGCAACCCCAACCGCACATCAATCCCCGCAAGATGCCGCAACGCTGGGTACCCTCCCACCTGAAAATACGCGTCTTTCCGAAAACCCATGTTGAAGCCCGTGGTTTGGCAGAATCCAAACAAATGCGTGAGGAATTGGCACGCACCGCACAGCACCGCTTCCAGGCGCCGGCGCCAGGGCGGGCTCTCCCGGAAAGCCCAGGGGCCATAGGCACAAACCACCCCTTGGGCTTCCAGGGCGTGCACAATTAAGGCCAGCCAGTGGGGCCCATAGAGGGTGTCGGCATCCGCTTGAACGATGAACTCACCGCGGGCCTCGCTGATCCCCCGATGAAGGGCAAGGTCATAGCCGCGGCGAGGCTCCACGATTACGCGGTCGGCAAACCGGGCAGCGATTTCTTGGCTCCGGTCGGTGCTCCCATTGTCCACGACGATGAGCTCATAGTCCGTGAAAGTCTGGGCCCGCAGGGTTTTCAACGTCTGTTCTAAAAATTCCTCCTCGTTCAACACCGGCATGACTACGCTCACCTTGGGGGTACCCATGCTCAACCTCCTCGCCAAGGAGTATAGTAAAAGGGGCGCCTTGGGGGAAGCAATGGAAAACAGGTTAAAAGAGGCGTTGGAAAGAGCGGGGCTAGAAACCGCGTGGTTGATGTACTTGGGGTTCCTTTGGGTGTTCACAACCCTTGTACGCACGAAGCGCGTGGGCCCGCGCCCAAAGCGCCCGTGCGTACTGGCCGTGATTCACCTAGGTGGTTTCGAGCCTCTATTTGTCACCCGGGCCAGCCGGCACTGGCGCGGCTGGGCCCTGTACTCCTTGGACCGCCCTTCCCCCCTCGTGCGCTTTCTTTGCCGGGCGTTTTGGCGCTTCGGCGTCACCCAGGATCCCACCCGCAAAGCCCAGGTTAACCCAAGGACCATCGCGGAGGCCGTGCGCTACTTGAAGCGAGGCGGGTCCCTCATGGTGTTTCCCGAAGGCGACCGATTTTGGGAGCGTCGGCTTTACCGGGGCGCCGCGGTGTTGGCCAAACGCGCCGGGGTCCCCCTCGTCCCCGTGGGCTTGGAGAACGCCCTGATCTACAAAAAACCCGGCGAAGGAATCCTCCCCCTGTGGCAAGGGTTTCTCCTGGCCCTTTGGCGCACCCTAAAGAAGAGATGGATCGGCGTGCACTTTGCTGACCCCATCCTCCCGGATCCCCTGCTCTCCGAAGAGGAGGATGTGGACCGCATGATGCACGAATTGGCCCGAGCCTTTCACGGGTTTTACCGCACGTTCTACAACCTCCCGGGCCCCGTTTGGATCACGAGGAAAGAAGCTGAAGGACCTCGGCGATTTTCTCCTCCCGATTGCTTTGGGTAAGGCGAATCAGATGGTTCACCTCGTGGCGGATGCGGTAGGCCAGATAATGGTTGGAGGCCCGATGTACGGTGACCAGGAGGTGCTTATCTGCCCTCAGGGCCTTTTCCACCGCCGCCACAAAACGCGGGGACCTAAGCTCCATGGGGCCCACCTCGTCGATCACCACGAGCTCCGCCTCCTCTATGGCCCTTTCGATGGCGGCCGCCCCGATCTCCTCAAGATCCTCTAAACACAGGCGGTAGCGGCCGAATTTCAGGCCATCACAATGATGGAGATGGGCCAAATAACCCGCCCGTCCTGTGGCCACATCCCGCACGAGAAACCCCACGCGAACGCCACACTTTCGGATCTCCTCGGTGACCATTCCCCCAGCGCGCAGAGGACTGGCCTCCAGGACCCTTTTCACCAGGGTGGTTTTCCCCACGCCCGGATGCCCGGTCACCCCGATCTTCATGGCCTTGGATTGTAAATCTTGCGGCCGGCGGCGTAAGTTTGCTCCTATGATCCTCGCCGTCCTTGGGCCGACCTTCCTGCTGGTGGCCATGGGATATCTCCTCGGCCGCTTTGGAAAAACCCCGGCACGTCCTTTTGCCCAGGTGAGCTTTTGGCTTCTCTCCCCCGCTCTTATCTTCGAAACGCTCCGCACCGCTCAGCTCCCCCTGGGGGAGGCCATCCTCGTGGTCCTTTTCGTGGTCGTCCACTATGGTGCGATGTTCCTCCTCTCCCTTCCTTTGGGCCGAAAGCTTTTCCCCGGCGATGCGGATGCCCGACGCGCCACAAGCCTTCTGTTCACCTTCGGCAATTGCGGGAATCTGGGCTTGCCCATCCTCCTTTTCGCCTACGGTCCGCGGGCGGTGGATGTGGGCGTGATCTTTTTGGCCACGAACACGGTCCTTCTCGCCACGTTCGGCGTGGGGATCGCCAGTTGGAGAGGGCAGCCGGATCTGAAGAGGCTGGCGAAGAACTTCCTGGCTGTTCCCTGGCCCTATGCCGTTTTCCTCGCGGTGGCCATGCGGCTCACTGGCGCTTGGCCAGAACTGATGGCCCGGGCTTCCAGCCTCCTCGCCCAAGGGGCCATCCCGGTGTTCCTGCTCCTCCTTGGTTTTCAACTGGCGGAGGTGCATTTCGGGGCGGTGGCCAAACCCGCTGTGCTTTTGGCTTTGAGCCGCATGATCTTCGCCTCCCTCCTCGCTTGGCTGTTGGCCCCCTTCTTCCCCGTCGAGCCGCTTGTGCGGCGGAGCCTGGTCCTTGAGGGGAGCGTTCCCAGCGCGGTGAACGCCTACATTTTGGCCACGCAATATCAGCGCCGTCCAGATCTGGCTGCGACCGCCCTCCTCCTCACCACGCTCCTCTCTTTGGCCACCCTCTCGCTCACCCTCTTTTTGCTTGGACTTTTCGGCTAGACTTGCGGTAAAGGAGGGATGATGGCCAAGGTGGCGATCACCACGAAGTTTTTCCCCGAGGAGCTGGCACGGCTTAAGGATGCCGGACATGAGGTCGTGGTTCATGACGGGCAACCCCTGGGAAAACCGGGGCTTTTGGCGTTCGCCAAGGAGGCCGAGGGCCTCATCGTGCTTCTTTCCGATCGCATCGATGAGGAGGTGCTCGAGGGCCTTCCCACACTGCGGATCGTGGCCAACCTGGGGGTAGGGGTGGACAACATCGATGTGGCCGGGGCTACCCGCAGGGGGGTGCTCGTGACCAACACCCCAGACGTGCTCACGGAGGCCACAGCCGATCTGGCGTGGGCCTTGCTTATGGCCACGGCCCGCCGCGTGGTGGAGGCTGACCGGGATCTGCGGCGAGAGGGCTTCCCAGGTTGGACGTTCCTGCCGAAACACTTGGGCACCGACGTGTACGGGAAAACCCTGGGGATCGTGGGCTTCGGCCGCATCGGCCAAGCCGTGGCCCGGAGGGCTCAGGGGTTCGCCATGCGGATCCTCTATTTTTCCCGCACGCGCAAGCCCGAGGCGGAGAAGGCCCTGGGCGCCCGTTTCCTCCCTCTCCACGAGCTCCTGGGGGAAAGCGATTACGTCGTGCTGTGTGTCCCCCTCACCTCCGAGACAAGGCACCTCATCGGCGCGCGGGAGCTCGGGCTCATGAAGAAAGAGGCCATTTTGGTGAACGTGGCGCGGGGGCCCGTGGTGGACGAAGAGGCTTTGGTTCGCGCTCTCCAAGAAGGACGCATCCTCGGGGCTGGGCTGGACGTGTTCGAGCGGGAGCCCGAGGTGCACCCTGGGCTTATTGGCCTGAGGAACGTGGTGTTGACCCCGCACATCGGTTCGGCCACCTGGGCCACGCGGCGGAGGATGGCAGCCTTGGCGGTGGACAACGTGCTCGCGGCCCTTAGGGGCCAGCGGCCGCCCACGCTGGTGAATCCTGAGGCCTGGCCCAAAACGTAATGCGCGCCACTTGACCTTACGGCCTGGCGGCTTAGGATGAAACCGAAGGCTCATGGAGGGTGTAACAAAAACCGAGGAGGTGTTGGGATGAAGAGGACATTGGTCGTAGCGGCGGTTTTGGGAGCCTTTGGGATTTTGGGGGCGGCGCAGTGTTGTCCACCTCCGTCAGAACCCCCGTGTTTCACGGCCTTCTGGCAACGCGAGGAGATCTGCTTTGACCTTGTGGTGCCTTGGTGGGGCTGGTGCTGTCCCTGTCCGCCCTCCCCGCCCATGGTCCTTGGCTGGCGCGTGGTGAACCTAGCAGGAGAGCTCATATACCAGGAGACTTTCCCCGCGCCGGTGGCCCCGGGAAAGTGGAGCTGGAAGCAAACCGACCGCGGCGGAAACCCGGTGGCGCCCGGTTACTACAAGATCGTGATCAGCACCACCGCCGGAGAATTCGAGAACACCGTGAAAATCGTAGCAAGACAGGACTGTTGCCTCTGTTGCTTTCCGTTCTTCTTTTTCTGGTGTTTTGGAGTCTGGTCCAGGCCGTGCCCGGTGTCTTGGTGCCAGCCGTACGTGAGGCTTTACCGCTGCCCGGTTTGCCCGCCCCCTTGCCCTGCGCCCTGTCCGTGTGGGGTAACTATTTACCTGGGCCGCGGCGATCCGTGAGTGCCGGAGCTTCCTGATCTGGAGGTCCTAAGAGAAAACTTGACCGCCCGGCTTCTCGGCCGGGCGGTCCTCGCTGTTCAGGTTTTACGGCCGGGCCTGGTGCAGGCCGGCCCGCCTGATCTTTCGCCCCTCAAAGGGCGAACCCTAAGGGCCATAGGCCGGCGGGGAAAGTTTTTGCTCTTCCATTTCCAGGAAGATCTTCATCTCCTTGTACACCTCATGCGCTACGGTTGGCTTTGGCATGGACCCTCGGGATACAAGCCCACCAGGGCCACCACCCTCTCCCTCTCCTTCGACGACGCCACCGACCTCAGGCTTATCGAGCCTGGCACTCCCCAAATCGCGGCGGTCTGGCTCGTGGAAGATTGGGCTCAGGCGGAACCGTTGAGCAAACTGGGACCAGAGCCGTTCTCCTCCGCCTTCACCTCCGAGGCCTTCACTCAGGCCCTGACGGGAAAACGTCGGATGATCAAGAAAGTGTTGACGGATCAGGCCATCGTGGCGGGGATTGGGAACGCCTATGCCGACGAAATCCTGTTCCTTTCGCGGATCTCGCCGTTCCGCTTCGTTCACACCCTCTCCTCTGAGGAGCTGGCGCGGCTCTGGCGGGCCATCCCCGAGACGCTCCGGTGGGCGATCCAGGAGATCAAGGACCGGGTGGGCGAGAATCTCTTTGACAAGGAGATCCGCGATTTTCTCTACGTGCACGGCCGGGCGGGCCTGCCCTGCCGGATCTGCGGAACACCCATTGGCGAAGTGTTGTTCGAAGGCCAGCGCACCAATTACTGCCAAAAGTGCCAGAACGTGAGCCCGCGCTAGGGCCTGGTTTGGCTTTTTGCCGACCGAGAGAGCTATGTCCCAGGTTTATCCGACCGCGGGCCCTGGGGTTCCGCCCCGCGGGCCTCTTTGACGTGATCCGGCCAGGACCGCAGCGAGACCTCACCGGCGTGGAGGATCACCATGCCTTTAGCTGTGCGCAGGAGGAGCTCGCCGTTTGGGCCTAAATCCCAAGCCCGCCCCTCTACAATCTTGTTCCCCGCCATCGCGGCGACCTCGCGGCCCAGGGTCACGTTGCGCTCCCGCCAGGCGGAAAGGACCCTCTCCTTTTCCGCTGAGAGCCACCTCTCCAGGTGCCAAAGGAAATCGGCAAGGAGATCGGCGCGCGGAACCCTGCGGAATTCCCAAAGGGCGGCGGCGCCGGGGACCGGCGCGACCTTCACGTTGATCCCCACCCCAAGAACCACGCGAGACCCGTCTTTCTCCACGAGTATTCCCCCAAGCTTCCGGCCGTCAGGGGAGAGAAGGTCGTTTGGCCACTTGAGGCCGCCTTCCTGGGCTGCCTCCACCAAGGCTAGTCCTGCTCGTAAAGGCAAAAGAGGATCCGCGTTGGCCCGGAGAAGCACGGAAAAATAAAGGTTTCCGGGAGGGCTTTCCCAGGACCGACGGAAGCGGCCCCGGCCGTGGGTCTGCCGCTCCGCCGCCACCACCGCCCCTTCCGGGGCCTCCGGCCAAGCGCGCAGGACATCCTGGGTGCTGGTGACCGTGCCGAAATAGCGGTAGGGCCAGCCCAGGTGGCCCTTAAGCTTCGGCTGGAGCACTTGCGGGGCCGGGGCCCCCGGCTCAAGTCCCGCCCCGTCCTCCCCCCACAGGATCGGAAAACCTTGGTTTTGCAGTTCAACCAAGGCCTTCCGAAGCTTCCCCAAGGGAAGGCCGACCCGAAAAAGGAGCGCCTCCCACGGCTCAACCCCCTCGGGAAGGCGAAGAAGTATCCCCTCCGGATCCACGCCATAGTTTAACGACGAATGGCGAGGTCGAGGACGTAGGTGAAAAGGGGACTGCTCTCCGTTATGGCCAGGCAGATCCAGTGCGCTCCGTGCGCGGTGGCCTGGAAGATTAGCCCCAACGCGCCGGAACCGCTCACGCGGCCCACCTCTTGCCCATGGGGGTCGAGCACCCGGAGGTGCAGGGCCTTCGGGGCGTATACGTGGAGCTCCAGGACGTCGTTTTTCCACAGGTTCACCCGAAGCCAGTCCCGGACATCGGGCTCGCTGCCCGGGCCCGCCCAGCCGAGCTCGCCCTGGTACCGACCAGGGCTCAAGTAGGGTGCGTCCTCCATCCCTGCGCACTCGCGGACCGTTTTCGGTGAGGTTGGCAGGGCCGTGGACTCCAAGGGGGTAGGGGACGGAGAAGGGAGGGACAGGAGCGGGCCCCCGACGACTCCCACGGAACCCTGTGCCCCCACAAAAGCCGAGCGTTCACCGAAAACCCGCAACGAAGAGGGATGCACACCGAGCTCCACCCCCAAAGGTCCGCCCAAAAGCTTCACACAGAGGGAGGAACCGAAGTTCAGATCCCGACGAGCCAGGACAATTTGGCCGAAGTAGGTGACCATACCGGTCCTCTCGGCCACACGCCGCATCTGTACGCGTAGGGAAAGGGTGGAACCGAAAGTGGAAAACTGAAGCGATAAGCTAAGGACCGGAGGGGGCGGGGTTTGCCAGCCCCTGGTCCGCAAGAGAAGCTCGATGCTCAAATATTGTCCTTCCCACGCGAGATCGTAGAGATACCAATGGGCATATCCTCCCGAAGCGGGGAGCCAGGTCCATCCGGAGGGATCCGGCTGGCCACTGGAGACGAAGGTGGTGCCCAAGGTCCCGAGGCCGACCGCGGCGCCCAGGAAAACAGCGCATACCACCCGCATAGCTGAAAAAACTTTGCGCCAACTCCCCGCGCTCCCGAAGGCAAAGCGATCCTCCCCCAGGGGAGCTAGGGGTTATGGGAGGGAACCAGTGGGCGCCTTGATCCTCGGACACATGTCCGGGGATCAACCCAAAAGGAGGCCGGCCATGCCAAGGCAAAGGCAATAGATCCCAAAGGGCGCAAGTTTTCTCCGGAACACGGCGGTGCGAAACAGCCAAAGGCCCAAAAGGCCCGAAGAGAACGCGCAGATGGTGCCCAGGGCTAGCCCAAACGCGCTTTCATTTCCCGTCCCTTCCAAAAGGGCAAACAGGGCGGAGCCCAAAAAGGTGGGGATGCCCAAAAGGAAGGAAAACCGAAACGCTTCGTCCTTGCTCACCCCCAAAGCGATCCCGGCGCTCACCGTGATCCCGGCCCGGGAAATTCCTGGCAGGATGGCGAAAGCCTGGGCCACACCGATGAGAAAGGCGCGCAGGGGGTTGAGCGGAAGCCGCGACCCTCGAGCAAACCCGTGGGCGCCCAGGAGGGCGCCGGCGGTCACCAGGAGAAGGCCTCCAGCCAACCGGGGGGAGGAGAAAAGCACCGCCAACTTTCCGCGCAAAAGAAAAACAGCGGGGACAAGCGGAGCCAAACCGAGGGCCAAAAGGCCGAGGTACCGCCTTTCTTGCCTGCCTTTTGGGGAGAAGGCTTTCAAGAGACGAAGAAGATCGGCCCGGAACCATACGAGCAGAGCTGCAAGCGTTCCCAGGTGCAAAATGGCCACAAAAAGAGGGGAGGGCGTCCCAAAGCCCAGCCAATGCCGGAAAAGGAGGAGGTGGGCTGAGCTACTTACGGGAAGGAACTCGGTCAGCCCTTGGAGGAGACCAAGGAAGGCGTAGCCCAGGATATCCATGTCTCCCTGGGAGGCCAAATCTCAGGGAAAGAGCGCCTTGAGAACACGCGTTCACGCACGCGCCGCATTTGATGCAGTTCGTGCTATTGCCTTGCAGGTGGGGGACGATCCCCATGGGGCAAGCCCGGGAACACAGGCCACACCCATGGCATTTTTGGGCGTTCAGGCGGAGGCCAAGGAAGCTGGCGCGGTTGAAGAAGGAAAGAAGGGCCCCCATGGGACAGAGATACCGGCACCAGAAACGGGCCACGAGGATCATCCCCACCAGGGTGCCGGCCAAGGCGCCCATGTGGAGGAAAAACGGGGTGCTGGGCTCAACCAGTCCGAGCCCGAAGTACGGGAGGGAAGCGGTGATGGACGCGGCGGGGCACAGCTTGCAAAACCAGGTATCCGCAAGCCACCAGGCCGCCACCCCCGTCCCCACCAGGACCAACATCTTCAGGGGGGAAAGGAGCCGGATGAATTTTCGTTTGCGGAAAGCCAGAAGGTCGTTGAGCGCACCGAACGGACAAAACCAGCCGCACCACCCGCGGCCCAGGGCCAAACCGTAAAGGGCCACCGCGCCGAGGAAATAAAAGGGAAGGGACCCGGAAATAACCAGGTTCTGCATGAGGCCTATGGGACAAACGGTGACGGATAGGGGGCAAGCGTAGCAGTGAAGTCCGGGAAAGATGAGGTGAGTCATGCCGATGCCCGTGATCCCGAGGATCCCAAAAAGAAGGCCAAGCCCCTGGACGCCCCGCCGCAGCTTGCGAAGCCTCACGGGATCTCCTTCAGCGCGGAAAGGAGCCGCCCCGCCAGGTCCTGGACGCCAAAGAGCACCTTCCCGCTTTCCCGCAGGAGGACGGCCGGGACCACGGTCTTCCCACCGCGCCTGACCCCCACGGATTCCGCCAGATCGCGCGCCTCTTCTGCGTCCACAAGCTCCACGGAGATCATGGGATTAGCGGCGGCGACCCGTTCGACAACGGCCTTAGCATATGGACAGGTTTTGCACCAGGATGTGTAGAAGAGCACCAGGCGCACGGGCTTGGAGATCCTCTGAAACTCCGCAAGAAGGGAAACGGGGACCTCGCCCGCCCTTGGGGATGCTTCCTCCAGCCCCACGCAGGATGTGCACAGGACCCTGGCAATTCGCTGGGCCTGCAGGGCCTGCCCACGCCGAATCCCAAGCACCAGGACAGCAGCCGCCAAGCCAACAAGAACTAAAGCGAAAAGACTCAACCCCCGTCCGAACAAAACCCAGGAGAGAAGAACGCCCACCCCGAGGGCGAGGAGGATCCACCAGGGGAGGGCGAAGCCCGCGGCCGTGCCTGCCCCCAAAACCAGGGTGATCTCCGCCTCCTGGGCCATCTGGAAGCAGGCGTCCGCAGGGCAATAGTGGTAATCCACCCTGAACCTCGCAGAAGTGGGGAAATGCTCTTGGGCCAAGCCCTGGGCGGTGAGCTGGACCTCCACGGTCCGCGCGCCGAAGGCGGGGATGTTGAAGGGCCGCGGGCCTTGGAGGATGACCCCAGGAGGAAGGGCCGTAGCGGTGACCTGAACCTCCTCCACGAGGTAAGAGGAAGTGTTCACAATCTCCAAAGAAAAGGCGGTGGTCCCGCCGGGCCGGACCCCCACCGCGTTGGGAACCCTGATTTCGAGAACCGGCTCCGGGACCAACGCCACCGGAAGAAGCCCAACGGGCGTGGAAGAGGCGTCTTCGGCGGAAGTCCCCGCGATGGGCTCGGCCAGGAGTTCGGCTACCACTTTACGCAGGGCCTCCCCTTTCACGTCCCGGTAGCGGATCAGGCCCTTTTTATCCAGGAGAAAGAGGGTGGGGATCTGGTAAACCCGGTAGAGAGCAGCCAAGGAGTTGTCCCAACGCTTCCCCTCAAAGGCCACCGGCCAGCGGATCCCATAGGTGGAAAGGACGTGGCTTAGAGCCTCCGCGCTTTCGTCCAGGCTCACCCCGATGATCTCAAAGCCCTGAGCATGGAATTCCTCATAGATTTCGAGGAGCGCGGGGAGAGCGAGCATGCAGGGGGTGCACCAGGTGGCCCAGAAATCAAGGAGCACCACTTTCCCCCGAAAGTCGGAGAGGGAAAGAGTGCTGCCGCTTCGGAACTCCCGAAAGGCGAAGTTGGGCGCAGGCGATCCCGGGATCAGCGGGGGTTTTGGGGGAACATAGGAGGCGGGGGAGAACCGGAGAGCACGACCGTCGGGAAGGATGCTCTCCACCCGAAAGCTCTCCCGACCGATGGTGATGGCTTCCCTAATGGCGAACCTTTCGTGGCCGTCGGGCTCGGCGTAGATTTGGCCGTCGCCATCCACGTCCACCGCGACGAAGTCCCCGTTTGTGCCGAAAACGCCGTCGAGATCAGCATCCACCACGACAACCCGGAGGTTGCGGAACACCCCAGCCCTGGGGGCCCCCCCCGCCACGAACACGTAGCTTCTTCCCGCGGGCCAAAGGATCTCCAGGGGATAGTCGAAGGGGCTTCCCCCTCCAGGTTCAGCGGACAGCGTCACGGTCCACTTGTAGCCGCCGACGAGGGGGGTTCGGGAAAGTTTTTCCTCGGCGGTGATCCGTCCGTCCTTGTCCAGATCCAGCCAGAGCTCCACCTCGTTGGCGGGGGTCACCCCAAGGAGGAGCGCGTAGCGGGCTCGCCCCAGGTTGACCTCCCCCCAAAGCTGCGTGGCCAAAGCAGGGCCGGTATACCGCACGGGCCGGGGGGAGGTGGGAAAAAGGCGCAGGGCCTGCACGACTTTAGCCCACTGGCCTAAAGGATCCGCGTCCTGCGGAAAAAGTTTCACCTCCTCAGCCTGAACGCCAAGCGCCAGGAAAACCAAGGCCAAAAGGAAGAACATCGGCTATCCCCCTTTCTTTTCCAGACGGGTGGCGGCGCTCCGAAGTCTGTCGGCCACGAGCTTCGGCCCCGCCATGGCCAGGACCTCAAAGAGGCCTGGTCCCACCCGCGAGCCCGTGACCACCACCCGCATGGGGAGGGCCACCGCCTTGAGGGGGAGGCCCAAGCGCTCAAGGACTCCGCGCACCAACGTCTCCAGCTCGGCCGGCTCCCCATCGGAAAGGCCCTCCAGGGCCGCCGCCAAGGCCAAGAACGGCTGAGCCAATTCCGGCCGGAGAAGATCCTGCGCGTCCGCGGGGGTCGGCATCTCCCCAGGAAAGAGGAAGCGGGCGCTGTGCGCAAGTTCCACGAGGGTGTGGCTGCGATCGCGCAGAAGTTCGACGGCCCGCAGGAAGCGGCGGGCGGGCAAAGCCTCCACTTCCTCCCTCGGCGCCACTCCTTCCTCCACCAGGAACTCCCTGACCAGCTCGGCAAGCGCGGGAACAGCAACCACCCGCATCCATTCCCGGTTCAACCAGAGGAGCTTCTGCTCATCGAAAACAGCTGGGGACTGGCCAACCCCGTCTAAATCGAAGTACCGGATGAGCTCTTCCCGTGAGAAGATCTCCTGATCCCCGTGGGACCAGCCCAGCCGGGCCAGGAAGTTCACCATGGCCTCGGGAAGGATCCCTTTCCGGCGGTACTCCAAAACGGAGACGGCCCCGTGCCGTTTGGAAAGCTTGGTGCGGTCGGGACCCAAAATGAGGGGGAGATGAGCAAATTTCGGAGGAGGAATATCCAGCGCGCGGTAGATCTGAAGCTGCTTGGGCGTGTTGGGGAGGTGCTCGTCGCCGCGAATGACGTGGGTGATGCCCATCTCTGTATCGTCCACAACACAGGCGAAGTTATAGGTGGGGGTGCCGTCGGACCGGAGGATCACGAGATCCTTGAACTCCCGGTTTTGAAATTCCACCCGACCCGCGATGAGGTCATCCACCACGGTCACGCCCTCTTTGGGGATGCGGAACCAAACGGCCCCGTCAGCCTCGTAGGCGGCACCGCGGCGAAGAAGCTCCTCGGCATAGCGCTGATGCACATGAAAACGCGCGGTTTGGCGATAAAACTCGTCCCAATCCAAGCCAAGCCAGCGCAGGGAGGCCACGATTTGCTCGATGGCCTCGTCGGTGGAGCGGGTGCGGTCGGTATCCTCGATGCGCAGGATGAAGGTCCCGCCGTGGTGGCGAGCGAAAAGCCAGTTAAAGAGAGCGGTGCGGGCCCCACCCACGTGGAGATACCCAGTAGGGCTCGGCGCGAAGCGGACCCTGACCTTCTCCATAAATTCCAATTGTAGCGGGCCCAAAGCCTCCCCCCAATCCCCATTGTCTTGAGCTCTCCGCCGGCTAAGATCGAGACCGGCAAAGGAGGGGAATTGAAGAGGGATCTCGTGAGCCTTTCCGATTGGTCGGCGGAGGGGATTGGGGAGGTGCTGGAGCTCGCCGCCCATCTCAAGCGCGAACAGCGGGCAGGAATGCGCCATGACCACATCCTGCGCGGGAAAACCCTGGCCATGATCTTCCAGAAACCCTCGCTTCGGACGCGGGTCTCCTTCGAGGTGGGGATGTGGCAACTGGGAGGGTATGCCCTCTACCTGGGTCCGGAGGACATCAAGCTTGGGCAACGGGAAACGGTGGAGGATGTGGCCCTGAACCTCTCCCGGTATGTGGACGGGATCATGGCACGGGTGTTCGGCCACGAGGTGGTGGAGGAACTGGCGCGCTTCGCCACCGTCCCCGTCATCAACGGGCTCTCCGATCTTCTCCATCCCTGCCAAGCCCTGGCCGACATGTTCACCATCTGGGAGAAGACCCGGAAACTGGCGGGACTGACCCTGGCTTACATCGGCGACGGCAACAACGTGGCCAACTCCCTCATCCAGGCCTGCGCTAAGCTTGGCCTTTCCTTCCGCATCGCCTGTCCCGAGGGTCACGAGCCCGCTGCCCGGGTTTTGGCGGAGGCCCGCGCCCTTGGGGCCAAAGTGGAGATCCTCCGCAGTCCCAAGGAAGCGGCCAGGGATGCGGACGTCCTCTACACCGATGTTTGGACAAGCATGGGCCAGGAGGCCGAGGCGGAGCTACGCCGAAGGAAGTTCCAGGGGTATACGGTGGATCTCGATCTCCTTTCCTTGGCTAAACCGAACGCTCTCGTCATGCACTGCCTTCCCGCCCATTATGGGGAAGAGATCACGTACGAGGCCGCGCGCGCCAGGAACTCCGTGATCTTCGACCAGGCCGAGAACCGTCTGCATGCGCAAAAGGCTCTCTTGGCGCTTCTTTTGGGCGGAAAAGTTTAGGGCCTCACCTCAACCAAATACTGTACAACCCCGGTGAGGCCCCGGCTATCGGTCACCCGGAGTTCCACGAGGTGGAGCCCAGGGGAGACGAAGGTCCAGGTGACCCGCGGGCCCGCGGCGTCGGGGACCCCGTCGCCGTTGAAGTCCCAGGAGTAGGAAACGATCTGGGCCGCGAAGGCCTGGGAGAGGGTGCCGTCGAAGAGAACGGGGGTGCCCACGTGGGGAACGCGGGGCGTCCAGGTGAATTCCGCCAACGGGGGTTGGATGAGGATTACCGGCCGAGGCCGCTCCCGCACCCCAAACAAGGCCTCGGCGGTTTCCCCTGGCCGAAGGACGAGGGCCAGGGCTTCCTTGGTGGTGACCTCAAACCTGGGCGGGAGGGCCTCCCGAACGAGCTCCAACCGGTGGGGTCCCGGAGGAAGATCAGGGAAGAGAAAGCGGCCGTGCCCATCGGTAAGGGCTTCCCGGGAGGTGCCATCGGGGAGGACCAACCGGAGCAGGGCCCGGGCGAGGCCTGCTTCCGTGGGATCAAGGGCCCCGTTGGCATTGAGGTCCTGAAAGACCAGGCCGGCGAGGCGGGCCAGGGGAAGAAGGGACAGGCACACCTGGCTTTCGCGGTTGAGAAAAACCGCGACGGCCCTGGGAGCGGGGAGGCCATAACCGGCGGGGGCGCTCTCCACCCGCAGCTCGTAGGTCCCCGGCGGAAGGGGTGGGAACTTGAAGTGGCCATCCTTTCCGGAGGAGACGCGCGTGCCCCCCAGGCTCAAGATCACCCCCGGGACGCCAGGCTCGTCGGGGTCCGCCTGGGAATCCCCATCGAGGTCGGCGCGAACCCAACCGGAGACCCAGCCTTTGTCCGGGAGGAAAGGTGGGGCCCAACGGAATTCATAAGAGAAGCCAAGGGAAAAGAGGAAACGCGCGAGTTCCCCTTGGGCATTCCAGAGGGCTTCAGCCGCGGGGCTCAACGTAAGGACGGAAACTGGCGTCCAATCGAAAGAGACGCGAAGGGTGCCTCCCTCTTTTCCATACGCGAAGCTCGCGCGCAGGGCGGGAGTGAAAACCTCCAGGGTCGCCCGGGCGTCCACAGAAAGGGTTCCCCCTTCGTCCGAAAGGGTGCGCTGCCAAAGCTCCACCACCGCGCCCAAGGCCTCGCCTAACTTCAGGTCCAGCCGCTGCCGGTACTCCGCAGAATAACGCGTGACCTGAGCCACAAAGTTCCGGTGCTCCAGCCATGCTCCGGAAACCAAAATGGTTATATTTTCCCCGGTGAAGCGACCGGCCGCCTCCCCGCGCAGGTTGCGCTCGTCCACCCTGGGCGGGATCCGGGCGTCCACCGCCCGGCGCAGCTCCACCCCAAAGCTCAGGGAAAAGGGCCATTCCGCAGGATAAACGGCCCAGGCCACCTGCACCCCGGAGGAAAAGGAGGCGGGGTCCGAAGTCTTTCGGCTCAGACCCAAGGAGAAACGCAGGCCCGCGGCCTCCGCCCCAATCCTCCCGGACAGAAGAAACCCAAGTTGATCGCGGTAGAGGCTGGGGAAACCCGGGTGAGCCGCGAAGCCCCGGAGCTCGCTGAAGAAAAGACGGGGGATATCCATGCTGATTTGGGCCAGTCCCGCAAAACGCGTGGGGCCGCGGAGCTGGGCAGCCCCGCCCTCCAGGCGCAGGGCGATCTCCTCGGCGAGGTGGAACAAAAGCCAGACGGTGCCCGCTTGAGCGTGCATCTCCAAAGCTTTCTCCTCCCGGTAGGCCCCGCCCGCTTCTCCCCATTCCGGTTGCCAGCGGAGAGTTCCGCCGGCGCGCCCGACCCGGCCCTCCCAGCCGGAGCCAAAGAGGAGGAAAAACGAAGGCCAGCGCAGCCGACCAAGGAGGCCTTGGAAACCAAGGGCCGAAAGAAGCGGCCCAAGGCTCATGCCCACCCGACCCGCCTCCATGCGGGCCGCCCCGCGGTCGTAGAGGGCGAAGAAGTCGGTCAGGCGGAGGGCCTCCGGGGCCCCCGGCCCACTGAAACGGAGGTTGAGCTCAAGGGATCCCCCGAGGACCGTGCCTCGGCCGGAGACGCCAAGGTGCGAGCTTAACTCCTCCCCAAAGGAGAACCGGCCATAGGCCTTCATCGCGAGCTCCGCCAGGACCGTCCCCACCACTTTTTCCGGCCCTGGAGGGAGGACCGTGATGTACCAGGCGGTCCGCGTCTCCACGGCGGGCTCCACACCCGAGCGGGCCACGAGGAAAACCACCTCCCGACTGGGGGAAGCGGCGGCGGGGATGTTCACCTCCACCCGCACCGGCCTTCCCTCACCGGGAGCCAAGGCCGCCTCCTTGGGGTGGACCCGGGTGGGCCAGCCCGCGGCCGTCCAGGCCTCCAGGCTCACCCGGTCGAGGCTATTGCCGCGATTGCGGAGGAGAACCTCCCCCGACAGGGTTTCGCCCGGCGGGGAGGCCGCTTCCGTCGGCGGCGCAAGCTCCAGGGCCGCCACACCCCGCACCTCCACCGGCCCCTCTCCCACGCGTTCCTGCCCGTTCCAAACCGCCCTCAGCCGCACGGAATGGCTTCCGGCCACGGCCGTCCTGGGCACCAGCACTGTGACGAACACGTACTCCGTGCTTTGGGGAGGAAGGAGAACCTCCGCGGGCACACCCACCACCTCCCAACCCGGCGGGACCTCCAGGACAAGGCGTAGGGAGAGGCTACGTTCCGCGAGATTGGTGAGTTGCCAAACGTGAACGACTACTCCCCCGGGAAGGAGTTGGGCCTCCGGGGAGAGTCGGGTGAGGCTGATCTCCGTGGCGAATCCCGCCGCCGCCAAAAGAAAAGGCAATACAACCTGGCGCACCAGAAAAAGATTTTGGCCCCCTCCACCCCCGGCGGAAAGGACAGGCGGGAATATCCCGGCGGAAACCAGCCCGTGGAGTTATCCCACCGTCGCCGCGGGGATTCCGATCAGGCGGAAAGCCAAGGTGGGGCCAGACCTCATTTACAGCGCCGCGATCCTGAGGCGCGCCCGTTCACTTCCCCTTCAGCAAAAGCTCACGAAGGGCGAGGAGATCGGCCTCGTCCACGCTGCCGTCGTTATTGAAATCGAAGGCGGCGAGGTTGGCCCGGATCAACGCGGAGGAGAGCTGTCGTGCGAAAAGGGCCACATCGTTTTCGTCGAAGACTCCGGTGCCATCCACATCCTCATAGAACCCGTCGCCATCAAGATCCTGGGGGAGGCCCAACCCTTCCTCAAGGGGCCGCAAGTTCAAGGGCCGCACCGAAAGCCGCACGGGCATCACCAAAAGGGCTTCCCCACCGTAGTCGACCTCGGCGACGATGAGATAAGGACCGGGAGCAAGACGGAGGTTGGTGTCCACCCGCACCCAGCGCTCCCCGCCGGGGAGGCAGGGGAAGGGGCCCACCGGGACGGAGGTGAGCTCCCGGCCTTGGACGTCGAGAACCCGCACCTTGCCCCGCACTTCCCGGAGGTTCCGCAACCCCACGTTGGCGAACTTCACCAACACCCAGAGGGGATTCAGCCCCTTGGGCTCCACGGCCCGCAGCATCCCCTTGGCCTCTGCGGGCTCGATCGTCACGTAAATTTTGATCCCGATGCGCCGGGTCACTGTGACCAACACGCCCTGATAGGGCACAAGCCGAGGCTCGCCCTGCACGAACAAGATGGCCCAATAGGTGCCAGGTCCTGCTCCCGACGGAATATGGACCGTGCCGGAGATCTCCCGGACTTCGCCGGGCCCAAGAAAAACCACGGCCTCCGTCGCCAAGGAAAGCCAGGGGGCCATGGTCCGTTCCACCGTTCCCGGGGGATAAAACCGGTTCTCCCCGGTCACATCGCGATCCCAATCGCCAAGGTAGATGGTGATCATCTCCGGCTGAGGAAGCCTGTTCCGCACGAGGAAGGAAAAGGAAAGACGCGCCCCCGGCCGCCCCACCAGGTCCACCTCGAGGAGGTTCACCTCGATGGCCCAACACGAAAAACCCAAGAACAAAAACGTCCCCAGGAGGTTCCGCATCGTTATCCGATAGTATCCCAAATTCCCAAGGGGAGCAAGGTCAGGGAACCACCAGCGTGTACCGGAAATGCAGGGTGTAGGCGCCGGGGATGGTCGTCTCGTAATCCACGAGCAGGCGAAAGGCGAGGGAAAGAAGGGCCTCGCCCGCAGACCCTGAAGCCACCTCCATCTCGGCGGTGGAGAGGGGCGTGAAGACGGAGTTATAACGCCCCACCGGCCCCTCGGGAGGGAGGGCCACGCGCCAAAGGAGATGCCCACAGGGCTTCTTCGGATCAGCAAAATCCCCGGTGTAGCTCCAGGTGGAAGTCGCCGCGGCGATGTACAGCACCCAGGAGGCATAGGCGGAGAGCTTTACCCTTTGCAGATCGTCCCAATCGCGATAGCCCCGGTCGTAATCGGCCAGCGTCAAAGTCCCCAGGTTCACCGTGGCCGTGCTCAGGCCGAGGGAGAGGCCAGCGGCGAAGTAGACGCGCACGGCCACCCAGTCCAGGCGCACCTCTCGGCCTTGTCGGGCGGTAAGACGCACGCGGAACCGGTCCGGCCCAAGCTCCGCGGCCGTCCAGGTACGCCCCCAGCCGTCATTGGGACCGCCCAGGATCCAGGTGGCCTCGCTCGCCGTGAGGGGTCCTGCCGTATACGGAGCGGTCCAGTTCGCGCCCCCGTCCCAGGAAAGCTGCACCTCTAAATAGGCCGCCCAGGGAACCCCGGCGGGCCAACGCCAGGCATCCAAGCGGACCTCGATCCCCCGGATCGTCCCACCGGGCGGAACGGAGAGGTCATAGCCCCAATAGGTGTGGGTCTGGTCAGGCAGGGCGGTGGCCCAAAGATCGTCATCTTGATAGGCGTTCCAGGGGTTGTGGAAAGCGCCGAAATCCGCGGCGGGGCTGCGCCACCCCGTATCCTGGCCGGCGCCCGCCACGGCTAACAGAACGAAAGCCGCAAGAACGCAGGCAAAACCCCGCATAAAGGAGGAAAGGGCAGCCCGGCTTGGAAAACCGGGCTGCCCGTCCCATGCTGGGTCACGGCGCGGTGAGGGTATAGGTGAACCCCAGGGAGTAGGCGCCCGGCACGTCGTTCTCCCAGCTCACCAGGACCCGGAAGTCCATGGTGTGCTGGAGGTTACCGCCGGGAAGCCCCTCGGCGATCGTGAACCCGCCCCTGGTGAGACCGGTGAGGTCCCTGAGATAGTCAGTGATGCGGTCCGGCCGATTCACGGAGGCCACCCGGAGCCGGAGGTCGCTTGCGGGCTTCGCCCACTGACCTGTCCACTGTTCCTCTTTCGCGGCCACAGAGAGGATCCAGCGCCGGTTGCTCCATACGGACACGATCTGAGCACCCGGGGCCTCCTTATACCCTCTGTCGTAATCGGCCTCGGTCAAGGTGCCGAAGTCGATGGTGGTAACGTTGAGCACAAGCCGAATCAAGGTGGGCACCGAGAACACCGCGGTAGAGTCCGCCGACACGCTCTGCCCCATCCCGCTCACCACGCCCATGACCACGCCCGCCATCAAAACCGCCAAAACCCTTACGCGCTTCACCGCAGCACCTCCAAGAGATTTATCGGGCTTTTGCCCGAGAGTTTGGTCTTCTCTTGGGGTGCTTCGGCAACCCAGCCATCTCAGGAAAGGCCTCCGCGCCTTCCCCGAGATCTGTCGGCTTTGCGCCCCCGCCTCGCGACGGGTTTGCCCTTATCGGTCACCCCAAACTTGTGCTCTTTTCCGTTCGTCTCCCACCCCCTTTCCGAACGCGCTCGCTTAAGATGCGCTTAAGATTTTAAGCACGAGCTTGGCGCCTTTCAAGTGGGCATCGCGTCCCATCTTGAAGAGAAGCACAAGCCCGTGCTTTCCCGGCCGGCCGGAGAGGACGGGAATTTCTTCCCGTCCCACCCAACACTCCGGTCCGCCCAAAACCTCGACTGCGACCCCGGCGAGGTCCTCGGAGAGGACCCGCGCCGTCACCGCCCAAGGCACATTGCTCCGAACCTCAAGGGGAAGGAGAAAGCCCTCGCGGAGCTCCTCCGGCCGAAGCTCCACCACCACCTCCCGGCCGACAAGGCCGCGCTCGGGAACGCTCAGGATGCTCAAAGGCGGGATGGTGAGGAAGACGGTGGTGGGGCGAGACACACTCATGCCCCACGTGCTCACACCCAAAGCCACGGCCATAAATCCCAACAGCCAAATCCTGGCCATTCTTCGGCAGCCCAGCCGTCCCCGTGGGACCTGTGGCTTTGCGCCCCCGCCTCGCGACGGGTTTGCCCTTATCGGAAGGCCAGGCGGTCTTCCGCGCTACCGGCTGCCCTTCCCCCTCCTTTCGCCGGGCCTTCCCCGGCGCTTTCCATTATATAGAGGCTGAAGATAATGTCAAGTAGGTGAAGGTAATGTACATCGCGGGCCCGCTCCCCCGCCCCAGTGCCCTTCACCCAGCTCCACACACCGCTCGAACGCCCTAAGCCCATCGCGCGTTCCCCCGATCAGGGCCTCGATATCGGAACTTTTGCGGAGGGCCGCGGCCCGCGCCAAGAAGCTCCTCCACCTCGGGTTGGGCGAATCCCCAAAAGGAAAAGGCCCAAAACAAAAGCCAAAGCCCATGTCTCATGCGGCCTCCTTTCGGAGCGATCCTGCCTCCTCCCGTACAATGGGGCGGTGAGGATCCGCTGCGCCGGGCCTCTCGATCTCCTGGGGATCTACCGGGTGGAGAGGGCGAGCTTCCCCGACCCCTGGCCCCTCCTTGCGTTTCTTCCTTACGTGCTAGAGCGGGAGGCCCTGGCCTTCGTGGCCGAGGAATCCGGGATCCTCGGGTTCATCCTGGCCTTCTGGGAAGGCGAGGAGGTTCACATCCATGACCTGGCCGTGGCCCCGGAGCACCGAAGGAAGGGGGTGGCCACGGCCCTCCTGCGGGCCCTTTTGGAGGCCATCCCCTCTGCCCGTCGGGTGAAGCTGGAAGTGCGCGCTTCCAACCAGGCGGCCCGGGCCTTTTACGAGAAGCACGGGTTTAGGGAAATCCGCGTTCTTCCCAACTACTACGCGGATGGCGAGGATGGGATCCTCATGGTTCGCGACCTCGCCGGAGGCTAAAAAGGGCTTTCGCCCATCCGATCAGGCTCCACGTGGGGGACACGGAGGGAGCACGTCGGCCATAGAAAGGGACAGCGATGCCCCCCGGCGCGACAGCCTTTCCAAGCCAAGCGCGGGCCGCTCGCACCGGCTTGGCCCACACCCGGTTGAGAACGCCACAGCAGGGCCAAAGCGGAGGAAGGGACGGCCGCACGGGGGATGGAACCTGATCTAGACCGTCACGGAATTGGAGACTAGCTGGCCGCCCTGGGGCGGCTGGTCCTCTGGGAGCCCGCCTCTTTTCCCCGCCTCCGCCCAAGCCAGCTGGACCAGGGTCGAGGATAGCGTCCATGCGGGCAGCGTGGCCGCCGTCCCAGAGGCCCTCTTAGCGAACAGCGCCCAGGAAAGATAAGAAAAGCGAATTAAGGCGAGCAAAGAGGGGGAGCGCCCAAAAAGGAAAGCCGCCCAGGCGCTGCGGCTTTGCGCGCTCCCTTGGGGTTCGAAAGAAGGACCGGAAGGCTTCGGCCGAGGCTCCAAGGCCCGACTATCGGGCGGAGAAGAAAGCAAGGGGAATCGGGCTTCGCTGGGATGGTCGCCCGATGGAAAACCAAAGCCCGCGCTCTTATCCCCAGCCGATCCACAAAAGGGACTTGCGCGCTGGACCCTGGAAGTGAAGCGCCGGACGAAGGCGGTGGAGGGTTCTCAGGGGAGGCAGGGGAAAAGCGTTTGTACCTGATCCTCAGCTCTCCAAATGAGCGGCGAGAAAGGCACCGGCTTGTGGGCTTTGCAGAAATCCATGCGGGAAGCGACCATGAAGCCCGGACACTGGGGTTTTGGAGGCCACGAAACGCGGTAAACTGGGGTCTGATGGACGAGGGATGGTGGCCAAAGCCCTACAAGATCAAGGTCGTTGAGCCCGTCCGCCTTCCCCCGCGGGCCGAGCGCGAGCGGCTTCTCCGGGAAGCCGGCTATAACGTGTTCAACCTGCGGAGCTCCGATGTCTATGTGGACCTCCTCACCGATTCCGGCACCGGCGCCATGTCCCAGGCCCAGTGGGCGGCGCTCATGGAGGGCGACGAGGCTTACGCGGGCAGCCGGTCCTTTGAGTTCTTTCGGGAAGCGGTCCAGGGGATCACGGGTTATCCCTACGTCCTGCCCACCCACCAGGGCCGCGCCGCCGAGCACGTGTTTTTCTCCGTCACTGTGAAGCGGGGCGACATCGTCCCCAACAACACCCACTTCGATACAACCCGCGCCAACCTCCTCTTTTTGGGCGCGTACCCCCTGGACCTCCCCGTCCCGGAGGCCATGGATCCGGAGCTCGATATCCCGTTCAAGGGCAATATGGACGTGGCGGCTTTGGCGAGGCTCCTGCGCGAGAACAGGGCGCGCATCCCCTTTGTGATGCTCACCCTCACCAATAACACCATGGCCGGGCAACCCGTGTCCTTGGCGAATGTCCGGGCCGTCTCCGAGCTCGCCCACGCCCACGGGATCCCTCTCATCTTGGACGCCGCCCGCCACGCGGAGAACGCGTTTTTCATCGGGGAGCGCGAGCCGGGCTTCGCCCAAAAGACGCCAGCGGAGATCGCCCGGGAGGTGTTCGATCTGGCCCACGGCTGCCTCATGTCCGCCAAGAAGGATGGGTTGGGAAACATCGGCGGCTTCATCGCCCTGCGGGATGGGGAGCTCTACGAGCGGTGCGTGGAGAGGCTCATCCTTTGGGAGGGCTTTCCCACCTACGGGGGGCTGGCCGGCCGGGATCTGGCGGCCCTGGCCGTGGGACTCCAGGAGGCCCTGGATCCCCTCTACCTCCGGGACCGGGTGGGCCAGGTGCGGTGGCTGGCGGAGGAGCTGAGGAAAGCCGAGGTTCCGGTGTACTGGCCCCCGGGAGGGCACGCGGTTTACGTGGACGCGGCCCGTTTCCTCCCCCACATTCCCCGGGAGCAGCTCCCCGGCCAAGCGCTTGTCTGCGCCCTCTATCTTGAGGGCGGGGTGCGGGCCGTGGAGGTGGGCTCGGCCATGCTCGGCGAGGCCGCGCGGCTGGAGCTTGTGCGGCTGGCCATCCCCCGCCGCGTCTACACCGAGGAGCACCTCCGCCACGTGGTGCAAACGTTCCGGCGTCTTCAAGCAAAAAGAGAAGAGATCCAAGGCCTGCGCCTCGTGGCCGGGTCCGGTCCTCTCCGGCACTTCCGCGCCCGCTTCGAACCCGCCTGACGGGTCATCCCCTGGCTCCCCGGCATTTCCCAACGCGGCTGCTCAC